>Ga0207422_1000096_pt1 | contig 338463 bp, 259 predicted proteins | sample MarCyaLeptolynsp_FD_187757 | JGI IMG/M metagenome (GOLD analysis project Ga0207422, IMG submission 187757) | Marine cyanobacterial communities from Panama - species 1 Leptolyngbya sp. (SPAdes) | ecosystem: Environmental > Aquatic > Marine > Unclassified | place: Panama: Panama City | collected...
TAGTAAAGGAATATCAGGAAAAATGGAAGGGGACAGAAGGATATTATGTGGATAGGGATTATCGTATCGTCCTGTTTATGAAGTATCTAAAAACATTTCTTTGCATAATCGCATACTTTGCATAATGAGAAACAATGAGATTTTTGATTGTGGTACCGGGGGTATTCAAGGTCATGACAATTTCGATGCTTTGGTAGAATATAACCATTTACATCATATCGGTTGGCAAGATACTGAGTATTACTGGGAGTGTGCCGCTATCAAATTATTGATCAATAGGCGAACGATTACCCAGTTTAATGAAATCCATGATATAGTGGCTGCCAATGCCATTTGGCTCGATTGGGATAATCAGAACAGTAGGATTACAAGCAACTTGATTTACGATGTGATGCCCGCAGATGGAGGTGCATTGTATATAGAGGCATCTAGGGAAACTCCAAACTGGATTGATCACAATGTGCTATGGAACGTGGCGAATCTTGGTGTTTCGGTTTTTGACTCGGACAGTATTTTGGTGTTCAATAACCTTTTTGCATATACAGGTATGCCTTTTATGTCAAAGGTTAATACAAGCAGAACAATGAATGGCAAACCGTTGACCAGTAAAGGTAATTTGTTGCTCTATAATATTTTCTACAAGAACCGCTCACTACCTGTACGTGCAGATGATTCCAACAAAGCCCATTATAACCTTTTTGTAGATGATAATTTCACCACATTCAAACAAGAAAATTGGGGAGAGGGGAATGATGAAATTGATTTGGATATAAGCTTTACGGATAAGGTGATGACTTTTTCACTGCTGAATGATTTCCCATTATTTAATACAGATTTGAGTGTTAAAAAAGATATTTGGTTGAAAGAATTACCAAATGAGAAAATCAGTTGTGGACCTTTTAATACCTTTTTTAAAGGCGAAGCCATGTTTGATTTCTCTAATTTTATAAATGCTGCAGAAGAATGAATTGTGAAACTCAAATAAGTATTTTCCCGCAGGTAGAAACGTATTTATAAAATTAAGAAAGAATGATGCTAATGTAGGCAATAACTGAAAGGGTTGTGGAGTTTACAACAGCTTTATTCATTGTGAGTTTTTTTTACATTTTTTGGATTATAATTACTTAATTTTAGTCTTATTAAAAAAACTTTTTAAAAAGATGAAGAAGCTGTTACTAATTTTATCTATGTGTTCATTATCATTCATTGGTTATGGTCAAGGTGCATTAGATTACCAAGAACCCCCAAAAGAAATCAAAGAACTTGTTGATGCTCCATTGGCTCCATCTGTGCTCATTGACAATAAAGGAGAAAATGTAATATTACTCTATAGAAATGCTTATAAAACCATAGCAGAACTATCAGAAGAGGAATTGCGAATTGGAGGATTACGCATCAATCCAAATACAAACATTGGAAGCCGTACTACCATTTACAATAATATTAAGGTTAAAAAAGCTTTTGAATCCGAGGTTAAAGAAGTAAGTGGTTTACCAGAAAACCCGCGTTTAGCCTATTTTAGTTGGTCGCCCGATGAGAAAATGATTGCCTGTACCAATACAACCGGTACGGGTGTAGAAGTTTGGGTATTAGATATTGAAAATGCCCAAGCAAAAAAAATGACAGAGGCGGGTGTAAATGCAAACTTGGGCAGACCAGTGGAATGGTTTAGCGATGGTTCGGCCATGTTGGTGAAAATGTTACCACCCAACAGAAAAGCTTTGGTTGATACTAAAACAGCTGTACCAACAGGCCCTACCGTTACTGTAAGTTCAGGTGCCAAAGCGCAAAATAGGACTTACCAAGACTTACTAAAGAATCCAGTAGATGAAAATAACTTTGAGACATTGGCAAAATCTGATATCTACAAAGTTAGTTTGGACGGTACAACTTCTAAGTGGAAAGAAACTGGGATGTACAGAAACACCTCTTTCTCACCCGATGGAAAATATGTATTGATTACAGAGGTAAAAAGACCTTTCTCGTACTTAGTACCCTACTACAGATTTGCTACTGAAACAGCAATTTATGATACTGATGGCAAACTAGTGAAAAGTTTACTAGACAATACTGTGGACGAAGTAAGACCTAAGGGTTTTATGGCTACTACTGATAAGATAAGAAACTTTTCTTGGAGGAAGGATAAGCCAGCCACGATTACTTGGGTAAAAGCCCTAGATGGAGGAGACCCTTCAGAAGAAATGGAGTTCCATGACGAGGTCTTTGAATTGATAGCCCCATTTAGTGGAAAAGCAAGGTCTTTATTAAAAGTTAAAAATAGATTTTCCTACATTCAGTGGGGGAATGACGAAGTCGCCATTGCTCACGACTATTGGTTCGATAATAGAAATACAAAGTCTTATGTGTTCAATCCTTCTGATAATACCCAAGAAACTAAGCTGATATTTGATAGAAATTACCAAGATGCTTACAGCGATCCAGGTAGTTTTGTATCAGCTAAAAATGAGTTGAACGAGTATGTATTGGTAATCGATAAAGGCGCTACTTATTTAATGGGCGATGGTTTTACCAAAGAAGGACAATTCCCCTTTGTAGACCAAATGGATTTGGAAACAGGAAAAACCAAACGTTTATATCAATCGACTTATACAGATAAAAAAGAGCGTTTGATGAGCGCTATGAACATGAGTAAGGGAGAAATATTGGTTCGGATCGAGTCTTCTACCGAATATCCTAATTATTACCTACGCAACATTAAAAAGAAAATAGCGCTCAAACCCATTACCCAATTTGAGAATCCTTTTAAGAGTATTCAAGATGTACATAAAGAGGTAATCACCTATAAAAGAGACGATGGGGTAGAATTGACTGGAACGCTTTATCTGCCAATAGGATATGATAAAGAGAAAAAGGAAAAAATACCGATGATCATGTGGGCTTACCCAGTGGAATATAAAGATAAATCAAGTGCAGGTCAGAATACTACCAATCCTAACGAATTTATTTATCCATATTACGGCTCTCCCGTTTTCTGGGTAACCAGAGGCTATGCAGTATTGGATGATGCAGCTTTTCCAATAATTGGGGAAGGTGAAGAGCAACCTAACGACACTTTCAGAAAGCAATTAGTGGCCAATGGGAAAGCAGGTATCGATGCTGTGGATGCTTTGGGCTATGTAGATCGCTCTAGGGTTGCTGTAGGTGGCCATTCTTATGGGGCATTTATGGTAGCTAACTTGCTAAGCCATTCCAACTTATTTGCGGCAGGTATTGCAAGAAGTGGCGCTTATAATCGTACTTTAACGCCTTTCGGTTTCCAACGAGAAGAACGCTCTTATTGGGATGCTCCTGAAGTATATTATAGCATGTCGCCATTTATGCATGCTGATAAAATGAAAACTCCGCTTCTTTTAATTCACGGTGAAGCCGACAATAATTCGGGAACTTACCCTATGCAAAGTGAGCGTTATTTTAATGCGCTTAAAGGCTTAGGAGGTCCGGCAAGATTGGTCATGCTTCCAAAAGAAAGTCATGGATACAGGGCTAAAGAAAGCATTCTACATGTGCTTTGGGAACAGGATCAATGGTTGGAAGAGCATGTCAAGAACAAATCACCAAAGAATACAGAAATTCAGATAGAAAGATGATATGTGATAAGGATTAATAAACTGTTTCAAGGATGAATAGACGGACATTTTTAGGGACTAGCAGCGCAGCAATGTTTGGAATGTATTTCCCGAATATAAGCCAAGGACTCCCTTTTACAAAAATGTCCAATATTCCATCACAACGGATTACCAAAATTGAAACAGTACGGTTTTCTCCTGACCTACAAGTAAATGGTAGAGGTATACAATGGATGTGGTTGCGCCTTCATACCGATAAAGGGTTGATAGGTACAGGAGAAACCTATCCTTTTAATGAGGCTAATTCTGCGGTAATTAAAGATTTACAGTGGCATAGCTGGATGGGAAAACTATTGGGCAAGGACCCATTTGCTATTGAGGATACTTGGCAGCGGATCTTTGAACAAAATGCTTTTCATGTTACTGGTGGAGCTGAAATGCGCGCACTTTCAGCAATAAATCTCGCCCAATGGGACATTTTAGGTCAGGCTGCTAATATGCCTATCTATCAATTGCTCGGAGGCTCTATGAGCAAGAAAATCAGGGTCTATAATACATACACCAATGCCCGGAATATAAATGGTTGGCTGTTAGAAAAAGATATCCCGAAAATTGCAAAATTTTTGGTAGACAATGGTATAGGTGCCATTAAATATTGTCCTTTTGATGTGATAGGAAGAAGGAATAATGGGGAGTATATTTCGGCCAAAGAAATTGATGCTTGTCTAGATTGGATTAGGCAGATCAAAGATTCAGTTGGAGATGATTTGGAAATTGGCTGCGAGTTCCACAGTATTTGGAATTTACCTAGTGCCATGAGGATTGCAAAGGCACTAGAGCCTTTCAACATTTTGTTCTTAGAAGATATAATGCTTCAGGATAATATGCAGGCCTACAAAGTGCTAGCCCAAGAGACCTCAATTCCATTGGTCATTAGTGAGCGTTTGGCAACCCGTTTTGGTTTTAGAGAAATGTTTGAGGCCAAGGCAGGAAGCATAGCTATGTATGATTTAACATGGTGTGGTGGTATATCAGAAGGTAAAAAAATAGCCGATATGGCCAATACCTACTATGTTCCTACAATGATGCATACAGCTGGTGGCCCTATATTATGGTATGCTTCTACACAATTGGCTGCAGCCATCACCAATCTATTTTATGTGGAAAGTGTATATCCGAATTGGAAAGAGCGGTACCCGTTTTTCTTCGATAACGTGCCACAGGTAGAAAATGGAGAAGTAAAACCGCCAAATTTACCAGGATTGGGCCTTCAGTTTAAAGAAGGATTGTTCGAAAGAGATGATGTAATTGTTGAAACCATTGCTGAGGAATGAGCTATGTTTCACATAAAACAGTGAGAGGTATTTTTAAGACTAATCGATAAATATGAATTGGCTTCTATTATCCATAATAAGGTGACCGTAAAATATTTGGTTATAGACAACGGTAATCTGTTCTTGATTTTTTAATAAAAATTTTTGGTTGGACTTTTAATCCAAAAACTTGTCCCTAGCTTAGATGTTAGGTAACTTCAAGATACATCACTACACCTAACTATTATTACAACCATCTTGACCCTACGAGATATGGAAACAAAAAAGATAATAGAACTCATAAGCAGGGGACGTACAGATTATATCTTCCAACTATTCAAGAAGAAAGATTGGAAAGAACTACTCCATAAAGGGCCAGTAAAACTGATTCAATGGCTCGTATATTACAATGATACCACCGCTATGAGAGCAATTCTAGAAAAGGGTGGAACGCTTGAAAGTATCAGCTTAGATGATGAACTGGGAAATGCTGCTTTTTTTGGACATTGGAAAGTCTGTGATTTCTTGATAAATCAAGGGGCTGAAGTTAATGCCATTATTGGCGAAACGAACGAAACACCCTTGCATAATGCACTATGTAAAGCTGGAAGGCCCTATTATTATTACGTTGTCAAACTATTGGTAGAAAAGGGAGCAAATATAAATGCCAAGACCATACCTGGTAAAGAAACAGGTGCTTTTATGCGTGATGTTAGAACGAAAGGAGAGACACCATTACATAGGGCAGCAGCATATGCAGATGAACGAACCATTGGCTTCCTTGTCGAAAATGGAGCAGATAAAACGGCAAAAGATGTGAATGGGGATTCCCCAATGAGTTGGGCCAGTGAACACCTTAGACCTGGTACTATCCTGTCTTTGTTAAGCTATGGTAAACATAAAATTGGAGAAGCCCATAAAGTAAAAAATTTAAGTGATCATGGACAAGGATGGGGTAATAGTATGGATTGGAACCTACTAGGGGACTATCTGCCAGAAAATTGAAATATTTATTAGTAAAGTAATTCACTCATAATTAAGTAGCTATTTTTTGGTATTCTTGAAATTAGGCCTTTAAGTGAAATTCTCTTTGTTCATAACTTGGGTCAATCATTTGCATAAAGTGTTAGGAAAAGATATTTTTAAAATTATTGAAAGCCTAGACAGATATAAACTTAGTTAGACTTTTGGATATATTCTATTTGCGCTTTTTTCAAAGAAACGAACAAATCCTTTTCTTACTTTAAATATCATGAACAATATTATTACTACCAGCAGACTGCTTTTTTGGCCATTGATAATTCTATTATTTTATACAGGATGTAGTCAATCATCTACTTCTGAACTTTCTGAAAAGAAGCCATTTAAAGTGGCCGTGATTAGATACATGCATGAAACTTGTACATTTTGTCCTGGTGGTGACTCTGAAATTGAAGATTGGATGCAGGGTGGTGGAACAAAACAAGGAGAAGAACTACTTAAATCGAATGCATATATCAGAGGTTTTGTAAAAAGAGCGAAAGATTACGAAGACATTGAACTAATAGGAATTCAATCGCCATTGAATGTATTTGGAGGGTCTTCGAGAAGTTGGAACAGCGAAGAAAGTTTTGATCACTTCATGGGTTTGATTTTAGATGATGTAAAAGAAAATATGCCTTTAGATGGTGTTTATCTTGCACTTCATGGGGCTATGGCTACAAGAAATATTCCCAGACCTGAAGCTGAGATTGCCAAAAGAGTGAGAGAAGTAGTAGGCGGCAATGTTCCTATTGTAGCTACATTTGACTTACACGGAAATGAAGATGAAGCATTTCTTAAATGGGCCGATGGTGCTTTTGTTACTAAGCGTTATCCTCATTACGATAGCTATCTGCAAGGGGAGCGAGCAGCACATTATTTACGACAAATAATGAGAGGTGACTATAAACCAGCCAAAGCCACTCGTAAACCTGGAATTATCACTGCAACCGTAGTACAATGGACAGGGCAATCACCATCCATGGATATTATGGAAAGGGCCAGAAGATGGGAATCTCGCCTTCCTGAAGTGTTTGTTAATGTCTTTTTTGGCTTTCCATGGTCAGATGTTCCCGACGTAGGAACCACAATACATGTCATGACCAATAATGACCAAACGCTCGCAGATAGCATTGCAGATGATATGAATGAATACGCTTGGAGAGTAAGAAATGAGTTTGTAAATAGAGATTACCCTATGCCAGATCAAGCAGCAGAAAGAACAGTTGAAGCACTAAAAACGGGGGCTACTCCTGTAGTATTGGGTAATTACTCCGATCGACCAGGAGATGCAACTTGGATTTTGAAAGAACTCCTTGCCCGGAATGTAAAAGGTATACTATACAGCGGCCTTAGAGATGAAAACGTGCTAGATTCGCTCGTAAAGGTAGAGGCAAAGGTGGGAGATTATTTTGATATGGATGTAGGAGGGTTTACTGGATCTCAAGCAGGTACACCTGTAAGACTTACTGGTACAATCAAATATTTTGGTCCTCTGTGGGATTACGAAAATGTTGCAGCAATTGAAATGTCAGGAAATAATCTTGTGATTATTGTTCCGGCATACACACAGATTATTTATCCCTCCAGACTTTTATTTGATAACATCAACCCAGATGATTATGACGTTTTTGTGGTTAATTCAAGGGTACATTTCAGAAGAGGTTTCGATGAAACAGGCTATGCAAAAACGATTATGGTAGTAGATGCACCCGGACCTTGGTTTGGTACTACTCGTTTAAATGCATTAGACTATCAAAATGTGGATATAATGTCGCTTTATCCTTATAATGCAAAATAGATTAATTCAATATTGCAGAGATATAGTTGATTCGATTAGAATATAAAAATGTTTTTGTCTAACTATATGAGAAGTATTGGCAGGATTTTTTGAGTCGATTTACATTATTTGGTATGTACAAAAAACACTTCTTTTAAGTCGGAAACCCTATTGCATCTTAAAAACCTTTTTAATATAGGTTTTATCCAAGATAAAATTAGAAGTCAAAAATATTCTTTATACTTTAAGTCGATCAACTAATTTTTAAGCTATAATTAGTTTGTTTTTGCCTTTGTGGAACAGTTGATTTTTTAAACAATATCTCTTAAAATTTAGTATCACTTCTGAAGTCAACCAATTTCAAAAAGACTTATTGCAATTATTTTTTCACTCCTAACAAACTGAAATGAAGCAACTAATACGCTTACTTATTTTGTTATTTTTGAGTTATTCTAGTTTTGGGCAAGAATATTTAGATGCAGAAAAATCGGATCCAAATACTATGGGATGGATGCAGGAATTCCCACCTCCAAAAGACCGTACTGTTGTTGCAGCAGATGGGAGTTTCTTTGTATTTCCTGCATTGAGATATAGTGTTTGTCACATGCGCCAATTTTTACCAACTACAGAAGTAGAGGCTTCGAGGGGTAAAAGATACACATTTAAAGAAAAACCAATAAAGGGAATCGATACAGTCACATTTACCCCTTTAAATGGTAGTGGGAAAATGACCTGGAAAGAGTCACTCGGGAAGAACTATACAGATGGGATGCTCATACTTCATAAGGGTAAAATTGTATATGAAAGATATTTTGGTGAGTTGAAGCCAGGCGGAGTACATGCTGCCATGTCTGTTAGTAAAACATTTACTGGAACACTTGGTGCCATGTTAATAGCTGAAGGAGTATTGGATGAAAATAAAAATGCGGCCAGTTATGTACCAGAATTAGAAGGTTCAGCTTTTGGTGATGCTACTATTAGAGAGATATTGGATATGACCACCGGACTAAAATACAGTGAAGATTATTCTGATCCAAAAGCAGAAATATGGGCTTTTTCTGCCGCAGGTAACCCCTTGCCCAAACCAAAGTCTTATAAAGGAGCCACCAACTATTATGAGTATTTACAAACTGTACAAAAAGAAGGAAAACATGGTGAGGAGTTTGGTTATAAGACCATTAATACAGATGTTATGGGGTGGATTATTTCACGAGTAACTGGAGAGAGTATTCCTGAATTGTTGTCTAAAAAAATTTGGAAACCTCTTGGTACCCATGTAGATGGTTACTTTCAAGTGGATGGCGCTGGGATTGCATTTGCTGGTGGAGGTTTTAGTGCAAACATGAGAGATATGGCCATGTTTGGGGAAATGATTCGCAACCAAGGATATTTCAACAAGCAACAAGTTCTGCCTGCTTCTGTCATCAAAGATATTATGTCGGGTGGGGATAAAGGAGCATTTGCAAAATCTGTATACGGTGAGTCGCTCAAAAACTGGAGTTACAGGAATATGTGGTGGATTACCAACAATGAACATGGAGCATTTGCTGCCAGGGGTGTTTATGGTCAAACTATTTACATAGACCCAAAGGCAGAAATGGTTTTAGTTAGGTTTGCTTCGTACCCAGAAGCTAAAAACGCCAAGATTGACCCTACATCATTACCAGCGTATCATGCCGTTGCAAAATATCTGATGTCAAAATAATTGCTTTTAAATATGCCCACCTGAAAATGATAGGGAAAGAAATGTGCTTAAAGTTTTTGCAAATAAACCATACATGTATCCTACCTGTTTTTTTGATTTTCCTTTTGAGCTTTAGTAACCTTTATGGAAAGTCCGATACTTTGGTTTTCGACAATGGTAATATGCTTGTTGGGGAGATAAAGAGCATGCAGAAAGGGGTGTTAGAAATTGATGCTCCTTATGGGAAATCAAATTTCAAAATCGAATGGTTGAGTATAAAAGAAATATATACAGAGTCTAAGTTTTTCATTTATGTAGAAACTGATATTTATTTTGCCCGCTTGGCTACTTTACCTGATCAAAAGGTTAAAATTTTTGAAGGAGATTCTATTTTCAAGACCTGCGAATTAGATAAAATTGTCTATCTAGCTCCAATAAATGATAAATTTAAAGATCGTTTAGATGTGTCTATCGAAGTAGGATTAGATTTAACAAGGGCACAAAATCTTAGGCAGTTTTCTACCAGGTTCTCTCTTAGTTACAGAAGTGAAAAATCATCGATAAGTACACTTTTTAATAGTTTACGGTCTTCTCAAGAAAATACTCAACTAATTCTAAGAAATAATGGTGAATTCAATTATAGACATATTTTTATCAATCAATGGTATATCGTTGCCACATTTGCTGGTCTATCAAATACCGAACAAAGAATAGATATTAGAACCAATACCCAGCTTGGTTTAGGCAACTATATTTACAGTAGCAATAAGGCATATTGGGGGCTGAACTTTGGAATGAATAGTAATTTTGAAAGGTTCGAAAGCGAAACATCTGGAAATAACAACTGGGAAAGCTATTTAGGTACAGAACTTAATTTGTTCGATGTTGGAGATATTAATTTATTATTTACGTTTAAAGGATATACGAGTTTGCCAGATTTTAATCGTTTTCGCTCAGATATCAACCTTGATTTCAAATATGATTTCCCTCATGATATTTTCCTACGATTAGGTCTATCCCTCAACTATGACAGCCAACCAGCTATTGGAGCAAGTGAAGTAGATTACGTCTTGGGGACAGGTATTGGTTGGTCGTGGTGAAATCTTCTCAGAGGATTGAGCTTAAAGAAGAATCCAAGAGGAATATCAAATGGATTTAGATTTTATGGTTGAATCAGAAATAGGGCCACCCCCTTTTTTGTTAACTACAATTCTACTTTTTCTTAGCAATGTTCCCTTAAAAGATTATGGTTATCGAATAGGAGATGAAAAGCGGGTATATTAAACTGAGTAAAGAAAATAGAGTAAGCTCTTAAAAAGCTATATTTTGAAATTTGATTTAATTTTCCACAATATCATCTTCAAAAACTTGCAACTAACTAAAAGATTTTAGTACATTGAACAACTTAAAATAATTAATAGACAATACTTCAATGATCTCAAAACAAGACAATTATGACAAAGAAAAATCTACAAATCATATAAACAATAACACTAATGCTCCAAAAAGTGAGCTATCCAATCAAGAGTTTCGAGAAGCTTTTTATAAAGGTGATCCAGAAACCATTAATACAATTTACCAGCAAAATGTAGATTTGATGTATAACTATGGCAGACAGTTATACAATGATGCAGACCTAGTAAAAGACTGTATACAAGAAGTTTTTCTTAGATTAATCAAATCTCGGAATACCACAACATCTATCACTTCGGTAAGAGCCTATCTACTAAAATCTCTCAAAAGAGAAATTTTAAGAAATAAAGAAAGAAGCAACAAATACAACTTAAAAGATTCTTTTAAAGAAGATAAATCTTTTGGAATTGCCTTATCAGATGAAATGAAACCCATTGAAGTTCATTTTACTGATAAAAAGAAATTACTCCTTAAATCTGCCTTGAATAATTTACCTAAAAAGCAAAGGGAAGCAATATTGTTGTACTATTACGAAGGTTTCACTTACGAAGAAATCTCCCAGATTATGGAGGTAAAACTAGTGAAATCTGCTAGAAAACTTATCTATAAGGCCATTGCTTCTATTAAATCTTCGATTAGGAAAGACATTATAGATTTAATGTTTCCATTCTTAATTTTCGCACTCACAAAAATATTTTTGTAAAAAAATCAAATAAAAAAGGGGGCATTTAAAATATCACTTGCTCTATAACCCCAAAGAATAAAAGCGCAATACTTTTTCAATTAGAAAAGTGTGGTCCTTTATACTTTGAATAGAGCGATATGGATTATAAAAACTACCATCTTGAAGATTTTTTGACCGATGATTTTTTCGTTAATTGGGTAAAAGAGCCTAATTATGAAAGCAATCGTTTTTGGCGACAATGGTTATCAGAAAATCCAACAAAGAAGGACTTGGCTTCAGAAGCAGCTCAAATCATTTTAACAATCAACTACGAAGAAGAATATAAACTTGATGAGCAGAGTAGGAGTGAAATGATCAACAATATTCTTCAAAAGAGTAAGAATAAACATCTTGAGTACCATAAAGTCGAGATATACGCTACTAGAAGAATAGCTGCCATTATAACTTTCTTTTTACTGGCGGGTGCTGCATGGTGGTTTCTCCAAAATGATATTCAAAAGGAAGAACAGCAGGTGGCATCAGTAGTAAGTTATATTTCCAAAAGCACGCAGGCTGGCCAAAAGTTATCTCTCACTTTACCCGATGGTAGCAAGATTAAATTGAATAGTGAAGCCAAAGTTTCATTTCCTGAAAATTTCAATGACTCTATACGATTGGTACAAGTGCATGAGGGAGAAGTATTTTTTGATGTGGTTAAAAATGCTCAAAAGCCTTTTATAGTAAAAACCAATAATATTGATACTCGAGTATTAGGTACTTCATTTAATGTAAATTATCAAAAAGAAAAAGAGGCGTTAGAAGTAGCCTTAGTAACAGGGAAGGTACAAGTAACCAAAGAAGACTTGGTTTATTACCTTTTACCCAAAGAAAAAATAGCGATTCGTGAAAGTAAAGTTCTAAAATCAAATTTCGATATCCGCAAAGTAACGGGTTGGAAAGATGGTATTTTGATAATAGAAGATAGAACTTTTAAGGAAACCATCTCAATATTAGAAAATTGGTATGGTGTATCCATAAAGTATAAAAGTGATAATGATGGCATTTATAATGGAATTTTCAAAAACGAAAGCTTAGAAAATGTCTTAGATGGCCTAGGTTTTACAACTGATTTTAAACATAGTATAGAAGATAAAAATGTAATTCTAAAATGATAAAAACAGCATTTAACGATACAGGATAGTAGAAAAAAAGTACTCCGGAAATCGCACACAATGGGGATTGTACAGCACGATAAGTCCGGAGTAGATTTTGGCTCATATAAATTCACCAAACAATCAAAAATATGAAAATGAAAATTTTACGACAACTATTTATTATGTCGAAGCACCTTTTGTATGTAACTTTTATACAAGTGCTTTTTGCAGGAGTGCTTTTAGCCAATGAAGGCATGTCCCAAAAAAGTATTCATGATATTAGGCTTAGTATCGATTTTAACAATGAAAATGTTCTTCAGATACTTAAAGATATTGATACACAAACTGAATTCTATTTTGCCTATAACCGCAAAGATTTAGCTAAAAAAGGCAAGATAACCAAGAGTTTCCAAGATGATTCTTTGGCTGAAATCTTGGGCTTCGTTTCACAAAAAATGGGTCTTGGGTTTAAAAGAGTAAACAATACCATATATGTAAGGACCTTAGAAACCCCTAAACAAGAAGAAGTAATAGAAGAAGTAATTAGCCAACAGGTAACTGTTTCTGGTAAAGTTACTGACGGTGAAAATGGAGAAGGCTTACCGGGTGTAAGTATTCTCATAAAAGGGACCTCTACAGGAACCACAACTGATATTGATGGGGCGTATGCACTACAAGTGACTGAAAATGACATACTGCAATACAGTTATATAGGATTTATAACACAAGAAGTTACAGTTGGTAATCAAACTACCATTAATGTGACCTTAGAACCAGATGCTGACCAACTAGAGGAAGTGGTAGTAGTAGGTTATGGTACAGAAAAGAAAGCTAACCTGACAGGTTCTGTTTCTACCATAGATTCTAAAGCAGTTACACAAGTTCCAGCGGCCAACTCATCTGCTTTGTTAGCTGGGCAGTTCCCTGGCGTGATAACCAACCAAGCATCTGGTTTGGCTGGTAATGATGATACTAGGATTAGGATTCGTGGTTTTGCTGGAAATCCACTTGTTTTAGTAGATGGTGTGCAGATTACCGGTGGTCTTAACAGAATAGACCCCAATGATATAGAGAGCATTACAGTACTAAAAGATGCCGCTGCGGCTGTTTATGGTTCAAGAGCAGGGAATGGTGTTATTTTGGTGACTACTAAAAGAGGTAAAGCAGGACCTCCTCAGTTTTCTTACGATGGCAGTATTACTTTCCAAGAAGCTACTTCATTTCTCGAATTAGTAGATGCACCCAAATATGTAGAGTTAGTAAGAGAAGCCGATTTACTTGATGTTGGTGATGCAGATGCTACCTATACACTGGACGACTTGGAAAACTTTAGAAATAAAGCGCCTGGTTTTGAAGGTGGTGATTGGCTAGGTGCTTTTGTTAATAATTTTGCTCCTATGCAACAGCATAGCTTAAAAGCATCTGGAGGATCCGAAAATGTAAAGTATTTTACTTCAGTAGGTTATACACAACAAGAAAGTTACATCAGCAGTCGAGATTTTGACTACCGCCGATTCAATGCAAGATCTAACATTGATGTAAAAGTAGATGATAATATCAGCTTTTTAATAGATATGTCTTACAGGGTAGATGATAGGAAAGCCCCTCACAATTATGATGGCATAGGTGAAACATTTACGCAATTGGCAACTGCTAAACCTACATTACCTACTTCTTTTCCCGATCCCAATTTTATACCTCATACCGGTTTTTTGCAAAGGCAGCCTATTGCTAGAACCAATAGGGATATTGGGGGTACATGGGACAGAAGGGACGAAACATTCCAAGGAAGGATGGGCATTAACTATAAATTCCCATTTTTAGAAGGATTGAGTTTAAGGGCAGAAGTAAATGTAGTACAAACGCAACGTGGTACAAAGGCGACAACTAAACCATTCGAAGTATATTCCTATGATTTCCAGAATGATACTTATCAGATTATTGGTACCAATGGCACTTTAAGCAGTATTTCAGATCAGCAGTTCAGGAGACAACAGATTTATCCTTTACTTGCATTGAATTATGAGCAAACTTTTGGTAATCACTCGTTCAAAGCACTGGCATTGGCAGAACAGATAACTAGGAAAGAGAGCTTTGTTTCTGCCCGCAGACAAGATTTATTGACTACTGCCATTCCAGAAATATTTACAGGCTCAGAAAATCTACAGTTCACCAATGGTAGTTCTTCGGCAGATATTGGTAGAAAGAGTTTTGTTGGTCGTTTAAACTATGCTTTTAAGAACCGTTATTTATTAGAAGTTGCCTTTAGAGCAGATGGTAATGTATTGTTTGCCCCTGAGACTAGATGGGGATATTTCCCTAGCGTATCAGCAGGTTGGGTGATTTCAAGAGAGCCTTTTATGGCCAATTCTTCTTTATTTGACAATTTAAAAATCAGAGCTTCTTATTCACAATTAGGAGACGACACAGCCGAAGGTTTAAATGGTTATGATTATTTGGGTGGTTTTACCCAGTCACAAGATATTTATCTTTTAGGAAACAATTCTGCGCAACCTAGGATCACTACATTAGGATTGACAAACCCTTTTTTAACTTGGGAAGAAATTACACTTTATAACTTTGGTATAGAGGCCAGTATATTAGATGGAAGGTTAACTTTTGAAGCCGATGCTTTTTATAGAAACAGGGAAGGTCTATTGGGACAAAACCTAAGAGATATACCAAGTACTTTTGGCGCTGATTTGCCCTTGGTTAATCTTAATACCAGAAATAATAGAGGGTTTGAGATAATGGTGAATTACAAGCAAATTATAGGAGATTTTGAGTTCAATATTTCCCCTAATTTTACTTTTGCAAGAGCCAGGTGGGGAGATGTATTTGACCAAGAAGATTTCGATGATCCCGACCAGGAAAGGATCAATAGTAGGCAAGGACAGTGGGTGAACCGCAACTTTGGTTTCAAGACTGATGGTATTTTTATGAGCCAAGAAGAGATAGACAATCATCCTATAGACCAAGATGAACAGGGAAATTCAACCCTTCGTCCTGGTGATATCAAGTATATTGATTTGAATGGCGATAGTTTGATTAACTTTAGAGATCAAGATGTAATTTCTTTTGCAGGTAATACTCCAGAGATGATTTACGGACTTAATATTGGAGTAACTTATAAAAACTTTGGACTGGGGATGCTTTTTCAGGGAGCTTCAAGGTTTAGTCTTAATGTACAGGGAAATGCTCGGACAATGTTCAGTAATTTTTCCATCCCATTACAATACCACTATGATCTAAGGTGGCAGCCTGATCCTGGAAATCCAAGTGTAAATATCAATCCTAATGCCCAGTTTCCAGCTGCTACTACTTCTCCTGGAGGTAATAATGATCGTAATAGCGATTTTTGGCGTCAAAATGTAACCTATTTCCGCTTAAAGAATATCAACATCTATTATAATTTACCTGAAAGGATTCTTGCACCAATTGGCTTAAACAGCGCACAAGTATATGTAGCAGGATTCAATATGTTTACAGTGTCTTCTTTAGGAATTTTCAAAAATTCTTTTGACCCTGAAGAGGGTACAACAGGGAATCCTTCAAGAAATATCCCGGTAACGAGAAACTTTACTGCAGGTATAAGAATATCATTCTAATTAACTATTAAATAAAAAATATATATCTCATGAAAACCATCAAGATATTATTATCGATATTATTGGTATTTGTCTTCGGTTGTGAGGAACCGTTCGATTTAATACCGAATACCATTATTTCAGAAGAATTGGTATTTGAGGATGAAGGTCTAGCTGATGCCTATTTGGCAGAAATGTACGATGATGCTAAAATTATAGAAGAAGACGGTGGTAGGCAGTTTGGACATAATGTAAATGTCATTAATGCTATGGGTGGCGAAAGTAGAAATTTTGCTCCATGGCAGGGATCCTTTGGTCAAGTAATTGGTCCTGTTTTTAATGAAAATGGTGCTGGTATTTTAACTTATTGGCCATATAATTACATTCGTCAATTAAATGAATACATTGAAAAACTGCCACAATCCAGTTCTTTAAGTGAGGATTATACTTCTGTAAGGGTAGCAGAAGCAAGATTTTTGAGGGCATTTGCTTATTTTGAAATGGTAAAACGCTATGGTGGTGTTCCATTGGTTACTCAGGCACTGCCAATAGATGCCCCAGAATCTGAATTATTCCCAGCTAGAAGTTCAGAAAAAGCTATCTATGATTTTATTGGGAGTGAGATGGATGCCATTGCGGCCATACTGCCCGATGTACCAGATATAAGGGGACGTGTTGATAGATGGGGAGCAATCTCTCTTAAAAGTAGGGCTATGTTATATGCTGCTAGTGTGGCCCAATTTGGACAAGAACAGTTGAATGGTTTATTAGGGTTTCCAGCATCTGATGCACAATCCTATTATCAACAGTCTTTGGCTGCATCTCAGGAAATTATTCAGTCGGGTCCCTTTTCGCTTTACAGAAAGCAATCTGATCCAGAACAGAACTTTACAGATTTATTTATAGATGACAATGATAATCCAGAAGTAATTTGGGCAGAGATATTCGATGCCGAAGCAGGCAAAGGTCATTCTTGGGATTTATACGCACACCCCGATGGATTTGGGTTTGGTTGGAATTCGAACTTTCCTACTTATGTAGAAAAACTAGAGTTATTTGATTTTGTAGATGGAACATCAGGTAAATTAGATCGGGCATTGTACGACGGTCAGACCCCAATAGATCCTGATTGGTTTTTTGGACAAAGAGACCCCCGTATGCGTGCCTCAATTTCCTATCCAGGTATGCCTTGGAGAGGTACAAGGGCTTATTATCATAGAAGCACTACCTATACCGATGGCAATGGGGAAGTACAGAATAATACAAGTCCTGGATTCATTATACCAGGTTCTGATGGTTGGCCAGGTGCAGCAGCTCCAAGAAATCGAAATGCGGCAGTCACTAGTCTTCAAGTAAAAAAACGCTTAGATGAGAATTTACCCGCTACAGGTACCGGGCTTTCCAATACAGATTTTTATGAATTCCGTTTAGCCGAGATTATGCTAAACTATGTAGAAGCTGCTTTTTACTTAGGAGATCCTAATGGAGATATGGCCGCCATTATGAATGGTGAAATAAGAGATAGGGCAGGCATGCCACCTTTAGATTTAATAACTGAAGAAAGAATTAGGCAAGAACGCCAAGTAGAACTTGCTTTTGAAGACCATGTTTTCTGGGATTTTCGCCGCTGGAGAATTGCAGTAGAAGAATTAGATCAGAAACAGAGACATCGTTTCCAATGGGATTACAACTATGATACTGGTATGTATACCGCAGTTATTGGTGATGGTGATCGAGGTAGGGTAAGAAGTCACCCTGAGCGGAATTACTATTATGCACTAGGCTTAGGCAATTTAGCTGACAATCCTAATTTGGTCGAAAACCCAGGTTACTGATAAGTAGGTTGTCTATAGTTTGCCGTAGAAATTCATTTCTGATGTTTTTTGAAATCTTTCTACGGCATTTTCTATGTAATTTCATCTCTTACTAAATAGATGAAGTAAATTATACATCTTATTGCATAATATAAATCTGGCTTCAAATTTAGCTTTTTCTATAGCCAATCTGAATGGATAGAAATAGCCTAGTTAAACTGATTTTGGCAGATTAATATTAGCGTTAGTTTGGCATCGATATAACTAACAATACCATCACTGATACCTTTACTACACAGATATATGCGACAAATAAGCTTCAACTACATAGTTTATTTTTTTACGATTTTAATATTAGGAATAGACTGTTCTAACCAAAAAAATGGATTTCATTATAATTGGTCACAACAAGATACACGACAAATAGGAACAGATTTTTTAGCCAATAGACCACAAGATTGGAAAATTAATAATGGTAAACTCACTACAACAGATAGAGCTTTAGGTTCAATTAGTACAGTTTTTCTAGGGAATAGGAAAGTATCTGCACCCTTTAAAGAATGGACTCTATCTGTAGAAGCTGGATGGCAAGACAATGATATTTCAGAAGAGAAAAAGAGCATGGGCTTAATGATAGGAGGCATGCAAACCACAATTCCTAAAAATCTAATAAAGGGATACTTTTTTGGGGTACAATCAAATGGTAAAGTATTTATAACCGATTTAAATGATTCATCCAAAAAAGAACTTACCAGCCTAGAAAACACTTTGCCTTTACCTTCAACCTTTCTACTCAGCCTTACTACCCAATATAAAAATAACACTGCATACATCCGTTTTCAGGTTCAGTCTATCAATAAAGAAAAAACATTTGCTGAACTTATTTGGGAGTGTGAGGCTACCAGTACTCAAGGTACTATTGGATTAGTAGCAGATTTGGCAGAACCTAAGACATTGAAAGGGTGCTGGTTCGATAATTTTTCACTTACAGGGCAAAGCATTGCTGTAAATAGTTATTACAGCTTATCTCAAATTAAACGGCTTCAATGCCATATTTAAGAGATTATAAATTCCCAATCGCTATGAAAAAAAAGATATCTATTGTTCAACTAGTTTTAAAAACTATAGTAACTAATTTAATATGCTTGTCAATCTACTTTACTAGTTCAGCTACAGACTATTATTTTCATCCCGTCATGGGAAATGATAGTGCAACTGGTAAATCACATAAAAATGCTTTCCAATCTTTAGCTAAAATTAAAGAACTCAACTTGAAAGGAGGAGACCGGGTCTTACTTGCTGGAGGTACTGTTTTTAATGAAACTTTGGACCTTAGTAATAAAAGTGGAAATTACGATAATCCTATTGTAATTAGTACTTACCATCTTCATTCAGATGAATTAGCTGTTATAGATGCAAAAGGTTACCAATACGGTATTTTAATTGAAAATAGCAGTTTTATTCATATTCAGAATCTCAAGATATCAGCTTCAGGTTTGGGTAGTAAAGCTCATGAAGGAAAAATGAGGGTAGGAGTAATGCTTAGGGCTACTGGAGCAAACTACTCAAAAGGAATTGCCCTAGATAACTTAAAAATCAGTGATATTTTTTCGAAAACGAAGGTTTTAAACGTGGTGCAGAAGAAGTGAAAACTGCCAATGGAACACAAAGCTATGGTTGGGGCATTCGCGTTATGAATAACCAAGGTACTGGTATGATGGAAGATATAAAAATATTGAATTGTAGCATTTCAAATGTAAGCCATACAGGTATTAAGCTAACTGGCGGAGAAAGTCAGAATATAAGAAATGTGCAAATAACAAGGAATAAATTGACAATGACAGGTGGTCCGGGTATTCAGATGTCTAGGGTCAAGTTTGTACATGTGCATCAAAATGAGGTCACTTATTCAGGTAGCAATGACGATAGCCGAAAGTGGGGTAGAGGAAGTGGTTTGTGGACTTGGGGATCTTCTATGGTGATAATTGAGCATAACAAGTTTATGTACGCCAATGGTCCTGCTGACTCAGCTGGAGCCCATATTGATTTTAACTGCGATAATGTAATACTACAATACAATCTTAGTGCGTATAATGCAGGTGGTTTTTGTGAGATATTGGGTAACAATTATAACTGTGCTTACCGATATAATGTGAGTGTCAATGATGGGCATAGAGTCAAAGGGAAAAATGGAGCTTTTCAAGAAGGAAAAACTTTTTGGTTAAGTGGGTATCAAGGTAAAAACAAGGTGAGAAAGGGTCCTGTTAATACTTATTTTTATAATAATACCATTTATGTAAGTGATAGTATCGTTGCTAAAGTAGCTGTTGAAAACCGATCTAGAGGTGTGCTAGTAGCCAATAATATTTTTCATCTTTCAGGAGGGGTAGCTTTAGTAAAAGGTGATCAATACAAACCACAAGGTAAAGAAGAAGATGAGGTGGCTGATGTTTTTTTTAAGAATAATGTTTTTGTAGAAAATGCTTCTTGGCCTAATAATGCTGCTATTCAACCTAATCAGTCAATTACTGGCGATGTGAATTTTAAAAATCCTGGAGGACTTAATATCAAAGATTATATTCCTCTGAATAAAGAATTGATAAGTCAGGGTATTAAAATCCAATTCATTAAAGATGATAATTTTGGACTCATGCAAGGCTTAAATCTGAAAAGAGATATTTTAGGAAATGAAATTACAGACACTCCATTTATAGGGGCTATTCTGAATAAGTCAGATGATAATTAATGAATATGAAAAAATTGAAGCAATTACAAAGATGGTTATATTGCTTATTACTTGGTGGTTGCTTTGTAACTAGTACTCAAGCTTTTGGCCAAAATCAAGAGAAAACACCGCCGAACGTTATAATAGTTTTGGTAGATGACTTGGGTTATGCCGACGTGGGCTTTAATGGTTGTAAAGATATCCTTACTCCTAATATTGATCGGATTGCTAACGAAGGTGTAAAATTCACCAATGGCTATGTAAGTTATGCCGTTTGTGGACCGAGTAGGGCTGGGTTAATTACTGGGCGCTATCAAGGTAGATTTGGTTTTAGAAGAAATCCACTTTTTGCGCCAAACGACCCAGCAATGGGTTTACCACTGAGTGAAGAAACCTTGGCAGCTGCACTTAAAAAAGCATACTACAAAACGATTGCCATTGGGAAATGGCATTTGGGGGCACATCATACCTTGCATCCATTAAAAAGAGGGTTTGATGATTTTTATGGATTTTTAAGTGGTGGACACAGGTATTTCCCAGAAGAATGGACTTTGGCAGATGAGTATGAGGCTCGATCCCAATTTGATGGTTATAAAACTATGTTGCTTAGAAACTATGAAAGAGTAGAAGAAAATGCTTATCTGACCGATGCTCTATCTCGTGAAGCAGTTTCATACATAGAGAAATATCAAGATGGGCCTTTTTTTATGTACTTGTCATACAATGCCCCTCATACTCCTTTACAAGCAACTCCAAAATATTTAGACAGGTTTGACCATATAAAAGATAAAAGGAGAAAGACTTATGCAGCGATGGTAAGCGCAGTTGATGATGGGCTAGGAGCTATTTTAGAAAAATTAGAAGAATTGGATTTAAGAGAAAATACTATGATTTGGTTTCTTTCGGACAACGGAGGACCAGAACCAAATAATAGTTCTGATAACGGAGTGCTTAGAGGTAAAAAGGGAGATGTATATGAAGGTGGGATACGAGTACCATTTGCAGTTTCATGGCCTGCTTCTTTGCCCAAGGGCAAAGTGATTGATCAACCTGTTATTTCTTTAGATATTTTTGCTACTGCTGTTGAGAATGCAGGTAAACCTATTAGGACCAAAAATAAGATTGATGGGGTAAATCTTATGCCATTTATAAATGGTAAAAAGAAAAAACAAGCACATGATTGGCTATTTTGGCATAAATACGATCAAGGAAATTATGCTTTGAGGCAGGGAGATATTAAAATCGTCAATTATCAAAAACAAGGAAAAATGCTCTTCAATTTGACGAAAGATATTTCAGAAAATCAAGACTTAGCAGAAGAAAACGAACAGACATTTGATAAGCTTCAAAAGCAGTTTAAACAAATAGAAGCTAAGATGAAACCACCTATATTCTTAGGTTTAATGCACAACGAAGAATATGATAAATTACATCCTAAAAGATGGCATAGGCCAAAATAGGACTTTACAGAATCAAGATAATTTTAAAAGAAAACTCAATACTACTAGAATAAGCTCACAGAATTCTATGGTTCTTTTATAGGAATAGTTTAAGTATACATTTGATTGTATATTAATTACATTTACCACACTTAAGTTTATTTATATCTAAAGGCATTGGAGTAGCATAAGCATGATATAATTTTCCATTTCTACCTCAATAGAAACATTCCATTATCCTTCAGTTAAAAAATAAAGCAAAAAAATATTTTCATGGGGTCATTTTTAAGGTGGTTATTCCCTTAATATAAATGACTTTATATTTTGATAATAGATTATTAAAATGCTATTCAGTTCTTCAGAAGGATTTATTATTAACCCATCTAAACGAGGTATTTTGGCATACAAGCAAAAATACTGTGTGATTAGAAAATCAATTTTGATATGATCTCAAAAAAAAGATATAGCAGCTAAGCAATTGTAGAAATTATTAGCAGAAACTATAACTACAATCATTTGAAATGATATACTTATTAACAAACAAGCTAATAGTATGAATTTACTTGTAATAAATTAGAGTTGATATATGCTCTATTTATAGTCCTGGTTTTAGCAAGTTGTGGTACCTATAAAACCGAACCTGTTAAAGATGTGGCTAACAAAGAGTGGTTATTAGTTTGGGGTGATGAATTCGATTATGAAGGGCTACCAGACAGTACAAAATGGGTAAATGAGATTGGTTTTGTAAGAGGTTCTGAATTACAATGGTATACCAAGAATAACTTGAAGAATGGAAGGGTTGAAGATGGGAATTTATTGTTAGAAGCACGAAAAGAAAGGGTTGAGAATCCGAACTATGAAGAAGGACATGAAAGTTGGAAAAAGAATAGAACACATGCAGCATACACTTCAGCAAGTGTGAAAACACATAAACTTTTTGATTTTACCTATGGAAGGGTCGAAGTACGGGCTAAACTTCCTGTGGGGAAGGGTACTTGGCCAGCAATTTGGATGTTGGGCAGCAATATCAGCGAAATAGGATGGCCAGATTGTGGTGAAATTGATATTTTAGAAAATGTGGGTTTTGACCCCAATAAAGCCCATGCAAACATCCACACCAAAGCATATAATTACGTAATGTTAACCAACAAGGGAGATTCAATTACAATAGACGCTCCTTATCAGAACTATCACGTCTATGCAGTGAATTGGTCGAAGGATAGTTTGGAATTTTTTGTTGATGATAAAAAGTACTTCGTTTTCCATAATGAACAGAAGGGCTATGAAGAATGGCCTTTTGATCAAGATCACTACCTCATTCTCAATCTTGCAATTGGCGGTCCTTGGGCAGGAAAATATGGAATTGATGACGAAATATTCCCACAAAAGTTCTATATCGACTATGTGAGGGTTTATCAAAAAGAAAGTACATAACCTAAGAAAAGATTGATTTATTAAACATTTAAGTAAGCTGAAAATGAAACAAACCATACTAGCTACACTCCTAATACTGTGTTTTTTTACTACTCGTGCACAGGTAAAAGTTACTGAAAAACAACTTGTGATACCTACCTATGAAATAGGAAAGGCTGACACTAATCCATATTTTTTTAAAGGAGAACGTTACCAAGGTGCTTCAAGAAGGGTATACCCTTACCCTATGCTAGGCAATTTCTCCGATAAACTTGTTGACAAATCATATACTGCACTTATTTTGGAAAATGAGTATGTCGAGGTATGTGTCATTCCTGAATTAGGCGGGAAAATGTATTACGCCAAAGACAAGACCAATGATTATTACTTTATATACAGAAATCAAGTAGTAAAACCCGCACTTATTGGCATGACAGGGGCTTGGACATCTGGTGGAGTTGAATGGAACGTTCCTCACCACCATAGAGCAAGTACATTTTCTATGGTAGATTATAAAGTAGAAGAAGGAAAAGATGGGAGCAAAACAGTTTGGGTCGGTGAAACCGAGTTAAGGGATTATATGAAATGGGCAGTTGGCTTAACGATGTACCCAGGTAAAGCATTCGTTGAAGCGACTATCAGAGTAATGAACACCACCCCTCATAAAAACTCTATGCTTTTTTGGGCGAATGCTTCCACACATGTGAACGAAGATTATCAAGTCATTTTCCCACCACGAACTCAGTACGCGACTTTCCATAAAAAGAACCAGTTTACAGAATGGCCCATTTCCCATCAAATCTATACAGGTGGAGATTTTAGAAGTGGTGTGGATATAAGCCAATGGAAAAACCATTCTATCAGTACTTCTTTCTTTGCTTGGGAAACACAAAGTAATTTCGTGGCAGGGTATGACCACAGGAAAAAAGCAGGTTCTGTCATTTTTGGTAGCCCTTATACCAACCCTGGCGCAAAACTTTGGTCTTGGGGAAATAATGAATATGGGATGCTTTGGAATGATATTCTCACCGATGAAGATGGTCCTTATGTTGAGTTGATGTTTGGAGCTTTCTCAGACAATCAACCTGATTATTCCTGGTTGCATCCATATGAGACCAAATTATCAAAGATGTTCTTTATGCCCTCTAGAGATATTTCTTCTGTAAAAAAGGTAAATAAAAATGGCTTTTTAGATTTTAAGATAGAAGGGGATAAGGCCAGTATTGGAGTATATACAGCAGCTAAATTTGAAGATGCCCAAGTAGTATTGAAACAGGGAGAAAAAACAATATTTAAAGAAAAAACTACTATTCTCCCAGATCAAGTTTATGTGGATCAAATCGATCTTAATGAACAATCGGATGCGTATTTTTCATTGAGCTTAGTCTCATCCGAAGGGGAAGTACTGATTGAATACACCCACTTACCTCAACAGGAGGGACCCATGCCAAAGACTGTAAAGGCCCCAAAGACACCGTCTGAACTGAGCACGGCAGATAGCTTATTTTATACAGGTATGCGCTTAGAACAATTCCATGAACCACAGCTCAAACCAATGGATTATTACCAGAAGGCACTAGAAAAAGACCCTAATCATCTAAAGTCTAATCTTCGTGTGGGTATTAATTATTTTAGAAAGAGAATATATGACAAAGCAGAAGTGTATTTAACGAAGGTAGTGAACCGGACAACATTCGATTACACTACTGCAGAGGACGCAGAAGGGCTTTACTACACTGGTATGATACAGTTTAGAAAAGGAAATTTTGAAAAAGCTTATAAATTATTGTACAAAGCAACTTGGGACCATGAGTGGGCGGCCCCTTCTCATTATCAATTGGCATTGATAAAATTACAAGCAAATGATTTAGGCCAAGCACTTACTCATCTGAATGAAAGTTTGGCGACCAATCAACGGAATATTGCTGCACTCTCTACAAAACTGACTGTTCTGAGAAGGTTAGGGAAAAAAGAGGGGGCATCAGTAGTTTATGACAAGATTTTAGAAATCCATCCTCTGAATTTAAGAGCCCACTTCGAAAATATGATGTTGAAAGGTGAAATGCTTAAAGCAGATAAACTGACTCAAATCACTGCTTCAGGTCTGCAAGCTTATCTTGAGGTAGCTACCAAATACGGCGAAGAAGGTTTTTATGAAGAAGCCTTAGAAATTATGACCATTTGTAAAGAAGCTAAAAAGACTGAACTTAATGCCAATCCTATAGTGTATTATTTATCAGCATATTATCAGTCCAAATTAGGTAACATAGAAGAAAGTAAGAATTCTTTGACCAAAGCTACTTCTTATTCAGTAGACTATTGCTTCCCATCAAGATTAGAGACCCAAAAAGCATTGGAATGGGCACTTACACAACAAGAAGATGCCAAGACATTATTGTATCTGGGGAACCTGTTGTATGAAAAGCAACCAATGCAAGCTTTATCACTTTGGACTAACGCTGGAGAAAAGGATGAAAAAATCCCAATGGTCAATAGAAATCTCGCTTTTGCATATGCCAATACAAAAAAGGACTTTGCACAAGCGGCTGAGCAAATGAAACTTGCCATCTTAAAAAACAACAAGGATCCACTTTATTATACAGAACAAGATAAATATCTGGCAAAATTGAATGCTCCTTTAGCCAAAAGATTGGAGTTGATGGAAATTGAAAAAGAAGTGGTATTGAGTATGAATCACTCAGCAAGTACCTATCTTAAATTATTGGTGTTAAACAATAGATACGACCAAGCTTTAGAGCTAATGGACGAACACCATTTCCGTACTTGGGAAGGTGATGAAAAAAGAGCGTATGAGTATTGGGTATATGCACATTTGGTAAAAACTTCACAAGCAATCCAAAAAGGTAATTTGAAAGAGGCCAACAGCCTATTAGCCAAAACGCTTTCTCGCCCAAAGAATATAGATGTCCCTATTCATAACATTGATTTTATAGTGAATTTCTTTCAGGGTTTAGTAGCAGAAAAAATGGGGAATAAGAACAAAGCAAAAGATGCATTTGAGAAGTCTACCAAAGGTGAAAAGAAAGGTAGAGATATCACATTATTTGCTGGATTAGCCTATCAAAAACTCAATAATCAAGAAAAAGCAGATGCTATCTTTCAAGGGCTACTTGAAAAGGGCAATCAATTATTGGTCAACAAAGAAACGCCAGAATTCTTCAACCCATTTTCACGTGAAATATCTGAGAATGAGAATCTAGCCAATGCCTACTACTTACTGGCTTTAGGCAATTTTGGCAAAGGGGAGAGGGCAGAAGCAGAAAAACTTGCCAAGAAAGCCATTGAACTTAACAACACATTGGTGGGACTAACTTTTAGATTAGTAATAGATGGTCAGCATTACTAGTACAAGCAAAATTTAGAACTTAAACAGCAATTAAATCAATCAATGAAATACTTATTTCTTGTCCTGTGTTTTACATTATTTACTTTTTGTGTTGTTCCAAAAAATGAAAATAAAGAAGAACCTAGACCTAATGTTATTTTCATTTTAGCAGATGATTTGGGGTATGGTGATTTAGGCTGCTATAATGCTGCGTCTAAAATACCTACTCCTCATTTAGATCAACTAGCGCAGGAAGGAATGCGCTTTACTGATGCACATACGCCATCTTCAGTCTGTTCTCCTACTAGATATGGATTTCTTACTGGGCAATACAGTTGGCGTGGGCCACTCAAAAAAGGCGTGTTACAGTCTTATGATTTACCCATAATTGCCGACTCTTTGGTTACTATTGCAGAAGTTTTTCAGCAAGGTGGTTATGAAACAGCGCATATAGGCAAATGGCACTTGGGTTTTGATTGGAAAGTGAAAGAAGGCTATCCAACAACTTGGGATATAAATGGGATTTGGCGTGTGGATGATAGGGACGAACGAATTGATTTATCTGATGGAATTCAAGGTGGCCCACTTGATGCAGGCTTTGATTATAGTTATGGATTCGATTGCCCTAACATGCCACCCTATTGCTTTTGGGAAAATAAAAAGATCATAGGAGAAATTCCTAACATACTAAAACCCGATAGTTTGTATGGTAATCCCGGTTGGTTTCAAAAAGATTGGGAGTTAGGAAATGTCTTTCCAGATCTAGAAACAAAAGCATTAGCATATTTAGATGAGGCAGGTAAAAAAGATAGACCGTTCTTTTTATATTTTGCGTTAACGGCTCCACACGTTCCTTTATATCCTACAGGTGCAGCCAAAGGAAAAAGTCAAGCTGGTCTGTATGGCGACTTTGTAGTAGATGTGGACAATTTGGTGGGTAAGGTGAATGCAAAGCTTCAATCATTAGGTATAGCTGAAAACACCATTCTGATCTTTACAAGTGATAATGGTTCTCCTGCCCGCGTGGAAGATCCCATAAGAGGGAGGAATTATTATGAGGGTTCTGGAGAGATTATTCGTGAATTTGGGCATAAAGCCAACGGAGAACTTAGGGGATTAAAAGGAGATACATGGGAAGGGGGTCATCGAGTTCCCATGATAGTGCGTTGGCCAGGAAAAATTAAATCGAATACTGAAAATAATCAAACAGTTTGCTTAACAGATTGGGCAAGCTTTGCTTACAGCCTTACTGGTAAGGAAAAACCAGCGGATCAAAGTATAGATAGTTATGATCTTATGTCGACTTTGGAAAACCCAGAAATTTCAATTCGCAAGCATATCATTCATCATTCAGCAGGTGGCAAGTTTGCCATTAGGCAAGGAGACTGGAAATTAATTCTACAAAAGGGAGGGTCAGGTTATTCAGCATGGTATGACCCAGAAGGTGAGAAAAATGAATTTGAAGGACAGCTTTATAATTTAAAAGATGATTTCACAGAAAAAAACAACCTGTATGGAAAAATACCTCAAAAGGTTAGAGATCTGACTCTATTACTCAATAAGATAAAAGGAAAGAATAATAGAAATTGATAAATTCAGTAAAGAATAATTTTTTTTTAGTGACTATAACCTGTAATCAATATAAGTATATACTTATTAAGCATGCAATGTTTTAAAAATTGTAACATTTATCACCCTTTTTTATATGCCTTTTTCAAATATTTAATGTAAGCTTAATTAAAAGAAATAATTTGAATTGTAAAATAATATTAGACGCTGATTATATTATAAATTGACAAAAAGAATGAATATGTAAGAACACTACCGGCATTTCAGAATACAACTACAAGCGCTTTTTAGCCAATATATACTATCTAACAAATATGTAAATGAAGAATGAGAACCAACTACTACAAGAGCTTAAGCAAGGTAATAAAACTTCATTCAAATCTCTTTATAACAATTATGCTAACAAGCTTTTTTATTTCTCCCTGAAATATACTCAAGATCAGAGTGAAGCTGAAGAAATTGTTCAAATGGTATTTTTGAAAGTTTGGGAAAACAGAGAACGTATCAAGCCAGAACTTTCTTTTAATGCCTATCTTATACAGATTGGCAAGCACATGATATACAGAGCCTACCAAAGAAAAGAGCTTAAAAGGCGCTATGAAATGGAACGTAGTAAACAAGTTAGTCTATCTGATTCCACAGAAGAATACATCGTCTTTTCCGATTTGGAGACACATACCAATCAATACATAAAGGAAATGCCAGAAAAAAGAAAACAGGTCTTTATGTTAAGCAGGTTTGAAGGGATGAGTCAAGAAGAAATAGCTTTGAAATTAGGCATATCGGTAGGTACAGTAAAGCAACATATGAATAAAGCGCTTAAGTCATTGAACAATAAGATGATTAGAGATGGCTTATTGACCCTTCTCCCTTTTTTGTTTTTATAGCAAAAATCTTTTAACCATACTATAACCTCACTCACTTTAAGTGATATACTTATTGACACACTTAGAACATGAAAGTAGATAAAGAATTATTAGACAAGTTTTTTAACTATCGCTGTACCGAACAGGAGGAACGTAAGGTAAAAGCTTGGCTATCCACCATGGAAAATGATTTTAAAGATATTTCATCAATAGAACAGGCTTGGTTTGAATTTGAACCACCAGGCGGTGAAGGAAAATGGGATAAAGATTTACTATTCACGAAAATTGATGACAGTATCAATTACGACATTCAAAATAAAGTAAAGGTTCTTTCAATTAATAATACCCCAGAAGAATCTGAGAAAGGTTTTTCTTTAAATCGTTTGTTCTCGGTAGGAAGTGCCATTGCAGCCACACTTACTTTATTAATTGTGTTTGGCTATTTCTTCCACCTCAAAGAAGAAGGAGCTAAATCTCAAAATGAGATAGCCTCTATACCTATATTGCTCAAAGAAAACCCTAAAGGACAAAAAGCTACTTTTAAGTTATCAGATGGTACTATAGTGAAACTCAATGCTGAAAGTAGTCTATCATTTCCTCAAAAGTTTAGTGGCAATAAAAGAGTGGTTGAGCTAAGGGGCGAAGCTTTTTTTGATGTACAAGAAGATAAAAATCGGCCTTTTATTATTAAAGTGGGCGAACTTGAAGCGAAAGTACTTGGCACTTCTTTTAACATAAATGCTTTTCCAGAATCGAATGAGATTGATATTGCATTGCTTACTGGCAAATTAGCTGTGAATCCAACCAAAGAAATGAAGCATACTTCTGTGTTATTGCCTACAGAGAGACTAGTTTTTAATAAGGATACCAAAAAAGTATATAAAGATCATTTTAATGAAGATGAGGTAATGGCTTGGCGAAATGGCGTATTACTTTTTGAAAAAGCTGATTTAAGTGAATTAGTACAAAGGCTTGAAAGATGGTATGGATGTGCTTTTGAAATAAAAGAAGATAATCTCAAAAAGCAGATAGCTTATACAGGTAGATTCGATAATGAAAGTCTTGAAGAAGTACTTGAAGGACTTGAATTAGCGACAGGATTAAAATTTAAATTAAAAAACAAAAAAGTTATGCTACTAAACTAAATGTAAGTAACAGTACAAAAAAAGCCTGCTCAACAGTTTGGCGGCCGTAAGCAGGCAAAGTTTTGTGCAATTTTATTCATCAAAACATATCAAAAATATGAAAAAGAAACTACTTAGACAATTTCTAAAAATGTCTGGATTTGCACTATTTGGAATGATCTTACAGAGCCTTTGCTTTACCATGCTCATGGCTAATGACATGCATGCCCAAAGAACCAGCATGAATGATATTTATATTGAATTAGAGGGGGGAGAGAAAAACATCAAAACTATTTTTAAAGAGTTGGAAAATAAAACCGATTTCTACTTCAATTTTGATGAAAAAACGCTTAAGGGATTATCGGTTAATTTAAATCCATCGGAGGTTAGCATGAAAGATGCCCTTACCACTATTGCCTCGCAAACTGACCTATCTTTTAAGCGAATAAATGAAAATATTTTTGTAATTAAACCCAAAAATAAACTCTTAAAGAAAGCAGAACCTGTAATAGAGGAAATAATTCAGGTATCTATAAAAGGTACCATTACATCAAACGAAGATGGAGCGCCACTACCAGGAGTAAGTGTGCTAGTTAAAGGAACAAACAATGGTGCTATTACTGATGTAGATGGTAAATATACCATTAATGCTAGAAGTGAAGATGTTTTGCAGTTTAGTTATATCGGATTTGCCACACAAGAATTATTAGTTGGCAACCAAACTGTAATAGATGTAGTGTTACAAGTAGATCAAGAACAACTAGAAGAAGTAGTTGTAATTGGTTACGGTACACAACAGAAAAAAGACCTTACTGGATCAATAGCTAGTGTAGGTTCAGAAGAGTATGAAAATCAGCCTGTTAATCGGCTAGATCAAATTTTACAAGGCAGAACAGCAGGTGTGAATGTTACCAATAGCTCAGGAGCACCAGGTGGTACAGTTTCTATTAGGATCAGGGGAGCCAACTCAATCAATGGCAGTAATGAACCTCTTTATGTAATAGATGGATTTGTAGGTGCTGACTTTAGAGATGTAAACCCAAGTGATATTGAAAATATTCAAATTTTGAAAGATGCTTCTGCTACAGCTATTTATGGTAGTAGGGGAGCCAACGGAGTAGTACTTATAACAACCAAAAGTGGGAAAGCTGGAGAGCCAAGATTGTCTTTAACTGCCCGTTACATTACCTCTACTGTATTAGATACATGGGATTTAATGGATGCAGCTACTTTTGCAGAAACCGCTAATGCAAGGGCCACTGCTTTGGGTACTAATTTACCTTTTACAAGTGCTGAAATTTCTGATTTTAGAGCCAATGGAGGTACTGATTGGCAAGATGAATTATTGCGTACGGCAGGTGGTCAAGAATATCAGTTAGATTACTCTGGGGGAAATGACAAAGTAACCTATTTTATTTCTGGTAACTATTTGGATCAAGAAGGTATTATTATCAACTCAGATTTTAAACGCTATTCTTTAAGAACAAATTTAAAGGCCAACTTAACTGAAAAATTAGGGGCGAACCTAAAGATGAACTTCATTAGAAGAGAAAACAATAATACCAATGGCAATGGTAATACTAGTAGTTCTATCGCAGGTGCATTAGCTTGGGCTCCTACAACACCCTTAAGAGATGCCAATGGGGTATTAACTTTACGAGATCCTATTTCTTCAATTAAAGGTAACCCAATAGAATTAGCATTGAATGATAATATTGAGGAAAGCAATACTTTCAATGCCAATGGAGGTTTTAACTATGAAATAATTGATGGATTGACTGCCGATGTGAGCTTTGGAATTAGTTACGAGAACCAACAAAATAAAGGATTTTCTGCGGGATCAATTAGCAACAATCCGCAAGCAAGCAGGCGTTCCACAGAAAATATATTCCTACAAAATACCAACTCACTCACGTACAAAAAGATATTTGGTGATGTACACAATTTTTCAGTAACGGGTGTTGTAGAACACCAGATGTTGCAGTCAGATATGTTTATTACGAGAGCAGTTGGCCTTCAATTCCCTGATTTACGCTTTGATAACATTACACTAGCAAATGCGCTTACAGCTGAAGCTTTAAAAGAAAAACAAACAATACGCTCTTACATTGGTAGAGTTAATTATTCTTTTGATGATAGATACCTTATTACAGCAGCAGTTCGTTCAGATGGCTCTTCTAAATTTAGAGGTAATAACCAATATGGTGTTTTTCCATCTGTAGCTCTTGGCTGGAGGCTTTCCGAGGAAGCTTTTATGCAGAATATTAATTTCTTAGATAATCTAAAGATCAGAGGTAGTTATGGTATTACAGGAAGCCAGGCAATTCCAGTTTTCGGTACAGTAACGACATTTAGAACAAGAGATCAAGATGCAGGAACTTCATTTGAAAATGGACAAATTACGTCTGGTGTAATTATTGGCAACCCAGGTAATCCTAACTTAAAATGGGAGACTACTAAGCAATTAAATGTGGGTTTTGATATGGAAATATTGAATAACCGCGTAGGATTAACGGCAGATTACTTCACTAAAAATACTACTGATTTATTATTGAGTGAGCCATTGCCTTTATATTCAGGAGGAGGAAATATCTTTAGAAACTTAGGCGAAGTAGAAAATAAAGGTTTTGAGTTTAGTTTATCTGCTACCATTATAGATAATGCCAATTTTAGTTGGAATAGTAGCTTAAATGCTTCATTCTTAGAAAATGAGGTGGTTAGTATCGGTGATAGAGAACAAATATTTGCTGATAGTGATGCAGGAGCAGGTTTGACCAACCTACCAGAAATGGTGATTATGCCAGGACAAACGCTGGCCACTTACTGGGGCTTGAAATACTTAGGTACATGGAAACCAAGTGAAGCATCAGAAGCAGCGGAATTTGGCAATGTACCTGGTGACTCTAAGTACGAAGATGTAAATGGTGATGGGGTAATTGGTGGTGATGATTATCAGACAATTGGTAGTGCTATTCCAACTACACTTTTAGGCTGGAACAATACAGTTACCTACAAGAATTTTACCTTAAATGTATTCTTCCAATCAATGATGGGCTTTGATAAGTGGAATTTCTCATATGCACAAGCAGTAATGCCAGTAGCAGATGCTAGAGAGGCTACTCATGTAGATGTTCTTAACAGATATATACCAGGTGTGAATGAAACAAGCAATATCCCTGCTTTTAGCCAATCTGATGTTTCTGAAATTCAATCTTCTCGCTTCTTAGAAAAAGGTGACTTCATCAGACTTAAGAATATTAGCCTTACCTATAACTTACCTAAAAACCTAATTAAAGGCATAGACGGCTCATTCATGGTTGGTGCTAATAATCTTTTAACTATTACCGATTACAGAGGGATAGATCCTGAGGCATATTCAAACAGAGGAACTGGTGAAGCTAGAGGAGCTGATGCAGGTGCTTATCCAAACTCGAAAATTTGGACATTTGGGGTAAATGTTAAATTTTAATCGAATCTTCATCCAAAACATTGATAAAAATGAAAAAACATATATTTCTTTTATTCTTGACACTTTTCATCTACTCTTCTTGTACTGATTTTTTGGAAGAAGATTTAGACGCACAAATTACTTCAGACAGTGGTGCATTGAGTAATGAAGCCGGTTTAACTGCGGCATTGGCAGGTACATATAAGCCTCTTAGTAGAACATGGGGTTCTGGTTTGGGTAATGCATCAACTCAGGCAGTATTAATGGGTGGTGACGATTTAACTACACATAAAGCTAGTAACAAAGCTGATTTTAGGGAGTTCGATCAATTTAAAGTTTCTCAACAAAATGGCCGTTTGCCTTTTGTTTGGAGTGGAGCCTATAAATCCATTCAAGGATCAAATAACATTATAGCCAACTTTGAAAGCGCTACTGGTGACCAAGATGTTATAAATCAAATTGCAGGAGAAGCCTACTTCTTAAGAGCTTATAATTATTTTTGGATAGTACGGTTATGGGGAGAAGCTCCATTGGTCTTAGAAACACATGTTTTTGATGAAGAAGTGTTATCTATTGGTAAAAGTAGCGTAACCGATGTTTACAATCAGATAATATCTGACTTTGAGCGAGCCGAACAATTATTAGCAGATACAAAACCACAACCAGGTAGAGCAAATAAAGGGGCTGCAAAAGCCATGTTAGCTGAGGTGTATTTAAGTATGACAGGTCATCCATTGAATGATACAGGTAAATACCAATTAGCTGCTACCAAGGCAAAAGAAGTAATAGATAATGAAGCGGTGTACGGTTTTGGTTTAATGGATAATTTTGCAGATTTATGGGATGCTGCTAATGATGGGAATCAAGAAGAGGTTTTTGCGTTGAATTTTTCAGCAGTAGCTTGGTGGAATGGTAATGCTGTTTATGGGCTACCAGCCAGACCAAGTGATGAAGGTGGTTGGGATGACTACTTCTCGGAGATTACCTTTTTTGAAGAATTCCCTGAAGGGCCTAGAAAAGATGCTACTTTTATGGTTGAATTAGCAGATGGCACTCCATGGCAAAATTTTTCTACTGGTAGACCCTATTATAAAAAGTTGCAAGGACCTGATCCAAATTGGTTAAATGCGGTTTCGTTACCATTAGAAAGAATGGCAGAAGTTTATTTTGTATTTGCCGAAGCTCAGGTGATGGCTACTGGAAATACACAAGACCCCGAAGCTTTAGAAGCTATTAATAAAATAGTAAGAAGGGCTAATGGTTTGCCTTTAGATACACCAAATGCAGCGGTAGATTGGACATCTGCTACTCAAGAGCAAATTATTCAAGAAAAAGCGTGGGAGTTTGCGGCAGAGTATAGTCGCTGGTTTGACTTAGTACGTTTACAAATGGTTGACCAAGTAATTGCTAAAAAGCATCCAGACGATTTACAACCATTGGGTCCTATTACATTTTTTGCGCCTTTGCCTGCAAGAGAAACTTTGGCCAATCCTAATTTGCAATAGTTCGCTTTCAACCTTCTTCATTTTTCATATTTACCAAGTCCCCAAGTCTAAAAACTTGGGGACTTTTTGGTCTTTCTTAATGGACATGAAACAAACTCAATTCAAACCAAAAATCTTATTGAATTTCTCATTATGAAAAAGCTCCTCAGTTAAATTCTCTACTTTATGCGAAGATTTGAAGGGGCTTTCTTGGTGTAACTTTGCATAAACTCTATCAACTTCAATTAATGTTTCGTCAACTTTATTTTCAGAGAGTTCAAATACTTTCTTTTTATAGTCACTATGCCATTTTTTATTTTTAGGATCAACCATACCCCTTTCAATAAAACTCTTTGTTTTCTTGGAACATCTACATGGATTTTCTTTATTCAATAAACCGCATTTATTATGCATCCAACTGTGCAGGTCTTTTCGTGTTCTCGATAGTTTTTTCCTAAAATTATCGGGTGTAATTTCAAACATCTCAGAAGCCAAATTGTGGTCAATTTCGAAAATATGCCCTACAATATAAAGTAACCTTTGTTCTCTGTTTAAGCACATTAGCATCCCTGCCATACACGAAACTTTGGTTTCGTTCACTAATTCTTGATATTCGTCTTCTCCATAACCTGTTAATTCTTGATTTGGAGTTTTATTCATAAAATCGAAAAAGAAATCAAATCCTCCTTCTACTTTTTTCTCGAAAGGTTGCTGTTTAAGATTTAAAATATAATTGAAAACTATTCTATAGGCCCAAGTTCTAAATTTTGCTTTTTTAGGATCGTACTTAGCTAAATTGGTAATGACTTTAATTAATACCTCTTGGGTAATGTCTTCCGCATCAGCAACATTGTTCACCATCTTAAGCGCAATGTTGAAAATAAATTGCTGGTGTTTTTTAATGAGTATATCAAGAGCATTTCTATTGCCTTTAACAGACTCTTCAATAAGCGTGATATCCTCATTATCAGAATATGAAGATTTTTTAAATGGATGTTGCATCGTTTATTAGTTTTTATTTTCAAATGTTTTTACAAACCAATTGGCTATACCTTCTCCCAATTCATGTGGATATTGTTCTTGAAGGTAATGCTTCCCTTTCCCCAAATCAATAGTTTCCAAATTTTTCCATGTTGTTTCAATTTCTTTTGCTTCTTTTTTCTTGATTATCATGCCAGGCCTGGCGTGGAAAAAGAGTTTGGGCACTTCCGATTCGGGCAAATAACTTGCATAGGAGTCTTTTATTTTTTGGCTAAATGCTGGAGTGCCATTAATAGCAATTTGAGATGGCCAAACTACTAAGGGTTTCCTACTGGCCTCATCAGGGTATGGTGCTTTGTAATGCTCCATCTCTTCTTTACTCAATTTTCTTCCTGCCATCATGGGTAGAAAACGCTTTACAAAAAAGTTATTTTTCCCGATCATTTTCTGCCCTTTCTTAGGATGCCTGAATCTTTTGAATAAAAAACGTTCAATCAAATTTGCATCTTTCCAAGTGATAGCTCTAACAATGGCTTCGAAGAAGACAATGCCAGCTACATTTTCTCGATGATTGTTTGCATAGTTAAAGCCTATGCCAGAACCCCAATCTTGAATGACTAAAATGATATTTTTCAATTCAAGTTTACTGATAAACTCATTCACATATTCGATATGGTCTTTGAAAGTATAGCCAATATCGGGCTTGCCCGACTTCCCCATGCCGATTAAGTCAATGGCAATGGTTCTTGTTAATGGAGAAAGATAAGGGATGATATTTCTCCACAGATAAGAGCTCGTTGGGTTTCCGTGAATGAGCAAGAATGTATATTTTGAATTTGTATCTCCCTCATCTACATAGTGCATTTGTGAGCCTTTTATATCGACAAATTTTGACTCGAAAGGAAAGACTGCAGATATAGATTTCTTTGACATATTTTTAAATAGTTAAAAGTGAGCCTGTTACAGCTCACTAGTATTAATTTTAATTAATGTTTTGACTAATATTTTTCCCTTATTGTTGGTTGGATTTTAAGGCTTTCAACCATTTTAAGTATGATCTATTTTTTTGATAATAAACTTGGTTTGCTATCCCCAAATCGCTCCAATTCTTTGTTAGGATATAGTTTTTCAATATCGAATGAATCGAATTGATAGTTTTGAAATTTGATATCATAAATAAATTTAGTGTCCTTCTTTTTGGGATTAAACATTTGAAAAACAAAGCGAGAAGGCATAATTAAATCTCCACTTACTTTCTGGTAGTCCTGAAAGAGCACAGTAGCATACATAAAGCCAGGTAACGGCATATAATACTCTTTGATGGTTGCTTTCAATAAGTCTATTCTTTTGGTTTTTGGATGAATGTAGAGTATCCAATGGTCAAAGTGCTTATTGGCTTTTTCAATATCCCAAGTAGCGAAAACCTTATCATATTCCACCCCATTATATGTTTCCTTTCCTGCGTACTTTACAATATTGGCTTTTTGAATTCGCATAGGAATTTCGAGCAAATAATGGTAAGCTGTTACTGCCCAAGCACGACGTTCTTGTTTTCTTTTATAGAACTTTGCTTCTTCTCCAGGTAATAATTTATAATTCTTGAAGGATTGTGTTCCGTAAATATCTCCTTTTCGATTACCATTCATATATTCTATTTGTCCATCGAAAGAATTGACGGCATATCGAAGTTTTACATCGTCATTGGGCCCTACTTTGAATGGGTCCATGTTCATCATGCTTCGGAAAGGGAAATGAAATTTAAAATTCGCATCCACCTCATAGACTTGATGCTGTTTGAAAGCGTCCATTCCATGTGCTTTGTATGCTTCTGCTAAAAGTGCTTTGCCTTTTTCTTCAAGGTTTTGTTCTGTGCCATTTTTGATAAGAGATGTTCTTAAATCTTTATGGCAGGCACTTAATAAAATACCTAAAAGGAAGACGGTGTAATATTTAAATTGATGATTCATTACAGTAGATTTCATTTTTGTGATAAAAACTTTTACTACTGTTACAGGAGGCTAAGTGATGTGTGACAAAACTTTTTAAAAAAAGTTAAGTTATCAAAAATTAATAATCACCTAGATGTTTATTTGACGGATGGGTTATAATCTATGCTTTGTCCGATAATAATTAATGTAATTTTTAGAATTAGTGTAATTTTTTATGATAGACAGCATTCGTCCTGATAGATAAATTGTCACTTGTTTCAAAAGTAGATGTTATAGGGAAACCATGAAAATTCGATACAAACCGTTTCTCAAGATTTCCCTTAAAATTTATTCTTAAAAGATAGAATCTACTACAAAGAGAGGATTTACACTAGCAGCATAAAATTTAAGTAAATTTCCATTTTCATCAATAAGATATTTACAGAAATTCCAAGAAGGAGCTTGGTCGTTCCATCCATTTTTTGCAGGATCTGAAAGCCATTGGTACAATGGATGTGTGGTTACATCAATCTTTTCGAACATTTGGAAAGTAACGCTATAGTTCATTTTGCAAAATCCTGCTATTTCTTGATTGGGACCCGGTTCTTGATTACCAAAATTATTAGCAGGAAAGCCTAAAACTGCCAATTTACTTCCATGTCTTTCATGAAGCTCTTGCAATTCTTCGTATTGGGGGGTGTATCGACATCTAGAAGCAGTATTGACAACCATTACCTTTTTGCCTTTATAGATGCTGAAATCAATCAATTTCCCATCTAAGGCAGTCATTTTAAAATCATGGAAAGAATTTTCGATCATTTGATATGTTTTTGTGTTTTAAAATTCACCATCCGTACTCATGTACCTCGGACGATATTTTATTGTAATTAAAGATTCCCTCCAAAATTTATTGTTTGATAGTAAAATTGTATCATCATCTACAAATCCAGTATAAATTCTGATAAATATAGATAGTGAAATAATCAATAAAACGACCCTCTTTCTATGTCCTTAAATGATATCAATTTTAATTTGTCTATTATTAGGTAAGTCACAAAACTTAAATCAAGCTAAATATTTCAAAAGCGAACTCACATAGGCTTTTTTGAAAATATTGTAAACCTCAAATTGGGAGTATGGTCAATTTAGCAATAGCTAATGAGAATTTTTATCTTACATTTTAATTGCACTGAATTTTATAGTTGATCAATGATTGTATGGGAATTATAATTCCTGCTTGTAGAAAATTTAATCTTTAAGCCCCTAAATATGGATTTGGATAAAATAAGAAATATAATCGAAGGCATCAGAAAGTATTATCCTGTTCCAGATACATCTATTAGTACCATGGCCAACTTGATGACAGAAAAATACCTGTCGAAACATACCCTTTTATCAAAGGCCTCTATAAGAGATAATTCTGTCTATTTTATTGAACAGGGTTGCTCTAGAACATTCTTTTTAGTGGAAGGGAAAGAAGTGACAAATTGGTTCAGCAAAGAAGGTGATATCGTATTTTCTTCAGATTCGCTTTATCATAGAAAAGCTGGATTAGACTATGTAGAACTCCTAGAAGACTCACAGATATTTTCCATGGATATCAATTCCTTAGACTTACTTTACAAAACTGATATCAATATTGCTAATTGGTCCCGAACAATTCATCAGGAAGTATTGGTACGGATGCAGAACTTAAGGATAGATCGGTTAACATTGACCTCAAAACAGCGATATGATAAGTTTGTGAAAGAGAATCCAGATTTGATCAATCGTGTCAATCTTGGATACATTGCTTCTTTTTTAGGGATGACACAACAACATTTGAGTTTAGTTCGAGCAGAAGACAGATTTTAATATAGATGAAAAAAAAGCTTGGACGGAACATCTAATTTTGTCGAAAAAGAAAGTGATAATGAAAACAGAATTACAAAAGTGCCTAGACGGAGAGATATTCAATACATCCGATGGAGATATCCAAGATATTATACATAAAGCAAGGAAACTTACCCAAAACTATAATTCAACACCAAGCAACGATTTTGAACGGCGGTCGAGTATTTTGACTGAATTATTTGGTAAGATTGGGACTAATGTTAACATAGATACCCCTTTTTATTGCGATTATGGGTGTCATATTTCTTTGGGGAACAATGTAATCATAAACATCAACTGTACCTTTGTCGACTGCAATAAAATTGAAATAGGGAATAATGTTTTGATTGCCTCCAATGTGCAGATTTATACATCGACACATTCAACCAATAACCATGAAAGGCTAGTAAATAATTGGGATGCTGCTTCAGGTTTACCTTACTTTAGAACATTTGCAAGACCGATAAAAATAGGGGATAATGTATGGATTGGGGGTGGTGTTATTATCTTACCTGGTGTAACGATAGGTGAGAACTCGGTAATCGGGGCAGGAAGTGTGGTAACAAAATCAATTCCTGCAAATGTTGTAGCAGTAGGAAATCCATGCAGGGTCATTAGGCCGATCGACAATAGGTGAAGTCTTTAAATGGGTATTCTATTCTGCATTTTAGACTTAAAAACAAAGTACAGATTCAACAAAGTTAGCAAGTGATTACCATAATTTGCTTGCTATTACAAGTTTACTCTGAAAGATTAAAATCATAAAGAAATCCTGCATAACAGTATTTGAAAGCAAATATGAAAATCGAGATCAGCAATAAATTATTTTTAAGGACCAACCAAACAAAAAGTGGGAGGCAATCACTCTGGATGCTCCATGGATTTGGAGATTCTGGATTGGTGTATAAAGAAGTTTTTGAATCTCCACTTAATGATAGATTCAATTTATTCGTAATAGATTTACCAGGGTTTGGTGTAAGTCCGATAAATCCAGATTTTCTATCTATTAAGGAGCAGGCCACACTGGTATCAAAAGTTATTGAGGAAAAAACATCAAAACTAGATAAGATAAATCTTGTTGCCCACTCCTTGGGTGCATTGATTGGTACTTGGGTCTGTCAAAATATGAAAGAAAGAGTGAACCACTATTTCAATATAGAAGGTAACTTGACACAGGCAGATAGTTACTTTTCAAGTAAACCATTAAAATTCGCTTCGATGGAAGAGTTTGTAGTGTCTTTTAAAGAAGAAATATTTGAGATAGCAAAATCAGATGAACGATATAAAAGATATTTTAGTAGTTTAAGTTTTGCAGAAGCAGAAGGAATGAAAAACTGGAGTTTGACAAGCCAAGAACATATCTTAGGAAATAAATGTGCGAAAGAATTCATGGAATTACAATGTAAAAAAATATATGTATGGGGAGATATTGATACACCTCAGGAAACTCAAAAGTTCATCCAAGAAAATAAGATTCCAAATAAATTATATAAAGGTATTGGTCATTGGCATATGGTGGAGAATTCTAAGGAATTTTATTGTGATATCTACGAAAAATTAAGCGCTGAGTAGGATAATATAAAGTTGATAATATTCATTATTACAATATTTTAGACTGTTATATAGTAATAATCTCTCATTAGGTTTGGCTACTATTTTTCGTAATTATGCATTATCCAGCATCCTGAACTTCCACTTTTTATGCTTTTTCATTTTGCCTCAATTTTTCATTGGCTGCTTCTAAATCCATTTGCTTACGTTGCATCGCCTCTTGGGTAGCTTGTAGCTCTTCCAGATTTTGTCTCATTTCTTCTTCTTGTGCGCGAATACTTTCAGCCTGTTCCTGTGTTTGTTCCAACAATCGTTTTGTCTTATCATTGGTCTTAACTGAAGCCAATGAAGAGGCCATGGTCTCGGCAATGTTTTCCAAGAATTCTATCTGATATGGAAGGAAGGTTTCAAATGAAGCCAGCTCTAATACTCCATAAACTTGCTCATTGTATTTGAGAGGGATTACAATTACATTTGTTGGGTTCGCTTCGCCTAATCCTGATGCTATACTAACATAATCCTCAGGAACTTTCTTTAAATATGTTGTTTCTTGTTCTTGCCACACTTGTCCGGCAATGCCTTCTCCGAGCCTTATCCCTTTCTCTATATGTTTTTTCCTTCCCCAAGCATAAATAGCTTTTGCTTCTAGATAATAATCTTCCTGGTCACTATCATTTACGATAAAAAGGGCTCCTTGATTGGCTTCTAGGTATTTTATCAAAAATTTAAGGATGTTATGGGCCAAGTTGTTCAGATCGGTTTGGTCTTGCCTAATGATTATACCAAGTTCATTTATTCCATTGGTAACCCAGTGCCTTCTTTTGTCTTCTTCTGATACTTCTTTTAATTTGTCGCGCATCTGTACAAGTGCGTTTCCGAGTACATCTTCTTTTCCTGCAGGACTGAAATCTCCTTCAAGATTACCTTCGCCTATTTGTTTGGCAAATCTGCTGGCCTCCGCCAAATTTTGGTTTAATCTGTTGCCAGCTTTAATAACCTGGTTGAGTTCATCTGAAGATTCTGAAAGTCCATCACTGAGCCGACCTCGGCTTAAATTATCTAATAATGTAGTTGGTCTTTTTATAGAAGTACCCAATTGTTTGAAAAGGAAAAAGGTGATGGCTAATGGAAGTGCAAGACCAATAAATGATAAAAATATCAATATATAATTTGTATTGGCGACACTTTCATTCAAGTCACCAATATTTTTATCTAGATAATCTTTTTCGGTATCCAAAAGGGGATCGATTGCTCTTTCTATTTCAGCTTTTAAAGGATCTAACTTTTTCGAAATCTGCTCAGAAAATCTTTTTTTCTGGTCCTCTCTTGCCAATAATGCTTGTACAAGTTCATCATTTTTTTCAGATTCAATGGTATCACCAAGACTTACTTGTATTTCAGGTGGAATAATGCTCGCTAATTCTTGTTCGATTTCTTCTTGAATAGATTGAAATTTTGGTATCAACAGTTCTAGTTTTTCAATCCTTTCGACATTTTCCTTCAGGTCTAGTACATTTTTAATAGCTGAAAGTTGTGACAAAGCAGGTAGGATATCTTTTTCCCACAACTTAGCTCTTTGGGATAAAAGTGTATCATTTCGATTGATATAATAAGCCCTTTGTATTGATGATGTTTTGTTCAGACCAAGGATGATTTCTTGCCCATTTAATGCTAAAGGTAAAGTCACATCCTTTACTCCTTTACCTAGTTTCTGCACACTTACATTTTGCGAGAGCACAAATATATTGGTAATGACCATCAATGATAAAAACGTACTGAGTAATAAAATGACCCTACCTTTAATCGAATTGATGTTAAACTTCAACATTTTCATATAAAAAAATCTCGGACAGTAAAAAAATGATATAACACTTTACACAACCTATTATATAATCATACTTTTAACACTTTATTATGATTTTTCAAGAGTTTGTTGTAGGGAAGATTTGCTTCTGGGGTGTTGTGATGGATGATTTGCCGCTATAATAAAAATAGAATGCCCATAATTTATGGGCGAATTATCTTAAAAAAGGCGATTTTAGAATTTGTGTATTGTTATATATAGACTCAAAAAAAATTTAAAAATAAATTTAGAATCTACAAATTTTTTAAGCTTTGAAATAGCATTAGTCGGAAGGTCAAGGATTTTAAACTTAGTCTCTCCTTATCAAATTACTTATTCGACTCCTGTAGGTCTGGCCAATAGAGATTTTGTAATCTTGAATATATACCAGATTTCCTTGGATAGATTCGACCTTGTCTACAGATACTATAAAGGATTTGTGAATGCGCAAGAAGTTGTTTTCATCGAGTAATGATTCTAGTGTAGAAATTTTTTCATGTCCGAGTATCATTTTTTCCTTCAAGTAGACTTTGGTATAGTTTCCATAAGCTTCAATAAATAGGATATCTTCGGGATAAACCCTGTGATAAATTTTATCGCTTTTAAGGAAAATTCGGGTGTCTTTTTTACTTGTATTTTGAATGACTACATTTTCTGGCCTATTTGCTTTATTAACCGCTTTTAAAAAACGAGAAAGGGAAAAAGGCTTTAGTAAATAATCTACAATATCTAATTCATAGCCTTCTAGTGCATATTCTTTATAAGCAGTGGTAACAATGATTTTAGGAGGTATTGGTAATGTTTTAAGCCACTCAAAACCTGTCATTTTTGGCATATTAAAATCAAGAAAAATCAAATCTATGTCTTGCTGAGTGACAATGGTAGATGCTTCTAAGGCATTGTATGCATTACCCACTTTTTTCATGTAAGGTAGCTCTGCACAATAGCCTTCAATAATGCGATGTGCAATTGGTTCATCATCTACTATTAGATAGTTCATGTTACTTCAATTGATAAATTCAACTTAAAAATCTCTGATGTATTTGAAATTTCCAATACATGTTTTTCAGGATAAATCAGCGCAAGCCGCTTCTTTAAATTATCTATTCCTATTCCTTCATTCTCCTTTCCTGAAGCTTCAAAATTATTTTTTATCTGTAAAAAGATTTTTGTAGCAGTAGTATTTATTTCAATATCAACAAATGCATTTTCCGCTAAACTTTCTACACCATGTTTGAATGCATTTTCCAAAGGAACTATAAATAGCAAAGGAGCAATTTCATGTGAATAGGAGAGGTCTTTTTTGAAGGTTATTTCAACTTTTCTTTTATAGCGTATTTTATGTAATTCAATATAATCCTCCATATAAGCAATCTCGTTGGCTAAAGGTACAAAATCGACCTTCCCATCATAAATGGTGTAACGCATCATGTCAGAAAGCTTTAGAATCATAGCTGGGGTCTCATCCGATTTTTCCACTGCAAGTCCATATAAATTGTTCAAAGTGTTAAAAAAAAAGTGAGGATTGATTTGATTTTTGAGTAAGGCCAATTCTGCATTTGCTTTTGCCGCTCTCAAAGTTATTAACCACTTCCATTGCTCGTATGCCCATAAAATGACCATCATAGAGATAGAAATTATCAAAAAGTTTGATACTACTGGTCGGTAAGCTTCAGCGTAATTGGGAGATGATCTAAAAATGAGATAATAGGTGATTACTGCTCCATAGACAACAAAAATTATAAATTTATATTTCTTGAAGAATGCTGGTAATATAAGATAGCTAACCCCCATCCAGAATAACATTAATAGAGGGATGGTTACCGGATTATTAGGTATATCCATAAAATATTCTGATACTGCTACCAAAAGAAGTAATCCTAAAACGACAATAATCTTATAGAGCGGATATTTAGCGACTAAAAGGGAAAGAGATAGCCAACAAAACAAAAAGCTGAAAATATTTATGGCAATATAAAGCGGAAAAATGACTGTGTCTCGACGAATAATAAAACCACCAAAAAGGCTACCTACTACAAAAACAATAACAGCAAGTATTCCTCCTAAAATTAAAGCATGTAATTTCTTTTGGTAGAGCCAGCCGTATGATGTTTTCATTTTCAAAAAATTTAGAAATACAAAACTAGCTTCCTGCGTAATATATGCCAATTTACTTGACAAACACGGCCATTTTTAAGTTAAACGGTATCATTTTTTTAATCAACTTCATTCTTGTAATTATGGAAATTTGCATGCCCTTTTTTAATGAGTTAGCCATATCAAAAAGGTATTTATGAGGTGAAGATAATTGAAAGAAAATTCTAAAAAGACTCATTTCCATTCATAAAAAGAAAGGATATATAAAAAGAATTGGCAGTATTCTTTAAAGGAAATAAATCTGCCAATTCTTTATTAATCATTTATCATAGTAGATAGTGTTATCAAAAATATTCTCATCTACTCGGGTGCCAAAAGGGTCTATGGAAATGTACTTGGGTAACTCATCTACTGTCACTTTAATTTCTTGCTTGTCTTTTGTGATTTGATGAGACTGTAAGTATTCAATCTTATGCTGGTTATTGAGTTTATCTGGGTGATGATTGAATAATCCTATCTCTATTGGTTCATTGATTTCAATGGCCTTATTCGCTCCCGATTCTTGCATTTCAAATCGCTTTGCATTGACTATAATATGCAATTCATATTGTCCATTACTTAGTTTCTCGTTGCTTACTTTATCTACTGATAAATCATAGGTAATAATTCTTTTAAACCAATCATCTATTAATTCATGATATTTCTTAGGAGAAACCTTGTAAATTTCATCAAGTAATTCAAGGGAATTTGCATTAAATTCTTCATCACCTTTGTGTCTTTCTACAAGTGTTTGTAGGATTTTATTAACTTTTTCTTCTCCAACCAAAGACCTTAACCCCAACATAACTGTAAAGCTTTTTCCATAAGAAAGATATCCTTCTCCCTCAGATTTATAAAGAGGTGGTTCTGGCTCAGATGCCCACGCCCTTCCTTCGAAATATCTTCTTGATGCTGTTTTACTCAATTGATGAGAAGCATATTTTCCATATAATTTCTCCATAACTACAGCTTCGGTGTACTTTGCAAAACCCTCTACAAATAAAGCTCCTCCTGCTTGTGCTTTTGGCGTAATTACATGTCCCCACCATTGATGTGCTACTTCGTGGATGGTTCTTTTTGCTACCAAATTGAATTGATTTGCATCTCGAATATCAGTCAGGTACATCCTATCTTCTACCATGCTGATAACTCCGGGATGAGCAAAACCACCAAATGGCCAATGACTGGGTATTTCTGCAATGCGTACATGTTTGAAAGGATATGCTCCAAAGTTTTCTGTACAGTAGTCAAGTGCGGCTTTAATACTATTGCTCACCGAGTCAATATTGTAGAAATGATTTGGGTAATAGTATTGCTCTATGTCAATCCCTTTATATTTTTCCTTTTTGGTCGCATAAGCTGAAGAAAAGTAGCCCATTGTCGGTACTATCTTATTTTTTGCTTTAAAATGAAAGTAATTTCTATTACCTTCTTTCCATTCCTTGATAAGTTCACCAGAAGCGATGGCAATTTCTGAAGCTGAAGTTGAAATTACAGTTTCATAGTTTACTTTACCAAACTTTATTTGTGAGGCATGAATATGTTCGTCAATAATTTTTTCTGGTTCTTTTCTTGATAGGTTTCGCTTCTCTCTTTCATAATTATCTTTTATCTCTAAACTCGTTCTATATCCAAAATGAGGTTCAAAAGTTCTATGAGATAGATAAGACCCATTTTCAACAACAGCTTTATCAAACTCATAACCTTTCTGTTGATAATTGACAACATAGTTTACTTTCACTTTTTTGTTAGGTGGTAAAGGAGCATCAAACTTAAAGAGGTATGCATCGAATTCTTGATCATGTAGCATCAGCTTCGCATTTTCAATTTCAATACTTTCAATTGATTTTCGAGCTGTTATGAATACTTGTGTTATGGCAGAATCACTTCTATTTAGCATCTGATAATTCGCTTCTATTCTATAGCTGTTTTCTTTTGGATATAAATTAACTTTCGTTTTTACATTTTCGCTGTAAAGCGCTGCTAAGTCTTCATATCGCTTGAATTTTTTTTCATAAATTTCTTGATAATCCAAAATGTCAGAAATAGACATATAATCATTAACTACATGGGAATTGTAGAGTACCGTACCTCCTCCAATTAGCACAATGAATACAAAAAAACTCAATAAGACTAACTCTCCTTTGCCCCATAGGGCGCTTACTTTCTTTCTCATCAAAAAGGAATTCGATAAAGTACCTCTTTGCCACAGTTTAAAGGAAATTAATGCTAATATTCCTGCAACACCCAACCAATACAACGCCAGATGAGAAAATGCTAAACTATCTCTTGAAAATCCTATCATGTTGGAATATGTTACTGTTGGAAGACGGCCAAAACGCAACATGGGAAGCTCAATGCCAATATAAACCGAAAGAAAACTTCCCAATATAATTATACCAGTGATTCCCATACCCAAGTATTTATTCCGCACAATACTTTGAATAAATATTCCGAGAACAGAGAAAATGAACAACTGCAATCCGTTGAAGTAAAATACAGCTAGATACTGATTTAAATCAATGGTTAGAAATCCGCTGAAAAACTGAAAAAGAATTCCAATTAAAATTCCTGAAGTAATAAGCGAGGCAGGTAGTAAAAGAAGGGCAATTAGTTTTGCGATAAAGAACACCCAATTTGAAACAGGAGTAGCATCTATTATTCCACTGAAATTAAGAAAACGCTCTCTCCACACCAATTCTCCGCTGTAAAAAACAATTAATATGATACTTAAAGCCCGTAGTGGTTCTACCATGTTTTCTATCATAAAATTGCTTAGGGGATAAAGACTATCTCCGTATTGGCCTCCATCGAAAATTCTTGAATAAATTTCAAAAGCGACAATTACCAGATAGATAAGTATCACAGCTACAAATGGAATACTTTTTATCACCCCATTTAACTCCATTTTCACAACCGAGACAAAGGACATACTATCTGCTAAAAAACCTTTGGTAGGTTCAATAGCGCTGTACATGACTTTTTTAACTTGTTGAATTGAATGTACTTTCGCCTTTTTTACCTTCACACTATGCTTACTATAAGAAAACAGGTGATAGGTAGAAATTAAAAGTAAAACAGATGTGCCTATCCAGATTATTCTATTCCACATGAAATATCCTGAGAACGATAATAGTTGACTATTTTTCTGAAAAGGAGTCCAATACTGCGTTTGTTCAAAGTAGGCAGAAATACCAAATGGGTCAGCTAAAGCGGCAATAACCATAGATTCTGGTGAAGCAGGAACCGATTGTGCCATAAGTGGTGAGTTTAAAAATATCCCACATATCATGTAAAATGAATAAATGAACACAGCACCTACATAAGTTGCTATTTGACTTCTTGTAAGAATACTCACTATAAATACTAGAGAACTGCATATGAATATATTGGGAATAGTAATAATTGCCCAAGGCTGTAAATAAGTGAGTAAATCAAAGGGGGCTAACCGTTCAGGATCATGTGCTTTGAAAGTATGCCCTGCGATCATCCCTATAATAAATGGGCTGAATGTAAAAAGGCTAAAAAGGAATACCCCGAGAAATCTGCTCCAAAAGAAATCTCTTTTTTCTATAGATGAACTGTAAACAAGCATATCCATTTTATAGCGGATATCTCTTAATGTGCCACTTATGGCAAAAAACATGATGATAAATACACTTCCTAGAGAGAATAAACTGAGGAAGTAATTCACTTGAAAAGGCGCATTAATATTCACATTGGCAAGAGGAAGCCCATTTGATGCCACCACAAAACCAAAGAACATAAAAAGTGCTGCCATTAGTGGGAGCGCCCTTTGTTTTAATTGATAAAGGGCTTCAAAACGTAATAATAATGGAAACATAGTTAAGCGGTTTGTAATGTTTTTTGATTTGAAAGAATAGAGAAATAGTAGTCTTCTAGGTTTGGTTCGATGGGTATAAATCCATTTGGCTGCGTATCTGCCAAAATCCTTATTTGTGTTTCACCAGAAATTAGCTTTGAGGAGATTACTTTGAATAGTTTCTTATGGGCATCTAGATCCCTTTTATTAATGATTTTACCCCATATTTTACCTTCAAGAGATTGAACTAAGGCGGTAGGGTTACCTTCACTAATAATTTTACCTTGGGAAAGAATAGCCATTTTTTTACAAAGATCACGTACATCTTCTACAATGTGAGTCGATAAAATAACTATTACATTTTCTCCAATTTCACTTAAAAGATTTAAAAAGCGGTTACGCTCTTCGGGGTCAAGCCCTGCCGTGGGTTCATCTACAATGATAAGTTGTGGATTACCTAATAAAGCTTGGGCGATACCGAAGCGCTGTCTCATTCCTCCGGAAAAAGTGTAGACTGATTTTTTACGATGCTGGTATAAGTTTACTTGTTGTAAAAGCGCAGTTACTTGTTCTTTTCGTACCGACTTTTTTAAGATTCCTTTTAAAACAGCAAGGTGGTCGAGCAGTTGTTCAGCAGAAATTTTTGGATAAACGCCGAACTCTTGAGGTAAGTAACCTAATTGGTTTCTCACAGCTTGTGGATGTTCAGTTATATCAACTCCGTTAAATGTGATGGTTCCCGAAGAGGGATCTTGTAATGAAGCAATGGTTCTCATTAAAGAAGATTTACCGGCACCATTGGCTCCCAATAAGCCATACATTCCGTTTTGGATACTTAGCGAAATAGCATCTAATGCTTTTACTCCATTAGAATATGTTTTAGATAGATTATTAATGATGAGTGTATTCATAGTTTTGAAAATGATTTCTGAGGCTAACCTAGGAGTACACTTTTTATCTTGCTAAAAAGAATGATGAACCCATCCATTTTACTTACAAACACTGTCGACCTAGCCATTTTTAAAGTTGCAAGCTAAATAGTAGTGTTTACCCTCGATTTTACAGTGTTGGTCATCTATTTTTTGCAAGCTTTTTATAAAAGCTATTTTAGAGGGATGCTTTACTTTTTTAGAAAATATAAAGGATTTGGCATTGGGATGCTTATCCTTGTAGTGTTGAGATACCTACTAGAGTATGTGGGATTCTTGAAAATTAACAGTGAATTGGTTTTTGAGAATATTGCCTACTTCATCTTTTGGTCATTTGTATTTGGTTTGCCCATTTATAAGTTCAATTACTTAAAAGAAAATAAGATAGTTGTATTAAAAATTGTAGGCATAATAACTTTATTAATAATAGCACTTATAGCTGACGCTACTTTAAAAATACCAGACAACCCGCTCACTATTATTTTTTTAGTAGGCTTTTGGATAGGATTTGTATCTATTGTTACCCCTCAGTTTTTTTCTAAGTATAAATATTACATTTTTGAGGTGTATGGTTTGGTGGTTTGTTATTTTTCCTTTGTAAGACTTTCAGCACCTAGTTTTGAAGTTTATGTGGCAGAGAGTAAAGAAATTGCGCTTATCTCCTTACTTTTTCCCATTCCTGTTTTTGCATTACTCTGGGTTTATGAGCAATGGAAGTGGGTGAAATCCCTTCAATCTCAAAAAACAAAGGCTGAGCTTTCTATGCTAAAAGCACAGATAAACCCTCATTTTTTCTTCAATACACTCAATAACTTGTATTCCCTTACTGTCAGAAATTCTGATAAAGCGCCCGATGTAATCCTCAAACTTTCTGAAATGATGCGCTACACCATTTATGAGGGAGAAAAAGAGCAGGTGGACATAAAAGATGAAATTATTTACTTGAACAACTATATAGATTTACATAAAATTCGCTACAAAAAAGAAGTAGCTATTGAGTTTACGCAAAATATAGAAGAAGAAAGCTCCATTGCCCCCTTACTATTTATTACTTTGTTAGAAAATGCTTTAAAGCATGGAGTAGAATCGATTGCAAATCAAGCGTATGTGAAAATGCATCTAGAAAGTAAAAATGGGAAAGTATTTTTTTCAATTGAAAATAATTTTGAACCATCTGAAATAAGTGACCAAAAAGGAATAGGCCTTGAAAATCTTCGACGTAGGCTCAACCTAATTTACCCTAAAAAGCATGAATTCATTATTAAAGAACATGATGGTATTTTTAGTGCTGAATTAACCCTTAACACACTATGATTCGCTATATGATTGTAGACGATGAGCCGCTTGCTCATGAACTTATTGAGGAATTTTGTAGTATGTTACCTCACTTAGAGCTACAGAAAAATTGCTATGATGCCATGGAAGCTATGCAGTTTTTAAATAGCAGTAGTGTGGATATCATGTTTCTTGATATCAATATGCCGAAGTTAAAGGGGTTTGATTTTTTACGTACTTTAACCAAGGCACCAAGGGTGATTGTAACAACTGCTTACAAGGAATTTGCTTTGGAAGGTTATGAGCTCAACATTGCCGATTACTTGGTGAAACCTTTCAGCTTTGAGCGTTTTGTGAAAGCAGTGAATAAAGCAATGGAAAACACATCAAAAACTTCTCAAGATAATAATTCTACTAAGCCAGAGACTTTTAAGTCAGACGAAAACATGCGTTTTTTTGTAAAAGGAGACAAAAAGTATCATCAAATTTCTACCAATAATATCTTGTATGTTGAAGCTTATGGAAATTATATTAAGCTCTTTCTGAATGACCAAATGATTTTAAGTAATGAGAAAATCTCCCATTTAGAAGAGATTTTACCTAGCTACAATTTTCTACGCGTTCATAAATCTTTTATAGTCGCTTTGGATAAGATTTCTACTATAGAAGGCAATCGAATTTTTATTGGTAAACGGGAAATCCCTATAGGACAGACTTATAAGAATAGTGTAGTAAAGCTTTACGCTGGCAAGTAATTTATCCTGTAAAAAACAAAAACCCCTATTAAAGGGGCTTTCATGTTGGTTAACAGTAGATTCATTAAAAGATGCCACAAAAAATTATACTACTATACAAAACTCAAAATAACTTTGGATTGTGGCGCACAATCTACACTGATCCGAAGATGGGCTGTGTGCCACAACCCATGGATTAAAAATGTATAGTATTATTACAAAAAATATCTATCACTATACTTCTTGCATCTGTCTGACTTGTTTCAGTAATAATTTTTTGGGTAAGAAAGGTACAAATGCACCCATCATTTTTTGTGCAGTAGTCAAACCTGATATCTCATCTAATTTTCCATCTATCATCGAATTATAACCGTCTTCAGCAACACTTCTGGCACTTACTGTATTTTTGAAAAGCGACGTCTTATCCATACCAGATGTTTGAGCAAATTCTGTTTCGGTTGCACCAGGCATCAGATTAGTAACTGTTATGTTGGTATCATGCAATTCTTCTGCTATACCATTGCTTAGGAAAGTAACATAAGCTTTAGTAGCAAAATAAATGGCTTGTAGAGGTCCTGGCATCAATGAAGCTGTGGAGGAAACATTGAGGATCTTTCCACTATTTCTAGCTAACATATCTGGTAAGATCAAGTACATTAACTCTGTAAGTGCTACCATATTAAGGTTGATCATTTGTAGTTGGCGCTCCCAAGGCAGTTCATGAAATTTGCCTCTTAAACCAAACCCTGCATTGTTTATCAAATAATCTACTTGTATACCTGTGGCTTTTATTTCATGATATAAAGCTTTTGCAGCTCCAGCCTCACTCAAATCTTTGACAAAGGCAGTCACATTAATTCCGTGTTTTTCTTCTAACTCAACTTTTAATTCATTGAGTTTGTCTTGTCTTCGGGCAACTACAATTAAGTTACCTCCTCTTTCGGCGTGAATTCGTGCTAATTCTTTACCGATACCACTACTAGCACCTGTTATTAAAGCTGTTCTATTTTTCATAGATTAGATTGTTTAACTTAATCTAGTTTTAAGTTTTGCTTCATCATTCCTATAAAACCAGCATCGTCCATAGAATACCTAGCTTGTAAGAATTGTTCTGCATCGGCACCTGCGATATAACGCAACTGATTAGATCCATCTGTAGCGGCTGTAAAAATGATATCAGCTATCAAGTCGGCAGTACTCATGTTTGCTGGATCCATAGCACTTTGAAATGCTTCCATGAATTTTCCCACAAATGGATTGTAATCTGAAAGTGCTTCATCATGTTGGAAATCTAATGAACGTCCGCCAAAATCAGTAGCTACACCACCTGGTTCTACAATCTTAACTTTTATGCCGACAGATTCTAATTCGTAGTGAAGTGACTCACTAAAGCCTTCAACAGCAAACTTAGTAGAGTGATAAAGAGAAATTAAAGGGAAAGTAATTCTGCCACCAACAGAAGATATATTAATGAACATACCACTCTTGTTTTCTCTAAAGTGCGGTAAAGCAGCTCTAGTGACATCAAACAAGCCAAATACATTTACATCGTATTGTCTTTGTATACTTTCTCGGTTAGCAGATTCAAAACTACCCATTAAACCATATCCGGCATTATTAACGACTACATCTATTTTCCCGAATTCTGCAATACCTTTTTCTATAGCTTGGTTTATGCTATCTAAATCTTGAACATCTAATCGCGCTACCAATACATTTTCTAAATTTTGTAATTCGGTTTCTTTTTCTGGAGACCGCATGGTGGCAATTACGTTCCAACCTTCTTTTTGAAATTTGATGGCAGAAGCCCTACCTATACCTGTGCTACTACCTGTTATCAAAACTGTCTTTTTCATTTTTTTTGTTTTTTAGATTTTAAAGTAATTTATTTTCACTTTGCAGTGGGTAATTGTTTTGTCATATGGTTTGTAATTCAGATAGAAGTTTACATTACAAATGTCAGAATGATTTTGGAATGCCAATAACACAAAATGCAGTAATACATATCAAAACTGCAGATTTTAATTAAGACTCCTGTATTCTACTGGCGTTTGCCCTGTTCTCGACTTAAATAAGCGGGTAAAATAATGTGGATAATTAAAACCCAGGTCATAGGCTATTTCACTAATAGCACTGTTACTGCTTAGTAGAAGATTTTTTGCTTTTTCTACTACCAAATCATTGATATGATCTTTGGGTGTTCTGCCTGTTTCCTTTTTTATTAAATCGCTAAAATAATGTTGGGAAAGATGTACTTTATCAGAAAAGTATTGCACATTAGGGAGGCCCGTTTCTATTTGTTTATTGGCCAAAAAATACGATTTGAGTTCTTTTTCAAAAAGGGCAACAGCATCTTTACTATGTGTGGTCCGCGTATTGAACTGACGTTCATAATATCGCAAACAATAATTTAACAAGAGTTCAAGGTTAGATACTATTACACGTTGACTGTGATTGTCTATGCGCTGTTCGTATTCCGATTTAATATTAGCAATAGTGATATCTACTGTTTGTTCTTCTTGATTTGAAAGATGTAGTGCTTCAAACACATCGTAATTAAAGAAAGAATATTCGTTAATTATCTTTCCTAAATGAGTATTTCTGATTAAATCTGGATGGAAACAAAGCATCCAACCTGTTATGTCCCCTTTTTGTATTTCTTTGGTTGGAGAATATACTTGTCCTGGAGCAGAAAAAACCATGACCCCTTCATCAAAATCAAATGTGTTCCTGCCATATTCAACGCCACAGCTTTTGTCTTTAAGGGATATCATATACAAATCATAGGTGAATTTTACGCCTATTAGATTTTTAGAGAAATGCATCTGTGAGGCATCTATTAATGAGATTAACGGATGTTTTGGTTTTTCAAACCCTGACATTAGATGTAATTCATTGATTGATTTTATGTGCTTTATTCCTTTGTCCATTTCTTCATGATTCTTTTGACAAAGGTCAAGCTAATATTTTAATAGATTTAACACAAACCGCTGAATGAATAACACAAAATCGGGAGTTTGGAAATATGGGAGCACATAAGTATTTCATTGCTCTAGATTTAGAAAGTCACTTTCTATATTATGGTAAAGAATATCCCTAACTATACTTTCGACAAACAAGCAAGACATGGAACTTCTTCGTTTGTATCATTGGCTTATCTCTTAGATATACGATTATTTGAATTAAGACATTTGATATTGGAAAAATCAATAAAATAATAGAATCATGGGAGAATAATCTTGAGGATTCTTTATAGTAGATACTAGCCTAGCAGATAAAAAAAATATTTTCGTGGGGTCATTTTCAGGTTTGTCTTTCCCTTTCTTTAAAAGACCAAGTATTTTGGTCATTGTATGATGAAAATTGAAAATGAAACTACCATTTAGGTCAACAGATAAATATATTACTAACCCTATTATCGAAGAAAGCAATTCGGATAAAAGCAAGTATGCCAAGCAATCTGAAAGTCAGATTTGGCATGATTTCAAAAGAGGCGATGAAGCAGCTTTCAATTACATTTACCGCAGGTATGTAAATGATTTATACAACTTCGGTTGTAACCTCACCACAAGAGTGAATTTAGTGCAAGATGCCATTCAGAATGTATTTATTGATATTAGAAGGAGAAGGGAACGTCTTACAGATGTGCAAAACATAAAGTCTTATCTTTTTAAAGCACTGTATAGAGAATTGATCAAGAAGCTAGAAAAAGAAAGAAAATTTGTGCTTACAGGTATAGAAATAGAAGATAATGGTTTTGATGTGGAGCTTTCTTCTGAAGAAAAAATGATCAACTATGAGTTAGGCAGAGAAAAGAAAGAGCTTTTAGAAGGACTACTTAATTCATTAACAAGCCAACAAAAGAAAGCGCTATTACTCTTTTATACAGAAGGATTTTCCTATAGTCAAATTGCGGATACATTGGGATTCAAAAGTGTAAAATCAGCTAGAAAATTGGTGTACAGGGCTCTTGCTTCAGCAAAGGGGATATTAGGCATTAAATAGAAAGTAGCTTCTAGCCATGTATTAACCAGTATAGTATCTAATTCAACAACAAAAAGATGTTTAAGGTAATAGAAAAATATTTTAAAAGAAGAGCGAGGTTCTCACTATATAAAGATTTTGAAGTTGAAGACTTTCTCAGTGATGAATTCTTTGTACAATGGGCTGTCAATAACGATGAAGAAACTGCACACTTTTGGGAGAAGTGGTTAAGGAATAACCCCAATAAAGTGCCTCAAATTTTGGAAGCTAAGGAAGTGGCCTGTCGAATGGATTATAAAAAAAGGTATCAGCTTTCTAATCAACAATATACTGATATTTATGAAGCAATATTAAATAACAGTCCAAGCAAGGAAGAGATGTACTTCCAAAAGTCAGAATTTAGAAGATGGTTCAATATAGCGGCTATACTATGCTTAGGAATCGGTTTATCTACCTATTTTTATAAGAGTTCAAATGATAAAAATGTAGAAAAAATTCGACAGGTAGAAACCCTAACAAGAATTACAAAAGCTGGAGAAAAATTGACTATTACATTATCGGACGGTACAAAAGTAAAATTGAACAGTGTTTCAATACTAGAATTCCCAGATAGTTTTGGTGATGGAGAACGTATAGTGAATTTAGAAGGGGAAGCTTATTTTGAAGTAGCAAAAGATACCAGTAGGCCATTTATAATAAAGACACAGGGTTTTGATACAGAAGTGTTAGGAACCTCTTTTAATCTCATTAGTAAGGAACATAAAAATGAATTGGCACTTGTAGAAGGAGCTGTGAAAATACAAAAACATCTTGGGGAATCTGTATTCCTTAAACCTGATCAGAAAGCAGTATTAAATAATAAAGGTGAGATAGAAATAAGTGAGTTTGATGTATTGACAACCCTAGGATGGAAAGACGCAATTTTGGTATTTGACAACGATAAGCTACCAAAAATCATAGAAACATTAGAAAATTGGTATGGTGTAGAGATTGAATTAGAAAAAGGCGCCTTTATGGACGGTTCCTATACTGGAATCTTCAAAGATGAATCATTGGAAAATGTATTGAGAGGCATATCAGCTACTTGTGACTTTCAATATGAAATAAACTCAAAAAAAGTTTTCTTAACCTCTAAATAACGATTATATGAATATTTCTACTTAAGAATTCCCCCACATACTTTGGCGTGAGCCAAAAAAAGCCTCCGGACTGAAAAAGATTGGACCCCTTAGCAGAACCGGAGGAGTGAAAATAATTATCCACATTGAAAATGTAAAAAAATGTATCTATTAAAGCAAATCATTCGAATGTCAAGATATTTGTTATTCGGGATTTTCCTTCAGAGTATGCTCAGCAGTATGTTGCTGGCCCATGATGTAAATGGGCAAAAGGAAAGTGTCTATGAAGTGAAAGTGAATCTAGGTAAAAAAACAATGAGTCTTTATCGACTCATTCAGTCTCTAGAAAGCCAAACATCATTTAATTTTACCTATAACGATGGGAAAATAGACCTTGAAACTCCTGTAAAAATAAAAAATAAAGAACAAAACCTAGGTTTAGTATTAGAAGGGCTTTCCAAGGAACATGGACTTCGCTTTCAAAGAGTAAATGGTAATATTCATATACTTCGCAAAGAAATTCTATCAATAGAAGAGCCAATTATTACAGAGGAACTTCCAGCACAGGTCAAAATAAGTGGTAGAGTCACATCTGCCAATGGAGGGGAGGGTTTACCAGGAGTAAGTATACTTATAAAGGAGACCAACACAGGTACTACTACAGACATGGACGGATATTATTCTTTAACTGCTTCACAAAGAGATATTCTTCAGTTTAGTTTTATCGGATATGAAACGCAAGAAATTGCTTTGGGAAATCAGTCGATATTGGATGTTGTACTTAATGAAGATCTTGAACAGTTAGAAGAAGTGGTGGTGGTTGGATATGGAACAGTTAAAAAATCTGATTTGACAGGTTCAGTATCGTCAATAGATTCAGAAGATTTAGATAGGCAACCCATCACTACTATAGATCAAGGCTTACAAGGATTAGCAGCAGGTGTACAAGTACAACAGACTTCAGGAGCACCTGGTGGAGCCGTTACTTTAAGAATTAGGGGAACGAACTCCATTAGTGCAGGAAATGATCCACTTTATGTAATTGATGGTTTGCCAATTTTAGCAAACAATGCAGCTGCTCCAGCATCTCCTTCTATCGTAGGTTTTGGTGGCAACTCGCAACCTGGACAGCCTACTTCGCCATTAGCAAGTATTTCACCAAATGACATTGAGTCTATTGAAGTATTAAAAGATGCGTCTGCTACAGCATTATATGGAGCAAGAGCTTCTAACGGTGTTGTATTGATTACGACAAAGAGAGGGAAATCAGGCAAAGGTGTAATTACGTTTAATGCCTATTATGGTACGCAAGAGATTGCCAATCGGGTAGATTTTATGAGTGCAGACCAGCACCGTTCTTATCTAGAAGATGCGATTAATTCTGGTGCATCAACTTTATCCTTATCCGATTTACCAAATAATAATACAGATTGGTTTGATATTGTAGAGGCCGAAAGTCCCATTATTCAGAGTTATACCTTGGGAGCACAAGGGGGTAATGATAAATTACGTTATTCAGTATCTGCCAATTATTTTGATCAACAAGGTATTCTAAAAAATACTGGTATTGATCGATCTGCAATACGGGTAAATTTAGATTTTGAACCTTTTGAAAGATTGAAAATTGGCGTTAGCACAAATACTTCATATACCCAAAACCAAATACAAATCCAGAATGGTACTGGTAATTACCAATTGACCAATAGTCCTTTTACTTGGGCACAATGGACGAGTCCATTACAACCTGCATTAGATCCTGATGGTAATTTCACCTTAGATTATTTTGATGGAAATCCCACAAGTAACCCATTGTCATTAGTTGCTGACAATGTGGTGAATGAAATAAGAACTTTTAGGACATTTGGTACTGTTTACGCGGAATACAAAATTCTAAGAAATTTAAAGTATAAAATCAATTTTGGTGGTGATTTATCGTCTGGTAAAAGAAATTCTTTCTTCCCAAGTACGCACCCTTTTGGCCGTTTTGTGAATGGACTAGGAGGTGTTTCCAATTCACTATTAACCAATTGGTTAGTTGAAAATTTATTGACTTATAACTTAGAGACAGGAAGTCATGACCTAAATTTAATTGGTGGAATTACTTCTCAACAAGAGAGAGTAGAAAGTTCAGTTGTGCAAGGTGAAGATTTTGCTGTTGATAACTTAAGTTATAATTCTATACAACAAGCAGCTGTACGAGATGGTGTTAGTGGAGTAAACAACTGGACATTACAATCATTCTTTGCTCAAGCCAATTATATTTTCAAGGATAAATACTTACTTACAGCAAACTTCAGAGCAGATGGTTCTTCCAAATTCGGAGCAAATAATCGTTGGGGCTTCTTCCCATCTGTAGCGTTTGGATGGCAAATTTATGAAGAGTCTTTCTTTACTCCATTAAAGAAAGTATTTTCTGATATGAAAGTGAGGGCAAGTTATGGTGTTGTAGGTAATCAGGAAATTCCTGCAAATCTTGCATTTGCTTCTTTTACTGCTAGTAACCGAAACCCGAATCTTACAAATGACCCTAGTTCTCTAGGACTTAATGGGTTACAGTTGGCATCTTTGGCGAATCCTGATTTAAAATGGGAAAGTACAGCTCAGTTGAATATCGGGTTAGATATGGCATTCTTCGAGAATAGATTAAACCTTACTGCCAACTACTATCAAAAAACTACGAGAGATTTACTTTTGGCCACACCATTACCTGCAACAGCTGGGTTTAGTTCTGCCATTCAAAATGTAGGGGAGGTTCAAAATACCGGTTTTGAGCTGTCATTGTCATCTATAAATATCGATTCAGAGTTGAGATGGTCAACCACTCTAAATATGTCTTCGAACAGAAACGAAGTTATAGCACTAGCCGATAATATAGAACGTACATTTATAAGTGTACCAGGCTTACAAAATATAGATCCAATTTTTGTACTTGAAGAAGGACAGCCTTTAGGAGCGTATTACGGCTATCAATTTGAAGGAATTTACCAACAGAATGATGCAAACATTCCTGACGGATTTGCTCCAGGAGATCCTAAATATGCAGACATTTCAGGTTCAGAAGGAACGCCGGATGGCATTATAAATAGTGATGATAGGACAGTAATTGGAGATCCAAATCCAGATTTAGTGCTAGGCATTACCAATACGTTTGAATACAAAGGATTTGATTTATCTATTTTCTTTAATGGCGAAGTGGGCAAAGATGTGGTTAACTGGAATAAAACATTCTGGGAAACAGGTCTGGTTAACTTCCAACGTACGCCAAATGCAGCAAATGCATGGTCAACAAGCAACCCGACAAATGACATTCCTAGGGTAGGGTTTACCACTTCTATATCAAGTCAAGGGTCTGAGTCAATGTCTAGTAGATTAATAGAAGATGGTACGTTTATTCGCCTTCGTAATTTGACGCTTGGTTATACTTTCCCAAAACCCACTAAAGCTTTTTCATCGCTTAGATTATACGTAACTGGTCAAAATTTATTGACAATCACCGATTACTCAGGTTTTGACCCTGAAGCAAACTATAGTGCAGGATCTGCTACTATTCAAGGATTTGATTTCGGTAGTTATCCTTTATCCCGTACCTACTTATTTGGTGTTCAAGTTAAATTCTAATCCTACAAACTACATTAAAATGAAAAACATAATTCATAAACTTGCTTTAGTGGTATGCTTGTTATTTTCAAGTACTGCCTGTGAAGACTTTCTAGAAGTTGAAAATGAAGGAGCCTTTATCCCTGAAACGGTACTAGCCAACCCAAATGGTATGGGGCAGTTGCTCAACGGGGTATACTCAACCTTTTTAGATTTAGGAAATTGGGATTACCGTTTTGGCATGTGGTATTATTCAATCCCAGGGACTGATATAGGTTATGAGCGCCCAGGTACGCCAAGTTGGAGGCAAGCAGTTGATCGTTATATCATGGATCCAGCTAGTAATATTCCAGGTGGAAAATTCAGGGTATTATTCAGGGTAATTGCAAAAGCAAATCAGGTTATATCTGTAATTCCATCTGCAAATGCTACTGAAGAACTAAAGGCAGAAGGGGAGGCAGAAGCAAGATTTTTAAGAGGCTTTGCTTTTTTTGAAGGGACACGAATTTTTGGCGAATTACCCATTAGTTTAACCTCACCAGCAACTGTTGCTGAAGCCATTGCAATTGATCCAGCTTCTGGAGATAGAGCACCAGTTAAAGATGTTTTTGAACAAATTATTTTTCCTGATTTAGAATTTGCAGCAAATAATTTACCAGATACAGAACGTCTACCAGGAACAGCGACTTCATGGGCAGCAAAAGGCTTATTAGCTAAAGCTTATATGCAAGCGGCTGGTCAATTTGATTTAGCACCAAGCGGTGGTTCTTATTGGTCTATGGCAATCCCATTATTACAAGATATTATCAATAATGGTCCTTATAGCTTAACTCCGGGAAATAATTATTCAGAAATTTTTGATGTAAATTTTGAGGGTGCTAACACAGAAAAGATTTGGTCTATTAAGATGCTTAGTGCAAATTCACCTGATGGTTTTGCGATGTTCTGGTTTGGTCCGCAAAATTACGGCACAGAAGATCCAATTTATCTGCAAAATCCTGATCGTAGAGTTTTCCCCACTACCAATTCTTTTGGTGGAGGCAGGCAAAATCTTCAAGTATACGAAGACTTTTACAATTCCTTTGATCCAATTGACCTGCGTAGAGATGTAGCCATTCGAGATTATACCTTTAATATGACGGATGACGATGGTAACCTTTTAACAGGAAGTACTCGCTGGCCTTGGGGGGTAAATAAGTATAATTATGATGAAGTAGCTTTTGAGGCAAACTCTCGTGATGGAATTGATAGGATTATGCTTCGATTGGCAGATATACATTTGTTATTAGCAGAAGCCATAAATGAAGCAAATGGACCAACAGGTGAGGCATTTGCAGCAATTAATGCTGTTCGCCAAAGAGCGGGTATTGCAGATTTATCTGCAGGAGATATGATAGACGGACACTTTACCTACGGCAATGGAACTCATGGCTTAGGTACTCCTGAAGGTTTCAGATTTGCCGTTTTAAGAGAGCGTGCATGGGAGCTTTGTTATGAACACCATAGAAGGTTTGATTTAAATCGTCATGAATATTTGGATGACGTTGCCTTAAATAGATGGGGAGTACCTGGTGACGAACCAACGAATAAAAACTATCCACCTATATTAACATCTTTCCCACAAGGTAGGGAATTGTTTCCAATACCAGCCGAGCAACTTACCATAAACGGTTGGCAGCAAAATCCCGGTTATTGAATGTAATCTTTATCATTTTCATATTTACAACATCTTCCCTGTCAATATTTGATAGGGAAGATTTTTAAAAAGGTAATATTTTCAATAAACTCGTACTAGCATGAAACGAAGAAACTTCATTCAAAAAACAGCTTTATCAGGCACTAGTGTAGTGTTAGGCACTTCATTCTCAAATCAAGTATCAGCTAAAACAAATGAACTGAAAATGCCTAAAAAAGTAGTTCCAACAGCTATTACTATGTGGGAGTTTTCTTGGCTGGAAAGACGCTGGTCTGGGGCAGGGTACGAAGATTGGGATTTAGCACTTTTTGAACTAAAACGCAGAGGTTATAATACAATCCGTATGGATGCTTTTCCTCATCTAATGGAATTTGGGCCGGAAAAGGAACATACTTTAATTCCAACTTGGAATGTACAAGTTTGGGGCAGCCCCTCTATTAATCGAGTAAAAGAGGTGAAGATAAACTTCATCACTTTTGTGAAAAAATGCAAAGAGTACAGTATTAAACTTGGGTTATCCTCGTGGTTTAGGCCAGATGTAGGCAAAAAGCTTGAAAAAATAAAAAGCCCTGAGGTATTAGCCAAAATTTGGCTTACGGTCTTGGATACACTAAAAGAAAACAATCTCTTAGATACAGTGATATATGTGGATGCTTGTAACGAGTGGCCACATCATGTTTGGGCTTCATTTGCCAATGCCGATAAAAAATGGAAACAATGGTACGTGAAAGATTCCATTGACTGGATGAAAAAAACAATAGCCATTTTGAGGGCTGAATATCCAGAAATCCCATACACTTTTTCTTTTTATGGAGAAATTACGGCTGAAATGGCCGAGAAAGGAGATTTATCTTTTATGGACTTGTTAGAACCCCATATCTGGATGGCAAATAATAATGGAGGAGAGTTCTATCAAAAGGTAGGGTACTGGTTTGAAAAAGTGACCAATGAACATTATGAGAACCTCGCTTTGAAAGGAGAAAAAACATATCGAGAGAACGAAAATTATTGGAAAGAAGGCCTTGCCAAACAAATAGAAGTTGCATCAAATTGGTCGAAACAACTACAAGTACCTTTAGTAACTACGGAGTGTTGGGGACCTATTGATTATAAGGATTGGCCCTTGCTAGAATGGGACTGGGTGATGGAGCTTTGCCAATTTGGAGTAGAAGAAGCTGCCAAAACAGGCAGATGGTTAAGTATGGCTACCAGTAATTTTTGTGGGCCTCAATTTATTGGCATGTGGCGAGAAAAAGAATGGCATTTAAACTTGACAGAAATTATCAAAAATGCTCCTGTTAGAGACGACATCATAAATTCTAAAATGACACACCGAATAGTTTAAAATAATGTGTAAGTACTTACAACTTTACTCGCGGTGAAATCTACTTATCTACTTTCTGAAAAATGCTTTTTAAAGGCGTTAGGTGTGGTGTTTTTAAGCTCTTTAAAATGTTTGTTGAAGTTGGAAATATTCTCATAGCCACTCAGGTAGGCAACATTTGAAATTGTATCATCTTTTTCAGATAAGAGTTGACATGCATAACCAATGCGTATTACTTTTAAAAATTGAGAAAAGCTCTTTCCGCTATGTCTTTTGAAAAATCGACAAAAAGCGGTCTCAGAAAGATGTGTTATCTCAGCTACTTCGGCAAGCCGAACCTTTCTATTAAAGTTTTCCATCAGGTAATTGTATGCAGCGTTAAAGCGTTCATTTTTATGTTCAAAATAATGTCTTACAAAAGTATCGGTCGCTAAGTTTCTAAACTCCTGCCTTGTATGAAGGATTTCCATGATTTTTAAGAGACTCAGAATTTTAATAAAATCAGATTCTCTTTGCATGTTTAACAAGATGGCCTTTATGTCGCTATGACTTTTACCGTAGACTTTTAAACCATTCCTTGCTTTGGCATATAAGTTAGTTAAAAATCGAGTTTCAGGAAGCTGTGCAAATTTTTCACCATGGAAGTGCTCATAAAAGTGTAGTACGATGGCTTCCACATTTTTTGTGGAGTCTTTTTCATAATAATGCTTGGGATTTTGCCAAATGTGTGGGGTATTTTTACCTATTAAAACTAAGTCACCAGCTTCAAATTTTTCTATACTATCTCCCAATAGGCGGGTTCCTTTTCCTTCCAAAACCAAAATGAGTTCCATTTCTTGGTGGTAATGCCAAGGGTATTTGAAAAATTTTTCTCTATTCCTTTGGAAAAAAATAGTCTGCCTATCAATACTTGTATTTTTTATCAGGATAGGCTTCATATATGCTATATTGCTTTTTTATAAATAACTCATATAAATATTGCTAAGATAACATTATTATCTGCTAGAATAGATGTACAATTTAATTTTTCTTACTTGTAAATTGAGGATGTAAAATCCCATGTTTTATGAAGATAACAGCCGCTAAAGTATTTGTTAATTCACCCGGTAGAAATTTCGTTACAGTCATGATTGAGACTAACGAGGGAATAGTTGGCTTTGGTGATGCCACATTAAATGGTCGGGAGCTAGCAGTATCAAGTTACCTAAAAGAATACTTGATACCTTGCCTTATTAATAGAGACCCTTTCGATACTGAGGATATCTGGCATTATTTCTATAGAGGCGTATATTGGCGAAGAGGAGCTGTTAACATGACAGCCATTGGGGCAATTGATATGGCATTGTGGGATATCAAAGGAAAAGCTTTGGGCGTACCTGTCTATAAGTTACTTGGCGGGAAGAGCAGGCAAAAGTTATTGGCATATACCCACGCACAAGGTAAGAACATAGCCGATACTATAGAAAAAGTGGGGGAGAAACTAGCAATTGGTTATAAAGCTGTAAGGGTACAATCAGGTATCCCTGGTTTAGAAAAAATATATGGAATAGGCAATGAAAAAAGGACTTATGAACCCGCCATACAAGGGGAAAGACCCCAAGAGGAAAGTTGGAATACGGAAAAATATTTGAATTTTGTACCCAGTCTTTTTGGACAGATAAGACAGAATTATGGTGATGGAGTACATCTATTGCATGACTGTCATCACAGGCTTACACCTATAGAAGCTGCAAGGTTAGGAAAAGAACTAGAACCGTTTAAGTTGTTTTGGTTAGAAGATACAGTTACTGCAGAATTACAAAAAGACTTTGAACTAATAAGAAAACATACTACGACCCCTTTGGCAGTGGGAGAGGTTTTCAATACCATTTACGATTGCCAATACTTAATTACCCAACAATTAATTGATTATATCAGAATGACCGTAGCCCATGGGGGAGGAATTACCCCAATGATGAAAGTAGCCAGTCTTGCTGCCCTATATCACATTAAAACAGGTTGTCATGGGCCTTCTGACCTTTCACCTATTAATCTAGCAGCATGTTTACATTTCGGTATGGCCATCAACAACTTCGGTATACAAGAATACATGGGCTATACCGAAGCAACTATGAAGGCTTTCACATTCGAGCACATGTTCTCCGACGGATATTTTGAATTGTCTGATAAACCAGGTTTGGGTGTGGGCTTAAATATAGATGAAGCAGAGAAGCATCCTTATAAAAAGGCATACTTACCTATTAATAGATTAGAAGACGGCACTTTATACCATTGGTAATATGAAAAGATTTGAAAATAAAACAGTAGTAATTACAGGGGCTTCTAAACAAGGGGGAGTAGGTGCATCAACTGCTAAGCTCTTTCATGATGAAGGTGCTCAAGTACTTATGCTGGATTTAGATGAAGAAAATGGAAAACAACTGCAAAAAGTAATTGGTGAGGGTACTTTATTTCTTAAGTGCAATGTAGCAGATGAAGATTCTGTAAAAACATGTTTTGAACAAGGATCAGAAGCATTTGGCACCATAGATTATTTAGTAAACAATGCAGGTATTTTGGGATATACGCCAGTGCATGAAACCAGTTTGGCGCAATGGAATAAAATAATGGGAGTGAACATTACGGGTCAATTTTTATGTGCAAAGTACGCTATACCAAGTATGATACATCAAAAGAAAGGGGCCATTATAAATGTAGGAAGTGCTCAATCTTTTATGAGTCAGCAAAAAGTAGCTCCTTATGTAACATCAAAAACTGCTGTATTGGGTCTTACCCGAAGTATAGCTGTAGATTATGCCCCTTATATAAGATGCAATTCTGTTTGCCCGAGTACCATCGATACTCCTATGTTGCAATGGGCTTTAGAACAATCTCCTGATCCAGAAGCTGTACTAGAGGAGTGTTTGGATATGCACTTACTAAAAAGAATTGCCAAACCTGAAGAAGTAGCCGAATTGATTGCTTTTTTATGTAGTGATGCGGCTGCCAATATTACTGGTCAATCCTTTAGAAGTGATGGTGGCATTGGTATTTTGATTGATGGCAGTAAACAGGATTGATATTGACTGTGAAATTATTAGGGTAAGTCTATTTAAAACCAATAAAAACCTGTTCAATTGGAAAGAAATTTCGAAGATTTATAATATGGAATAGAAGATTTTTATGCATTATACTTTCCTAATTCAGGAAATCCCTTTAAAGTTTAAAAAAATAACTTTTTGAAAAAATAGTGAAACGCTATATTTTGGGGAGTATATTTACTGAAATATAGATACATATAATTTTCATAGGAAAGTTGTATGCTAAAAGTAAAAATGAAAACATAAACTAAACATAATTTTGGGACAGCAAGAAGAAGTAAACAAACTTTACGTAATCGGAATTACCTTAGTCGCTACTTTAGGAGGTTTCCTTTTTGGATTCGATAGTGGAGTAATCAATGGTACAGTCAAAGGATTAGAAGTAGCTTTTGATGCAGAAAATATTGGTAGCGGCTTTAATGTAGCTTCCATGCTGCTTGGTTGTGCAGTAGGTGCATTTTTCGCAGGTAGGTTGGCAGATATATACGGTAGGAAGTCAATGCTGATTTTGTCTTCTATTTTGTTTATTGTTTCAGCTTGGGGTTCAGGAGTATCTACTTCTTCCTTAGAGTTTATCTTCTACAGGATATTGGGAGGATTAGGAGTAGGCGCTGCTTCGGTCATGGCACCAGCTTATATCAGTGAAATTGCCCCAGCAAAATATCGAGGAGCCTTGGCAACTGTTCAACAAGTGGCCATTATCGCAGGCTTATTCTTCTCATTCCTTAGTAATTACAAGTTGGCAGATATATCGGGTTCTGCACTCAATCCATTTTGGTTAGGCTATGAAACATGGCGCTGGATGTTTTGGGTAGAGCTGGTTCCTGCGGCTATATTCTTCCTTTCACTCTTATTTATCCCTGAGAGCCCGCGGTATTTGGTAGCCCGGCAACGTAAAGAGAAAGCCCTAAAGGTATTGAGCAATTTATATGGAGTAGTAGTTGGACCTAAAAAAGTAGAAGATATAGATGCCTCTTTGGCCAAGGATCATCATAAACCAAGTTTTTCCGATCTATATGATAAGACATTAGGCAGGATAAGACCCATAGTTTGGATAGGAATAGGTTTGGCTTCTTTCCAGCAGTTTGTAGGTATAAACGTAGTTTTTTATTACGGTGCTGTCCTTTGGCAAGCGGTAGGTTTTGGGGAGAGTGATGCCCTATTGATTAATGTAATTTCAGGTGCTTTGAGTATAGGTGCTGTATTGGCTTCACTTATTTTGGTAGATAGGATTGGAAGAAAGCCGATATTACTAATCGGCTCCATCGGGATGAGCATTACACTGGCTTTAGTGGTATTTGCATTCACTTCTGGTTCTATGGTGGCCGATCCTTCCACTGGTGCAGAAACATTGCAATTGAGTGATGCTATGGGTATGTTGGCATTGATAGCGGCAAATACCTATGTGGTCTTCTTTAACTTTTCATGGGGACCAGTAATGTGGGTAATGTTGGGTGAGATGTTCCCGAACCAAATAAGAGGAGTCGGCTTGGCAATTGCTGGCTTGGCGCAATGGGTATCTAATTTCACCATTACCCTAACCTTTCCTCTTTTATTGAGTTCTATGGGCTTGGCGTTCGCTTATAGTCTCTATACTTTAGGGGCTATTATCTCTGTCTACTTTGTAATGAAGTATGTTTACGAAACCAAAGGGATGGAACTTGAGGAAATGAAAGCTTGATAATACAAGATGTATTTTGTATTACAGATAAATAGTCAATTAAAATTTTGTATAATTATATTTTACAATATATTATATGGATTATTGCTAGTTATATATCTAATTCTAAAGCTATAATAGTTGGAATTTAAAACATTGCTCTAATGATAATAGCAAGGACATCATCTCTATTATAAAACTCCTAGACAAAATAAGGGTCTCTTAAGACGAAAATATCGTCATGGCTTTTATATTTCACCGATATCAAAATTTTCATTGAAGAATAGGCAAACCTAAAATCTTCTGATGATTTCACTCAAATGAAAAAAAATTAAAATTTATTGATGTCATTTCCATAAAACTACCATCATATTTACAAGAAGGGAAACTTCTTTAATAATGTAAATATGAAACGGAAGAAAAGAATAGAAACAGAAGATAAGGAAATTCCAAAACTGAAAGTAAACTTGAAACCTGAAAAAGTAAGTAGGGTAACGGTTATGGAAGGAAAGACTGATTTAGAAATATGGGATGCATTCAAACATGGGAATGAGGGTGCTTTCAATCACATCTATCACTGTAATTTTAAATCCCTTTATAATTTTGGTTGCCAGATACACCCCGATCCTGAGGTAATCAAAGATTTACTCCAAGATCTTTTCATTGATTTAAGAGCGAGAAGTCAGTATATGGGGGAGGTAAGATATATAAAAGCTTATCTTTTTAAGGCACTCAAAAGAAGAGTGCAAGAGTACGAAAGAAGACTCAAGAAGCAGATGAAGCGTGATTACCAAGAATTTGAAATTACATTTTCTTCTGAAAGGCAAATGATCAATAACCAGCTAGATGAAGATAAAAGAAAATTCTTGGCAAAAGCGATGAACTCACTTACAAAAAGACAACGTGAGGTTATTTTCTATTATTTCTATGAAAATATGGGCTATGAGGAGATTGCATTAACCATGGGAATTGGCAATGTAAAATCTGTTCGAAATTTAGTGTATAGGTCATTGAACGTAATGAGAAAGAAATCTTCAGGTTTTGAGAAACTTCTGTTCACTTTAATTTAAAAATTAATAGACTAAAGAATAATATGAGGTATAGTAAGTATGGTCTGTTCGATTTTGTGGAAGATGAGGCATTCCAAAATTGGGTAATGAGTCCAAACAAAGATTCCGATTTCTTTTGGGAGTCTTTTATGGCCAATCATCATAACAAAGTTGACACAATTGCCAAAGCAAAAGAAATTATCCTTTCTATTGGTTTTAAAGAAAACCTTCCGGAGCAGGGATTAGAAGAGGAGCTTTTCAATAATATTTTACAAGAAAAGCATTCCAAAATCAATCTAGAAAAGCCCATTGTAGATGATGAACCAAATTTAATTAGGCTGTTTATAAACAAGTTCAATGGAATGGCAGCCGTGTTCATTGTATTGCTCGTAAGCTTTAGTGTGTGGATGTATCTTTCGGAAAAGACAGATTTTCCTGAAGAAACAGCCATACCGATAAGCTATATTGAAAGAAGTCTTAAAAAAGGACAAAGGGTAACCTATAAACTGCCAGATGGTACCAATGTTAAGTTGAATGCGGGTTCATATATCAAATTTCCGAAGACTTTTAATGGAAATAAACGCGAGGTTGTCTTAGAAGGTGAAGCGTATTTTGATGTTTCCCACAATCCTTCCAAACCATTTTATATCCACACAGGAGAACTTTGTACCAAGGTATTAGGTACCTCCTTTAATATCAATTACAAAAAACAATTGAATATATTAGAAGTAGCCGTAGAGACAGGTCTGGTATCGGTATTAAACACTGAGAATCATAACAACCAGCAAGGATTACTTTTGAAACCAGAACAAATGGCTATTATCGAAAAGGATAAAAAACCAGTTAAAACCAGATTTGATTATCAGGCTATTTTTGGTTGGAAAAACGGACTATTAATATTAGAGGAAAGCGCTCTGCCAGAGATATTTGAAAAATTAGAAAAATGGTATGGGTTAGAATTTATATATCCTGAAGATATCAAACACGTCGCATATTCAGGGGGGAAGTTCGATAACAAACCATTAAAGGAAGTTCTAGACGGTCTGAGTTATTCCTTAAAATTCAATTATTCCATTCAAAATAATAAAGTTATGATAACAACCAATGAGTAAAAAGCGGCCGGCAATGCCGGCCTAAAGAGATTCCATTTGACTAAAAATAGACTTCTTGGCGGTCGGCTAGCTTTAGTTTAAATGGAAAACCGATGATTAATTTTTTAACCACCAAACCTAAAAATATGAAATTGAAAACGTTACGGCAAATTATATTTATGTCAAAAATAGCTTTTTATAGTTTTGCGATACAGGCTGTTTTTTGTGGAGTTTTACTTGCTAGTGGTGTAAAAGCACAAAAAGAAAGTATCGAAAAAATTATCGTTTTAATTGAAGACGATAATACCAAGCTTAAGCATATTTTTAAAGAGATTTCAAAACAAACTGGATTTGAGTTTTCATATGACCGTCTTAGGGTCAATGATGGTAAAGAAGTAAGCCTAAATCTAGGAAAGGAATCATTAGGGAATGTCTTGAGAAAATTAGCCCAGCAAAACGCTCTATCATTTAAACGGATAGATGAGAATATATTTGTTTCTAATTCCAAACACCGACAGCCGAATTCAGTAGTTGAAATTGAACCTGCGCAATTCAATGTTTCTGGTATCGTAACCTCATCTGAAGATGGAATGGCTTTACCAGGAGTGAGCATTATTATAAAAGGAACAAATACAGGTGCCACAACAAATATTAATGGTGAATATTCTCTCCAAGTTAGTCAAGGCGATGTGCTCCAATTCAGTTTTATAGGATATGAAAATCAAGAAATAGCGATTAATACCCAAACTACTATTAATGTTGCTATGCTTACAGACTTAGAGCAGCTAGAGGAAGTAGTGGTAGTAGGATATGGAACTGTGCGCAAAAGTGATTTAACAGGAAGTGTTGCAAGAGTAGAAGGAGATGAATTAACTAATTTACCAGCCCCAAGAGCAGACCAATTATTACAGGGAAGACTTACTGGGGTAAATGTCACTTCTAGTAATGGTGCTCCTGGAGCAGCAGCTTCTATCAGAATTAGAGGAGGTAATTCTATCCAGGGAGATAATGAGCCTCTTTATGTAATTGATGGATTTATCGCAGGTTCAGGTTTTAATTTAAACAACATTAATGTAAATGATATAAGCTCCATTGAGGTATTAAAGGATGCTTCAGCGATTTCTATCTACGGAACTAGAGGAGCTAATGGAGTAATTATGATTACTACCAAAAGTGGTTCAGGTACAGGAGATGGCAAACCTCAAATTTCACTTAATGCTTACACAGGAGTACAAAGTATATTGCGTAAAATTGACTGGATGGATGGAAATGAAAGAGCTGCTTGGGGAAGTGATTATGCAGAAGTAAGCGGTGAATCAAATCCATTTACTGATCCAACGCTTGTTGGAAATACTGATTGGCAAGATGTAATATCTCAAACTGCTACCATATCTAATGTTGATTTTTCTGTACAAGGAAATACCGAAAAAATAAACTACTACTTTTCTGCTAACTACTTTAATCAAGAAGGTATATTACGTAATTCTGGTATAGATAGATATAACTTCAGAACAAACCTTGATTTTAAACTCAGCGAGAAACTGAAATTCGGAGCAAGGATTAACACAACTATTAGTAACACAGATAATGATTTGGTAAACTATCTAGCCTTAGAAGAGTCATTAACTTCATTTCCTCGTTATCGGGAGGATGGTTTTTTCTGGGATGAAAACTATGTGCAAGGTGGACCATTTGTAAACCCTGAAGCGGCTATTTCTTTGGATGCCAATGAGACAAGAAGCAGTAATATTTTAAGTAATTTCTATTTTGAGTTTGAACCCATTGAAAACTTGAAAATACGCTCTACTATTGGTCCCAATATAACTTGGGATAAAAATAACAGATTTATATCTGGTAGAAATCCGCAACGAGCAGCAGCCAATACAGGAGGGTTTGCACAGGTTAGCAATTCCTATACAATAGATATTCTTCAAGAAAATACCATAAGTTATGGGCGTGAACTCAATGAAAATCATCGTTTCGATATTTTAGGTGGTTTTACTTGGCAAACGTCTAGGTCTGAAGCTTTTTCTGCTTCTACACAAGGTGTCCCTAATGATGCCGCTTCATTTGATATTTTGTCACTTGGTACTCCCGAGACAAACCGTATCGCTTCTTCTTTCCCCAATCCACGTCAATTAGTTTCTTGGTTCAGTAGAGTTAATTATGTATTGAAAGATAAGTACTTACTAACATTATCGGGTCGGGTCGATGGCTCATCAGTATTTGCTACAGCTGAGAATCAATATGCATTTTTCCCATCTGCAGCTTTTGCATGGAGATTGGATCAAGAAGGATTCATTCAAAACATGAATCTTTTTTCAACATTAAAACTGAGGACCAGTTATGGTCTTTCAGGTAGTCAGGCAATAAACTCTTTGCAGACCTTAGCAACATATGGTGGTACAAATCCAGCAGTTCTAAATAATACGGTGAATAGTGTTGTCCGATTGAATAGACCTAGTAACCCAGAGTTACGTTGGGAAACAACTGCTCAGTTTGATGTAGGGCTTGAGTTTGGCTTTTTCGATGACCGCTTAAACTTTGAGATAGATTATTACTATAAGAAAACAGAAGATTTACTTTTAAACCGTCAAATTCCAAGTCAAACAGGATTTGCTACACGTTTAGAAAATGTAGGATCTCTTCAAAATCAAGGGGTTGAACTAATGATCAACTCTACCAATGTTAGTACTAAAAAATTCAATTGGAGTACTACATTAACTCTTTCAGCAAACCGTAGTAAAGTACTTGATCTTGGCGATTTGGATGAGATACCCATTGAACAAACAAATCAACCTATAGGTAATGCTGCGACTTTGATAGAAGGTCAGCCAGTTGGTGTATTTACTGGGCTGAATTATTTGGGTACATGGAGAGACCAAGCCACATTAGATGCTGAAGGTTACACGGGGTTACCTGCAAGATTAGGAGGACCAAGATTTGAAGATGTAAATGGAGATGGCAATCTATCATTAGCAGACGATTTTGTAGTGATAGGAAATCCTGAACCAGACTTTTATGGTGGTTTGAATAATAGCTTTAGTTATGGAAATTTCACCTTAGATATATTCATTCAAGGAACAGTTGGTAATGATGTGTATAACCCATCAGCATTGTTTGGTTTTTTTGGCCGTAACACACAAAATGTTTATCGTGAGGCTTTAAACCGTTGGACACCACAGAATATAGATTCTAGAGTACCTAGAGCGGGTACTGTTCAAGGTATTTTTGATGTACGTTCAAACTCTGAGCTTGTTGAAGATGGTACGCACTTCCGTTTAAAAAATGTTCGCTTAGGCTACACATTTGAAACGGTTGGCCTTTCTTGGGTCAAAGGATTGAATGTTTATGTAGCTGGTAGTAATCTACTATTACTCACCGATTTTAGAGGTTTTGATCCTGAGGCAGTCGGTTCTGCCAATCCAGGCTCTGGTTCGAGACCATTTAGAAATGTATTGCGAGGTTTTGTAAATACTACATACCCTTCTGCGAGAACATTTACTATCGGTATAAATGCTAATTTTTAAATAATGAAAATGATGAAAAATATTAAGTTGATGAAAAATATTAAATTAATATCATTAATAGTTACACTTCTACTAGCAAGTTGTGATAGTTTTTTAGAAGAAGAAACAAGGGGAACATTAACACCAACAAGTTTTTTCAACAATGATGGTGAAGCCAATTTAGCAATTAATGGATTGTATGGCTCATTAGCAAATTCAGGCGCATTATTTGGCAGGTTTGACCGCATTTTTAATTTCACTATGTATGGTGCAGATGATATTGGTTTGAGTCGTGCAAGGGGTGGGAGTGAGCCATTTGAAAATTTCTCTGTTTCGGAGACTACCTATGGTACCATGCGTGCCAGTTATATCCAGTTTTATGCAGCGGTAAACAACCTCAATACTATCTTAGAAAATGTACCTGGTAATCTAAATTTGAGCGATGATGTTCGCGAAAGGATAGAAGGAGAGGCTTTATTTTTAAGGGCATTGATGTATTATCACATGACGAATATTTGGGGGGATATCGTTTATTTACGTAATACACTTCTTCTATCAGAGAGTTCTGCTTTAGGTAGATTTGATGCAGAACAAATTCGCCAGGATATGATAACAGACTTAGAAGATGTATTAAATAGAGGATTATTAGATAATGTACAAATTGATTCAGGCAGACCTACACGTTGGGCGGCTTTAATGCTAAAAGCGAAAACAATGCAATGGTTAGCAACGCCAGACTGGCAAGGTATTTTAGATGCCACATCAGAAGTTATTAATAACTCACCGCATGCACTTCTAGATGATTACGGATCAATATGGATAAAGGCAGATAATGATCCCTACCACGCTGAAAATATTTGGGGTTTTGACTTTTTAAAAGATTTACCTGGTAATATTAATAGTACAACAGATGCATTTAACCCTCGCTTACGCGACGAGCCTGCAAATTCAGATGAACGTTCTGCTTTAGGTGCTGCACTAGCTGCAAATGGAGAGGAATTTAATGGTTTCGGTCATATAGTAGCTTTACCCGAGTTTAAAAGAGATTTCCCTCAAGATGATTTAAGAAGACCTTGGAATCTAGCAGACGAATACTTAGGGTATACGCTTCGATTCACATATTTGCCTAAACTTTGGAGTTTAGATCCGATTGCTTCGCCAAGAGGAAATCACGGAGACTTTCACATGGTATTTAGGTTAGCAGATACTTACTTAATGGCTGCAGAAGCAGCAAATGAATTGGGGAACGACTCTGATGCTCTTACTTACATTAATGCTGTAAGAGAACGAGCTTATGAGCCAGATCAGCCATTGTCTCTTAGCGGAGATGCCCTGCGCCAGGCAATTCGTGATGAACGCAGATGGGAGCTGGCAGCAGAAGGACATCGTAGATACGATTTGGTTCGTTGGGGTATTTTAGTAGAAACAATTAGAAACACCACAAGTAATGTGGCATCTTATGACCGTGCTTCCAATGTTTCTGAAAGAAATAATAAGTTTCCGATTCCAATAGAAGAAATAATCTTAAACCCTAATCTTCTTGATTCTGACCCGACCAACAACGGATTCCGTTGAGCATTACTTTCAGGAGTACTTTTTACTTCATAGTACTTCTGAAAACTTTATTTATTACCTCAAAAGAAGATCTAGATTTCATAAAATCACTGTTTAAATAAAACAGTGCTAGAGCTTTACATTTTCATATTTAATTTACTTACGATGCTCTTTGGGCATCGTAAGTTTAGTACTGAAATCTAAATTGAGGTTACTCAAGAGCTAAAGAATTATCTTCTCATTTTTTTACCTGCTAACAACTAAGCAGGTTAAGTATGAACATAGGAAATTTTGGTATTTATTAAGCCCGACTAAAACCAATGTCACCTAAGAGTTGGAGAAAAGGATATAAATTGTGATTTTAAAAACCTACTAAAATGAGACTTATAAGAAGGAATTTTTTGTTATCGTTAGCAAAGTTTGCAGGAGTTTTTGCACTTGTATTAGTTGTTGGAACCGTTTTCGGGCAAAGTCTTTCACTACCTACAACTTTAAAAGGAAAAATCCCATTTGATTTTGAGACTTTGTCTAAAATACCTGAGTTTAAGTGGGTGAATAAAAAGGAATCTGTTTGGAGTTTATTTTATGAAGGTGAGAAATTTAAAGGAAGGCAAACAGAAGTATTTGCCTATTATGCTAGTCCAGCTACCTTGAGTGGAATTAAGAAGTCTAAAGAGAAATATCCAGCAATAGTAGCAGTGCATGGCGGTGGGGGTACAGCTTTTGCAGTTTGGGTAAGAGATTGGGCAAAAAAAGGGTATGCTGCCATAGCGATGGATTTAGGAGGTGCCAAGCCACTACCAGAAAAAGAACAAAAGTATCCTTGGTCAACAAATTCTAACCATTTACTAAACGGTGCTCCAGACGATACAGATGTACATAAATTTTATAGTATTGATAAAGACTTTTCAGAGCAATGGCAGTTTCATGCTGTTTCAAATATCATACGGGCTCATTCACTTATACGCTCTTTTTCAGAGGTAGACACTTCTAAAACTGCTGTAACAGGTATTAGTTGGGGTGGGTATTTAACTAACATTATAGCAGGTATAGATCACCGCTTTAAAGCAGCAATACCAATTTACGGTTGTGGATTTCTCCAAGAGAAAAGTGCTTGGCTTTCACATTTCGATTCCTTAGGCCTAGAAAACTCCAAGAAGTGGATTAAACTTTGGGAACCATCTGCTTATGTTGGAAATACCCAGATGTCTATGTTGTTCATCAATGGTACCAATGATTTTGCCTACCATGCAGAAAGTTGGCAAAAAACTGTAGATCTTGTACCCCATGCTAAACAGCTATTCATATATGAAATGAAGCACAATCATGAGAGAGGAGCGGAACCTGCGGAAATAGAACATTTTTTTAAAAAAGTTTTTGATGGTAAGGAAATTAAGCCATCGTTGGGAACTCCACGAATGATAGGTAAGTGGTTTGAAGCTTATATAAAGAATGGGGAAGGGATACAAAAAGCACAATTTATCTACACTGAAGACACAGTGAAGAACAAGGAAAGGAAATGGGAGGTTTCTCCCGCTGCTATCAAAGGTAATTCCCTTATTGTAGAAGCAAGTCACGATATAAAACTCGCTTACTTTCTTGTAACAGATGCAAAAGGAATGCGGTATAGCAGTCCATTAGTTATAAATTAAAAAAAATAAGAATGCAAAGAAGAAACTTTATTGCTAAAACATCGGCAGGTTTTTTAGCAAGTATGGTGTTCACAGGCTGTTTGACAGTAGAGAATAAACAGGCTGAAGTAGCTTTAAAAACTAATAATATCTCTAAAATAAGTTTCAAGTTTAGGGATTATAAGAAAGGAGAAACACTTTGTCCTATCAAAATCATTTCTCCATCCGATGCCCCTTATATGCATACATTCTATGATGTATCGCCATTTAGCCCTAATGGCAGATATATAGCTTTATCAAAACTGCCTTATCAATATAAAAGTCCTCCTTTTGGCGATAAAGCAGAGGTTTGCATCATAGACTTAGAAGAGCAAAATATTTTCACAGTTTATGCTACAAAAGCTTGGGCACATCAATTAGGAACTAATGTACAATGGGGGAATGACAACAAGCATGTATATACCAATGATTGGATCAATAAGGAAGCTGTATGTGTTCGCATCAATATTGAGACTGGAGAAACAAAAGCTTTCACTGGGTCTATGTACCATATTGCACCTGATGCTTCTGAAGTAGTTGGCTTTCCACCCGATGTAATCAATGTGACACAGATGGGCTACGGTACACCTGAAAATCCAGAAAATCCGCCCCATAGTTTTACTGGTGCCCCGAATGATTTTGGTCTATTTAAAATAGATTTAGTCAGTAATGAAAAAAGCCTTATTGTTCCTTTATCGAATTATAAAGTAGAATACTCAGGAGAGGATTTTGAAGGAAGTACAACCTATCTTTTCCATACAAAATATAATCCCCAAGGTAATCGAATCATGCAAGTAGCAAGGTGCTTAAGACCAGGAAAGAGGGCTTGGAACCCTTCTATCTACACGTTTGACCCAAATGGTAACGATTTTACAAAAACTATTAGTCATAAGCAATGGAACCAAGGAGGTAATCATCCCAATTGGCATCCCGATGGAGAAAGAATTATCATGAACCTATACCCTAAAAAAGAGCTTGACACAGAGGATTACTGTTTTGTCATTTTCAATCAAGATGGAACGGATATGAAGCGATTAAGTAAGCACTCAGGAGGAGGGCACCCTAGTGTTACTCCTGATACCAAATGGTTGGTTACCGATGCTTATACTAGGCAAAGACAATATGTGAATGAACGAGGGGAAGTCAAAATCAGATTAATTGATTTGGTTTCTGATGAAGAAGAAGCACTTTGCTATGTTTATACTCCGCCATCGAATGTATATGGTGTTCTTAGAAATGACCCACATCCTGTTTGGAGTAGGGATTATAAAAAAATATTATTCTGTGGCACACCAAAAGGGAAAAGGGAAATCTTTTTAGCAGATTTAGAAAGCGTATTGTCATAATTTGAATGACTCCAAAAAGCTTAACTATCCTCATTTATCACATTTTATATTCAAAAAATATAGGTTGAGTAGCTTTAACTTGTATAAATATAGAGATTATACTAACTAAGGACTTTGTCCATAAACAACTAGGATATTCAAATTAACTATGAAACTATTTGAATGTAGTCATTTCTTATTTGCGCTTATTTTTCTTTTTTTCATAAGCTGTTCCCAAAAAGAAAATGAGGTAAAAGAGGAAAATATCGCATATCCCAATATCATTTTAATAATGGGTGATGACCACGGCTGGGAAGAAACAGGATACAATGGCCATCCTTTTGTGAAAACACCTGTATTAGACGAAATGGCAGCATCAGGTTTGAGACTGAATCGATTTTACGCTGCCGCTCCTTCTTGTACGCCTACTAGGGCAAGCATTATTACAGGTCGTCACCCCAACAGATCTGGCGCTTTTTATCCCAATTGGTCTATAAGGCCAGAAGAAATTTCAATCGCTCAGTTAATGAAAAATGCTGGATATGCTACTGCTCATTTTGGTAAATGGCATTTAGGCCCTGTAAAAAAAGAATCGCCAACTAGCCCAGGTGCTATGGGATTCGATACATGGTTATCGCACGATAATTTTTTTGAACTAAATCCAATATTATCTAGAGATGGTAAAGCGCCGTCTAAAATTGAAGGGGAGAGTTCGGAGATTTTAATTGATGAAACTATCGAGTTTATAGAAAAGAAAAAAGTGGACAAACAGCAACCATTTTTCACGGTAATTTGGTTCGGCTCTCCACATGAACCCTATGATGCGCTAGAAGAAGATATGGCTTTATATAAAGATTTGCCAGATAGCCTAGCAGATAAAACTGTAGCACTTACTTCTATAGAAACAGGGGAAAGAGTAGAGCGATCAATGCGAACTGTACTTCAGGAACGCTATGCAGAAATAACGGCTATGGACAGAGCTATAGGCAAATTGCGGTTGTATCTTAAGGAAAATAATTTGAAAGATAATACACTTCTATGGTATTGTGGCGATAATGGTACTCCACCTAGTGGATTGTACATTACACCATTGAGAGGACAAAAAGGAATGCTTTACGAAGGGGGAATACGCGTACCAGGAATTATCGAATGGCCTAATGTGATTTCAAAACCCCGAACAGAAGATATGATTTCTGTTACTACCGACATGTTTGCTACACTCACTGAGATTGTAGGTCAGCCAAAGCCTGAACGACCCATAGATGGTGTCAGCTTATTGAGTCTAATTAAGGGAGAAGTAAATAGCCGCAGTACACCAATTTGCTTCTGGAACTACGATGCAGGGAAAGAACAAGAAGAGAACCCAGAACCTTATATCGCCTTAGAGTTACAAGAAGGCACTACACCACTTGTTAAGCAAATGAACGGTAAGTTTACCCGCAGCTTTACAAATTTCAAACACCATGAAATCAGGGAGACTGATTATTTAGGAGAAAGGGCAATTATGGGTGAACGATTTAAGCTGTTGATAAAAGGGGAAAAACAAACAGACAAAGAGTTATATGACATGGCACAAGGCCCAGCCGAACAAAATAATGTGATAGAAATCCACCCACAAGTAGCACTTGAACTGGAAAAGAAACTAGTTACTTGGCAAAGTTCAGTATTAAATAGCCTTACGGGAAAAGATTATGAATCAAACTAAACAACCAACACAATCCAATATACTTTTAATATTGGTTTCTTGCTTATTATTTGGATGTTTCAAACCTTCCCAACAAACCACTAATGAAGGACAAGTTCTTTTTGAGTTAAATTTTAGTAATGCCTCAGATTTTGATTTTTTTAAGCCTGAAACAGAGATTAACGAGCAAGAAGTAACGCTAAAAGAAAGGGCATTAGACATTGATGCTATAAAGGGGGCCACAGTTTGGTTTAAAGAAAAATTATTTGCTCCAATTAAAATTGAATATACAGTAGTAGTGATAAATAATGAAGGGCCTAATGATCGGGTTAGCGACCTTAACTGCTTTTTTATGGCACTTGATCCTCGCTGCCCAGCAGATATTTTTGCTTGTGATGACTCCATAAGAACGGGTAATTTCGGAACTTACCATGATTTACGGACTTATTATGTTGGCTACGGAGGTAATAATAATCTTACGACTCGCATGCGACGATATCCAGGTTATACTCGTGAGCGGCCTATGCTACCAGAACATGATTTAGGTCCTCCATTGGTAATCGTACCTAACCAGTCAATCAAAGTAGAGATTACCGTAAAGGCAAATAAAATAACATACGCCCATGATGGGAAAGTGATTTTTGAGATGGACGATTCTTTACCCTACCATGAAGGTTGGTTTGCTTTTAGAACTGTACGCAATCATTTGAAGATACTAGATTTTAAAGTAACGCAATTATATAAAAGATAGAATCATAAAAATCGATATCACCAAGTATGCTATTAAGTGATAGATTTTACTAAACCTTCAACATTACTATATAGTACTAAATCTGCCATATCTACAAAAAGTCCATTTTCAACTACACCTGGTAGGTCATTGATTTTAACAGCTAATCTCTTTGCTTCACTTATTACAGGACCAAATTGGCAATCATATATATAATTTCCATTATCAGTAATGAAAACCGAACCATCTTGCTCTCTTAAACTTGGGATACAACCAAATTGCTTAAGCTGCTTCTCTGTAACCTGATGGCCAAATTGTGTGACTTCTACTGGTAAAGCAAACTTCCCTAAAAAATCTACTTTTTTAGAATGGTCTACTACAATAATATAATATTCCGTAATCGATGCAATCAACTTTTCTCTGAGCAAGGCTCCACCACCACCTTTTATCAGCGTTTTCTTGGTATCCACTTCGTCAGCTCCATCAATTGTAATATCGATTTTATCTACACTATTTATATCTACCAAAGGTATGCCCAACTCTTCAGCAAGTTCTTCAGTCTGTTTTGATGTAGGAACACCTTTAATAGAAAGCCCCTCCTTTACAAGTTGTCCTATTTTTAATGTAGCCCAATAAGCAGTAGAACCTGTGCCTAAACCTATTGTCATGCCATCCTTGATGTATTCAGTAGCTTTTTCAGCAACTACTTTTTTTAAGTTCATATCTGTTTTTTCTATGTAGAATCTTCATTCATTTTAAAAATCGTTGACACGGCATAATACTTTAGTCAACTTAATTATATACTAAATATAAAATACAATAATCCATAATTGTAAAGCAATTTCAATAAAAATTTTAGAATGAAATCTTTTAATAAAATCAAAAAAATGTTTCTATATGAAATTATTCGGAACGAAGTACTCGGTGCGAAGCACTAGAAGCTGAAATTTGATTTCGCTTATTCACACATTTTGCAGAAGTTGGTGACGACACAAACATCGGAGAAAGTAGTCTTTAAATTTGTTGTACTTATCAAGTAAAATCATAAAATACCACAAAATTTCACTTGTCCGATACTACCCTTGTTGTATAAAATGAAAATGAGGTTTGTAGTGAATTTTCGACTGATTCTATTACAAAATATAGCTTGGTAAGCATGTAAACAAAAACTTTGGAGGTGCTTATTTTACTTGTTCAATCAACTCTAATCTTCTTACTATAGATTTTTTTGTTAGAATTGTTCCTGGTGACAAAACTGCATTTGCTCCAATTCTTGAGTCATCGCCTACCAATGCGCCGAATTTAGTGAGTCCTGTGCTTTGAATAATCCCGTCATATTTCACAAATATGGTCTTATCCACCCTTTCATTAAAATGGTTAGCGGCAACAGAACCTCCTTCAAAATTTACGCTATTCCCAATGATACTGTTGCCCAAATAATTTAGATGAGCAATGGCGCTGTTACTACAAATAATGCTACTTTTAATTTCACTACTTGGCCCTATTTTTACTGAATTTCCTAAAAATACTCCTTCTCTGAAATATGAATTTGCCCCTATTTTGCAATTTGCATTTATAATAATTGGTGGTTTGAAAGTTACCCCAGTTTCAATGATTGCTGATCGATGAACCGCTACTCCATTTTCAATGGTAAATTCATTATCTAATTCTTGTATTAGAGATTCAATTATTTCTTTTATTTCATTCACCAATTGCCAAGGTTTTTCTTCAGCCTCTTTTGAAATTTGTATTGGAAAATCTGAAATAAAGTCTATTATTTTTAGCATTAGAGGTTTTAAATAGCTAGAAAAAAAGGATAGTTATATTAAACATGCTTCCAAATAAATGTAGCATTAAATAGTTTGTCTTTGGCTAAAGATAACAAATTAGATGATGCATGAAATAAGGAGAATCCAGTGAATTTCTAACAATAATCCATAGGAGTTATGTTTAAATGTTGAAGAAAAACCTTACTTTATCCTTAGAATATGCACCTTCTCTTTTATAAAATTCAATGGCTTTTTTGTTAGAAGTAGGTGTTTGCCATTGGATTTGACCATAACCCTGCTCAATTGCATATAGCTTGATTTCATTCAATAATTTTTTGCCTATCCCATATCTACGAAATCCTTCCTTTAAGAAAAGACAGTCCATATAAAGATAATATTTGGCATCCCAGGTAGAAAATTGCCTGATAAAAGTAGCATACCCCACTAAGTTTTCTCCAACCGTTACTACCAAACATTTTAATTCCAAATCATTTGAAAATAATAAATTTTGTAGCATCTCTTTTTTACCATACTCCGAGTAGTGACTATCCTCAAACGCTGCGTGTTCTGCACATAATTTTACCAATTGGTCAATATCTTTTTTTTGAACAATTCTGATTTGATATTCCATTCTTTGAATCAATTGAGTCTGTTTGATTTTTGATAATTTGAATTTTTTTATTGTTGATCATTAATCAGGGTTTTACCCATAAATATCATCGGCAGTACTTATGAGCATTTCTAATTCCTAGCTCTCTCAGTACTTCTATCAAGTATTTAATATTTTCTTTCTCACGCCTAAAATTTGTGCAGCAGGCCCTTATAATTATATTTCCATTTAAAGTAGTTTCTCGAATAAATACTCGGCCGTCCCTTTCAGAATCATTGATGATATCTTGATTTAAACTGTTTAAGCTGTTCGTATCTAAAAGCTTTTTCGGTGGTACATACCTAAAACAAATTACAGATAAACTTACTGGAGCCATTAATTCAAAATCTTCAGATGACCTGATTAGTCCTCCTAAATAATTCATCAATTCTATACTGTGAGAAATTGACTGTTTTAACTTTTCGGAGCCGTAAGCTTTAAAGTTCATCCAGACCTTTAAAGCCTTAAAATTTCTGGATTGTTGCATGCTATATTCAGAAAAATCAACTTTATTTTCGTCCAGTTGAAATTTTTGATATGCTGGAATAAGACTGAATGTATCTTTCAAATGACCATGGCTCTTTACCAGAAGTGCTCCGCATTCGAAAGGTACAAATAGCCATTTGTGTAAGTCTATGGTTAATGAATCTGCTAACTCTAAGCCTTTGAATTCGCGATTTCTTAATTCTGTTACAGATGCTGCAAAACCTCCATAGGCAGCATCCACATGAAGCCATAAATTATATTTTTTGCATATAACGCTTAAGTCTTTTATAGGATCGATAGCCCCAGAATTAACAGTCCCCGCATTTGCTATTACCGCTATTGGGATAAAGCCTGATGAAATATCCTTTTCAATTTTATTGACTAAATCATCTAGGTTCATCTTATAATCAACACCTACTTTTACCTTTACAAGGTTTTCTGTTCCAATACCAAGAGATGCTACAGCCCTGTCTATACAAAAATGACTTTGTTCTGATGTATAAATTCTAATTGGCCTCAATCTGTCAAAGCCACTATGAAGGTAATTATATGGACATTTTTGATTGATGGCTACTCTAATTCCTGTGAAGTTTGAAAGTGACCCTCCACTTAGTAAAATCCCATCCGAACTTGAATCAAAATCTATGAATTCGATTATCCATCTGATTACCCTCTGCTCTAGTTCACTTGAAGCTGGAGCATTCAACCAAGTAGTAGCATTAACATTTAAAGCAGAAGCAAGCATATCGCCTAATATGCTTGCTTGTGTAGCATTAGAGGTTACCCAAGCATAGAAATGAGGGCTGAAATGCAATGCTGTATTGGGAATTACATCTTCTTCTATGGTTTCAAGTAAGGATTTTATTGCTGTACTTTTCTCTGGTAAACTTCCTTTGAAAAGGTTATATACCTCATCCCTTTTTTTAGATTGAAAGACATTTTTAGTGTGGATGTTATCATATAAATCTATTATCATATCAACAGCCTGGTGCATCAGGATTTTGAAGTCTGCGTTGCTCAGGTCCTTTATACCTTCCTTTTCCATCAAATCCTAGCTCTATCTTCGATTCCATTAAAAACTGGCCTCATAAAACTCCGCACATAACTTATAATGCAACCATTATTTTTTGCCTCTTCTAGGGCTTTTTGACATGCTTCATTTGTTAGGAGCTCATTCCTATATACCTCATATGTGGCTAAAGACGGAAATGAAAAGGAGGCATATGCAATATTATTTGCACCTTCATAGGGGAGGAGATAACCATGATGGTCTCCTCCCATCTTATTGACCAGGTCAATCCAAAGTTTTCCATAATGCTCGAATTCTTCCAACTTGTAAGGATCAATCTGGTATCTCAAAAAGCAGGTTATCATCAGCAAGCACATTCAATCTTTAGACCTTTGGTTGCTTTTGTTCCTTCAGTCTCATACCCATCTCTTTTCCACCAATCAAGTCCGCCGATAAGTTCACGGACATTAAATCCTAATTTAGCCATTTTCAATGCTCCTTTTGTAGAGCCATTGCATCCAATACCATCACAATAGCAGATATAAAGCATTTCTTTGTCCAAAGAGGTTGTATTTTTTTTATCCATATTTCTATGTGGGAAACTTGTCGCTCCTGGAATGTGCTCTTCTTTAAAAGCAAATACTTTCCTGGTATCAAGTACTACTATTTTTGGGTTCTTCTCTAGTTCCTCAGCCAAATCTGCCGAGTCCCATTGGTAGCTTAGTCTTTCTTGGTAATGTTTAATTTGTTCTATCATAATCTTAATTTTTTTTCAAAGTTGGGAATTGACATTCCTGAAACCACAATTAATGGTTGAAAGATAAAGGGTTGCTAGTTGAAAAATTTTCAACCTGAATAATCTAAGATTTTACTTAATTTGAAGCCATGGATTTAAGGTATCTAAAGTTGGTCAAGACAATAGTTGAAGAAGGTAATATCACCAAGTCAGCAGACAGGTTATTCCTTACCAAATCAGCATTAAGTCATCAGTTAAGAGATTTTGAAGAACGGATTGGAACCAAAGTTTTTGTACGTTCAAGAAATAATTGGAAGCTCACCAAAGAAGGACTTGAGGTTTATGATATGGCTTGTAGGGTAATTGAGAGGATTGATGAGGGATTAGCCAAAATTACCAAGATACAAACGGGTTCTCGTGGTACCATCAAACTAGGTACAGAATGCTATTCTTTTTATCATGGACTGCCAGCTTTCATACAAAAAATGAGTGCCCTGTACCCTGAGATAGATATCATCTTAAAGGTAGGGTCGGAAAAACCTGCAATTACCCAGCTTTTGTCAGACGAGTTAGATATATGTATTGTTACCGAAACACCTATCAGTGAAAAAATAATAACATACGAATTGTTTGATGATGAACTTTATGTTGTGATGAATATAGAGCATGAATTAGCAGACAGGCAATATCTAGAGGCAATAGATTTTGTAGAACAGCATTTGATTATTCATTCTTTTCCTTTAGAAACAGTCTCTGTATACCAGCATTTTCTTAAACCTCATCGAGTAGAACCTAAAAAAATAACAGCCATCCCAATGACAGAGGTAGCTCTGGAACTTGTAGAGGCAAATATGGGAATAGCTTGTTTTTCGAAGTGGGCGTTGAAATCATTCAAACTCTCTGAGTCATTAAAGTTTGTACGTTTGGGAAAGTATGGATTAAGAAGAAAGCATTATTTAGTAATTAGATCGAAAGATAAGGATAAGCAATACATCCAAGACTTTATTGAAAATATAAGAGAGGATAGCTTTCAGGTAGCTATGAAAAAATAAATTCACTGAATTTGCCCCACCATCAAAAATTTAAAATTAGTTGAATCCTCTAATCACTAATGGAATTCATGCATATCATTCTTGATAACATTGAGTTTTTTATGCTAATTATAGTAACAGGGAATAAGTTTATACTAAAGGATTATGGGTAAATCAAAAGGCATTCTACCAATGACAAGCTAAGCAGGTTTAGCTCTTGGTTTTCTTACTCCTTTTATTCTTGAAATACGATTTATCTGCTATGTATATCGTCTTTCTGACCTCACAATAAACTTTTGACTTTTGTTTGTCTGTCAGTGTTGTTGTTTTGATTATTTCAATTTCATTTTCAGTTTTAACCCTATTTTTAATTTTCTCAATTTCCTCGTCAGTATAGATAAATTCAGCATATAAATGCTCTTTGGCTGGTCTTTTGAAAAAAATTTCTGCTGACTTATCCCATATAATGTACTCGTCACCAATTATATTCATTAACTGGACCATAGGAATCGGGTCTACCGATGAAAATAAACTTCCCCCAAATATCGAATTCACATAATTTCTGTTCTTGTAACTTATAGGTAATTTAATTTGTATGTTCATCAAATCTTTCGAAACTGTTGTAATCCTCCCAGTACTTCTTCTATACATAGGCGACAAATTGAAACCATATTTGAACATTTTATTTTTACCAATATATTTTGAACCTATTTCACCAATCTTCTTATAGAGTGACATAATTCCTTTTTTGATTATGAGATGTTATTGAGCGTTCACCAAGTTAAACAATATCTTGAAATTCTCTATTTATCGGTATTTGAACTTCTGATACTTTTAAGTTAAAGCCATTCATTTTTGACTTTAAATGAGTGCTGCAATTGTTATTAACATCGTACAAAACCTTAGAAGATTAAGTACAAGATGAAACATATCATCTAAATAAGTCAGTAATAAGAATGGATCTATAGAATTGGAGCTTTATGTTAGTATTGTAGATTTGCATCAATTAGATTAACTATGAGATTTTGACGCTCTTATACTACATGAAGATGTAGATTTAATCCCCGCGCTTTAGTTTACCTATTAAATTGGGTAAATTTGAATAGATTAGATAGTATTCGTATGAAAGCCCTATTGACTTTATTTTCTTTTTGGGTCTGCTTTCAAATTATGGCCCAGCCAAGATCGCTTTTCTTTAAAAATTACAGTGAAAAAGAAGGGCTTTCTGAAACTACAGTACAACGTTTACTGATAGATAGCCGAGGTCATTTGTGGGCCACCAGTTTTGATGGTCTAAACCGCTTTGATGGCTATGAGTTCAAAGTTTTTAGAACTGACCCTAATGATAGCACAACCATTGACCACAATACCTTATTTTCTGTTTATGAAGATTCTGAGGGATATATTTGGGCAGGGTCAAAATATGGGCTCAATAAATTTGATCCTTCCACATCTACTTTTAAACGTTTTATTCATAAGGGAAATGATGCTACAACCGTAAGCAATATTACAGTTACTGATATCATTGAGGATTCTGAAGGGAATATTTGGGCCAGTACACATAAAAGTGGTATTGTAAAACTGGATAGAAAAACGGGTGTTTTCACTACATATCTTCATAGTGAGGATGATAGTTTATCCATCGGACAAAACAGTGCTTTAAGCCTTGAGTTTTCAAGAGATGGTAAACTTCTTATTGGGTTAAGTGCTGGTGGGCTTTCTATTATGGACACCAAAAATGAAACTTTTGAAACGATAAAGTTCAAATTTGATACGGAGCCATCAGAAGCTTTTCGGCATAATGTAATAAGGGATATTTACGAAGATAACTCTGGATTGCTATGGTTGGCCACTTACAAAGGTTTGATTAAGTACGATAGAAATAGTAGGATATACAATTTATTTCTATATGATGCATCTAATAAATATTCTATTCCTGCCAATTCTGTGCACGATATAGAGCCTGCCAATGACACCGCTTTTTGGTTGGTCACTTATGGGGGAGGACTCAGCTATTTTGATCTTACCAATGAAAGATTTCATAATTTTAATAAGCAAAATAAAGGACTGAACCTTAAGACGAACGCATTTTATAATGTAAAGAAAGATGGGGAACATCTTTGGGTTGGCACTTCTATGAACGGCATTTATAATACATCTTTACAGGATGGTAAAATCAAGTTCATGGACTCACATTTCTTCTTTCCTGATCTTCAAGATAAGTTGAAAATCAGTATGTTTTCCAATGGACCTGATGATGTAGAGTTAGTATCATTTTCACGGGGAAATCTTGCGGCTTTCCATGCTAAAACAGGTGAACCATTGAATTTACCTTTTTTAAAATACCTCAACAAAGAGTTAGCTGGGAACTATATTACTTTTACTGCTTGGCGAAGTAATAACATTTTATGGATAGGTACCGATAGACGGGGGCTTTATAAGTATAACATCAATACTAAAGAACTTAAACACTATGCTCATGGAAAGGAGGAAGGCAATCTCTCGCATACTCACGTAAGTACACTATGGTTTGATCATAAAAATCGATTATGGGTAGGTACTGCAGCTGGTATTAACCTATATCGTAAGGAAACAGATAATTTTGAAAATTGGAATGCCGAAATCGATAAAAGAGATGGTTTACAAGAAGAATATATTGGATCGATATTTAACGATGCCAAGGGAAACGTTTGGATAGGGTCATCGAGTGGGCTTCACTTATTCGATGAAAAAGAAGACAAGTTTTATAAATCTTTTTATAGCGCATCATCAAAAACACACCTTAAAGAAAATAGAATAAATGCTATAGTAGAAGATGATCATGGAGTTTTATGGATTGGAACACATAATGGCATATTTAAAATGCACGATACCGATAGTGGCTATGTTGTTGAAAAGTTTCAGCCGAAACAACCTTTGGAAAGTGGAATAATCAATGGCTTATTTTATAAAGCGCCCAAACTATGGGCAGCTACTGCCAAAGGTGTATTAAGTATTGATATAGCAAATAACAATACTAGAAATTATAAATGGGATAGGCTGGAAAGTAATGATTTTTCTGGGGTAACCATGTTGCAGCAAACCCAGCAAATGATTTTTTTAAATTTAAATACATCTATCTTTTTAAATCCAGATAATGTTGAAAGAAACAACGTATCTCCTAATCTCTATTTGACCGATATAAAAATTTTCAACGAGTCGGTCACAGAGTCAGAAGATCTCTTAGAAACTTATCCAGATAAGGGCATTTCTTCTATGGAAAAAATTGTGCTGCCCTATCACGCCAGTTACCTTTCTTTTGAGTTTTCAGCAGTTGATTTGTACAATGCCGAAAAAATTAGATATGCTTATCGCTTAATTGGTTTTCAAGACGATTGGATTTTTGCAAACAAAAGACGATTTGCTGCATATAGCAACCTAGATCCGGGCGAGTATACTTTTGAAGTAAAAGTGGCCAATGGCGCTAAAGATTGGGAAGAGAATACAAAGCATTTAATGATAGTGATAGAACCACCTTTTTGGCGTACCTGGTGGTTTACACTTTTAGGTGTCTTATTTTTCCTCGGTATTTTCTATGCTTTACACCGCTTTAGGCTAGAACGTGCCTTAGAAGTAGAACGCTTGCGGGTAAGAATTGCCAGTGACCTACACGATGATATTGGAGCTACGTTGACCAAAATTTCTTTGTACGCAGATTTATTACAATCTGGTAATGGTAGACAGTCTAAAGAGAGTAATCAACTATTAAACAAGATTGCTGGTATGGGTCGCGATACTCTAAGGAACTTGGCAGATATTGTTTGGGCAATAGATGCTAGGAATGACAGCTTAGGAAACCTTATTAATAAAATACAAGAATTTGCTATGGACATGCTCTCCAAAAAAGACATAGAAGTGGAGTTTACAAAAAAAGGGATAGACATGGATGCATCTATAGGTGCTGAAAAAAGACAGCATGTTTATTTAATTTGTAAAGAGGCTATCAATAATATTTTTAAGCACGCAAATGCTACTAAGGTCAACATCTCTTTCATGGCTAAAAATCATAAAATTGATATTACTATCAGTGATAATGGCAATGGCCTGCCCAAAGAGAAAAAAAGTGAATTGGGTAATGGTTTGCGGAATATTGAACAACGCGCCAAAAAGCTAGCTGCCGATTTGCATATGAAAGAAGAGAACGGCCTTTCCATTATGTTACAAGGAATTGGTTTATAATCCCACATCAATATGCAGTTGCAATTTTTATATTAAAAGTACAATTTGAGATAAAGTTAAAATTTGAGATATGACACCAAATGTAGCAATGGTAGAAGATGATGTTGAAATAAGAAAGACTTTATCTTTCTTTTTGGATGCTTGTGAAGAAATCGGAAAAGTAGATGAATTTGGCTCTGTAGAAGCAATAATGGATGCAGTAGAAAAAGGATTTGTACCCGATGTGGTGCTCATGGATATTAACTTACCGGGCAAGTCTGGAATTGAAGGTATTTATCTACTGAAAGAAAGGTTTGAGCAAACTGATATTATTATGCTGACCATTTACAATGATGAACATAAAATATTCGATTCTCTGTGTGCAGGAGCAACGGGGTATTTGCTCAAAAACACCCCATTGAATGAGGTAAAACAAGGGATTATCAATTTACACAATGGAGGCTCACCTATGTCTCCTCAAATTGCCAGAAAGGTAATCAAGCACTTTAAAAAACCTTCTCCCAGTAATAAGCTAAAAGAGCAATTGTCTGAAAGAGAAAGTGAAATTGTTGATGCATTAGTAGATGGATTGAGTTATAAATTAATTGCCGATAGACTGTTCATTTCTGTAGATACTGTGCGTTTTCATATTAAAAATATCTATAAAAAACTTCAAGTGAACAGTAAAGCAGAGGTAATCTCTAAAGCACTAAAGGGCGATATTTGAAAGGTTTTACTATGGTAATTCCTGATTGATAAGCAACAATCATTCATGTTAACTTTGCATGATTACCTGGTTGTATATACTAATTCTTGAATGATGTGATGTAGCCTAATGATTTTTAGCAGTATAGTGTTATACTCTTATCATTTTTAATCCCTTGCCCATCTTTTTAACTCAATCTAATATTGGTTTATCACTGTGATATTCGATGGTAAGATAATTCAGATTCCCATTATCTGATAGTTTTGTTCAATTCATATTCCATTCTGTTCAATTTACTTTACTCATTACTTTCTTCCTTTCTAAACCCCCGTATTTTTATACTGTAATGAGAAATCAATAAATAATTTTTCAAGCTCTTTAAAACAAATTTTTAAACTTTAATATCACTATAATGAAATCAGTAAAAATCTCTCTTATATCCTTCATCATTTTTTTGCTAGGTGTCAACATCAGTTTTGCACAATCACAAGCAGCTGACTTGACCGATGAACAGAAGCAGGAATTGGCAAAAAACATGGAAGAGTTTGTAGGAGCCTTAAATCTATCGGAAGAGCAAAAACCAGAATTTGAGGCTATCACCAAGAAATATGCAGAACAAATGATAGCTGTTAAAAATGACAGTGGAGGTAAACTTCAAAAGTACAGGAAGGTAAAATCAATCCGAAAAAATAAAAATGCTGAAATGGAAAAACTTCTTTCCAAAAACCAATACGAAATCTATTTAGAGAAACAAGAAGAAATGCAAAAGAAAATGAAAGAAAGACGGAGTTGATTTTCTTCGCAATAAAATCTAAAATGATGAAAACCAAGGGTGTATTGATTAATATAACGACAGGTATTTTAATGACACTCATTGTTCTTGCCTTCTATTCTAAAATCCTTTGGTTTTCATCCAGATTATGAAGGAGCGAAATTCAACCTAAAAGGAATGTAAACCCAAATAAATCATTCACGGAGAAAAACTATTAAGTATTCATTATCAAATTAAGTATTTGCAAAGTGTTTAATCGGGTCTCAAATGAAGTCTGGGCTTAAAACATGAAGAAGCAAAAATAATATGAGACATATTTTGAGGAAGCGCTTATATTTAAAGCCTGTTCCTTAAAAACTTAAATTAGGATTGATTGGAGTAGGTTTATCTGGTTTTTGACTTTGAATAGTAGACAAATAAATTTCAATCAATTAAATTATATTTTCTCTGAGATTTAGTTCAATATGTCGAATATCAAATCAACCCTATTCTTCTACCTGAGAATGACACTGATTTGGGTTGTAGCCACTCTTTTTTTTATTTTCCTTCGTAATTATGGTTACGAAATAGGTACAGAACCCAGACTTATAAGAAATATCGGTCTTAGGCAGTTATTTGCTTTTGCCCCTTTCCTTGGTCTATTAGCTGCAATTATTTATAGCTCTGTTGAAATTTTTACAGATAGGCCTTTCTTTCAAAGGCAATCTTATTTTATAATCATAGCAATAAAGTTGGTATTCTTCTTTTTTGGCGTAAAGATTATTTTAGCAGCATCAATCATGCTATTGATTTTTTTTGGTGGAGGATTACCAGAATCTGTCACACCTATTCAAGTCCTGAGGAGTGGTGCTTACTGGGTATTTTTTTCCTATTTTATTGTAGTGGCCAGTTTTATCTCATTTGTAATAATGGTAAGTAAAAAGTTTGGCCCAGGTGTACTCTGGAATATGTTTATTGGAAGATATCGAAATCCTCGAGAAGAACAGCGTGTTTTCATGTTTCTCGACCTTAAATCTTCAACAACGATAGCTGAAAAATTAGGGCATATAAAGTTCAGTAAATTGATTCAAAACTGTTTTGCAGATTTAACACCAATTGTTACCAAACATGGTGTTGAAATTTATCAATATGTGGGAGATGAAGCTGTATTGAGTTGGCCTATTGAAAGTGCATTTGAAAGCAACCATTGTATTCATGCATACTTTGATTTTATGGATGTGCTTGCTGCAAGGTCTAATTATTATGAAAGGGAATATGGATTACAACCTTTTTTTAAAGCTGGTGGGCATTTAGGAAATGTAATCGTTGCTGAAGTAGGGCTCATAAAAAGAGAAATTGCTTATCACGGAGATGTCTTGAATACTACCGCACGTATTCAAGGTAGATGTAATGAATTTAAAGAACAACTTTTAGTATCTGATCAACTTTTACAATTCTTAAAGCCTGATAATAAAATTGAGAGCAGAAGCATAGGACAAGAACTGCTTAAAGGAAAGAAAAAGGTGGTAACAATTCACGGCATAAGAAGAAATTGATTTTGAAGAATTGAAGTCTAATTTATTTGAATATGTTTAAAGTTGATGTCTTTGTATTTTTCTTTATGGCAGGAGTATTCATGTTTTAATTGTACTAGTATTGTCAGACAAAGTCAGAAGTGAAAAATCTTAAGTAAAACAGAAAGGTATTATTTACTCAGTTTATAGATTATTTAAATTTAATGTTTGTGATAGTGAATAATAAGGGTAACTTATAGATTTTATAAAACCTTTATCAAGACAATCAATCTATCATTAATATTAAAATGAAAACAAGTTACTTACTTCTTCTAATTACAGCATTTCTATTTCAATGTACCAATAATAAAAATCAATCTGACCTTACTAAACCCAATGTAATCCTCATATTTATTGATGATGAAGGTTATGGCGATGTAGGTTGCTATGGGGCAACTGGTTTTGAAACACCTAACCTCGATAGAATGGCAAGCCAAGGGATGCGGTTTACCAACTTTTATGCTGCCCAACCGGTATGCTCCGCTTCTAGGGCAGGTCTTTTGACTGGTTGTTACCCCAACAGAATCGGGTTTTCTGGTGCATTGTTCCCCCATGATGTTACAGGGTTGAACTCCAATGAATATACAATGGCTGAGATGTTCAAAGACCAGGATTATGCTACTGCCTGTTTCGGTAAATGGCACTTGGGTTGGCAAAAAGAATTCTTACCCTTACAGCATGGTTTCGATGAATATGTAGGTGTCCCATATTCCAATGACATGTGGCCAAACTCTAATGTAACAGGGGAAAGATTACCCAAAGGTAAAGGACGAGGGGATATGCCAGAACTACCCTTGATAGAAGGGAACAGGACCAAAGAGACTATCACAAGCCTTGCAGGTCAGGATAAACTGACTACGCTTTATACAGAAAAAGCTGTGGAATTTATCGATAGAAATGCCAAAAATCCTTTTTTCATCTATGTCCCTCACACTATGGCGCATATACCTCTAGGTGTTTCAGATAAATTTAGGGGTAAAAGTGAACAAGGGCTATATGGAGATGTAATGATGGAAGTTGATTGGTCTGTAGGCCAGATTGTTGAAGCAGTGGAAAGAAATGGATTGACCGAAAATACAATCATCATGTTTACCACGGACAATGGCCCTTGGTTAAATTTTGGAAACCATGCCGGGTCTGCTGGTGGACTTCGTGAAGGAAAAACGACCAGTTGGGAAGGTGGCCAAAGAGTCCCTTTTATCGTAAAATGGCCCAACAAGATCCCTGAAGGCACGATTAATAATAAATTAATGTGTGCCATCGATATCCTCCCTACATTGGTCTCTATTACAGGAGGGAAACTTTCTGACAATAAGATTGATGGAATGGATGTGAGCGCTTTGTTCTATGATAATTCAACGGCATCACCTAGGGAGACCATTTTGTACTACTACGGTAAAAATAATTTAAATGCAGTAAGAAAAGGCAATTGGAAATTGGTATTGCCCCATACCTATTCTTCTTATGATGCAGAACCCGGAAACGATGGGCGTGGTGGAAAAAGGATTAGGACTGTAATCGAGAAACCAGAGCTTTATAATATGATGCGGGATCCTGGGGAACAGTATAATGTAGCTGAATATTACCCTGAAAAAATTGAAGAAATCATGGAAGTGGTCAATAATGCCCGAGAAGCATTGGGCGATCTGAATGTAGGTATAGAAAAGGGTAAAGAAAATAGAGCCATTGGAAGTCTTTGAGAATTACTCTTATCTGATATTGAATTTTTGTAGGAAATGATTTGGCTGCAATATTTCAAGATGTTGAAATGATACTTAACATATAGTCCCTTATGGCTTATTATATCTTGGGCGCTAATAATGCTTCATCTAGGGTCAAAGAAATCGATATCTGAAAAATATTAGTTGCTAATACAAATGGTATCTTCATGATGTTAATCAAAGATTTTAGTTGGTTAATTTTGATGGTATTGTTTATTTCGGTCCCGATTCTGAATTTTTTCAAGGGGTTAAGACTAGATGAATTTTATTCATGTTAATTATCTGATATAATACTTTTACACTTCCAGAATAACTGATTTTCTAAATACTTGGATGGCCGTTAACTACTTACGCTAAAGGCAAGTAGTAAAATTTTCACATGTAAATTAGGTTTATCTAACTTTGATTTTCCATAGATGATACTGGGATGGATATTTTTTATCTTTTGGATACCTATTCCTTAAATCAGATTCACAGTTGCTAACAAAGTATTTCTTTGAGAACTTTGGATTATGACTGGTAAAGATGTACAGAACGATATTATAAGGCTTAAAGAAGAAATAGAGGGCTCCCTCAATTGGGGAAAAGCGAGATCTTGGCATAGCAAGATGTACACTGAACTATCGGAAAAAATATTTGAAGAAACCAATGTAATGCTAAGTGCCGCTACACTTAAGCGATTTTTTGGGGTAATAAAACATGAAGGTAACCCAAGTATAACGACATTGGATACCCTTTCGCAATTTATAGGCAAAGAGAGTTGGAGAGCTTTCAGAACCGATAAAAAAAGCAGCCGATTTCATTTTAAAATAAATGAATTTAAAAAATCTTCCTATGATATATTTGGCTTCTTCTTAGCGCTAATAATTATCGGTATTATCGGTAATAGGAGTAAGGAAGTAGTGATTAATGTTTCAGATTTCTCACTTTCAAGTAAAGTGCTAAGCAATGAATATCCTAACTCTGTAGTTTTTGATTTTAATATTCCCAATGATATTGATGCTGATAGCCTATTTATTCAGCAATATTGGGATGTTACCAAAACAATATCCATTTCTAAAGGGCAAAAAAAGGCTACAGGTATTTATTACTTTCCAGGTTATTTTAAAGCTAAATTGCTGGTCAATAATAAATCAGTTCAGGAACATGATTTATTTCTTAAGAGTAATGGCTGGTTAGGGCTAGTAGAATATAATCCTGTACCTAAGTATTTTATTCCTGAGTTGAAAAAAAATACAGGGATTTACGTACCTAGAAATATTGAAGAGGAGATAATACATTCAGAACTACCATTATTTACTTCTTATCATTTTGTTGACGATATAGTAAACGTTTCAGGTGATAATTTTACCCTAAAGGCCACTATCCAAAATAGGTTTGATGAAAAATGGGCAATTTGCCATTCCTTGCGCATATTTTTTATAGGTAAAGATGGTGCTATGATAATTCCCTTTTCTAAAATAGGTTGTAGTTCGGATAACAATATAATGCTGAATGATGTCTATTTAAACGGTAAAGAAAATGACCTTTCTGCCTTAAGTGCTGATTTTACTGATCCAACAGATTTAAGTATAAAGGTGAGGCAAAAGGTTGTCGATATATCAATTAATGGAAAGCATGTTTATTCTTTACATTACCAGGCACCTATGGGTGAGTTAGTAGGGCTTCGATTTAAATTTCTTGGGCTAGGAGAGGTAATTGATTTTAAAATATATAATGATCAATCTGAAGAAGTTATTCTCTGAGTCCACTTATCAACTTTATATACCTCTGGTCCTTCATGAATCAATTTGAATGGTTTTGTTTCTGTAAATTCTTCTACTATTCTTTTAAATGAAGAAGGTTTGTAGTGTCATAAACCAAATAGGTTGTAATAATGAAAATTATCAAATTGACTATTTTTATATTATTTATAGGCATATTATCCGCAAATGCTCAAAACGATAAATATGCTCATGATGTAGTATCCATTGAAAGTTTGAACAAAGCTTATTACGATTGTATCTCTGGGCCAATAGGTCAAAAGAGAGATTTTGATAGACTTAGAAATCTTTTCCATCCTAAAGCCTCATTTGTATATAGTTACTGGTCAGAAGAAGAGAATAAGGCGAAACTAATGATATTCGATTTTGATGGATATTTGGAAAAACTAGATTATCTTGATAAAAAAGGATTTTACGAAAAAGAAATCGCTAATACCGAAAAATCCTATGGAACCATTACCCAATCGATAAGTACCTACAAATTTTGGATGGAAGACAAAACTGCTGAAGGTAGGGGAGTGACAAGCTATAACTATTTTTATGATGGGGAGCGATATTGGATAATGTCTATGTTTTGGCAAATGGAAAGCGATAAATTTCCAATTCCTGAAGAGTTTTTGACCAAAGGTCAACACTAATAAATTCAATATAATCAATAATTGCTTTAAAAAGCTTTAAAGAAACACATGTTTTAAAGCTAGCATAAGTAAGTGGATGAACTATGCCACTATCTAAATATTCAAAAAATATTATTACTAGAAATCTCAAGCTCTGATTAGTAAGATGAAAATGAAATCAAATATTATTTTATGTATCATCCTAACATTGTCAGTTTTATGTTTTACAAAAACTTTTTCACAAGCTTTAACTGGAGTTAAAGGTGACCCTATTGCAATTTCAGACTTGAAATCTATGGTAAATTCAATGGGGGGCCTTAATATTTGGAAACAACTTAAAAGTGTTCACTTTGTACACAGATGGTACTTTTGGGATAGGGATTCTTATTTAGAAAATGAAATTTTAGACTTAACAGGTCCTCGTTCATGGGTAACTATGAAGAATGAAACCTATGCTAGATTACGTGCTTACAGTCCCGAGCATAAATATTGGAATGTAATTAATGGAGAGTTTAGTTATACCAGCGAAGAGGCCTATAAAAATGCAATGGAAAGGGCCCCTTATAGCATATACCGTATTGCAAGAGCTGTTGCAATTGGTGATTCTAACTACTTAGTAAAATTTGGAGAAGAAGAATTTTCTGGAGCTAAGAGAATAGAGATATATGATTCCGATGATGTACTTCACGGTTATATAGTGCTCAATCATAAGAAAGAACCTTTAGTTTGGGCAACCACCCAATATAAATACACTTTTGGACCAATGAAGAAATTTGGAAATCTTAGTGTTCCAGACTGGGCTGTAACAGCGAATGGCGCAATAACCTATGAAATGATTTCATTAGAAGGCGATAATCACCAGCCCGATTCCTCGCTATTTATTCCTCCTGCTAAGTTTTTGAACAAAGAAAAAAAATAAACCTAATTAACTGGAAAAATCGCTTAATAACTTTAACAACAAAATCGTCATGAAACTTTACTTAATTATTTTTTTATTTTCCTTCATAACAAGTTATACAACTCATCTTTCGGCACAAGATGTAGGAGGGAGAACACTTGTTAGTCAATCTAGAACTACAAGTGCCAATATTGGTAAAGCCGATATTACCATTAAATACCATAGCCCTTCTGTAAACGGAAGGAAGATTTTTGGTGGAATTGTCCCTTTTGATTTTGTAGTGGATGGCAAGGAATATCCTTGGAGAGCAGGTTCCAACCAAAGAACTACCATAGAGTTTAGTCATGATGTTAAAATTAATGGGCAAGCACTAAAAGCAGGTTCTTATGGTTTTGTGGCCTTAGTAGATAAGGATGAATGGATACTTATCTTTTCTTCTGGTAAAACATGGGGCGCCTTTAATTATGATAAAGAGAATGATGTGCTAAGGGTACCTGTTAAAACGCAGAAAGTATCATTCCAAGAGTGGTTGAGTTATGAGTTTACCAACCCCACATCTGAGTCGGTAGATGTTCAATTGCGATGGGAAGAAACAGCAGTTTCTTTCAATATAGCTACCGATGCTTTGCATAATATTATTTCAGATCTTACTGCCAAAGAAAAAAAAGAGACAAGGGATTATCAAGAGTTAGCCATTAGAACTTTAGAGCAAAACTCTAATGAACATAAAAAAGCACTTGATTATCTTGAGCAATCTTATACGCTTTTAGATTCTATTGAAAATGAGGACTATAAGCAAGCATTTACTTTTAACTATAAAGTACTAAAAGGTGAGCTTTTACGAGACATGGGTAATAAAAAAGAAGGACAAAAACTGATAGATGAAGCGCTTGAAAATGCAAAAGGATTTAATATTTATTATTATGCTTTAAGAAAATATACTGTGCAGGGCAAACACAAAGAAGCTTTTAAAATACTAAGCAGCCAAATTGAAAAACATCCCGATAATTATCCGAATTATCTTGCCTTAGGAGAGTACTACCTCAAAGAAAAAAATCAAGAAAAAGCTACCGAAAACTTCAAAAAAGCTTACGAACTAACTGTGGAGCAAAATAAAATTAAAGCGCAAAACTATTACAGGTATATGTACCTACAAAATAAGCTAGTTTTAGAGCGCAATTCAAACTAAAAAAATGAAAGCGGGTATCGAAATATACAGTTTTGATACCCACTATTTTAAGTTGCTTATATTTTACTCTTCCTTCAATATAATGGTCGGATTGACATGCATTACTCTATAAACTTGAAAACCCATGGTTAATGCCGTAATTGTTAGTACCAAAGCCAATGTCAATATCGGATAGCCAATATCCAAGTCAATGCTATAAGCATAATTACTGAGCCAATGTTGCATTGCAAGATATGCAAGAGGCAAAGTGAAGACAATCCCTATTAAAGCTGTGAAAAGATATCGAGCGCTTACTTCTTTTGAGATTTGGGCTAAGCCTGCACCAAGAATACGACGAATGCCAATCTGGCGGATCTTTTGTCGGATATTGATAGATGAAACCCCAAAAAGTCCGAGCAAAGAAAGGAAGATAGCAAGTCCAGTAAATACCCTAAGGAATTTGGCAAATTCTTGCTCCTTACCATACATAGACTGAAGCTGTTCATCCAAAAAACGATAATCGAAAGGGAAGTCACCATTAGCAAAAACCTTCTTCCAAGCAGTATCGATATCACCTAACATATCTGCTATATTTTCAGATTCATAACGGATCATTACACTTCGGGGCTGACCTAACCACATCTCCAATGCCATTGGCCCAATTTCATGGTGGAGGCTCTTGTAGTGAAAATCCTTGAATATCCCGATGATCTCAAATTCACCAGAAGTAAACTGAACCTTTTTTCCAATAGGATCATCCACTCCTAACATTTCGGCAAGTTTCTCATTAATAAGGATGGAACTTACTGAATCCTGTGGAAATTGGCGAGAAAAAAACCGCCCTTCGAGTACTTCAAGGCCAAGTGCTTCCTCAAAGTCATAGTCCACACCAAAATAAGCTGTTTGTATTACTTGATCGTCAGTCCACTCCCTTAAACGTAACGGGCTACCACTTACACTACCGTCCAATGAAGGTCCAAAGCTCACTGTTTTTACATTTGGTAGACCTGTTAAAGTATTTCGAAATAGGTTGCGGTGACTATTCATTTCTTCACTTCCAAATTTGGCAATAATTAACCCCTCTTTGTTATAACCAAGGTCTTTTTTTGAAAAAAAACTGAGTTGATCAACAATTACAAAACTGACCATGATCAATGCGGCTGATATCCCAAATTGAAGCAAAAGCACAATACCACCAAATGATACCACTTTGGTTCTTGCTACCGCTATCTTATTTTTTAGTAAAATGAGTGCTGAATGTATCGCAAACGTACCTCCAAAAAGCAAGGCACTAAGCAAGGTAAAAAAGGTGATAATTGCCAGGCTAAGTAAAATAACAAACTGAACGCTGAGTGGTCCATTGCTATTGATATAATAGAATACAGCTATGGCAACAAAGGCTGCCAGAACCATTAAAGTGAATGTTTCAATGGCAAACTGTAAAAGTACTTTCGATTTACTCGCGCCAAACACTTTACGTATACCAATCTCCTTTGTGCGTGTCCTCAATAATGCACCTGTAATATTGAAATAGTTGAAAAAAGAAATCCCCATGATCAATAAGGCAATTACACCTAGGCTAATCAAGTTGTCTTTATCATTAATTCTAAAAAGCCCTCCTTGCGGATTACTTAACTGCTCAGAATTGAGATATATATCAGTAAGTGGTTGAAACTCAAACTCCACGCTAAGGTTGTTACTTGAGTTGTTATTGGATATGAACAATTCTGAAAGCTCCTGTTCCATATTTTCTACCGATACATTATCTGTTAATTGCACATAGGTCAAGAAGCCTAACCATTTCCAGCTGGTAAGTGGCTCTAATGCACCCGGTCCTGGTCTAAATGTTTCGAAAGATACCAGACAATGAAAATCCATATGGGAGTTTTTAGGTATGTTTTCAAGCACCCCAATGATCTTAAGATCAGTATCATTATTGTATTTCATTACCTCACCTATCGGATTAGTATTCCCAAAATACTTTTGTGCCATACTTTCTGTAAGTATAATGGTATTTGGCTCAGTAAGAGCCCCTTCAGGATTGCCCGCCACCCAATTAAAAGAGAACATCTCAAGAAAAGCTGGTTCTGCAAAGAATACTTTCTGCTCATAAAACGATTTCTTTTCATGCTGCACCAACACACTGTAGGCGTACCTTAAACGGGCAATATTTGTTATTCCTGCAAAATTGTCTTCTATGGCAGGGCCTACAGCAGGGGGGATAATTGGGTAATTTATGCTGCCAGATGCTCTTTCAAAATGAACATTGACCCTATAAATTTCTTCTTTGTTCACATGGAAACTATCGTAGCTATATTCGAATTTTAGATAGGATAGGATAAAAAGTATACTGGCAATCCCAATTACTAGCCCAGATAAGTTAATAGCAAAATGGGTCCTAGCACGACCAAATGACCTGAAGCCGACTTTAAAATAATTGATCAATAAACTGAAATAGTTATTACTCACAGAACGACTAGATAAGTACTGCTCAGAAATATTTCGTAAGTCATCATAGTCCTCGGTCATCACTTGCTCAAAAGCTTTTTCATAAGTAAGCCCGCTACTAACCTTATCATCTATCTTACTGCGTAGATGATCTTCCAATTCAAAAATATCTGCGTCTTCGAAACCACGGTGTTTACGCATTTGAAAACGCCATGTACGAATATTTTTTTCTAAGTCAAAGCTCATGATGGTAAGAGTTTTATTCCCCACATCTGGGCCAGCATAAGCATCATTTGTTCCCATTCTGACCTCTTTTCTACCAATAGGGCTTTACCCTCTTTAGTAATGGCATAGTACTTTCGTTTTCTGCCATTTTCAAGTACTTGCCAGCGTGAAACAATATGCCCACCCTTTTCCAATCGATGTAAAACTGGATAAAGCATTGGCTCGCTCCATTCAAGTTGTCCTTTGGAGTAGCTCTTTACTTTTTTAATAATTTCGTATCCATAATCTTCCCCTTCTGTCAATATAGAGAGGATAATTGGAACTGTTGAGGCGCCGACTAATTCTTTTGATATCATACTTAATTCTGTTAGGTATAATACTTAACAGCATTAGGCATAAGAAAAGTTTTATTATACCCATTTTTTTTATATTAATTTGAATTTTTCTAGTATAAGCATCTGATTATCAATGATAAATATTTCGGAAATTTTAAAAACTTAAAAGTAAAAGCATGATTGGTAATAAAAAGCTTTGATGACTAGATGGGAAATGAATAGGTTTGTAGAAGAGTAAAATTAAATAATACGGAAATGAAAATAGCTAAACTTAAAACATTAATAATTACAATTTTTCTTATCGGTTCAGTAGAAATCCGGGTATTTGCCCAAGAGCAACCTCCGGTCAATCCTGAAGCTTCAGAAAAAGCAAAAGAGTTGTTGAGCTATATATACAGTATTTCGGGCACAAAAACTTTAAGCGGCCAGCACAGTGTACCTCTTGATGGTTCTAATCGATTATTTGGAGTGTACAGACATACCAAACATTATCCAGCTATCTATGGTCAGGATTTTGGTTTTAGTCCTGAAGGTACTTGGGATGGCATTAACTTTCGGCAACGAATTATCGATGAAGCGATAAGAAGGAGTAAAGAAGGTTTCATCATTACACTGATGTGGCATGCAGTTAATCCAGTAGATGAAGAACCAGTTTCATTTGAAGGTTCAATCCAAGGAGAACTTACAGACCAAGAATGGAATGATTTGTTTATACCTGGTACAACCGTTCATGAAAGGTGGGAGTCTCAAGTTGATGTAATTGCCTGGTTTTTAAAACAATTGAAAAGGGCAGATATACCTGTTCTATGGAGACCATATCACGAAATGAACGGCCCTTGGTTTTGGTGGGGAGACAAAAAAGGGGAGAATGGGTATAAAAAACTATGGATAATGATGTATGAGCGCTTAGTCGAATTCCATAAGTTAAACAATCTTATCTGGGTTTTTAATGCCAATGAAGTAAAGAATGGGGTAGGCAGTTATAAGGAATACTATCCGGGAGATGAGTATGTAGATATATTAGCCACTGATGTTTATACGGAAGGTTTTAATCAAGAAAACTACGACGAATTACTAGCTTTGGCAAAAGATAAACCCATTGCCCTAGGTGAAGTGGGAATGCTACCCTCTGAAGAAATTCTTAATTCTCAACCCCGTTGGACCTGGTATATGTTTTGGCATGAACCGCATCGGTTAAATGAAAAAAAAGAAACGAGTATAAACACCTATAAAAGTGATAGGGTTATTTCATTCAAGGAACTTCCATGGATAGATTTAGATGAAATAACATCTCATATGCCAATAAAATAAAATTGCAAAAGGTTGAAGTATTGCTTAGCTAATCTTTAGCTGGATGACTGAAACCAATGGTAATTGTTTAGGATGGTTTTACATAACTTATATCTATTTTATAGAAGATTAGAAATAGTGTATCTGCTTTATCTTGAAAATTAGATAGATATAGGAATTCCTTATACTATTGTGAATATTTATTGATTTTATCAAATGACAGATACTTTGTGGTTTGAGATTGCCATCGTAAGTAGCATTTATGCAATTGGAAACATGACTATGGGGCACTTTGAAGAGCACACTCCAAAGTGGAAACGTGTAGGCAAATATATTTTGACTTTGATAATCATCTGTCTTACTTCTCATTTTATAAACAGAAGTACTGCCATGGTTTTACTAGGTGTATTTTTCCTACCAGCGGTTTATATACATACTTATTACCTACCCAAAAAGAAAGGAATCAATGGTTGGACTGGCGAACCAAAAGAGAAATACTATGAGCTTAGAGGGTGGGATAAAACTAAGCTTAAATAGCCTAAGATGTAGAATCTCTCCCAATCGCTCTGGAAACATTGTTTGGTTTTTCATTTACCATAATGAATTTAGTCTTAGATGCAACACTTTTGCAGCTGAGAATTTATTTGATTATTTTGGTTTGATGAACAGGAAGATAAAATTAGTTTCAATCTTTTTTGGGACATATCTAGGTGTCTTACCGCTATTTTTTTATCTCCATGCTTCATGCCACGAACATGAATCTCATAAAGTAACTCATGAGGAAATAAAATTGCTATGCAATGAGTTCGACGAAGGGCTCTGTCATCTTTGTAAAGTATATGTGAAACAAGACATTTTCAATAAATCAATATCCACTTTTAGCATACTTCGAGAATTTCCTATAGAAAAAGGAATTCATTCTATAGTTGAAGTTATCACCAGCAGAAAATACCACTTTCTGCGTGCACCCCCAGTTTATGTCAAGGTATTTTAAAACTTAAATAGCACAATTCTCTATTATGCGGTATGCTAATTCTTTTGTTTATTTCAAATAGTCATAAAACAAAAGAAGCTTTTAAAAAGATAGTTTCATCTTGTTTTTATTAAGTTGTAGCACTATTAGGATTAAATAGCATTTTTTGTTGTCAAGAGAATAGCTGAAAATAGTTTTTACAAAATACTAAAAGCCTGATAATTAATCCCTAACCCCATTTCGAATAAATCAAAATTTAACCAAGCGAAGAGAAAATCAATAGATAATCCTTCTCTTCAATTACAATAATAAAATTGATTCTATCTATGAGTTAATTATTACCATACAAGAATTCCTAGTCGATAAAAAAGAAATAACATGAGCCTATTATTAAGTTTAAAATTAGCGATAAGGGCAATTAAAAGAAGCCCCATATTTTCATCTGTCATCATTTTTACTTTTGCTATTGCTACAGGGGCAAGCATTGTTATATTCAGTTACATTGATGCCTTATTGCTTTCGCCTTTACCTTTTAAAGAACCTCAAAACCTAGTTCGTATCTATTCTATGAAAGGGGAGGAAAGGGGTTTATTATCATATCCAGAGTTTTTGGATATGCAAAAACAATTACAAAATGTTGAGGCTTTAGCAGTGTATCGCGATGGGGGTAGGTACAACCTAAGTGGAGATGGCAAACCACCCGAAGACCTGACCACTACATTTGTTTCGAGTAATCTTTTTGAAGTATTAGGGGTAGAACCACAAATAGGCAGTTATTGGCCCCAAGACCTTGATGAGAGAGGATCGCATACCATCATGCTTACCCATGACTTTTGGCAAAAGCGTTTTGATGGAAAGGAGGAAATAAACAAGCTTCAAGTAACACTAGATGGATTCTCATACACGAATTACGGCGTAATGCCAGAAGGCTTTAGCTTTCCGCACCGCAATGAAGCATTTCGGGCAATGGCTTTTGCAGACTTTATAGTTACTGCAAGAGATAGAAGACCTTGCATTGGGTTAGCTAGATTAAACGCTGGAGTTAATTTGGAAGACCTAAATAAAGAACTCCAAAAATTTGCAGAATTGCAGCAGAAAATTCATCTCGATTCTAATCTTGGGATTACATTTATTGCTGAACCACTGTCAGATCTTTATTTAGAAGATATATACGGGTATCTGATTTTATTAGGAATGGCTGCCTTGTTTTTGCTGATTATTGCAACAGTAAATGTTTCAAATTTAATCGTTAATCGTTCTATATTAAAAAGCAAAGAAGTAGTAATTCGCAAAGTACTGGGATCATCGTACTTCTCCATTATCAAAGACTCTATAGTCTATTGTGTGCTACTCGCCTTTTTGGGAAGCCTTACTGGTTTATTTTTCGCCCATGAAATAATGCTATTCTCAAAGGATTTAATCAGTCCGTTTTTACCTTATTGGATTAAAATCGGGGTCAACCAAAATGTGTTATTATACGCACTCATCATTTCCATTTTAATTGGCTCATTAACAGGTGCTTTATCTTGGGTCTTCAATTATGCCGGGAAAGATTTGGTTTCTAGACTCAAAGAAGGACAACGTTCAACAGGAAGTACAAGGCAACGTAATTTGCAAAAAGGACTAGCAGTCTTACAAATTGCCACAAGTGTAGTGCTAATGATTGGTGGCATGTTGTTGTTCAAAAGTTTCACTTCAGCAAGTGCTACTGATTTAGGTTTTGAAGAAGATAAAAAGGTGGTTTTCAGGATTGCTCTTTCTTGGTTTAAGTATGGTGGGGCTGAGAAAAAAGCTGCATTTTTCGAAAATAGCCTGAGAGAAATTGAGGCGATTCCTGGGGTGGAAAACGTTGCATTAAATACCATTCTACCTTTGAGTGATATGGTTGAGACATCTTCTGAATCTCAGGAAAATTTTGTAGTTGAAGGCCAATCACAAGTCCAACAATCAGAGAATCCTTTTATTAGTACTCAAAGGGTCACTCCCAATTACTTTGATGTAATGGGTATTGAAATGCAAGAAGGCAGCTCTTTTGATTATGATAAATTTAATGCTCATCACTCTCAAGTAATTATCGATAGAAAATTAGCAGAAAAATTATGGCCTGATGGAGATGCCTTAGGAAAACGCATCAAAATTGGAAGTTCGGGTTCTGAGAATCCATTTTTGACGATAATTGGAATTGCTGAAAATGTGAAACACCAAAGTATAATGGGAGAAAACATACCAAATATCTATCTCTCTATTTTTGTAAGACCTCATACAGATGCCCACTATATAGTCAATACTTCCAAATCGTTGTCTGAGCTTCAACCTTTGCTAACCGAAACCATTCTTTCATTAGATGAAAACCAGCCAACATTTGAATATATGTTGATGGAGGATATTGTTGCAATGAAAAACTGGCAAGCTAAAGTTTCGGGTATTCTGTTTTTAACGATTGCTAGTATAGGGAGCGTAATAGCAGCCATTGGCCTTTTTAGTATGATGACTTTTATTCTCTTGCTCAAAGTAAAAGAGCTTGCCCTCAGGCGCATACTTGGCGCTAATAATACTAGTGTTTTAAACTTGGTATTTAAAGACATGCTGAAAATGTCTGGAGTAGGTATTGTATGTGGCGTACTCATATCACCGTTGTTGCTTAAACCCATAGCTCCTTATCTTTTCCAAGTCGGGTTGATTGATTTTTCTATATATGCTCAAGTGATTTTGTTGCTTTTAGCAGCTTCTATTCTTGCCACTTTGGTGCCATTTAGAGATGCCCTTTTTGTGAACCCTGTAAATACCTTGAGGCGAGATTAGGAAATTGTTGAAGGATAACAAAGCAAATGAGATTGTTAAAATCTACATGAATAAAATCCTAGGTTATTTAAGAAATATAAGGCCATATTTTATATGAATCAGAATAGAAGAAGTTTTTTGTATAAATCTTTTGTCAGCTGGGCAATGATGGCGATGGGCTCCAAAGTGTTTGGTCATGATTTCCATAGAACAAAAAGATCATATGATAGTAAACCTTGGATAGAATTATCTAAGCATGCTTACCTGCATAATGCAGTGCAAATAAGTAAAATGGCAAAGGGCAAGCCCATTATCGCAGTCTTAAAAAATAATGCCTATGGTTTGGGAGATGTCCAAGTCGCTAAAATCTTAGATGGTTCGGAATATATTACAGGCATTGCCAATGTGAAAGATGAACGTTCTATTGCGATGCGAAATGAAGGTGTTTCAAAACCTATTTTACTGATGGGGGACTTTGATAGTGCTAATGCAAAAACACTTGTTGAAAAGAAAATTACCTTAAGCGTTTTTTCGAAGACTTCTTTTAAAAAGATAAATATGCTTGCTGAGGAAGCTAATCAACCTATCAATGTAGCACTTTACGTTGATACGGGTTTGGGAAGAATGGGTATTCCATTTCAAGAGACAATTGGAATAGCCCAAGATATAGCCAAAAATGAAAAACTTAATATCGCTCAAACTTTCTCCACCCTCACTTCTCCCAAAGACTTTGCCCAATTGCAAATTCAGCGATTTGAGAACATTACCAATGAACTGAATAAAAAAGGGATTCCTACAGGCTTAAAGCATTTAGCACCTTCTGCTTCTTTGTTGGACTTACCTAAGTCGCACCAAGAAGCAGTACGTCCAGGTATTTTGCTACATGGTACTTTTCCTTTAGCCAAAATGGAAGAAGCAAAGCAATTTCCATTGAAAGTTTCTTATCGCTTGAAAGCGCCAGTCATACGATTGGAGAAGTTAAAGGCGGGCGATACCATAGGTTTCTCCCGCTTTTATAAAGTAGAAAAAGACGAATGGATTGCCACGCTTCCTGTTGGTTGGGCAGATGGCTACGACAGTGGAGCCGAAAATGGAGCAATGGTTTTATTAGGAGGCAAACTCTATCGAGTAGTAAATGTGAATGCCAGCCATGCCAATATTTCATTGGGAGCAAAAACGAAAATAAAAGTAGGGGATATCGCTACTTTGATTGGTCCTGAACATCCTGAGCTTACTCCAGAGGGCTTTGGAAAGCTTGTAAAGGGGCATAATTATTTACAAATCAATTATAAAGAATCTATCCCTAAGAAAATCTATGAGACTTTTTAATCTAAATATATGTCTTATAGTAAAAGTCATAATTTATATCCTTTAGTAGTTTGGAAAATATACTGTCTGAGCGCAGCGAGCGGCAACCGCAGTTGTTTATATTTTCCTAGATTTTTTGCTTACTTTTTCATCAATGGAAAAATGGGACCGCCCATGCGGTAAGAGCCTGTCCGGCTTAAGGACAAAGTTTACAAAAATAATGTAATGAATATTTTAATAAAAGACTGTAGTTTAGGGAGGTTAGCGGTAATTTTTTTTCAATTTAACCTGCTATGTTGTTTGACTTTCCCCTTGTTGGGTCAAGGAAACTACTTCACTTTGGAAGATGGGACAAAGCTTTACACAGAAGAAGCGGGCAAAGGACAAACACTCCTCTTCATCCCTGGTTGGACGATGACTCACCGCTTCTTTGAAAAGCAAAAGGAGTATTTTTCCAAGGATTACCATGTGGTTACTTACGACCCAAGAGGGCAGGGGAGGTCTGATAAAACCACTTATAAGAACACCTATGCAAATCATGCAGCTGACCTCAGAGAATTAATATTGAAAAAAGATTGGAAAGACATTGTGCTAATCGGTTGGTCGAGTGGTTGCTTGACTATGTACGAATACCTGCGGGCGTATGACACCGATCGACTCAGTAAATTGGTTTTTATTGATGAACCCCCTAAGTGGATTGGAGATCCAGAAAAAGAATGGGTTTACGGTACTTTTGATGATTATCGAAGTAGCCTGAAAGGTAGGAATGCTGAACCTTCGGAACCCAATAACATTATTAATTGGATGCTCAATGATTCTATCGATACCCAAACACGAGCTTGGATGCGAGAAGAAATTTTGATGACGCCTCCGCATGTGGCTATGTACTTGTATTTAGAAGGAGTGGCTTGTGATTATACTAGAGAAGTCAAAAACCTTTCTTTGCCTTCTCTCTTTATGGTCAATAATTCTTGGTATGACCATGCAAAAGACTGGCTTAAAGTTAATGCACCAAAAGCCAAAGTAAAATCAATCACAAGTCATGCTATGTTTTGGGAAAGACCGGAAGCATTTAATAATCTGTTATTGGAGTTTTTGAGGTGAGGTTTTAACATCATTTTGATTTTGGGAAAAGAGGGATTATTTTGAGGATATGAGAGAAATTATGTTAGAAAATTTAAAGTATGAGGATGTTCAAGAATCATTTGGAATGGGCGGACCATATCTTGGAGAATTGAAAATCAATGGGAAAAAAGTTAGAAACAAGTTTTTAGTAGACAATGAGAAATATTCTGCAAATTTTAAATTCATTTGCTTAGTTCAATACAAAGGGAGAAAATTATTGGGTAAAAATTTTTTGAAAATTTTTACTTTTCAAGTAAGAAAAAAAGATTTCAGAATTGTATTGATAAATTCAGAAACCGAAGAAATCTTTGAGTCAAACTTCTTGGGAGAGGCTTTATTTGTGGAGAAAATGCAAGATAATAAAATCATTTACTTTGAAGCATTTCATTATGGAATCGAAAAGTTTAAAAGAGAAATTGAATTCAATGACATCAACTTCAAAAAGGTAAATGCAATAAAATTTTATAAATAAAAATCTAACTACTTGTGAAGTTTAAGTTTTAATCCCTCATTATTTCATGGTTTTAATTAAAATTGTTGATAAAGGTCTTATAAATCCACTTATTCCATATTTATACCATTTGTGTAGTGGTAGAAAGCTATAATATGCAACTTTGTTGCAAAAGAAGGAGCAATATTTAAACTTGCAACCATATTGCATTTAGATATTTGCTGAATTCCTAAACAATGGTGAAATGAATAAAGACTACCATCTATTACAAAAAATTATCACTCAATTTCTAATTTTATTTTCTTTTTTATTTTTCACCAATATTCTTCTCGCTCAAGAAAACCTAGATTTTCCTCCACCTGAAACACAGCCAACCATAAAGGCATTTAAAGCAGAAGGAAAAATCACCATAGACGGCAAACTCGATGAAGCCGATTGGGAAAAAGCTGAAATTACAACGGACTTCTTTAGAAGAGAACCAAGACAAGGTGGCAACGCTCATTTTGAAACACAGGTAAAGATTCTTTTTGATAACAAATTTCTGTATGTTGGGGCATTTTGTAAAGATTCTTTAGGGTTAAAAGGAATTCGTGTTCAAGATTTAAGAAGAGACTTTAATTGGTCTGAAAATGATGTTTTTGGTATTGCTTTGGATCCACAAAATTTGAAGCAATACGCTCAAGCTTTCCAAACTACTCCCTACGGAAATCAGCGAGATTTTCAGAATTTTAGCGGGAATAATTACGATAACGGTTGGAACACACTTTGGAAAGTACGCACACAAAGAACAGAAGAAGGCTTTTATGCAGAATTTGCCATTCCGTTTAAAACACTCCGTTACGATAAACCTGAAGGAAATGAACCAGTAGAATGGGGTATGACCTTAACAAGAAATGCAAGAAGAGCAGCGGAAAATTCTACCTTTCCTGCCATTCCACAAGCGTTTACTCCCTATCGAATGACTTATGCGGCAAAACTTGAAGGCGTTGAAGTTCCCCCTCCTTCTGCTAATGTACGCATTGAGCCTTATACATTGTATCAATACGATAATATAGAAGAGGGAAACAGTACTACATCTGAAGGTAATTTAAAATTAGGAGGTGATGTGAAGTGGGCCATCAATACTCGCTCTGTACTAGATTTGACTTTTAATACCGATTTTGCCCAAGCTGATGTGGATAGGGCAGTTAATAACTTAGAGCGATTCAATATTTTCTTTCCAGAACAACGTCAGTTTTTCTTAGAAAACTCTGGTATTTGGGCTGGGGGACTCCAACAATCAATACGTCCTTTCTTTAGTAGAAGAATTGGCTTGCAAGGGAGTTTTAATGCAGCGCCAGCACCGATAGATGTGGGAGCTCGGTTTACCCAACGTACAGAAAAACAGGCAATTGCAGGTTTATACGTGAGACAAAGAGAGACCGATAACTCTCAGACTTCCAACTTTGGAGTTGCCCGTTATTTAAGAAATTATGGTAGAGAAAACAACGTAGGGGTAATGGTTACCCACCGTTTAGATGAGTCCTCTACTGAATTAAACTTGGAATCAAATCATAATACAACTGTTACTGTAGATGGACAAATTCGCCCTACTAGTTCAATAGACATTCAGTATCTGATGTCTACATCTATCGATGAACTAACTGGCGAGACAGGCTATGCAGGTAGAATTTTTGTGGGAAATACAAGTAGTAAACTCTATATGGGTTGGGTAACAGAATACACCGATGCCAATTACAATCCAAAGATGGGCTTTGTAAGACAAACGAATGTTATTAGCCATAATCCAGGCGGTTACTACATTTGGCGGCCTAAAAATATAGATTGGATATGGCGATGGGATCCAGGTGCTTTCATCACCTACAACCACGATGCTACCAATCCTTCAAATTTTCAACAAGCGAGTATCTGGATTTTCCCTGTTTGGTTGTACTTTAAAGACAGAAGTTTTTTAGAAATGTCTTTTACCCCTACTTGGCAGAACATTAACTTTACCTTTTCACCTTTGGGATTGGAAATTGGTCAGGATAATTATTATTATACACGTTATACGATTCGCTATAATACAGACCGTTCAAAAAAATGGTCGGCTGGTTTTAGTTATAATTTTGGCGATTTTTATGATGGGACAAGAAATACAATAAACCTGTCTGGTCGATTCGCTCCAATTCCTCATATTGCCCTAACAGTTGATTATGAGCACAATGATTTAAATGGTGTAGGAATTGAAAATAATGATTTGAATACAGATTTGATTACTGTAGGTTCTCGTTTTGCGCTTAACCCAAGAATTCAGCTATCCGCTTTTTATCAATACAACAGTTTCGATGAACAGGGTAGATGGAATGTGCGTGCAAGTTGGGAATACCAGCCACTTTCATTCTTATATGTGGTTTTCAACGATTCGCGCATCGAAGATGAATTTGAGCCTTTCCAAGAACAACAATTCATTTCTAAGATTACTTTAGTAAAGCAGTTTTAATTACTCAAAAGGAACACCCAAAAGAATTTATGACTTAAATAGTAAGTCTTCAATAGAATTTAATTAAAATTGCAAATTATAAATGCAACACTGTTGCATATTTAGATGTTAAGTCGTAGAAAAAATTCATTGATGCAATTCTAAACCTATAATCTAAATGGAGATAAAAGAACAATTACATATAAACGCGGTATCAGGCAAGTATTCTAAGATTTTGGAAGCCATTCATCGAAAAGATATAAATATTGCTATTTACCAAAGAGATACACATTCTTTAGAAAATGATTTATCAATAGCTATCGAAAAAGATTTTGCATACAATGCAAGTGGTACACCCAAAGAAATAGCTTCTAAACTTGAAGGATATTTTGATGAAAATCTACCCCAATGTAAAGCACTACTTAGTGACATCAATGGGGTGTTGAGACAGTTTGATACAGTTGCTGGCACAAATTCTTATCGTCTTTTGTTCTCAACGGTAAACAACAATATGTGCCGAAAATTTCATACGGATATCAATGATTTGAGGCTGTTGTGTACCTACAAGGGACCAGGTACGCTTTGGGTCTCCGAGGATGATAAAAGCATGGAAGGACGAAAGAAAAAAAATAGTGCGTTGATTATTAAAGAAGAAAATATCCATCAAACAGAGACTGGAGATGTAATCATTCTAAAAGGAGCATTATACCCTGAAGGTAATCCTGCATTACACCGTAGTCCGACTATTGAGGAAACAGGGAAGAAACGTATTTGCAAGCGCTTATTATTAAGAATTGATACAAATGAATTTTTGAATTTCGATTGAAAATAAAATTGTATTGAAAGCACACTTTAACAACTTGAAAGTATAGCACTCAACATGAATAATAAATTTTTGAATTTCGTACTACTTTATTGCTGCTTTACATTTTGTTTAGGTTATGTATCACCCTTACAAAGCCAAAATTTGCAAGAAGGTGACCTTCTCTTCCAAGATTTGAATTGTGGAAAACTATGTGATGCTATAGAAACAGTAACAGAAGGTGTAGATGGTAAAGACTTCTCACACTGTGGGATGGTAGTGAAAATCAACGATACACTTAAAGTAATAGAAGCTATTGGTAACAAAGTGCAGGTTAACTCTTTGGAAACCTTCTTTACACGAAGTAGAGATACATCAATTATTAAGAACATTACCATTGCGAGGGTTAAAAATAAGTATAAGCCCTTACTCCATAAAGCGACTACATATGCCATGCAACAGATTGGTGAGCCTTACGATCAAGAATTTTTAATTGATAATGGGAAGTGGTATTGTAGTGAGCTTTTGTATGAATCTTTTAAAAATGCCAATAATCAAAAAGCATTTTTTGAATTGGCACCTATGACATACAAAGACCCTTCGACTAAAACTTTTTTTCCAGCTTGGATAGATTACTATGAAAAACTGGGTGTAGAAATACCTGAAGGAAAGCTGGGTTTAAATCCGGGGTCTATTTCACGTTCCAATAAAATTCAAATTATAAAAATTAATACTTTACAATGATAACAGCATTGAAAAACAAATTACCCGTTACTGTACTTTCCGGTTATTTGGGAGCTGGAAAGACTACATTATTGAACCATGTACTTCACAACAAAGAGGGCTTGAAAGTAGCCGTTATCGTGAACGATATGAGTGAAGTAAACGTGGATGCCGATTTGGTGAAAAGTGAGAATACGCTTTCTCGTACAGAGGAAAAGTTAGTGGAAATGAGCAATGGTTGTATCTGCTGCACACTGCGAGAGGATCTTATGATTGAAGTGGAAAAATTGGCAAAAGAAAAACGATTCGATTACCTGCTCATCGAAAGTACTGGTATAAGCGAGCCTATACCAGTAGCACAAACTTTCAGTTTTGTGGATGAAGAAAACGGTATAGACCTTTCACGGTTCAGCTATGTGGATACCATGGTAACTGTAGTAGATGCTTTCAATTTCTTCAAGGATTTTGGCAGTCCCGAAACACTAATGGACAGGAAAATGACGGACATGGAAGGTGATCACAGGACCATTGTAAATCTTTTGACGGACCAGATTGAGTTTGCCAACGTAATTGTTTTGAACAAGGCCGACTTGGTAGACAAAGAAACATTGGGAGTATTGAAGGCGATGATTCAAAAACTCAATCCCAATGCAAAGATTATTGAGTCTAGCTTTAGTAAAGTGGACCCCAAAGATATTTTGCACACTGGGCTTTTCGATTTTGAAGAAGCTGAACAAAGTGCGGGTTGGCAAGAAGAACTCAACAAGGAAGAACACACACCAGAAACAGAAGAGTATGGTATTGGTTCATTTGTATATCGCAGTATCAAGCCATTTGATCCTGAACGTTTTTGGGAATTTATACGGACCAAGTTTCCGAAGAGCATCATTAGAAGCAAAGGTCTGTTTTGGTTGGCTTCCCGTCCGGCCCAAGCATTGGTCTGGGGGCAGGCAGGGGGTTCATTGAGAGCTGATAGTGCAGGTGTTTGGTGGTCGAGTATGTCTTTTGAAAAACGGACACGATATGTAGCCTTTATCGAGAACCAGGATCATATCGAAGCTGGTTGGGACAATACTTTTGGTGATAGAAAAAATGAAATAGTTTTCATTGGGCAGGATATGGACAAGGAGGGCATTACTGCTGCACTAGATTGGTGTTTAGCAACAGAGGAAGAGTTAGGTACCCAGATTTGGAAAATTGGCTACGATGACGATTGGCCAGTAGAACGTGCCTATGCACTAGAATAATCTTCAAAATCATATTAAATCAAAGATTCAATGTTGACTAGACCCACGACCATACTGACTGGTTTTTTAGGTGCGGGAAAAACTACTTACCTCAATCATTTGATGCAGCTGAACAAACAGGTGAGGTATGCCATTATCGAAAATGAGTTCGGAGAACAGGGTATCGATAGTGAGTTGGTCATCCGACCAGAAGACGGTATTGTGGAACTGAATAATGGTTGTCTTTGCTGTACTATTCATGATAGTCTTTATGAAATCATGAATACCCTTTTTGATAGAAAAGAGGATTTTGATGAAATCATTATTGAGGCAACAGGTGTAGCTGATCCAGCCGGATTAGCTGCACCTTTTGTGAGTCATCCTGCAATTAAAAAATTTTTCCCTTTATCAAGTATTATTTGCTTGGTAGATGCAGAGCTGATTGAGAAGCAGTTGGTAGAGACCGAAGAAGCCATGAGCCAAATTACCTATAGCGATGTATTATTGATCAACAAGACTGATTTGGTCACAGAAAATCAGCTAATTCATTTGAAAGAAAAATTGCTTAGATTGAACCCTTTGGCAAAGATAGTTATGGGTAACAAAAGCAATTTCCCAGAATTAGATTTTACCCAACATCATAATCTCTTTAATGGTACAGGTCAGATTAAGGCTTCAGAAAATCAAGGAATTACCAAAACTGAAGAGAATTTTCCTGTAAAGCAACCCAATGCGCATCATCACCATGCGCATACGGAGGAGGTGGTTTCACATTCCTTTATCTTTGATAAACCATTTAAATTTGAAGTATTATATCAACAAATGTTAGTGTATTTAACCTTTCAATCAAAAGGTTTATACCGTATGAAAGGGTTGGTATGGGTAGATAATTCAGACCATCAAAAGGTGATGCAATCAGTTGGAAAGCGTTTAGATTTTCAAGAGAAACGAGCATGGAAAGAAGGGGAACAACGTAAAAGTACTTTAGTATTTATAGGTAAAAACCTAAAAAGGGCAGGCTTGGAAAAACTACTTAGTCGTTGCTTTGCTTATATATTAATAATTTTAAAAATATTCGATATATTCAACTTATGGCGCTTTCATCCAGTTTTCAATTAGTTAAAAACATTTCGCAAAATAAATCAGATTTATTAGGATCTCTGGCTAGTAGCATTTGCCTCATCCATTGCCTAGCTACGCCTTTATTATTTGTGGCACATTTAGGAGAAGCAGGACATCATCATCATGATGGTCACCACCACCATGGAGCAAGTCCCTTTTGGTGGCAAATGATTGATATTGCTTTTCTGGTAGTATCTTTGGGAGCAGTTTATTGGTCGGCAAAAAACTCTAGTAGGAAATGGATGAAGATTGCTTTGTTTATTAGTTGGGCATTTTTGGCCATTGTACTTCTAAATGAAAAGATTGCTTTATTTCATTGGGTAGAAGAATTGATTTATATACCTTCACTAGCACTAATAGGCTTACACTTATACAATCGAAGATATTGCCAATGTGGAAATGATGAATGTCTAATTCATGAAAAAAATTGATTATTAAAAAAAGTAGATATGCGTTATTTATTAATGATATTATTGGGATGCTTCTTTCTTCAAAATGGGTATGCTCAATCAAATGATATTCCTAATGGCTGGAAGGAATTCGCCAAGGTAAAATTTGAACCACAACCTATGGAAGGGTTTGAACAACTTATGTTAGTTCCTCAATTTGATGAGCAGATAAAAGCTTATGAGGGAAAGCAGGTAAAATTGAAAGGCTTTGTAATGCCCTTTGATTATGGCAATATGCCCCTTGTTATACTTTCCAAATATCCTTACAGTAGTTGTTTCTTTTGTGGTGCGGCAGGGCCAGAATCAGTAGCAGAAATCTATTTTAAAGATAAACCTTCTCGCTTTGACGGAGATGAGCAAATAACGATTGTAGGTACACTTCGGCTTAACCTAGAGGACGTTCAAAAGATGAATTTTATCTTGGAAGATAGTGAATTAATAGATGATTAAAATATAAATTTTTGATATTTGAAATAACATAATATGGTGATTAATAAACTTTTTTTTCAGTTGATATTTTTGTTGTCAATATTTTTATTTTCAGCTTGTTCAAAAGTGGCAGAACAAGATCCCATGTTAGAAAAAGCCTTTCAAGTCCATGAAAATTCTGTTTCCTTAGCAAAAGATGTCAAAAAAATGTTGGATGAGATATCGGTAAAGGATAGCACAGTTCTACTTCTAAATGAACGATTTAATCGTTGGGAAGCTACAGTAGTTGAAGTGCCAGGATTTGAACATAATCACGACCATGATCACGACCACGACCATGATCATGACCACGAGCACCATCATCACGATCATGGAACCCAAATTAACCTGACCCCACAACAGATTTACGATATACAAATTGAATTACAGGACTCTATTACTGCCATTAAAGATGCCTTGATGTTGCATACAAGTAAATAAGTTTCAATTTAGAAATCAGAAAAAGGTTTCAAACTCATTTTTTGCTATTCAATATTTTTAAATAATGAATAGACTAAGTTTATGTGGTTGAATCAATTTTTCTTCTAGAAATAGGTATTAACTGCAAATTCAAATTGTTCTACAAATATCCTCTTAAATGCTGTAATATTGTTTTGTTCATAGAAAATCAGCATAGCCTTTTTATAATCAATTGAATCTACTGTTCTAAAAGATATTGGGCAATATTCATTAGCAATCAAAATAGAATTGCTCACTATTCTAGCTGTTCTTTTGTTCCCATCTACAAACCCTTGTATATACGATATTAACACCAAAGCCAGCAAAGATTTCTCAAAAACATTCGATTTGATATTTATAAGTTTACACATATCTTGGAATGCTTCTTTGATTTGAAATTCACTATCTAGGGGTTTATAATTCGTTCCTGTTATACCTACCCTTCTTCTTCTCAAATTTCTACCAATACCTAATTCTTTTGTAAGTATGCTATGAATATCTTCAATTGCCATTATTGAAAGGTTTTGTAGATAATTTGGGTTATCGACAATAAAGTCTATGGCTTCTTTATGGTTTAAAAGCATAACTGCTTCATCTTTAAGTTTGCCAGAAGCAGTTTTCTTTTCTTTTAGGAGTCTTTCTGTTTCTAATAGCGTATATGTATTTCCTTCTATTTGAGAAGATTTCCAACTTAAATCAATGGCCAATCTTTCTATTTCTTTATTGTATTCCGTTTCTGATAAATGGGAAATATTTTCAATATAAGTGGATTGTAATCGGTTCAATTTTTCTAACTCTATATCAGTAAATATGTCAACATGATACAAATCTTCTTGAATTAATTTGAAGTTAAATGTTTGCCTTATTTCGCGTTCATCGATATCCTTCTCAAAATAGGCCTCTTTATCTATTGTATGTAGTATGCTATATGATTTCCCAAGTTTATATTTAGTCGCTTTTCCTTTACCTACTTTATCAATTAGTTTCTTTTCAACTAATTTTAATAACATTCTTTTTGTAGTTGCATAACTATTTCCAGTTGTCAGTTTTCTTTGTATTTCGCCAGATGATAGTTGTCTATTATTTGATAAGGTTGCTAAAATTTGACTTTGTAAATCCATAGTTGTTATTTAAAGCTCAAAAGTAGATCAAAATATCAGGATTTTAACCGATTTTTGAGCTTCATTTACTGTGATACTGAGCTTTATTTACGATTGAAATAAAATCTTCTGCTCTGCCCTAAGTCAAAAACTTTAAGCAATTTTATTTTGAAACGATATTAATAAGGTCTAGTAAAACCCTTTTACATTACAAATTATAATAATTTAGACCTAAGCTTCAATCTGACTTAGTTTATTCATTTTTTCAATTAAGTCTCCCTTTATAGCGACTACAGCAGGTTTTGGAATACCGTCTGTATCAAAAGGCCATTTACTAGTTGGGTTGTTAATATCACCTGTCTGCTCTCCAGGGTGCTGTACACTTAAGAACAAAGTCTTCCCATCTGGAGAAAACCAAGGTCCTGTTAATTCTGCATCTCTTGGAGCAGAAACTACTCGAATTACTTTTCCTGCATCTTTACCATATCTCGGTATTACGAACAAACTATTATTTTTAAAGGGCATATAGTGCCCATCTTCTTTATTCATAGCACTGCCAGACATGTCTGAGGTCATCCATAAATTTCCCGACATATCAAATGCTAAATTATCTGGACATGAAAATCCATTTTCTTCTCCTCCTGCCTTAAAAGTAGATGCTTTGAAGGTTAATGCGTCAAATTTCCCAGCTGTTTCTTCCACTTTTAAGATAGAACCGTGGTAATCATCTTTATCTTTGTTATTGGTTAAAGAAACCAGTACATCTCCGGTAATTGGATCAATTTCAATATCTTCAGGTCGGTTTAGTGCTGTTGCTCCGAGTAATTTAGATGCTTCTCTTGCTCTGATTAAAACTTCTGTTTGGTCTTTGAACTTTTCCTTTAGTAGTGGTTGATTCTCCCAGTCTAAGGCAAGCCATTTCCCATTTTCAGTATCGGCAACATATAGGGTGCCTTCTTTTAAAGAGCCTGGTTTAGAAGAAATAAACTTATACAGATGCTCACTATTTTTATCATCTCCAGTATAAGCTACAACTCGCTTATCTTCCAATTCATATAGGGTGCAACATTCATGGGCAAACCTACCAAGGGCAATATGTTTTTGGGCTTTTCCATCTTTGGGGTCAATTTCTACCACCCATCCATAATGTTCTGGCGGATAGCCGTAAAATTTTTCCCAACCATTATAGCTAGGTCGTTTAGTAGGATTATTATTTTCATCATACTCTGTCTCTCCAAAGAAGTAATCATAATTTTCTTCACAGGTTAAAAATGTATTCCAGGGAGTGATACCACCAGAACAGTTACTATTTGTTCCATAAACAGTAGATTTCCCTTTTATAGGCATATCCCAATTTAAGTCTATGGGAGTTTGAGCTGTAATCCTTCTATTGTGAGGGTCGTTTTCTACTATTGCCCATTTACCATTTTCTTCCTTAATTCTTACAATGCTTCCGCCCACGCTATACATCTCCTTATCTACTTGTTCTTTTGTCTTTTCACCCTTATCGTTAAAGCCAGATACAAAGAGTGGATTGGTATATTCATGATTCACCCATAATAAGCCGTCTTTAGGATTGTTTTTATCAAGTGGAATAAAACAAGTAAAATCGTTATTGAAGCCAAATGTATCTTCATCATTAATTTTATCTCCCCACCTAAGAATGACATCATAATTCAATCCATTGGCAAGCAATAAATCGTCTTTATCAGAAGGCGCAATACTCTCTATCGCAAGTTTTTTTAATTTTTCAAGTATTTCTTTTGCTGTATTAGTGAACTCAGTAGAAGGTGTAGTAGTACTTCCACAAGCACTTAAAAAGGAAGGTAAGACGGTAGCTCCTAAACTAGCTTTCCCTAAGAATGAAATAAATTTTCTTCTTTGATATCCCATTAATAATAGTTTTAATTTACAGATTCTTTTAGTTTAAAGTGTTTATAATTCTAGCAATAAATTTCAAAGTATTCGATTAGTTTGCAACGTATTCGCATGAAGAGTTTTTGAAAAGTTTATTTTAATACTGATATGAGTAGAATACTTTTTTTAGCCTTACTGTTATTTATTTTTTCTTGCAATAATACTGCTTCAGAAGAAGTGCTTTCAAATGAAGATGCTAACTCAAAAGAACATGAACATGAGGGACATGGACATGGTGAAGGACACAAGGGTTCTGCCAACGAATATATGCATCAAAGTTCATTCGAAGATTTGATTAAACGTTTTGAGTCTAAGGAGAGAGATGAATACCAACAGCCTGAAAAAGTTTTAGCATACTTAGGAGATATAGAAGGGAAAACCATTATGGACATTGGGGCAGGCTCGGGCTATTTTTCAGTGAAACTTGCTTATAAAGGTGCTAAAGTAATTGCTGCAGATGTTGACGATGATTTTCAAGAATTTATTAGAAAACGCATCAAAAAAGAAGAGATAAAGAATATTGAATTGCGTAAGATTCCCTTTGATTCACCTGAATTGAAAGATAATGAGGTAGATATGGTTTTTGTTGTCAATACTTACCATCATATAGAAAACCGTTCCGACTATTTCAGCAAAGTAAAAAAAGGATTAAGCGAAAATGGGGAGTTGGTAATTGTTGATTTTTTTAAGACTGAAACACCTGTAGGCCCCCCTGTAAAACATAAGGTATCTATAGATGAAATAATTGCAGAACTAAAAAAAGCTGGTTATTCATCTTATGAAGTAGAAGTCGATTTATTGCCTTATCAATTTATAATAAAGGCCAGTTAATTTTCGGGAAAATAATAATCTTTTAAAATCAAGTTGTATTGACTTTTCAGGCTGTAAGATGTATGAAAACTTTTTGGTTGTGTCTAACTGGGATTTATGCAACACTGTTGCATAAAAGATTATAATCATTAATTTTACATAGGTGAAAAAGAAGATAAAAATAGCAAGCATATTCGGTGCATTATATCTAGGTATTTTGCCCTTGCTCTTTTTCGTCCATGCCTTTGAACACCAGCACCAAAGCAACAACACTTTCCATATTCACTATAACGATGAAGGAAAAGTGCTTAATGCTGACGAAACAGATTGTAACCTTTGTGATTTGTTCTTCAACCAGGATACTCTCAAAGAACTAGCATTTGATTTTAAAGCCTACAATACTTACAAATTACCACGAGTTTGTTATTATGATGCTTTTCTTACTCCAACAGCATTAATCCTTAGTCTTCGGGCTCCACCTCAGAAATTTTCTGGCATATCTAGACAATCCTTATTGTTATGTTGAAATGCTCATCAATTATGCTACCAAGGGCAATGCTCAAATATCAATGGGTCAAATAATTAAGATTCACGATATTATTTACAGAAAGAAGATTCGGAAATATTCCCGATAAATTGGGATAATACCATATAATTACTAGAAACAATTATAAAGATATTTTTAAAAATACATTACTGATTATGTTAGAAGCTATCGAACTTTCAAAACAATTTGATAAACACCAAGCGTTGAAAGGGCTTTCTTTAAAAATCAATGCAGGAGAAGTATTTTGTCTATTAGGGGCAAACGGGGCAGGTAAGACAACAACAATTAACCTGTTTATGAATTTCATAGAACCCACTTCTGGAGAAGTGAAGGTGAATGGTATTGATGTTACAAAAAAAGGGAAAGAGTCCAAAAAATATTTGGCTTATATCCCTGAAAACCTAAATTTATACGGCAACCTTACCGGATTAGAGAATCTTCAATATTTTGCGGGCCTAGGAGGTAAATTACCAGAAAAATCTGTTTTAGAAGGCTTATTACAAACTGTTGGCCTACAAAAAGAGGCAGTTAGCAAGCGTGTTTCTAGCTATTCAAAAGGGATGCGTCAGAAGGTAGGAATTGCCATTGCTAAGGCAAAAAATGCAGAAAACTTGCTGTTAGATGAACCTACATCAGGTTTAGATCCACAGGCTAGTAATGACTTTGCGCAATTGTTGTCCGATTTGCGAGAAAATGGTGTAGCCATATTAATGGCCACTCACGATTTATTTCGCGCTAAAGAATCTGGTACACATATCGGCATTATGAAAGCAGGTGAGTTGGTACATAATATCAAAAGTGATGATATTTCTCTCAACGAACTCGAAAAACTTTATTTGGAAACCATGAAAACGGCTTCATATGCTTAAATTAATTATTTTAAAAGAAATTCGATCTAGTGTTAGAGATGTTCGGCTGCAGGTTTCTGCAGCGCTCATCTTAATCTTAATGATTTCAGCCGTTTTAGTTGGGAAAGAAGGGCAGAGAAAAATAAAGGAAGAAAGGGAGGCGATGCAATCGCAAATGTATGATCAATGGTTGAATCAAGACAATAAACATCCACACAGTGCTGCACATTACGGGCAATTTGCATTCAAACCAAAATCAGTATTGAGTTTTTTAGATGTAGGACTAGATAACTACACTGGAGTTTCTGTCTTTTTAGAAGCACATAAACAAAATGAAATTTTGTTTAGTGGAGCACAAGATAGCAATACTATGAGCCGTTTTGGCGAACTAACTAGTGCGCTTATCTTTCAATTACTTATGCCATTGCTCATCGTTTTCTTAACCTATAACACCTTTACTAAAGAAAGGGAAGAAAGCACACTTAAAATGTTACATGCTCAAGGGCTTTCTTTGAAAAAACTTTTCTTGGGAAAAGTGCTTGGAAATTATATCATGGTGATAGCACTGTTTATTCCCATTATAATTTTGGCGTATTTATCATTAGATGAACAGTCTGCCAGCATAGATCAGGCTGTTGGAATAAAATTTATAGGTTTGATGATTGTGTATGCAGCTTATTTTTTACTGTTTGTTCTTTTGGCAGTACTTGTTTCAGCATTTAGTAAAAATTCAGGATTTGCATTACTAAGCCTATTAGGCGTATGGATAATTGCTTGTATCATTCTACCTAAGGCGGCTACCAATATGGCTGATAAGCTTTATCCAACACCTTCGCAATTCGAATTCAGGAAAGTAATAAAGAAAAAAGTAAAGAACGGTATAGATGGACATAATCCTTCTGACAAGCGACTTGCATCTTTAAAACAAGAGGTGCTCAATGAGTACGGTGTTGCCAGTATTGAAGAGCTCCCGGTAAATTGGAGTGGAATAGCTATGCAAGCAGGAGAGGAATATACCGATCAGGTTTATGACAAAGAATTTTCGAATATAGAGGCGATTTTCCAAAAACAGAACCGACTTTCTGAGTGGTTAGGATTTATAAACCCTTACTTGGCCATCAGAAACTTGTCTATGGCATTGGCTGGAACTGACTTTAAACATCATGTACTTTTTGCCAAATCTGCAGAAAATTACCGAAGGGCATTTATAAAGAAGATGAACAAAGACATGGAAATTAATCATAAGCCGGACATAGCTTATGCCGATTATAAGGTTGGAGATGAAATGTGGGGACAAGTAGAACCTTTTTCTTATTCATTGCCTTCGACAGCTACTATTCTAGTAGGGCAATGGCGTGGTATAATAGCTATTCTTTTGTGGCTTGGAGCCTTAACATGCTTATTCCTGTTTTTTTCTAATAAAATTCCTAAGATACAATCATGAATCAGTTTATACATATCATAAAATTCGAGTGGAAGTCTTTGTGGAGAAGCAGTATGGTAAGGGCACTGATAGTAGTAACCTTGGGTGCAGGTATTTATGGGATATTTTTTGGGAAATTTGAAATTGATAAACAACGCACTAGGATTGCCCAAGTACAATCCCATGAAAAATCTCATTTCGATAGCCTATTAATTTGGGCGAAACTCGATACAGCCATTTCAACTAACAATAAGAAATTTCAACGGGCTGTTTCTCCTACGGGCGTTGGTTGGAACAAACATTTTACCTATTACATGACCCACGAGCCCTCAGCTATTGCTGGGTTGTGCTTAGGGCAACGTGACCTTTATTCTGTGTATTATGGCTTCGATGTAACTGCTTTACACAAGCAGATTTACGTTGGTGAATTGGCCAATCCAATGAAACTACTTACAGGTAATTTTGACCTTTCTTACGTTTTTGTTTTCATTTTCCCTTTGCTGATTATTTCTTTATTTTACAGTCTCTATGCAGCAGAGAAGGAGGGTGGTACTCTTCCCTTATTAAGGGCACAGCCAATAGAACTATTTTCTACTTTAGCCAGTAAGGGGGCATTACGCTTTGCACTAGTGCTTTTACTGGCCACTATATTGCTTTTATTGGCATTCTTATTTCAAGGTGTTTCTATCACTGCCAATTTTGGTTCTTTCCTTCAATGGCTATTTATTATTTATAGCTATTGTTTATTCTGGTTAGTGATTATGACAGGGATTATTTGCTTAAAAACTAGTGCAGCATTAAGTGCTATGCTTGGTTTGGGGGCTTGGTTGATTTTTACTTTGGTTACACCTGCTATACTTAATTTAACGGTTTCTGCAGGAAAACCCTTGCCAAAAAGGGCGGAAACTATTCATGCTATTAGAACACTCAACGATAAAAATTGGGAATCTCCAAAGTCGTTTGTATTTAGTCAATTCTATAAAGAGAACCCAAATTATAATCAAGGCGATACCACTGATTTCAATAAGTGGTATTATGCCAGTTTTACAATACTAGATGCCAAAGCCAGAGAACTCAATGATCAGTTTGAAAAACAAGTAATAGAAAGAAATCGAATAATATCTCAATGGCAATGGTTAGCCCCTGGGGCCATGGTTCATGAAAAATTGGCTGCTATTTCTAAAACAGACCGTAGTAGTCATTTAGAGTTTTTGCAAAAAGTAGAGGCTTACCACCAAGAATTGAAGGATATCTATTATCCTCAGATTTTTTCTGGTAAGCTTTTTACGGTCAATGACTTAAAAGTACTAGAGAAAATGCTATAACTAACAAATAAATTGTGCTCAAAACTAGTGTCAAATTTTTTGAGAAAAATTAGGTAGTACATTTAGATGTATTCTAATCTAAAGTATTTTGAGATTTGCTTAGATCTTTGATTCTTTGCAAATCTTCCTTTTGGTATATATCGAAAGATATAAAATAAAATAACGGAATTTTAATATGCTAGAAGCCATAGATTTAACAAAGAAGTATGGAAGTTTTACCGCATTAAATGCTTTAAATTTAAAGATTGAAGAGGGGGAGGTATTTTGCCTTTTGGGTCAAAATGGTGCAGGAAAAACAACGACAATCAATTTGTTTCTTGGTTTCGCCGAAGCAACAAGTGGGAAAGCGCTTATCAATAATATTGAAGTAAAACCCAATAACATTGATACAAAAAAGATGGTTGCTTACATACCAGAAGTGGTGCAATTGTATGAAAACCTATCAGGGATTGAAAATCTAGATTTCTTTAGTCGTCTTGCCGGATTTTCTTATGCCCGGCCAGAATTAGAAGAATATTTAATAAGCGCTGGATTACAAGCAAATGCACATGCATCAAAGCTGGCTACCTATTCAAAGGGTATGCGACAGAAAGTAGGTATTGCTATTGCCTTATCAAAAAATGCCGATATTATATTTATGGACGAACCTACCTCTGGCCTTGATCCTAAGGCAACGGAAGAGTTTACAGTGCTAAGTAAAGGTTTAGCCCAAGAAGGTAAATCTATCTTTATGGCAACACACAATATTTTTAATGCTGTAGAAGTAGGTACAAGAATTGGTATCATGAAAGAGGGAACTTTGGTTCATACATTATCTACAGATGAGATAGATGCCAATCAATTACAACAGCTATATCTACAGACAATGTAAATTCCTTGCCCTAATATGAATAAAGTTTTACTGAAGATACTATTTGATTTTTTTCACCTACCCCTATTTTTAAGTCTTTTTTTTATTAGAGGTTGAAAACATGCAAAAGAAAGTTGTTTTATTGATTGCCAAGCAATTCTGGATTACCACTTTTAAAATCAAATCTGTGTATGCGTTACTTGCTATTATAAGCATATTATTGATGTATGCTACTTATAGTGGTTGGCAAAACTATACAATTCAAAATAACATCAGACTTCATTTTCAAGAAAAAGTAAGGCAGAGTTGGGAGGCTAATCCAGATAAACATCCACATCGGATGGCACATTTTGGTTCTTTTGCTTTTAGATTAAAGCACCCTTTGTCTGTATTCGACTTTGGAATGGAAAGTTATACGGGCAATGCTGTCTTTTTGGAAGCGCATAAGCAAAATACAGTAAATTTTTCCGAGGCAAGTTTTTCTACTGGCCTTTTACGTTTTGGAGAAATAAGCATGGCGATGGTGCTTCAGGTGATTATTCCTTTGCTCATTTTCTTTTTGGGATTTGCTTCAGTTGCTTCTGATAGGGAGAATGGTACTTTAAAAATTATGTTGATCCAAGGAACAAGTTGGAAAGAAATACTACTAGGCAGGTCAATAGGTCTTTTTGCATGTATGTTAGTATTCTTTCTTCCTATAATGCTTGTCACCTTGTTTTTACTAGCTTTCTCTAAAGATGCTATGTTTAGCCCTGAAGTTATGTTGAGGTATTTGGGTATTTGCATCAGCTATATATTGTTCTACCAACTAGTATGTATCGTAACAGTATGGATATCAGCTACAAGTAAATCTGCCAAAGATTCCTTAATAAAGCTTTTAGCAATATGGTTAGGCTTTTTCATTTTATTGCCAAAAACTACGCAAGCTTTAGGCAATTATTTTTATGAAACACCTTCAAAAATTGAATTCGAAACAGCCATTGAAAGAGAGCTTATAAAAGAAGGGGATAGTCACGATCCCGATGACCCGCATTTTCAAGCCTTAAAAGATTCTTTACTTCGCGCTCATAATGTAACATCAGTAGAACAATTGCCTTTTAATTATAGTGGTTATGTGATGCAAGAAGGGGAGAAAATCAGTACGGCTATTTACAATAGACATCTAGATGGATTATTCGAATCTTATCAAAAGCAAAACAACTTAAGTAGCTTGATAGCCTTTATTAATCCATATTTGGCTGTAAAATCAATTTCAATGGCCTTTTCAGGAAGTGATTTTAATACTTATGTCGATTTTCAAAAACAGGCAGAAACTTATCGCTATCGTTTGGCCAAGGAGATGAACGAGCTTCAAATAAAATTCATCAGCAATAAAAAATTAGGACCTAATGAAAAACCATATGCAATCAGTAAGAAACATTGGGAAGAGTTTCCTGATTTTAGGCATCAATTTGTCCCATTAAACACCATTTTAAAAAGGGAAAGCAGTTCAATGATCACCCTATTACTTTGGAGTATTATTTCGATAGGATTTATGCTTAATCAATCTAAAAAATTAAAAGCAATCTAATTATGTTTTCATTATTGATCAAGCAATTTGTCTTATCAAGAACTGTGTTTTTTTCTTTCCTTTTGATTTTTACAATCGGTATCATTAGTATTTTTATTGGAAAACAATTTTTAGTAAAACAGGAAAGAACAATAGAAGCTGTACATAAGCAGCAAGAAGAGCACATTGAGAGAAATGTACGTTTCCATAAAAGTGATTTAGGATTGTTGCTGTATTATGTGCGGTTCGCTTTGATCAATAAACCAGAGAAGTTATCGGCTTTAGCCATAGGTCAAAAAGATGTGAATCCAAGTATTCAAAATGTAACAATACGTAACTTAGAAGGCCAAAAGTATGATACCGATTTAAACAATCCCTCGAACCTACAAGCTGGCAATTTAGATTTTGGTTTTGTAATCATTTATCTCTTTCCGTTAGTAATCATAGCTTTTACCTTTAATCTGCTTTCTGAAGAAATCGAAAAAGGGACTTGGCGATTAGTATCATTACAATCAATTTCAAAAGGATTGTTTCTATTGAAGAAACTTTCCATTAGAGCACTTCTAACTTATGTTGCCTTCATTGTATTATTTGTAATAGCTATTTTCTCCATTGCTATACCTATTAATGAAGCATTACTTGTATTTTTTCTACTGAGTCTACTGTACCTCGCTTTTTGGTTTGTATTAAGTTTTTTGATAGTCTCTTTTCAACAATCATCTAGTTTTAATGCACTTATATTACTAACACTTTGGGTATTACTTTCTATTTTAATTCCGGCAGGAGTCAATAACTTTTTAGCAAATAAGTACCCAGTGCCAGAAGCCCTACATACTATGGTGCAACAGAGAGACGGTTATCATAAAAAGTGGGATTTGGCTAAAGAAGGAACCATGAATAAATTTTATGCGCATTATCCGCAATTCAAAAAATATACGCTCCCACATCAAGGTTTTAGTTGGTTGTGGTACTATGCCATGCAACAAATGGGCGATGACGAATCGTTGGGACAAAGTATGGCTATGCGTGATAAAATTAAACAACGTGAAAGGATGAGCAGATGGGTAGCTTGGGTTGTGCCCACCATGCATGTGCAGCTCCAATTAAACGATATAGCGCAAACTAGTTTGCAAGATTATATCCAATTTTTAGATAAAACGAATGATTTTCACGAAAGAATGCGCCTCTATTTTTATCCAAAAATATTTGAAGATGCTCCTGTTTTAGATGAGGATTGGCAAAGCTTTAAACCAGAATATGCCAATAACAGATACCATGTAAATTGGTTGAAAACATTTATGCCACTTGTACTTATTATTGGTATTCTACTTTCTTTTATTGCTTATAATTTGAGGAAGATATAAAGAAAACTCTATATAAAATATCATAAAAGCCTTCAATAAATATCTGATTTACATTAATGCCGAAATGAACTATTCCTCTTTAAAAAATTATTCTTAGTAAAGACTAATTATTAATACTTAGCTTGAAAAAAATCCTTAAAAAGCTCGAACAACCCATCGATATTGCTCCACTGGTGTATGCTCGAATTATATTGGGGGTATTAATTGGTATCGAGTTCAGTGGGGGTTTGTTTACCCAATATGCTCGTACGCTCATCAATACAAAATTTCATTTCTCCTATCTATTAACTCCGTTCATTGAACCTTGGGCGATACCAGAATTGATGTATGGACATTTTGTACTTAATTTCATTTTAGGTTTACTTTTCGCATCAGGCTTTTATTACCGTTGGGTAACACCAATTTTTTTAATATCTGGAGCTTCCCTATTTCTTATGGAAATGAGCTTGTATATCAATCATTTTTACTTGTATTCCTTAATGCTTTTGTTGTTCTGGTTTTTGCCAGCTAATAGGGCTTTTTCTTTCGATGCCATGCGAAATCCAGAAATAAAGGTTTCTGAGGTACCTGCATGGACGGTTTATATCCTTCTTTTTCAACTTGGTGTAGTATATACTTACGCAGGAATTGCAAAAATTAATGCCGATTGGCTTCAAGCTCAACCAGTTCAACTTTGGTTATCTCGAAAAGCAGATTATCCTTTAGTTGGTGGAATTTTGGCGAGCAAACTCCATGCATATCTGGTTGCTTATGGAGGGATAATATTCGATCTCTTTATCGTACCATTCATGCTATTTAAGTCTACTCGAAAAATAGCATTTATAATTTGTTGCTTTTTCCATATCAGCAATGTGGTAACTTTTGGTGTAGGCACCTTTCCTTGGTTTTCAATTGCTGCTACCGCTTTATTTTTTCCTGCAAAAAGTTTCCGTAAATGGAAACTCAAAGAGAAATTACCCCCGCTCGGATTCAAGACATTTGATTATGGAAATAAGAAAAAATTTATATATGCCTTTCTGGGACTATTCATAATGTTACAGCTGCTTCTTCCATTAAGACATCATTTGTATCCTGGAAATGCCAGCTGGAGAGAGGAGGCTCATTTTTTTGCCTGGAGGATGATGCTTCGTACCAAACAGGGTAAAATTACCTTTACCGTGAAAGATAGTGACACCGAAAAAGAGGAAAAAGTTAATTTAAAGGAATATTTGAATTACAGGCAAATAAGTAAAATGGCTGGAAACCCTGATATGATTTTACAGTTTGCCCATTTTTTAAAGCAGGATTATGCAACTCAAAAAGGGTTCAAATCTCCTGTGGTTACTGCCAAGAATCAAGTTTCTATGAATGGAAGGGCTTCGCAAGAAATGATTCAAAGTGATGTGGATTTAGCCAAAGAAAGAAGAGGATTAAAACCCTATAATTGGATCCTTCCGTTGAAAGGAGATTGATAGTTTAAGTGAATGCAATCTTGTTATGGGAGAAGCAGAAAATTTTTATTAAATGAAAGATATCTGGAAAACAATTACATAAGAATCATCGAATTACTCAGTCATTTGCATTAGAAAGTAATTGTTCCTTATAGTTGTTAAGTGGTTCTAAAGAACGCTCTACAAATTGTCGTTTAAAGTATTTATAATATTACGGCTCGACCATACGATTCTAATAGGATGTTTTACCATTTTTAACCGACAATGGAATTAGTATATTTTTGATGGCAATGGGAGCAAGGTTGATTTGTTTAAGTTGCATTTTTCAAACTAATCTACCATTACAAGATTTTCAAAAAATCAATCCTTATTTTAAGTGGATTACCAAATAATTAGATTTTAATGGGCTTTACATAAAGAGAGATTTTGCTAGTTTAGTCCCTTTATTGACGATTGAAATTTTTTAGTTTTAATTGCTTATTGCTTGTCAAATGTCTGTATTGTACTTTCGAATCCATAACAATTGTCATTTGTAAAATCAATGGTCAATGTATTATCGATTAAAGTATAATGATGATTTGAAGGTTGAACAAGTATGTATAATACCCCACTATATCGTATCTCTATAGAGTCTTTTGCCAATTTATAATCAAAGTGATCACTGTTTTTGTAAAAACTGGTATTGTTCACAAAATTGAGGGTGTCCAATCTATCTGCTGAAATCCAAGTCCCTATTAATTTATCTTGATTTAATTCAAGTGTATCATCAGAGCAATTACTGCAAATCAATCCGATAAATATTAAAAATCCCAAATAGATTGTTATTGGTTTCATAGTCTGATCTTTAAATTTTTAACTATCTTAATTAAATCTATAATACTTATGAGAAAGCATATATGGATTGTCTTCTGCATAAAAAGAAAGTAAAGCCATCCTATATAAACTCAAGTATTAAAGTACTTTTATCTTATACGTTCCATGGGTAATTAATGCTGCACAACGTTTTGGGGACTAGTAAATAGAAAATCAGTTATATTCGAGTACCTCTATCAGTCGTATCTTTTTTAAAAGAAGTCTAGCAGCTTTACTGCTCATTTTAAAGTAGTTGTTTTTTACACTATTCAATCGATGGGTGATTAATACTGTAATTTATTGTACTATGGGAATTTATTAATTTAAGGGTACTTTATCAATTTATCATCGCCAATAGGATGAATATTAAAGCGATAATTCCTAATATAGTAGTGAACCTACCTAATGATTTTGACTTTGTCCAACCTGAGAGAGATATTAAACTGAGCATTGCAACTAGTCCAATTATAAATGCAAATATTCCTACAGTTCTTGGCTGACTTAAATCAGAATATTTTACTTCAATTGGAAATCCTTTTGTTGTCATCATTAAGATTTTTGTCATGGAGAAAATAGTAATTAAAAATCCAAGTGTAGCAACAGTTGCCAATCGAAAAATATTCACCATTAACTTACTTTTATTTTCATTACCGATTAGTGTTATTATGGCAGATAATGAAAATCCTCCTAGCAATGTACTTATCAATATAAATTGAGCTGCCAATTTATTCAGATATTCTATTGTGATCTCAGTCATATTTCATATTGATTGTAATGAACATTTAACCAATTATTATCCTTTAAAAAAATAGTAGAATTCAGTAAGCTTATCCTAAAAGCAGAAATTTTGGTGATAAGTCCATAATGAAACTTCTCAATTCTAATATTTATCGATGAGCTCCAAAATACTAAAAACAGGTAGGTGGTCAGAAGCAACTCTTTCATCTATAACTTTGGTCTCTTTTATTTGCCATCTATTAGTTGGTCCATAAAGTATATAGTCTATCTTAATTCTAGGATTTTTTGAAGGGGCTGTAGGGATATCCGCAGTAAATGACTTGTTCCAATTTTCAAGAAGTATGTTCATCGTTTCACTTTCAGATACAGCATTTAAATCTCCAGCTAAAATGGTCGGAATGTCTTTAGTTGAAAAAATACGGTTCAGTTCTCTTGCCTGTTTTATACGATCGGTATCTTTATCAATGTTATCAAGATGGGTCGAAACGAAACGGATGGTATCTCCAGACGACATAATAAAATAAGCTTCTAGCGCAGTGCGAGGTTCTCTGCCTTGAGAATAAGGCAAAGGATGGTTCTGTACTTTGATCGCTGGTATTTTGGAAAGGATAGCAACCCCATAAAACCCTCCATCAAAGACCATTGCTTGTCCAAAATAAGATAACATCTTTGTACGTAAAGCCAGTTCGGCAGCTATATTCATCTGCTTCGATCTGTTTGTATGTACGTCAATTTCTTGTAGGGCTACAAGGTCAGGGTCACACTTACTAATGACATTGGCAATATGGTCGATATCAAAATCACCTTTCATAGTCTCGCCATGATAGACATTGAAAGTGAGTATCCTTAAAGTGCGTAAACTATCTTGTGCCTGTGTACCAGTGCCAAAGATTGTAGTACTAAGCAGTAGGATGAAAACAAAGATTGATAATTTATTCATGATATTTTCTCAATATGTCTATTGATTACAGCAAGAGCAATTTGACTAATGATTAAGAGGTTTTTATCTATTAAAAAGATTTTATGTAATACTGAGATCGTATTAAATGCTAATTAACATCAATATAGAATAAAATATACTGATGGTATTTAAATATATTGAAGGTTAAAAAGTGTAGAATTACGTAAGGTCATTACAAGGGTATTCAAGTCATTGCCTGTTAGAAGGATTCATAACTTCCATGTGTTTGAAACCCCATCCGGCCATTTCATCAAGTATTGACCTCAAAGTTTTTCCATATTCGGTAAGTTTATATTCTACCCTTGGTGGAACTTCGGCATAAATCTTTCTTTCAATAATACCATCTGCTTCTAATTCTCTCAGTTGTTGAGTAAGCATTTTTTGGGTTATCCCCTTTACAGATTTTTTCAGTTCACCGAAACGACAGATGTCACGATTCTGTAATTCCCAAAGTATAGCTGGTTTCCATTTTCCACCTATTACACCTAAAGTTGTAATTACTGGACATTCCTCCAGGTAACAATCATTATTATTTTTTAAAATTTCTTTTTCCATAAGTAACTGGTTATCAACAATAGTATCTTAAAAGTTACAATCATACAAAAAAGTACCTACTTGCAAAAGTATACTAAAGGGATAAAATTTGGGGAAAACATAAAAAAAATTATGGAAAAGATTTTTGTCACTGGTGCCACAGGTACCATTGGAAAAGAAGTGGTTAACGCATTATTGAAAAAAGGTGTAAAAGTCGTTGCCGCAAATAGGAGCCAAGAAAAAGCAAAAGGTTTATTTGGTGATAAAGTAGAATGGGTCAATTTCGACTTTGAGGATCCAAATACATACAAGACAGCTGATGATGCAGCGGCAGTATTTCTATTGGGACCTCCTTTAAATCTTAGACTATCCGAGATGCTAATGCCCTTTGTCGATTACTTGAGTGTCAAAGGCCCTAGCAAAGTAGTCTATCTTTCTGCAAATGGAATGGAAAAAATGAAAGAATTGCCATTTCATGCACAAATGGAAGCTAAATTGAAGAGCACTACATTGGAATGGACAATTTTACGCCCTGGTTTCTTTATGCAAAATTTTGGCAATTATGAAATGGAAAATATCGAAGAAAGAAAAATTATATTCTCTCCTGCTGGTGAAGGTAAGACTGCTTTTATTTCTGCCGTTGACATAGGACAAGCTGCAGCAGAAGTATTAATAAATGAAGGACATGAAGAAAAGACCTATACCCTTTTAGGCGATAGACTACTTTCTTATTATGAGATTGCAGCGCTACTGAGTGAGATTATTGGAGAAAAGATTATTTATCCAAATCCAGATGAGAATACGTATCGCAGCGTATTGAAAGAAAGTGGTGCACCTGATTTTATTGCTGATTACATGATACCTGTATATAACTTGATTCGATTTGGTAAAGTAGAAAATGTATCAAATGATTTACAAAACCTTATTGGAAGAAAGCCAGAGGAGCTCAAAGATGTACTAAAAAGGGATTTTGGCAGCTAATAAACGGGACAAGTTATATAGTTCGCCTTTCTATATAAAACGGAATACTTCTATAACCCTATCTATCAATGGAAAATGTTCAGCAAAGATAGATAGGGTCTATTTTTTATAATGACTAGGTAAATGTGCTATTTTGTGTTGATTCTCTGGAATTTTAATTAAAGGGTAATATGGCTAGGAATGTCTTATACCAAATTGGAGGTTAAAAAAAGAAGCAATTTTAACTTTTGACTAAAATACGTGTAGACTATCTGTAACAAACATTCTTGTACTTTTTACATATTCATCGCCCAATGGGTCTTTGTATTTTAAATCTAGATAGAAAGCTTTAAAACCCGATTGAGGATAATCGATTTGGGTTTCAATATCTTTTATATTTTTCAAATGTAAACTTTCACTGGACCATTTTTCATCTCTAAAATCCCTATCTTCAGAAACTGCCGACCATAAAAGCACATCTTGCAATAATGCTGGAGTAGCCTTGGCCTTTAGCTTTAATTTACCATTGTTTTCAACCAAATCCCAAGTGCAAACAGGATAGGGTTTATCCATGATTGTTGTTGCAAAGAATGAGCTCAATGCTTGGAATGCTTGTTTTTTATCCCCTAGACCATGACCAGCATTCGGCACATATTGAAGATAGTTTTCTCCTGGAATATTATCTATATAATTTTTGATGGCATCAACAGGCCAGTATTCATCATTAGTACCAATGAAAATCATTTTGGGCATGGTAAGTTTATCCCTGTAAGAATAAGGATCGACCATTGCTATAATTTGGTTGCCACTTTCAGACTGTACTGTTTGTGGTATTTCCAACTTTACATAGTCTTCAATTTGCACACTATATTCTTGCCAAACCTCAATTTGATACTGGAGACTTACTGGCATATTTAATACATCTATTACCATGGGAGCTATGGCTTTTACCCTGCCGTCATTAGCACCAGTTAGCCAAGTTGTCCAGCCTCTTTTAGAAGCGCCAGAAACCACAAACTCGTCGATGTTTTTGCCTAATTCTTGTTTTGAAAATTCTTGAACAGCATCCATAGCTGTAACCGCTGTTTTGACCATTGGGAAAACTAAAGGCCAACTATAGTCACCATCATTTTTGAAGTTATGCAGGGTAAAAGAAATGAGTTGATCTTCCACTAAACCATCGTATAATGGTTGATTGGGTATTTGGCGGATAATGCTACAAATTGCTTTATTCTTTTTAGCAGTTAAAGCAAGGTTTACTGTTAATTCATCTGTAGGAGACTTATAATTTGGTGCCCCATTTTTATTACTTCCACCAGTTATAAATAACATTGCTTCTTTTTGGTTCAGTCCTTCTGGTACTAAAATAGTTAATTGATGCGTCCAGATATGGTCACGCCAGTTTTGGGAAGTAAGTTTTAAATCATAAGCTGTAGCAGCTCCCTCAACCGGATAAGATTCGATTACTTCCCACTTATAGGTTGAATCTCCGTTGTTCAGGTAGTTTAGCAAAGCAGTTTCAGCCGTAATAGGTTGTTCTTTGGGATCTTTTGTTACAACATTTTCAGTAGTCTGCGGAGTAGTGCATTTTACGAAAGAAAAAACTAAGACAAGGAAAATAAAATATTGTTTAGCAGACATTTTAACTTGGTTTAGTACCTCACATTTACAAAAGGATTAGGCTAAAAGATTTTTGTCCTTAAGAGGAATTGAATTTTATTAATCCATCTTCAATATATACACCACAACATCAAGTTGCAATAAAAAAAGAGTATTATAAAGTTATGCCATAGCAGCAAAACAAGTATCCATTTTTATTGGTGAAGTTCAACAAAATACTTATTCCATAACATTGAACTTATTAGTCAAGTAAATGGACTTTTGGCTCAAGAGTTTTTCATTAAAAGTGTGGAATTTTGATATGTGGGCATTTACGAGTTAAACGCCCTAAAGCAAAACTAAAATCCAAACTTTGATATATGAATAAAATGAGGGCTGTAGTTTGTACAAAATATGGTAATCCAGATGTTTTGCAACTACAAGAAGTAGAAAAGCCAGTTCCAAAAGACGATGAAGTATTGATCAAGATACATGCTGCAACTGTTACTGCAGCTGGTTTGATTGGTCGTAAAGGTGAACCTTTTTTTACCCGAATATTTAGTGGGCTTACAAAACCCAAGAAGAATATTTTAGGAATGGAGCTAGCAGGTGAAATTGAAGCTGTTGGAAAACTTGTAAAGTCATTTAAGATTGGAGATCAAATATTTGGACTTACTGGTTTGGGTTACGGTTCAAATGCTGAATACAAATGCTTACCAGAAGATGCTGCCATATTAAAAAAACCAACAAATTTAACTTATGAAGAATCTGTAGCTGTAATTGAAGGTGGTTTAACTGCATTGAATTTTTTGAAACATAATGGAAAAATTCAACAAGGACACGAAGTACTTATTTATGGTGCATCAGGCTCGGTAGGAACAGCTGCTATACAAATTGCAAAGTATTTTGGAGCTGAAGTTACAGGAGTCTGTAGTTCAACTAATCTAGAGCTTGTAAAATCTATAGGCGCCAATAAGGTCATAGATTATAGAAAAAAAGATTTTACCAAGAATGGTGAAACCTATGATATCATTTTCGATACAGTAGGTAAGCGTTCCTTTCCAGCATGTAAAGGTTCATTAAAACCAAAAGGGGTATACCTAGATGCTGATGGCTTATCGACTGTTTTCTACATGCTTTGGACATCAGTTTTTAGCAGTAAAAAAGCAATACTTTCTGCGACCTACATACGCTCAAAAAAGGAGTTGAAACAAGACCTCACCACTGTAAAAAAGCTAGCAGAAAAGAATGCCTTAAAACCAATAGTGGATAGAAGCTTTCCACTTGAGAATACGGCTGAGGCACATAGGTATGTTGAAACTGGAAGAAAAAAAGGGAATGTGGTAATTAATGTAGCCTAAGGATAAACCAAATACAAAAATGCAAAACATGAATATCATAAGGTTATCAATCTTTATAAGTGTGATTATCCTTTCTTTTGTTCAATTGCTTATCGGTAGAGGTGACAAAACACATTACCTTGCTACCACTAATTTAAATTTTGGAGTAATTGCATCTTATAATTTAGAAGACTTTAATGGCTTGAATGAAATATTAACTTCTGATTATAATGATTTATCCACTTTTTCAGATGATATAAAAAATTTTAATATTACACCAGCTAAATTCAATGGACTATGTTGGAATGGACTAGTTAAATCTCTTAGATTCTATTTATCCGCTGAATCTATAAACCCTTCGTCTATAAATCATATTATTAAAAAAGAATTATGGGGAAATTCAGATTTAAGACACCCTTTAGGAAAACCTGAAATCAGTAATTGTGATGCTACCTTAGCCTTTAAAGCGCTTGATCAGTTTTCGGGTAAATGGCATGGATTGTGGCAATCTTCTGAGGTACATCACCTTTGGCTACCTATCAGAAAATATCAAAAAGAAATAACGGATGGCTATTCATTGATTGGTTTTCAGTCCTGTTTTACTGGAGATGGTATCGGATGGAATTATATAGTAAAAAATAAAAAAGAGGTAGTGATATTAGGCTTTGTATACCACTATGATAAAAATGGGGAAATAACTGCCAAAAATCCACACTTTGCATTTCTAAATACTTACAATCAATTGACTTGGATATCAGATACCCATATTTACCATGAATTTGTTTGTGGCAATGCAAATTGCAAAGAAAATAAGCATTATGTAATTACTGGAGCAGATTATAAAAGGCATTCAAAAAAAATAGAAATTACCTCTGGTTTTCAAGCAGTTTATTGTTCTGAAAATTTAGATCTTCCAACTTTTAAAGACTTTGTGATACATAAGTTAGATAATAAAAAGAAGGTTTTTCTGAAAAAGCTAGTACTATCTTTAAAAGCTTCTATTATCCTATTAATGCATGAATGCCCTTTAGAATCTTATTTATGATTATTATTGAGCTATATTTTTGACATCGAATATTTAAAAGGTAATTTGACTTCAGATATATTATATAGGACTTATAAAAAATATTTATAAAGTGAACAAGGTATTACAGTTTTTAGGAGCGCTTGAGGCAAACAATAACCGTGAATGGTTCAACGATAATAAATCTGTTTTTAAAGAAGCAGAAGAGGAATTTAAAAACCTTATATCTGAAATTCAAGAAGGATTGAGTCAAATAGATAACATTGCAACAGACGCTACCAAGATATTTCGCATTTATAGAGATGTGAGATTTTCTGGAGATAAAACACCTTACCACTTACACAGAAGTGCCAGCTTTAAAAGAGCTACTAAACAACTTAGAGGAGGATACTATTTTAGGATCAAACGTGGTGAATCTGCCATAGTAGGTGGCTTTTTCAATCCGAACCCTGCAGATATGTTGCATATTCGCAAGCAAATTCAACAGGACCCAACTCTTCTTATGGATATTATAGAGTCGAAAGAGTTAAAGGAATATTTTGGCGGATTGGAAGGTGAAAAAGTAAAAAGTGCCCCAAGAGGATTTTCGAAAGAAGATCCAGCAATTGAATTGCTTAAATACAAGCAGCTGCTGCTAAAAAAGTCGTTTTCAGATGAAGAAGTAAGCTCTCCAGATTTTGCCAAACAGGTGGTTGACGGGTTCGCGAAGATGAGGCCATTTTTTGACTACATGAGTGACGTACTTACCTCCGATCTTAATGGGGAATCGTTGATTTGACCAAGCTTTTTGAATCAAAAGCTAAAACCTTAAAAAGCAATGTACTAGAATTATTTATAAACACTAGCTAAAATTATAACAGCTGCTATTATTTAATTGGAGTTGTCTGCTAATACTTTTTTAAGCTCTTCTACAATTTTAGGGTGTTCACCTGCAATATTTTTAGTTTCTTTCTCATCTGTTGTATGGTCATACAACTCTACAAAATCGTCTTCATGCAGTATCATTCTATGTGTATTGGTTCTTACGGTAAATGCATTTTTCCAGTAACCAATAGCAGGATGTCCATTTTTATTTGGATTTTCTATTATTTCAGTGAGTGATAAACCTTGTAAGAAAGCTGGTTTTTCAACTTTTGCTAAATCGCAAAGAGTCGGGAAAATATCAAGTGTTTGAACAATAGCTTCTGATTTAGCGCCCAATGAAGGCATCTCAGGATAGCTGATGATCAATGGTGACCTCAAAGATTCTTCAAATAGGCTGTGTTTGCCCCAAATGGCATGTTCACCCAAATGCCAGCCATGATCTCCCCAAAGCACTATGATCGTATTTTTATCAGCACCCAATCGTTTTAATTCATTTAGTAACTTTCCAACTTGTGCGTCTGCATAACTTACACATGCTGCATAATGCCTACGTACTTCTTCTGCAAAAACGGGATCATCGTTAGGGTTTTTGTCCCATCTATTGTATTTCATAAATTCTCCCGACTTATGCCAAGTAGTCCTTTCTTCTGGTTTTTCAGGATATCTTATATCAGGAATTTTTACATCTTGGTATCTATCTAGATAAGCTTCTGGTGCACCAAAGGGCAAATGTGGCCTAATAATACCTACAGCCAAGAAAAATGGTTTCTCCTGATTTTTTGAAAGAATTTTTAATTGATCAAGTGCCTCATTTGTGATAATACCATCTGGATAAATCGTATCATCACCCTTTAAGGCTTGGTAAACGTCCATTTCACTTGCTATTTCTCGAATCTCACCATTGGCCAGCCCGTGCATCATACCTCTTGGGTGTTGCCATTTACCTGTTGGCATTAAACTTTTATCCCATGCATTGGGCATTTCTACTATACTGGAATCATTCCAGTCATCTCCTCCTAAACCACCCGGATGATGTGAAACCTTTCCTACAGAGATAGTAGTATATCCTTTTTCCTTAAACCACCCTGGCATACTTAGATCTGTAGCAACTCCTTTGTTTAGTTTATTTGCTCTTTGAAATAAGGCATTATTATTTCTTTCCCCAAATTGTCCCGTAAGTAGGGTGTAACGTGAAGGGCCGCAGCTAGGAGCATTTACGTAATGTCTGTGGAAAGAGAAACCTTGGTTTGCCAGTTGGTCTATATTTGGTGAACTGATATAAGACTTTCCAAAGCTTCTTAATTCAGGTCGAAGATCATCTACGCAAATGAGTAGTATATTCGGTTTTATAGTAGTTTGAGGCTCTTTACAATGAGTGGTTATTATTATAAAAAAAATAGAGATCAAGTTATTTAGTTTGGTTTTGTAGGCAAGGCTTTTCATTTTTTGAAAGAAAATTTATTAATCCAAACTTATGGTTTTATTCTGATAATAAAATTTTTTGTTTTGAATTGATTTTAAAGCTTACAAATAATTTTCTTATAACTTAACAATGTTACCAAATAGTAATATCTACATACAGAAACTGGCTTGCCGATTCTTTTTTTTGACTTCTATTTAAGATAAGTACCGAAGACAAAATCTAAAGATTACAGTCTTGACTACTAATTTGATAAGAAAGGAAGGGTAGGGGCACAAAAAAATTTGCCAGATACCTTTTTTATCGACCCATAATGTACGGAGAAATCTATTCATTCTAATGATAGGAAGGCTTGGAGTTCCTTGAAATAAAAATACGTAATCTATAATTTAGCGCTTCTTAAAAACTTAGAGGCAATGTTAAACCTAGCTGTTCTTATCCACAAAATAAGCTATTATGAAAACATCAGTTATTAACCTTTTATATTTTTTTCTTCTTTTCCTTCTAATCAGATGTACTGCCGATAATTCTAATATTTCCGAGGAGCCTAATAAAATAAGTTCTGAGCGTCTTGTTTCTACTTCTTTTAAAGCACCAGCTTTTGAGAAAGACGACCGAGTAGAAAAAATCAAGAGTATTGCTCCGAGATTGCATGAACTTATGGTTCAGCATGCTGAAAATAGAAATATACCAGGAGTTGCCTATGGTGTATTGGTAGATAATGAATTGGTAATAGCTTCTGCAGCGGGGCTTATTAATTTGGATGAAAAGTTTGCTGCTTCCACTAAATCCTCTTTTCGAATTGCATCTATGACCAAAAGTTTTGTAGCGATGGCTGTTATGAAATTAAGAGATGATGGAATGCTATCTCTCAGTGATCCAGTAAGTCAATACATACCTGAGATGTCTCAGGTAAAATACCTTACAGAAGATAGTCCACTTATAGATATAGAAGACTTATTAAATATGACTACTGGCTTACCAGAAGATAATCCTTGGGGAGACCGTCAATTAGATGAATCCAATCAAATGCTGATGGATCTTATCACCAATAATTTGAGCTTTTCAAACATTCCCTCTTATCAATACGAATACAGTAATACTGGCTATGCATTACTAGGCAATCTTGTAACTCAAGTCTCTGGTATGCCCTATCAGGAATATATCACATCCAACATTCTGGAGCCTCTTGGTATGGGAAACACCTACTGGGAGTACGGTAACATTCCTAATAACCACTTGGCAATTGGTTATCGCTGGGAAGATGAAAAATGGAAGTTGGAGCCCATGCTTCACGACGGATCTTTTGGTGCAATTGGTGGATTGATTACTTCTATCGAAGACTTCAGTAAATATGTTAGTTTTCAATTATCTGCTTGGCCACCTAGAAACGATGAAAATAATGGACCAATTAAAAGAAGTTCGCTCAGAGAAATGCAAGCACCGCAGTTTTCAAAGTTAAACGCAAACGCAACGGACTATGATGGAGAACCTTGTCCTTCTATATCGGGCTATGGATATGGGTTACGTATTTCTGAAGATTGTAATGATATAAAACAAGTAGGGCATGGAGGAGCTCTTCCAGGTTTTGGTAGCAATTATCAATTTTATCCAGAATATGGAGTAGGAGTTATGGCTTTTGGTAACCTCACTTATACCAGGCCATATCCACTCTCAGCTATTACTAAGTTGCTGTTTGATTCTTTAAATCTTCAACCTAGAAAACTTCCTGTATCAGACATTTTAGTCGAAAGACAAAACCAACTAGTCGAGTGGATTCAAAGTGCTGACACTGAACTTGAATCAAAAATTTTAGCAGAAAATTTATATCTAGATAAATCGCGTGAGAAACGAATAGCTGAGATCAAAGATATATTAAATAATGCAGGTATAATTCAAAAAATCTATGAGGTAGAGCCTAGAAATCAGTTAAGGGGAAGTTTTAAAATTGAGGCTGAAAATGGTTTTATAGATATCTTCTTTACACTAACCCCAGAAGAGTACCCAAAAGTGCAAAGGCTAAATATTACATATGATTCAAACTAAAAGTAGCGAACGATGATAGGATTAGAAAGTAGAAAGTTTTGGGTAATGAGGTCAAAATAGTTGTGCTTTTAATTAGATTTCTGGAAGTACTGTTGAACTTAACTGTAAAATATGTCAGATATATTTTTCAAGTAAACTAATTTTCAGTTCAAACTTTACAATTTTTGCAAATTCCACGAAGTGTATAATTCACGCTATCAATCGAGAATTCTCTTGAAATTTGTACTTCTGGAATAATTATCTCTTTCAAACAATAGGTTTTATGGCATTTATCACAAATAAAGTGTGCATGCTGGTTATCATCGGTCTCGTTAAAATTATTGATATTACATAGCGCATATTTGACACCCTGTGAATCCTCAGAAGCTTTATGTAAGATGCCATGTTTTTCGAACGAAGAGAGTGCTCGATAAACGGTTACACGGTCATTACTCACTTTCATTCTTTTAATAATATCATTGGCTGAAAGAGCAAAAATATGGTTCATGAAAATATCCAATATCTCAGTTCTTATGGTTGTTCTTCTAAGTCCGTGAGTTTGGAGGAGATGTTCTATAATTTTTTTATTTCCCATATTCTACCATGCTAATTTTCACTTACAACAAATATGATTAAGTATTTAAATAAGAGCAACCCTAATTATCTAGACATTAGCCAAAGTTTTGGATATATTGATACGAAATACGTGAATTGCTGGTATAAGGGATGAAACCAAGCCAATAGCAAGGGCAGTTATCAAAAGCCAGCCTTCCGCTGCTAACCAGTTCCAATTTGAAAATTCATAATGATAGTTAGCCTCCATCAATTCAGAAACCAGCCATAAACCGATACGACTGAAAATTACACCAAATAAATAACCGGTCAGAGTGAGTAGCAAACTTTCTTGAAGTACAAGCCACACTAACTGCCAACGGCTAGCCCCGTAATTACGCATCAATGCCATTTCATATTGGCGGTCTTTTAAGGCATTGTATAGACTTATAAATACACTCAAGCCTGAAACAATCATAATTATAAAGGCAATGGAAGTCAATGTATCAATGCCAACGCCCATCAGACCAAATAGACGATAAATCTCGTATGAAGGCACAGCTGCCTGCATGTTTGTATTCTCGTTGACCATTCGTGGAAGCTGGATAAGTCCCATTGGATTTCTAAACTTGACCAACATGGCTGTAATTTCTTTTGCTTCTTCATCATGATCATGCTCCCCTTCATGGTCGTCATGATGCTCGTGACCTACATGTTCGTGTTCTCCCTCGTGATCATGTTCATGATCGTCATGTTCGTGATCTTCATCATGATCATCATGGGCCACTTGTTCATCATTTCCGTGTCCTTCATGATTATGAACATCCCAAACACTTTCAGTAGCCGTTAGGATCAATTGGTCAATTACAGAATTAGTATACCCCAAGATTCCTACAACGTTATATTCATGGTCACCGTGAACGTCTCCACCTTCTGCAAATCCGTGCATACCTGAAAATGTATCACCAATCTTCATATTGAGATTTTTTGCTACAGTTCCTCCAATTGTTACTTCAAAACTTTTCTCCCAAAGTCTTCCATTAGTTACTGTTGCCTCGTATAAATTAGGATAGTCATGATTTGTACCAACGATCCGATAACCTTCGTAACTATCACCATATGATAAGGGTATGCCTGATTCTATCAGTGGATTTTGTTTAAGTTGTTCTGCCTCTTGAAGTGAAATGTTGCCAGTAGGGTTATCTATATGATATACAGCAGATAAGATGAGTTGTAAAGGGCTTCCTTTTGCACCTGTTACCATATCTATTCCTCGCACGTTATTTTCCATTTGCTCTTGTATATGGTGACTTACTTGTAATAGTAAGGAGATTATTCCCACACCCAAGGAAAGTAAAACAAGACTTAGCGTAGTACTGAGTGGTCGGCTAATAATGTTACGAAACGAAAGTTGAAAGATGTTCATAGTGTAATGGCTTTTTGGAACTGTTCTTTTAAGCGTTGATCATGTGTAATGATCAAAAGTGGGGCACCCGTTAATTGTGCTTGTTCCTTAAGTAAATCGGCCACTTTTGCACAGTTTTTATCGTCGAGGCTAGAGGTTGGTTCATCTGCTAGGATCAATTGCGGATTATTGACAACTGCTAGGGCAATGGATGCTCTTTGTTGTTCACCCTGACTAAGGTTGTTTGGCTTTTCATGAAGTTTGTTACCGATCCCAAGACTTTCCAAAACTTCCTTTATACGCTTTTTGTCTTGTGTTTTTTTAGCAAGGTACTGCACCAAGGCCATATTTTCCTGTACAGAAAGCGCTTGTACAAAATGTGGTTTCTGAAATACTATTCCTATATGTCTACCGCGGAAACGATCAAGCTTTGTTGAAGAAAGTTCATGGAGTACTGTACCCATCAACTCAATTTTGCCTGACTTAGGACGGAGCAGCCCAGCAATTAAGTGCAATAAAGTAGTTTTACCGATGCCAGACTCTCCTAAAATCAATAGGTTTTCTCCTGCACCAAGTTCAATATCTGGAAAATGAAACTCAGTGTCTTGATCGTAAGCAAAAAATAACGATTGCGTTTTGAACATAACTCATCAATTTTTTCATTTTCGAAGATACTAGAACATTTTGTAAATGCAACACTGTTGCGTTTACTATTCTTTCATTTATATTTGCTTTTATAAAATTTATATAGATGAAGAATCAGTTTATTGGATTACACTTAGATTTTATCGGGTTTAGCGCTTCCATGCTCTGCGCAGTACATTGTGCAGCTTTACCATTTTTACTCAGTCTAGCTCCCTTAGCGGGGCTTCAATTTCTTGAGAATCCTTGGATAGAGTATTGCATAATTTTGTTGAGTTTTTTTATTGCTTCAAATGCACTTATACATGGTTACAGAAAGCATCATCAAAAGAAGCTGTCATTGCTTGTTGCAATTTTAGGATTCATACTGATTGCTGTTGGTCATTTATTGGGATCTTCTGAATGGGTGGAAATTGTGTTCACTTCTTTAGGCGGAGTAACAATAGCAGTTGCTCATTTAATAAACTGGAGACATATAAAGCTTTCAGAAAAGATGGTATTAAATGGAAGTACCGAATAAAACTGCATTAAAAAAATTAGAGATGATTAAAAAATCTACCTTGAACAACGATCTACCCCTAGTTCAAAAAGAGGGAAATAGTTCTTCCATAGTTGAATTAGAAGAGGGATTGGTCTTAAATATTCAATTTGCCAAACGAGGGGGCTTACTTCCCGTAGCTGTACAAGAAACAGCAACAGGTCAGCTTTTAATGCTTGCTTCTGTCAATGAGGAGGCTTTTTTAAAAACCTTGGAAACTAGGATGGCCACATTTTGGAGTACATCCCGTAATCAGCTATGGACAAAAGGAGAAACTTCTGGGGATTTTCTCAGGGTTGATAAAATATTAGTGGACTGCGACCAGGATGCATTTGTATATCAAGTAACCTTATTAGGTGATGGGGTTTGTCACACTTTTAATCAGCAAGGCAATCACAGGAAGGCTTGTTTTTATAGAGAGCTTGATTTGGAAAAAACTGACCTTAAGTTTATTGAAGGTATGCAATAATATAGGTCTTCCTTAGGTGTAAATCCTACTGACTTTAACATACCCTAAAACTATATTTTTAAATAATTTCTGATAATGAAAGAAATAAAAAACCAGTTACAAGAAAGACAAAAATACGAACTGAATGGAGACGCCCATCTGATGTCTTCTGTTGAAACTCCCATGAGAACAGATGCTTTTGTAAAATCAGATGAAGAGAAAATGGCAAACATTGAAAAGCTTTTCGGAGGAATTATGGAAGAATTAGGGCTTGATATGACGGATGATAGCCTTAAGGGTACTCCCTACCGAGTAGCCAAGATGTACGTGAAAGAGATGTTTCAAGGACTTAACCCTACAAATAAACCTTCTCTTTCTGTATTTGATAATAAGTATCAGTACAATAAAATGCTTGTAGAGAAGGAAATCTCTTTTTCTTCGGCATGTGAGCACCACTTTTTACCCATTACTGGCAAAGCACACGTTGGCTATATTTCTTCTGGTAAGGTAATAGGTATTTCTAAAATAAATCGATTAGTAGAATATTACGGCCGAAGACCCCAAGTACAGGAACGCATGACCTTGCAAATCTTCAACGACTTAAAGAAAGCATTAAAAACAGATGATGTAATTGTAGTAGTAGAAGCGGAACATCTGTGTGTTTCAACACGGGGGGTCAAAGATAAGACCAGCCGTACAACCACTGTAGAATTTGGGGGGCGTTTTGAGGATATTGACTTAAGAAATGAGTTTTACCAATTTACTTAAAGCTACTTCTACACACTAAAACAGTTTATACTGATCAAAATTGGATGATAGAAAATCTTCATCATTTTAATCTAAAATATCTAAGGAATACTAAGTTGGAATATAAAGAATCAGAAATATACTTAAAAAACACGCTGACTGGCAAGAAAGAACTTTTTACGCCTATTGTCGAAGGGAAAGTCGGTATGTATGTCTGTGGCCCTACAGTTTATGGGGAGCCGCATCTAGGGCATGCCCGTTCAGCCATCACTTTTGATGTAATTTTCCGTTACTTCAAATTTCAAGGTTATAAGGTCCGTTATGTTCGGAATATCACGGATGTAGGACACCTAGAAAACGAATTGAGTGGAGATGGAGAAGACAAGGTTGCTAAAAAAGCACGCCTCGAACAGCTTGAACCTATGGAAGTCGCGCAGTACTATACAAATCTCTACCGTGAAACCATGGCTAGGCTTAATGTATCGCCTCCTTCAATAGAGCCTACTGCTTCAGGACACATTATTGAACAGATTAGGATCATTGAGCAGATCATTGCCAATGATCTAGCGTATGAAAAAAATGGTTCTGTTTATCTCGATGTCACAAACTATTCTAAAAAGTATCATTATGGTGAACTTTCTGGAAGGGTAATAGATGAACTGATGGCTGGAAGCCGTACCTTAGATGGGCAAGATGAAAAGAAACACCCAGCAGATTTTGCACTTTGGAAAAAAGCAGATGCAAGTCATATAATGCAATGGCACTCTCCTTGGGGAATGGGTTTTCCAGGTTGGCACATTGAGTGTACAGCCATGAGTAGTAAGTACCTAGGAGTACCTTTTGACATTCATGGAGTTGGTATGGATCTTAAGTTCCCACATCACGAAGCAGAAATTGCTCAGAGTTATGGAGCTTTTGGTTGCCCGCCAGTAAATTATTGGATGCACAATAATATGATGACGTTAGATGGGCAAAAGATGGCAAAATCTAAAGGAAATTTTATTTCTTTAGGTCAAATGTTCAGTGGCGAGCATCCTCTACTAGATAAGGCCTATCACCCAATGACCGTACGTTTTCTAATGCTTCAAGCGCATTATGGAAGTCCTATAGATTTTTCAAATAAAGCACTAAAATCTGCTGAAGTAGCCTGTAAGAAGCTCCAAAAAGGGCTAGAACTTATAAATAGTATTGAACTGATTGATTCAAAAAGTATTGATGATGAGTTATCTACACAAGTATTACAAACCTGTGAGGAGTGCTTCCAGAAAATGAATGATGACTTCAATACAGCTGAAACCATTGCTAGTTTATTTGATTTGCTTACGATAGCCAACAAACTGAAAAGTAGTGGAAGCAAATTACCAATAGATGTATTGAATATGCTCAAAAATACCTATAAAGGATTTCTGATTGATGTGCTGGGTATTAGCGAGGAAGCATCGAACGGGAATGCACCTTTACTGACAGAAGTTTTGGATTTAATGATGGAGCTCAGGCAACAAGCTCGATCAAAAAAAGACTTTGAACTTTCTGATTATATCCGGGATCGATTAGCAGCACTTGATATACAGGTGAATGACAATAAAGATAAAGCGACTTATGATTTTAATTAAGTCGAAATTGTCAACAAGTTATTATTAGTACATCCATATTTTTTGAATTAATTTCCAAAATATTTACTTATGGGAAAAATTATTCTTTTTATCTCATTAATCTTTGTGGTAGGTATGCTACAAGCACAAACTATTGAAGGTGACTGGAGTGGAAAGCTCAGTACCTCAGGGCAAGAAATCCCCATGATATTTCACTTTTCTGGTACTGATGATGCACTTACGGCTACTATGGATAGCCCTTCTCAAGGTGCTACTTGTATCCCAGTTGAAAATGTCAGCTTCATAGATGGTCAGCTTAGTCTCTCTTTGATGCAAGGGCAAGTTACCTATGTTGCCCAGGTAAAAGGTGAAAAAATGGAAGGTACGTTTAAACAAGGAGAAGCAGAATTTCCTTTAAGCCTATCTAAAGGTGAAATTGAAAAACCTGGCAATACTGAACTACCCAGTTCTAAGGAGGAACTAGAGGTGTTGGCAGCCAAAGAAACCGGCAGTTATAAATACTCTGTTGCCGATTATTTTGCCAAGCCTGCGTCTTCATCCTTTCGATTATCTCCTAATGGGACCTACATGAGTTATCGTGAAAAAGACGAAAACTTGAAGAATCATGTATATGTCAAAAACATTCAAACCAATGAAGTAAAGCGCGTAATTACTGAAGGCGAAGAACTGATACGTGGTTATGGTTGGGCCAATGATAGCCGCTTGATTTATGTCATGGATAAGGGAGGAAATGAAGATTATCACCTCTTTGCGGTAGATGTAGATGGATCGAATGAAAAGGAACTTACGCCCTACGAAGGGGTAAAAGTAAATATCTTGACTTTATTGAAGGAGGATAAAGATTATATGATCATCTCCATGAATAAGAATAATCCTCAAGTGTTTGATCCTTATAAAATAAATATTGTTTCGGGAGAAATTGAGCAACTGTATGAGAATACTGATCTTGCCAATCCAATTATGAATTACAATTTTGATAAAGATGGTGATCTTCGAGGTTTTACAAGGCTAAAAGACGGTATCAACTCAGAGATGTACTATGCAGTAGAATCAGGTGATTACCAATTAATGAAAACCACAAAGTGGGACGATACTTTTACCATACTCAGTTTCAATTATGCTACTGAATACCCGCATGATGCTTATGTGCTTTCTAATCTGGACTCAGATAAATCTAAAATATACCTCTACGATTTGGCGAAAGACGAAATAATCGAGCAGTTATTTTCTAATGACGATTATGATGTTTCCAGGATGAGTATTTCACGCAATCGAAATTGGGAACTAGATTATTTTAGCTATGAAGGTGAAAAGTATGAAATAATACCAGTAAGTGATTACTATAAAAAGCTGCATAAAAGGTTACTAAAAGAGTTTCCTAAACATGACTTTTATCTATCTGATAAAACAGATGATGAAAGCCAATATTTAATCTATGTAACCAGCGATAAACTGTATGGTAAGTATTTTTCATATGATGTAGCCAAAGATGACATAAAACTATTATTTGAACTGATGCCACAATTGAAAGAGGATGATATGGCTGAAATGCGCCCTATTTCTTTCAAGAGCAGGGATGGGGTTTTAATACATGGATACATTACTTTACCAAAACAAGCTTTAGAAGGCGAAAAAGTACCCGTAATTGTAAATCCTCATGGTGGACCTCAAGGGATTCGTGATTCTTGGGGTTTTAATCCCGAAGCTCAATTATTTGCTAGCCGTGGTTATGCTACATTACATGTCAATTTTAGGATAAGTGGGGGGTATGGTAAGGAGTTCTTCCGTAGTGGATTTAAACAAATTGGCCGGAAAGCCATGGATGATGTTGAAGACGGTCTAAAGTATGTGATAGAGCAAGGATGGGTAGATAAAAACAAAGCAGCCATTTATGGCGGCAGTCATGGTGGTTATGCAGTTTTACGTGGCCTTACCAAAACACCAGACTTATATGCTTGTGGGGTTGATTATGTAGGAGTATCCAACTTATTTACTTTTATGGAAACTATACCACCTTATTGGGCTCCATATTTACCCATCTTAAAGGCAGTATGGTACGACCCTGAAATTCCCGAAGAAAAAGAGATAATGGAGGAAGTTTCTCCTGTTTTCCATACAGACAAAATTAAAAAGCCTCTTTTTGTAGTTCAGGGAGCAAATGATCCTCGAGTGAACATTGATGAAAGCGACCAAATTGTAGAAGCACTTCGCAAAAAAAGTGTGGAAGTCCCATACTTGGTGCAATATGATGAAGGCCATGGTTTCGCTAAAGAAGAGAACAGGATGCACCTTTATGAGGCTATGATGGGTTTCTTCGCAGTTCATTTGAAGGAGACAATCAATTTGGAGAAAGAATAAATAGACAGGTAAAAAATCCTTCTAGATTTTTGGGGCTGAACTCAACAAGTGTTTTTATGGTTTAGCTTTTGAAAATGATTAAGATGGAAGAATAGTTGAAGTTTTCTTATTTACTTTTCATATAAAACTAGCTTAATTTTAAGACTAGGAAAGTAAATGTTTTAACCCACTGAAATTTTAGTTTTTCAAATCAATCGGTAAATTAAAATTAGGTGTGCATAAAGTAATGAATGGCGAAAATAACATCTAGAAAAATCATAGCATTCTTAGTCAATCCATTGTTTTGAAAAACAAATGGTTTACATTTTTGCTTAACGATAGAAAAAGAAAATACTATGAGATTATTGCTTGTTTTAATTTTTGGTCTTACATATATCACAGGGTCTTGCCAGACAAAATCTGATTCAAAAGAGGAAAGTTATTCCTACCCAATTCAGAAAACAGCTAAAGAATGGAAGAAGACCCTTTCTGATGAACAATTTCACATATTGCGAGAGCAGGGGACAGAACGTGCTTTTACAGGAGCATATTGGGATAATAAGAAAAAAGGAATGTACTATTCAGCAGCTACTGGTCAGCCCTTATTCAGCTCTGAACATAAATATAAATCAGGCACAGGATGGCCTAGCTTTTACAAACCAATTGATGAAAACGCGGTAAAAGAGATTGTCGACAGAAGTTACGGAATGGTTCGTACCGAAATAGTTGATAGCGGAAGTGGTTCACATTTAGGTCATGTATTTAATGATGGTCCAGCTCCAACGGGATTAAGGTATTGCATGAACTCTGCTTCTTTGATATTTGTGGCAGACGGTGAAGAATTACCTACAATAGTAAAAGAATGGAAAGATAAATATGGTCAATAAATCTTTCAAAATAGTAGGGTAGGAGCCATTCACTTTGTCATTTTATCCTCTTCAATATATTGCTCTGAAATACGCTAAAAATTTCAGCGTGTTTTGTGATATTTAGCAAGAACAAAAATCTTTTGTTTTTAGTTAGCTTCACTATGGCTTGGTTAAAAAATACATATGCAACTCAGCTTCCTAAAAACTTGTATTCAGTGCAAGCACCGGAACCTGTCAGTAATCCTAAAATGGTCTTGTATAATAAGGGTTTGGCAAATGAATTGGGAATAACCGAGTATTTGAAGGAGGAGCAAAAGGCATTAGCTTATCTCTCTGGAAATGAAATATTATCTGGAAGTCAAGCTATTGCGCAGGCCTATGCAGGGCATCAGTTTGGTTATTTCAATCTCCTTGGAGATGGCCGCGCAGTTCTTTTAGGTGAGATGGAAACCAATAAAGGTTTGTATGATTTACAGCTCAAAGGTTCTGGGCAAACTCCTTATTCTAGAAGAGGGGATGGTAGGGCTACTTTTTATTCTATGTTAAGAGAATACTTAATAAGTGAAGCCATGCATGCGCTGCATATTCCTACTACAAGGAGTTTGGCAGTGGTCAAAACATCGGACAAAGTTTATCGAGAGCAAATTCATGAAGGTGCTATCTTATCTAGAGTAGCAGCAAGTCATATACGTGTAGGTACTTTTGAGTATGCCCGATATTTTGGAGAAAAAGGAAATCTAGAGGCTTTATTGCAATACACCATTCAAAGGCATTACCCAGAATTACTAGATCATCAAAACCATGTTTTGGCCTTGTTAGAGGAAGTGATGCAAAGACAAAAAGACTTAATCATAAATTGGTTGCGGGTTGGTTTTATCCATGGTGTTATGAATACAGATAACATGGCTATTTCTGGTGAAACCATTGATTATGGTCCATGTGCATTTATGAATAACTATCACCCTAAAACGGTTTTTAGTTCTATAGATACTGGAGGTCGATATGCCTTTGCTAACCAACCCAATATTGCATATTGGAACTTGAAAGTCTTTGCCAATGCGCTCAACCCATTGATTGATGAAAATAAAGATATAGCCAATACAAAAACTGATGAAATACTGAATCAATTTCCAGAGGCCTTCTCCAAGGCTTATTTTGAAATGATGAGCCATAAGTTAGGCATCGTGAATGAAACCGAGGATAGTCGTGAATTGGTGCAGGAATGTATGGAGTTGCTAGTAAAGCAACAAGTTGACTATACCAATTTCTTTACCGAATTGAGGCGTGGTGGCGAGTTAATTGATAAGTTGAAGCAAGAAGAAGTCTTCGATGCTTGGTATTACAAATGGGAAAAGGCAAGAACTAGAGGTGCATCTTTATCTGAAAGTGAAGCCCTTATGGCACAAAATAATCCAGTAGTCATCCCACGGAACCATATGGTTGAAGTTGTTTTGAAGTCTGCTGTTTCAGGAGATATGCAACCTTTTCATACACTCTTGGAAGAGCTATCTTCCCCTTATGATGATACATCAACCATACAGGTAGTGCCTGCTAACTTTGATGCTAGTTACCAAACGTTTTGCGGGACTTAGTAAGGGTGTTTTACCTCCATCACGAAAAAAGAGAAAGTCAATTTGCACTAACCCCTTATCTAAAACCGTACAGTTAAATATTCATTTACATTCAAAAAGATACTAATTTGGTGTTTGCCTATCAGTCTAACTAGAGGCATGACTGTCTTAGTTTTCGTTATAAGCTTCATCTTTCTATGTTTTCAATAGCCTTTAAAACCATTGATTGAAATTCATTAATTTTTTGAGTATCAGTTTCACATTCTATCCGTACTTTTTCTAAGTCTTTTTTTACCTTAATTTCAGAGTCTTTTTCGAAGTGATATTCAAAAGCCATAAAGTCAATCATCATTTCAATATCCCCGTTATTGAACTCATTGTTAATTTTATCTATAAAGAAGCAAGGGTATTTTCTAAGTAATTCAATATAATACCCACCAATTACTTCAGACAATGCTCCGTCAGATTTTCTGGATATTTCTTTAAAAATTTCGAAATAATAGTGTCTATTCAAGTCATCTGAAGTAAATATGCTATCCATAACAGAAAATGTTAACTCTTCATCCATTAGCCCGAAATTACCTGAAACCATCAATTTCGAAATGAAATCAATCTCAGTGTTATTCAGATAGTATGTCATTTTATGTCCCGCGATTTCTTTCTTTGAAATATTTATTGTTAGAGAATTTGTGGTTGGATTATTCCATTCTGGCACGTTTAGGAATCTAACGAAAGGCTCAATAGATGTTCCGTATTTTTTGCGTGCAATTTGTATTGATTCAACCACTCTCTCTGAGTCAGTGCAGGGTGAAAATGAATAAGATAAATTTTCAATTATTCTCTCAAGGTCGATTCCGTCATTTATTGGTTCTTTGAGATGAAACTCAATAAAATCTTTATCAGTATTATTCAAATTGCAAAACGCTTCTAAAAAAGCAGTAGGATAATAGAGAAGATTTTTGAACATTTTCTCGTTTAATCCTTGGCTTATTTCGGCATTATTATAATCTGAATCACAAAAGTTCTTTAAAAATTCACTTATCTGTTTAACCTTAGAATCATAAGGCAAAATTCTACTTTTATGCATAAATCCAGAAATGCTATGAGCCGAAACTCGCCACCAATTTTCCCTTGCTGAAGGAAAAAAATAAAATTCATCACCCATTTCAAATCTTCCCAATATTTCAGAGCCTGCTTCTGGCAGCTTTCTAATATTTGTATAGCCATCTGGGTCGTTTATATAAGCAATTAACTGACCTTCAGACTTACTGAAAAAAGTAATCGAAAAAACGAATATGATAAATACTGATTTCATTTTATAGCGTATAACGCCTATATAAGTTGAGAGAGCATATTCTTTCAAAAGATTCTAAAATTAAGATTTCACACCGAAATTAGCTCATGGATTGGTTTTCTGATTACTTAGTAAAACTGATCTAATCATTTGTATTATGCAGTTTAGGTTACTCAAGTAAAAGCCTAAACTGGGCATGTTCCATTATCTTTTCCTCAGAAAACCAATAGGAAATCCACTTTCCAGTTTTCCATGATTCTAACTGCGATTTATAATAAGGGTGCAAAATTCTTGCAGCACTTCCTCCAGACAATGTACCCATGATTTTTTCTTTATCACTCATATCTGCTACCATTCGAAAAGAGCTAAACCAACCCGTTTCATATATATGTTCTTTGTTTTTTACAAACCCTCCTCTGTTTAGTGTTTGGTTTGAACCTTGTTTGGGAAGTAATTCTGCCCCTAACAATTCACTTCCCCATCCTTCTTTTTTAATGGGGCTGTAGAAATAAACGGTATGTAGTTTGCCCCAAGTCCAGTTTTCCTTGTTTTCCCCTAGTCTTTCTTTCAGAATATTATTTGTTCTTATTCCCGCTTCTACGATGAGTTCAGCTAAAGTTTCCTTTTCAGGAGTTTGAATATTATCTATAAAATAATGGTCCGACAGAATTATACTATCCAACCTTTGATTCCAGTAATAAACATTTTCCCAATACATTTTTTCAACTTCATCAGGCAACTCATCGTTGAGTATCAGATACAACAGTTCATTGTATAGTACTGTATAGATAGAGGCTCCCACTTCATTTATTTCATCTTCCTGGTTCCAAGCATTTAATATTTCAGCAAGTTCAGTAGTCCGTTCATCTTCTTTCAGATTTTTCACAAACAATGGAGTCAAGCTTTCGGCTTGCATATTCTTCACATCAAAAATTAAGTCCCATAAATCTTTAGCTGCGAGTTTATTACCATTTGAAAAGAACTCTTTCAACCGCATATATCGGTAATAGGGTGAAAAATGACTAGAATAGTAATAGGGATACTCATCAGGACGAGTATCGTGATTGGCAGTTCCCACCCATCCTCTTTCAGGATTTATCATATGCGGTAAATCACTTTTTGGGATAAATCCTTGCCAGGTATTTTCTTGATTGCCCATTTGGGGCACTGCTCCGACACCATTGGTTCGTATTGGTACCAAACCTGTTGATTGGTGTGCAATATTTCCTTCAGTATCAGCGATTACGAAGTTAAAAAACATATTATCTATACCTTCTAAGGCTTCTCTAAACGAGGATACATTTTTAGTTTCGAGTAATCGATCAAGCCCCATTGAACTACTCTTAGTTTCTGCAAGTGACCACCGAAGGCTTACTGCATCATAGGTAAGTATCTTGAAAATTGGAAAATCTGAGATGATTGGCCCTCGTTCAGTAGAACGAATCTCCAGCTCAACATCTAAACTGTCTTTAACAACAATAATCTCCTTACGTTTTTTGATAGGCACCTTCTCTCCATGCTGTATATAGAAATCTCCTTCTATTTCTTCTATAAATAAATCTTGGCTATCGCCATAGGCATTGGTAACCCCAAAAGAAACAAACTCATTACGGCCACTTAATAACCCGGGGATGCCTGGTATGGCAATGCCTACTGCTTTAAAGGTTGGACAGATTATTCCTACAGGATAGAAAGTTCCTGGAAGAACACGTGCATCTACATGAGGATCATTCGCCAGAATGGGCTTTCCTGTTTGAGATTTTCCACCAGAAATAGCCCAGTTATTAGAACCCAACTTTGGATAAGGCAATAGAGGGTTAGGTAATGATTTTGCAAGAAAATTTTGTTTTGAAGAAATTTTGGTCGTTAAAGTAGTTGTATCACTTTTCAAGGGTTTAGTACGATCTAAATTAATAGAAAGTGGTAAAAGTTCATTTGCATCTTCCATATATGCCGCAAGGTTGAGGCTAAGTACTTCGTCTTCCATATTTTGACTATGGAACAACCCTATAAAGTGAGTAACGGAAATGATATCTACAGGCTTTAGTGGCTCTGGTTTAATTCCCAGCAAACTTAACTCCAATGGGAATTCGTCTACACCTACTTTCAGATATTCATTAAAACCTTCACAATACCATGTTAAAACCTCCTTTGTCGCATTATCCAAATATTGAAAACTTTTCTCGGCATTACCATATAAGTTGAGTACCCGCATTTGTATATCAGACTCAAGCATTGAAGCCCCAACTATTTGGGCAGCTTCTCCTTTTATTATAGCCCTGTAAAACTCAATTTGAAAAAGTCTATCCTGTGCGGTAACAAAAGCTTGTCCTCTTATGGCATCTGGCTTGTTTTCGGCTATGACATAGGCAATGCCATTTTCATCACGGATAATTTCGATGGGACTTTCATTGACCGTTATTTCAAATTTACCATCTCGTTTAAAGTTGTTGGCGTTTTTTATCCAGAAAAACCCGATTGTTGATAGTAGCAATAGAATTAAAAGGAAAGCGAGTAGTAGTTTTTTCATATGGTAAGTCTTAATCTTACTGCTAAAAGTACTTCATTTCTAGGTAACCATAAAACTCTTTTCCCACCTCTCATTGAAACTTGTTTAATAAATTTTCAAGGTTCTCATCTTCCTTCATCAATAAGATGGCTTTTACCTTAATATTTAAACAGAAAATAAGGTGCAGGGAAATACTTTTCTACTTTTGGCATTAATTCTGGCGAAATATATCCCCAATTAGTATAACCATCATTAATAGCTTCTTGGGTCAGAATTTGTAAATGTGTATGACAAAACCAACCACCGCTATCACTTTCTTGCCCTATTTGGGTAAATTCTTGACCAGCCTTAATTTTTTCACCAGTACTTACTAAATGTGGTGTTTTTAAGTGCCCATAAAAAGAATAAAAGATGACCTCATTAATTTCATGTTTTAACATGATATATCCTCCATAATTGCCAATCTTAGTTTCTTTGCCAGTCTTATATACCTCAGCATCAAGAGGAGAAAACATTGGGGTATTATATGGTACGATAATATCTAGACCGAGATGATAATACCTTTTTTCTTCAATGATATTGGGGTATTCTCTAAGGATACTTTTTCTTTCTTCTAAATATTTACCGATACCCCATTGGTGAGATGATTTATCTAGCTCATCAAACACCATATCGTTAAATTCTTTAAAATTGTGGAGGTTGTATTCTAAAGTCTTTGGGTTGTTAGATGAAAAATCAAAAATATAAGGCTTGCCTTTAAGGTAATCACCAAATAGTGGAAAGATATCAATGCCATTAAGGTTCAGCGGATAGTACATATTTTAAGGTAGACAGAAAAAAGTTTGAATAGTAAAAATGTATTTTGCATAACACCTAACAAAATGTGTATGCGGAATAATTTTGTAAGCACAAGATTTTCATTTTCGCGTCGACCATTTCAGATAACTCAGCTTGCTAATTCATCTAAGAATCTATCATAATTCTAATCAGTTTCTTTACGCCATATTTCATCTTCACCATAACCTACTTTCTCATTAGGTAGTGTTAGCTTGTAATGTCTGGCATATTCATCCCACTCGGCTTTTAGTTCAGTAAGTTTATCAGGTTCACTTGTTGCCAAATCAATATTTTGAGATATATCTTCTTTGAGATTATATAATTCCCATTTGCCCTTTCCGTAGGGCGCATCATAAAACTCTGCTTTCCAATTACCCTTCAATACAGCTCTTCTGCCATACATTTCCCAACAATGAGCCTTATCAATTTTGTGGGCATATTCCCGTTTTCCGTTCAACCAATCCATCAGTGATATTCCATCCATAGGGTAGATTTTTCGACCATTAAAAACGGTATCTGGATGCTCTATTCCTGCAAAATCTAATATGGTAGGTGCTATATCTTTTACAGAGATAAATTCATTGCTAATTTTTCCAGCATATGATGCCCATTTTGGAAAACTGATGATCAATGGTGTTCTAACTCCACCTTCAGTTGAAAAACCTTTATACCATTTGAAGGGTAAAGAGCTAACCTGTGCCCATGAAGGGCCGGTGAAAATATAAGAGTTTTTCCGCCCCACATTCTCTATACTGTTGTCGAAATTTTCTGCAACCCATTCTCTGGTATCCACTATGTTGTTGATATTGTTTCCCTCTGCTCCATTATCTGACATAAAAATGATAAGGGTATTATCATCTTGATTGAGGGACTTAAGGTGTTCGATGATTTTACCTATGTTAGCATCTAGTCTTTCAACCATTGCAGCATATACTTCCATCGTCCGAGAAGCTTTCGTTTTCTCATCGTCGTTCAACGCTTCCCAAGGCATTACATTTGGTGTAAGCCCTGGAACAGGAGTATTCTCTGGAATGATACCCAGTTTTTTCCCTTGTGCAATGCGTTCTGCAGTAAGGGTTTCATACCCTTGGTCGTATCGGCCCTTGTATAGATCAATGTATTCATCTGGCACTTGGAGTGGCCAATGAGGTGCCGTATAGGCAATGTAGGAGAAAAATGGCTTATTTTCTTCCACGCTCTCCGAGATGTATTCCATGGCCTTTTGTGTGTAAAAATCAGAGGAATAAAAGCCCTTGGGAAGAGAATCTATTAAGCCACCATCCTCAAAGTAAAGTGACTTTTTGTAGAAGGAAAACATGGGTTGCATATCGTCAAAATGACCCGCACCACCCTGAAGAATACAAAATGAACGATCAAAGCCTCGCTTATCGGGCCATAATTTTTCATCATCGGCAGGGAATGCCTGATGCCATTTTCCAGCTATTGAAGTATGATAGCCACTTGCCTGAAGTAGCCTAGGAAAAGTAACTACATCAAAATTTAAATGTCCTTCATAGCCTCTTACGCCTTTTTGGTTCTCGGCCCAATCCCCTTCCATTGTTCCGTAACCGTTTCGATGATTATCTACACCGGTCAATAGAATACCTCGTGTTGGTGAACACATTGGAGAAGTGTGAAAGGAGGTACTACGTAAACCTATAGAGGCTAATTTATCAAGGTTAGGCGTTTTAATTTCGCTACCAAAACAGCCTAAATCAGTAAAACCTAAATCATCGGCTACAATCAGGACAATATTAGGTCTAGCCTGATCATTCATTGAGGTTTCACGCTTACAACTAGCAATAACAATCAGGAGAGTTATCACAATAGTGGCGAGACGATTATGGTTTTGCATAGTTGTGGAATATTATAGTTGATAAAAGAAGAGTAGCCAATTTTGTATCTCTTTCTTGCCAAATCGTCATAGTTTTAATCAAATTTATCCTATTAGCACTCATTGGTTTTAAAAAAGGTAGTACATCAAAATTCGATATACTACCAGATTTTTAATGCTATTCTTTTTATGTTGATAGACTATCCCATGGACCTGTTATAGCAACTGTATCACCATTTTCCTGAATATTTACGAACAACGTTTTTCCTGAGGGAGAAAAAACTGCTCCCGCAAACTCAGAACCTGAACTTTTATTAATCGCAAAAAGGGATAAATTCCCTTCTTGATCAATAAGATGTATCCTGTTCTCATCTCCATTATCCTCACATACTAATACATCTCCCCAAGGGGTAATGGTCAGGTTATCGCACATATGTAAGACAGATTTATCCTTAGATTCAGCAAAAAGCTCCAAAGTCTCTTTTTTTGTATCATACCTGAATATTTGACCATATTTTTTAGGCCCACCGTTGGTACATGCAAAATATATCTGATTTTCGCCATACCACATGCCTTCACCTCTTGCAAACAGAGCAGCGCCCATTTCAAATCCGCGATACCTTAAATCATCTTTAGGGGAGAGTTCATCCTCGATGTCCAACCAAGTAACAGCATAGGTCTTGGCTGTCTCAATTGTGATATTTCCCCAGTTCCTAGTATCCAGAGAATTTTGTTCTTGTAATGCCAGTACCTGTAACTTGCCCCCTTCGTGTAGGTCTCCAAATGGAATATCCGGTATGAAACGATAAATTAGACCATCTGACCTGTCCTCTGTTTGATAAATTATCCCAGTATCAGCATCAACTGCCACAGCTTCATGATTAAAGCGACCCATTCCCAAAATAGGCTTCGGTTCTACCAGTCCTTTTACATCTGCCGGCACATCGAAAACAAAACCATGGTCTTTCTCAATAATGTCACCATCTGCTTTTGTGACATCTTCTTCACACGTTAACCAAGAATTCCAAGGGGTTGGTCCACCTGCGCAGTTTCTATAAGTGCCTGCCAAGCTCAGGTATTGTTCCTTTACCTCCTGACTTTCCTCATCGAATATAATGGTAGTGGTTCCTCCTAATCCTGGCTTTTCAGCATTACCTGGATCATAAATACTTTTTGAAGAGATTTTGTTTATTAATTCATTTTTGTTTCCGAAAGGGCTATTTTCCAATGATCCAGGACTATTTTCATGGTTCCTGATAATGGTGCATTCTTTGTTCTTGTTCAGAAACGTACCCATACCATCTGGACGGCCCGGGACAAATAAGCCGTCGCTCATTGGGTCCCCAGCCTTGGATATGACCTTGTAAGAAAAACCTTTTGGAAGGTCGAGATAGTTGTTGGGGTCTTTTATTACAGAAAACGCATTATTCGAATTCTCTGAGACTGATGACTTGATATTGCATCTGGCAAGGGACAAAAAACCAACTGAGGTAATGGTCGATCGGGAAATAAATTTTCTACGGTTCATGGTATTTTAATTGATAAATTTTAGTGTAGGTTGATTTATATATATCTTAATGACTATCAAGCGTATCTGGCAATTTATAGCTGTATGTTCCCTAAATAAAGTTCTAAAAATTGATAATACCTTAAATATAAAAAATCCAAAAAATAGCTTCATCTTACTGATCTTTTCGATTGCTAGGTACCGTTTTACTGAGTATCACCTAAACATTTGACCTGCGGCTAAATATAGCTATATTATTAGATATTGTTAGAATAAACAAAATAGGGGAATTAAGACTATGACCAGAACAATAGTATAAGAATGAACTGACAATTCAAAGTACCAAAAGGGCAGACTAAGGACATCATGTTATGGCTCTTGGTTTAGATCAGTGAAGTTATAAGATCATTGGGAATGATTTTTTTGTATATGGGAATTCTAAATACCTTCTATTCCAATTTTATCATTATTTTTCTATGCTGAAACGAATTCATTCTCAGCCCTAAAATATTTTATGAAAATGATAGATAGACGTACACTTTTGAAGCAACTGGGACTTTTAACAGGAGGGATGATGTTAATTCCTGCTTGTAACTTCGATTCGAGAAAGGTCTCTGTCGCTTTAGACAACTTGAATATAACCATAGAGCAAGAGGATCTGATGAAGCTTTTGGTAGAAGTGATCATCCCTGAAGGAACATTGCCCGGAGCAAAAACACTTGAAGTGGATAAATTTGTTTGGGTGATGGCAGATGATTGTCTTACCGAAAAACAGCATATGAGCTTTATCGCGGGCTTGAGTAAATTCAATGCGTTATTCAAAAACAAAACAACCAAAGAGTTTGCTGATGAAGAAGCAATCAAAAAACGACTTCCTTTCATAAAGGAAATCATGGAAGAAAAAGCTCCCGAACCACCTCCATTACCTTTAGCTGAAGCAAAAGATGAAGAGAGCGAAAAGAAAGTAGAAATACCTGCAGAGCAATACCTGGCCTATATCCAGGAATTTGTTAGTATGGTAAAAAGATTCAGTATTACCGGTTATTTGCAATCGGAGTATGTTATGCGTGAAGTCATGCCTTATGCGCTCGTACCAGGCAAAGAAGAGTTCTGTAAAACAATCAATCCAACTCAAAAAGTAAATCTCAATGGCTAATTTTAATATAGATAGTATCAAACAAAGGACCTTCGATGCCATTGTAATCGGCTCAGGCATTAGTGGTGGCTGGGCTGCCAAAGAGTTAACCGAGAAAGGTTTGAAAACGCTTGTCCTCGAACGAGGTAAAGAAGTCAAGCATGTGGTCGATTATCCTACCACGAACAAAATGCCTTGGGAGTTTGAACATCGGTACCAAGTGACTGAACAAATAAAAAAAGAGAATCCTATTGCTAGTAGATGCTATGCCTTCAAAGAAGACAGGATGCATTTTTTCGTGAAAGATAAAGAGCATCCCTATGTGCAGGATAAGCCTTTCGATTGGATACGTGGCTATCAGACTGGAGGGAAATCATTGATGTGGGCAAGACATACCCAACGTTGGAGTGACTATGATTTTGAAGGGCCTGATAGGGATGGCTTTGCTGTTGATTGGCCCATTAGATACAAAGATTTAGCTCCATGGTACAGCTATGTAGAACGTTTTGCTGGGATTTCTGGCAATAAAGATGGTCTGGCAGAATTACCTGATGGAGAGTTTTTGCCTCCAATGGAGATGTCCTGTGTAGAGTCCTATTTTAAGGAAGTGGTTGCTGAAAAATACAACAAACAAAGACATGTAATTATAGCCCGGAGTGCAAACCTTACAGGAAATGCAGCTTTCTATGCGCAACAAGGAAGAGCACTCTGCCAAAAAAGAAACCTTTGTCAAAGAGGCTGCCCATTTGGAGGATATTTTTCAAGTAACTCAAGTACTTTGCCTTGGGCGATGAAGACTGGAAATCTCACTTTGAGAAACCATTCAGTTGTGCATTCTATCATCTATGATGAAGAAAAACAACAAGCTATAGGAGTAAATGTGATTGATGCTCAAAGCAAAGAAATGATTGAGTTTTATGCCCCGATTATTTTTGTAAATGCTTCCACGCTCAATACAAATCTGATCTTACTCAACTCAAAATCTAACCGATTCCCCAATGGTTTGGGCAATGACAATGAACTGCTCGGAAAGTTTGCAGCCTTTCACAATTACAGGGCAAAAATAAGTGCGAAATATGATGGTTTCCCAGATAAAGCAACATTCGGAAGAAGACCTACTTCGTGCTACATTCCTCGCTTTAGAAATGTATTCAAACAAGAAACTGACTTTTTGAGAGGATATGCATCAGGTTTTTCGGCCCAAAGGTCAAAAGAGATCGAGACAAAAGATTTATTTGGAGAGGAATTGAAAGAAAGTTTGCTCAATCCTTCCTATGGTCCTTGGTCAGTACATTCTCACATGATGGGTGAGACGATCCCTAAAGAAGAGAGCCAATATGCTTTAGATGCTACTAAAAAGGATGAATGGGGGATTCCTCTAATAAAAGTAGCCGTAGATTACGATGATAATGATGAGAAAATGGTAGAAGATTTCCACGAGCAGTTAACAGAAATGTTCACAGTAGCGGGCTTCACCAATATCAACACTCGAGATACCAAGCAAGCCCCTGGCTTAGATATTCACGAGATGGGAGGCGTAAGAATGGGTAATGACCCCAAAACTTCTTTACTGGATAAATGGAATAGGTTGCACTTGTGCAAAAATGTATTTGTGACGGATGGCTCTTGTATGACTTCAACAGGAACACAAAATCCTTCATTGACCTACATGGCATTAACGGCCCGTGCAGTTGATTATGCTGTTAAAAATGTAAATATCTAGCAGTAGAAAAATAGTTTTCCAGTTTTAGACCCAACAGTTTCAATAAGCTTATTTAAAATGACAATTGTTTTTATTAAAAAACGAATGCTTCTTTCACTAGTCGCGGTAATATTGCTTTTCCTAAATAGCTGTCAAGAAAAAGCCAAAAATATAAAAATAGAAAAGGGAGCTAGCATAGTTTTGTTAGGGAATAACTTGGGTGCCCGAATGATGCACTATGGAAGCTTTGAAACAGAGATGCATGTGAAGTATCCAGATCATCAACTTTTTATAAGAAATATGGCAGATGGAGGGAACACTCCTGGTTTTAGGCCGCATGCTGGCAGACCATCTCCTTGGGCCTTTCCAGGAGCTGACCAGTTTCAGGTTGAATTGGCAAAAAACTCTGGAAGTGAAGGTACATTTGAAAGCCCCGATGAATGGCTCACAAGATTGAAAGCAGATGTCATTATTTCTTTCTTCGGTTTCAATGAATCTTTTGCAGGTGAAGCTGGCTTGGAAAACTACAAAAAAGAACTGGATGCATTCATTCAGCATACTTTAGCACAAAAGTACAACGGAAATACCGTCCCTCAATTGGTCATTGTTTCTCCGATAGCCTTTCAAGACCTTACTGAAAAGTATGATTTACCTGACGGGCAAGCTGAGAATGCAGACTTGGAAATATACACCAAAACCATGGAGGAAGTGAGTGGGCAATATCCTGAAGTGAAATTTGTAGATGCTTTTAATCCATCAAAAGAGTGGTATGCTACCAACAAAGAATTAACCATAGACGGTATACAACTTAATGAAGAAGGTTATCAGTTATTCGCCGAGTTTTTAACTGAAAATATTTTTGGGGAGCATCCCAACAAAGCTGAGGAGAAAAAGGAAGCCATAAAAAAGGCCGTGCTTGAAAAGAATTACTTTTGGCATAGCGATTATAAAATTCCTAATGGTGTTCATGCATTTGGACGAAGGTATAAACCCTATGGCCCTGATAACTACCCCTTTGAAATTCAGAAAAGTAGGGAACTTACAGCCGTGAGAGATAGTCTGATTTGGGCTACTGCGAAAGGAGAAGTATTCGATTTAGCTGCCGCAGATGCTAGAACAGTAGAAATTCCAAAGATTGAAACAAATTATAATATCAGTGGTGAAGCTACTAATGCACAATATCTTTATGGCGATGATGCTACTAATACATTATCATTACCACTGGGCTTTAAAGTAGCGTTATTTGCCTCAGAAAAAGAATTTCCTGAACTGGCAAATCCTGCTCAGATGTCTTTTGACAACAAAGGTAGGCTATGGGTGGCTACGCTTCCTTCTTATCCCCATTATAAACCCGGTGACCCAAAACCAAACGATAAGTTGATAATTTTGGAAGATGTTGACAAAGATGGAAAAGCAGATAAGCAAACAGTTTTTGCAGAAAATCTTCACTTGCCCATCGGTTTTGAGTTTGCACCAGAGGGAGTTTATGTTTCACAGGGAACGAATTTAATACTGCTTACCGATACAGATAATGATGACAAGGCAGATAAAACTGAAATTGTATTAAGTGGTTTCGATGACCACGATACACACCATGCTATCTCAGCTTTTTGTGCTGATCCCTCAGGTGCTTTTTATCTATCTGAAGGCGCATTTCTACATTCTAATATTGAAACGCCTTATGGACCAATTAGGGGTACAAATGGTGGTTTTTTCAGGTATGATCCCAAAAGAAAAAAATTGGAAAGGACTTCCCAAGTAACGATCATTAATCCTTGGGGTATTGCTTTTGACGAATGGGGAGAGGACTTTTTTGCACAAACTTCCAACCCAAAAGTACACTGGATGCTACCGGGCTCTGTAAAGCCAAGATATGGTGTCGCTTCTCCACTTTCTCCTGAATTGATAGAACCAGCACATAGAGTAAGGCCTACTTCGGGTTTGGAGTTTATCTATAGCAGGCATTTCCCCGAACAGATGCAAGGAGATTTATTGATTGGTAATACCATAGGATTTTTAGGAATTAAACAACATCAATTCTCCGAGGATGGTACTGGTTATAAAACCACACATAGACAAGACTTGATAAAAGGATTAGATAAAAATTTTCGACCTGTCGATTTGGAATTTGCCCCAGATGGTTCCCTGTATTTTATCGATTGGCATAATGTATTGATTGGCCACATGCAACATAATGCCCGTGACCCACTTAGAGACCATGTGCATGGAAGGGTCTATAGAATTACTTATCCCTCTAGACCATTAGTTACACCTGCCCAAATAGATGGAGCTAGTATTGAAACTCTGCTAGAAAATTTAAAATTACCAGAATATAGAACAAGATACCGCACAAGAAGAGAGCTTAGAGGTAGGGACAAGGAACTGGTTTTTCAAAAACTCCAGATATGGAAAGCTAACCTAGATAAAAATGATGACAGATACGAACATCATTTACTAGAAGGCCTATGGGTTTCTTGGGGAATAAATAAAGTAGACCAAGCATTATTAACACAATTACTTAGTAGCAATGACCATAGGGTAAGAGCTGCATCAGTAAGAGTGTTAAGGTACACAGGACACCAGATAAACAACCAATTTGAATTATTAGAAAAAGCTGCAAATGACAGACATAGCAGGGTTAGGTTGGAAGCAATTGTTACGGCGTCTTGGCTAAAAAAAGAAGCTGGGGAAAAAGTATTAGCGGTAGCCGAAAAACATGATGTAGACGAATGGATGTTGCCTTCTTTCAATTTTTCTAAAGCACAACTTTCGGGTGAGTTTTCTGAAGAAGCCGAAACACAAGTTTTAGCTTCCCATCTTAATGGAGAAGACTTATTGGTATTTTCCAAGGGCAAGGAAATTTATGAGACTGAGGGATATTGCATTACCTGCCATCAAGAAAGTGGTAGTGGTTTACAAGCTGGTGGTTATCCTACTTTGGTGGCAATAGATTGGGTTACAGGAAATGAAGAAAGGCTTATAAAACTTACATTAAATGGACTTTATGGGCCAATGGATGTTATGGGAAATCATTACGATGGACAAGTACCTATGATGCCCTTTAGAGAACTACTAGACGATGAAGAACTGGCAGCGGTATTAACTTATGTGAGAAATGCCTTTGGAAACAAAGCCTCGGTAATTTCTCCTGAAAAAGTAAAAAAAGTGAGGGAAGCAACAAAAGATAAAGAAGGGTTCTACACTCCTGAGGAATTGAAAAAAATGCATCCGAACTGAAATATAAATTAGTGGCAATGAATTATTTGTACAATTTGAAGCGCATAATAGTACGGCTAGGTCTAATGATATTTTTTTCTACATACCTTTTGGGTTGTAGAGATAATGGAAACTCTGCGCAAAAAGAAGTCCCTGAAAAAACTCAAGAAAGACCTCTGAATGTAGTTTTTGTAACAGGTGATGAAGAGTATCGGTCGGAAGAATCCATGCCAATGTTGGCCAGATTGGTTAAAAGGGAACTCAAAGCCAATGTGAAAGTTTGCTATGCCCTAGATTCAACTGGTACAATCGCCCCAAATAATACCAATCATATTGCAGGACTAGAAGCGCTAGAAGAAGCAGATTTAATGGTTATTTTCACCAGATACAGGACCTTGCCCGAATCTGAAAGAAAATACATAGTTGATTACGTGGAATCTGGAAAACCCATAGTTGGTTTCCGTACATCTACCCATGCTTTCAAATATGATTTATCTCAGGACTCTACCCTTGCTTATTGGAATAACGAATGGCCGACCAAAGTTTTCGGGCAACAGTGGATAACACACCACGGACATTTTGATGATGGAAGAAATCCTTTGACTGAAATCAAAAAGATTGAAGGTATAACCCATCCCATCCTTAAAGGATTTGAAAGTTTTGAGGCTTATTCTTGGTTGTACCATGTAGACGGGGGGGACTGGAAACTATATGGTGACAGTAAGCCATTCCTAGTGGGTTGTTCCCTAAAATCGAAGCATGAAATGGAAGGTAGGCTAGACCAATATCCAATAGAGAATCCTGTGGCTTGGACAAAAACTTATACAGGAAGCCAAGGAAAAACTGCCCGAGTATTTTTTACTACACTGGGGCATCCTTATGACTTTAAGCTGGAAAATGTTAGAAGAATAGCTTTAAATGGTATTTATTGGGCATTGGCAAAGGAAAATGATATCCCAGAGAATGGAACAAATGTTACCCTCGATGTAGTTTATGAACCCAATAACTCTGGTTTTGACCCACCTTCCTATTCAACTGAAAAGATTTTTTTTGAACCATGATGAGTAAGGGACCTTCCTGAACCGGATTTTAATTTTTTACTTGCTGGAATGATATACATGGCCTTCAAGGTTTGATTATGTTATAAATTTATTTCACTTAACATAAATTTAATTATGTGCCAATTATTGCATGATTATATATTATTATATTTTACTATCTTTTTAAGTTAAGAAATTATAGTGGTTTTAGAAAGTATGTCGAATTTTTATGCACCCTTATTTTAAATAAATTTAGCCACATATAATTATTTGAGTGGCTCCTATAATTTAAGCTTATTTATATTTGAAATAAATGCATAATTTTCAAAGAGTTACCCAGTCGATTGAGGTCAGGTAAAAAATAGTTTATGAAATATTTTGGATATGCTTTAATGGTCATTCACATTTTTCTGTTGCTATGGTCAACGGGTGGTATTATTGAGATGATATCAAGTAATGTCCCTTGGGCGCCATATACTAATATAGATTTCCCAAATTGGTTACTGCCCATTCATTGGGGATCAGTAATTATCACCTCGGCCGGTTTTTTAATAGGCTATTTTACCAAATGGAGTGGAACAGCCGGATTTATGCTTGCAACATACACCATGCTATTTACTATATGCGTGATTGAAACTTTTGGGTTTATGACAAGTCCAACAAAATTTATTGCGATGGTGACTGAATTAGTGACATACACGGTTATTATAGTTATACTATTTAAGAATAGATATTTTGTGGAGTATTTCACTTAAGATGAATAAAAGAATCCTGAACAGTTAATAACTTTTGGCTAGAAGACAACTGACAGCAAGATTCAAGGTCTGAAAAGCATTTATCTACCTCTAATGTTCATTCTGGTCCACCATCATTTACCCAACATACAATTATCTCTTGTTCATCTTCTGTTAGCCTGCCCTTAGCTTGAGGAGGCAAGCCTTCAAAATTAGTGTTAATTGCATTCTTCAATTCTAGCCTTACATTAAATACATTATTATAAGTAGTAAAAGGTCGTAAGCTATTTGAACCATCATGACACCCTGCACTTGCACACTTTTGATTTATGATAGTACTTATGTCATTGATGTATGTATAATTTGTGTTTTCACACGCATCCACAGGTGTAGGTGTTTCATCTCTTTCACATGCAGAAAATACAAAAAAGAGTGCTATGAATAGAGGATGTACATTAGGTTTTGATTTTTTAGATTTCATGTTCATATAGGTTTCAGTGGATATTTCAGTTTCACTCCTATCTTCCCATTTCAAATCATTCCTATAATAATTTAAGGTTAATATTTTACATATCAAACAGGATTTTGACTTGAGCTATTTTTAATGAAATATCATGAAGGTGGTCAACAGACTATAAACAAGTGTGTTTATACTATTTTCATACTAACCCCTAAATATTTGATTGAATATTTTATATATGGCTGAATATATAGAAAATCTGGAGCATTAAGTGATTAACATCAGAAGCGATTACGCGCTTTTCAGCCTTCGATACTACTTTTGGGTCTTATGGTGTCTTCCAAGAATTTTTCTAAAATACAAGTTGACCACAATAATCAAAAAGTTATCTTATCGTTGGATATTGCCGAAAGTCTCTTGAAGGTAGGTCTTTTAGAAAAATCTCTACCAAAATTTATTATCAATCATAGATAACAGTGACATACCTGCCGCTGCTCCGGAAATAAACAGATTCCATTCGCGGTGTTTTATCTTTATGATATTTAGGAAGAGAAAGGAAATGCCTACAATAAAAAAAACAACCAATAATTGTCCTAGTTCAATTCCTATATTGAAGCCTAATAAAGGTACCACAATGTCTGAGGGATCCATAATTAAAGCCTTGAAATAATTGGAAAAATCCATGCCATGGATGATTCCAAAAAACAAAGCCATTATATAATTTTTACCCATTTTTGAAGGTTTTTCAGCAGAAACAGAACCTATTACATTATGAAAGGCAGTAATGAAAATAGTAAGTGGAATCAGGAATTTAATGATTTTGGTAGAGATTGTGAAAATATCTAGAGAAGCCAGTATTAATGTGATACTATGACCAATCGTAAAAGCTGTAACCAAAATAAGTATATTTCTCCATTGCTGAATGCGATAGATGGCGCATAATGCTATTAAGAAGAGTATATGATCATAGCCTGCCAAATCTGAGATATGATCATAACCAAGCATCAAGTAAAATTCGAAAGGGTGCATGCTAGTATTTTAATAGGTGTGTAGATGTTTTTTTATTCAACATCAAACTATTGGATTCTCCATTTACATGGACATAGACGATGTTGTTTTGATCGAAAAACAAATCCGTAAAAACAGCATTTTTAATATCCAACGATGCTATTGGAGATTGCTGCTGATACTCAAAATACACCCATAAGGCTGTATTATCTCCTTCACCACTTAATCTCTTTTTTTTTATTTTGAGATTAATTTCCTTGTTATTGATTTTAATGTAGAAAAATTGGTTGAGATAGTCCATCAACATTTGATCGGCCTGAGCTGATTCATTGGGTTGGCAAAAAGCTAGTTCTTTGCTGTAAGGATCAAATACTAAAGCTTCATTAACATCTGTCAAAAATAACTTGAGGTTGACGGTCATGAGTTGTTTACTAGATGAATACTCAATCTCACATAACGACAACCTCAAGGGATGGGCAACCATTTGCCCATATAGCATTAAAGTTATTAAAACACACAATAATCTCAACACAACCTAAAAGTTTTTAACTTACGCTTGGCTGGATTGTATCTGTTCGGCAACAGCCTGAACTTCCTTAAAGACACGAATCAAATTACCAGACCATATTTTTTCGATTTGTTCTTCAGTATATCCACGTTTTACAAGTTCGATAGTGATGTTCATCACTTCACTAGCATCAAATATTCCCTCTATACCCCCGCCTCCATCAAAATCACATCCAATGCCTACATGATCAATTCCAGCCACTTTAACGATATGGTCGATATGATCTACAACATGTTGCACAGTTGCTGGAGGGTTGGGATATTTTTCATTCAACTCCTGAAATGACTTTCTTAAAGCCAACCTTTCATCTTTGGTCATTTCACTGATAGGTTTCATATTTGCGCGAAGTTCAGCTACTGCAGAGTCTCTTGCTGCATTGGGCGGAGCTTCTCTTAAGTAGTCGGCAAGCATTGTTAATTGTACAACTCCTCCATTGTCTGCCATTAATTTTAGCATTTCATCCGTCATATTACGATTGTGGTCTGTAACAGATCTAGCATTGGAGTGGCTCGCAATAATTGGCGCTTTAGAGAGGGCTATTGCATCATAAAATACACTATCATTACCATGTGACACATCTACCATAATTCCCAAACGGTTCATTTCCTTTACAACTTCAGCTCCAAAATCACTGATTCCACCGTGCTCTGGTCCGTCAGAATCAGTAGCAGAGTCAGCCAAATCATTGTTCGAAGAATGCACTAAAGTGATATAGCGAACCCCTTTTTCATAATACAATTCAATATTCGAAAGGTCTTTCCCGATGGGATAGCCATTTTCGATACCAATATAAATAGCTCGCTTTCCTTCTTTCTCTAGCTCATAAGCATCATCAGGATTAATTGCCAATCCCACAATATCAGAATTTCTTTGAGTAGAAACAGTTATTGAATCTATCATTTGAAGACAAAGTGCTTTAGCACGAGTGTTGCCATCGTCATCACGGATATCTTGTGCAACAAAAGCTGCAAAAAAGATAGCATCTAATCCGCCTTCTTTCATTCGAGGATAATCAACTTTTGAACCTGTTTCGTTAGGGTCGTGGCGTTCAGCCATATTAAAGCCAGGTTCAATCATGCGTAAGGGTGTATCAGCATGCGTATCTAGGGTAAGAACCCTGTCATGGATTTCAAGCGCTCTTTTGGTCAATTCTTCTTCCGTTTCCACTTCAGTAGTGGCCTGTTTTGCCGTACAGCCAAATAACAATACTATTGCGAAAACAATGGAAAAAATAGGATAACTCCTGTAAAGTTTAGGGAACATAAATGATAGATTAGGTAAATACTAAATTTGGGTAATCAATATACATGTAGTTTATCTAAAAAGAAGCAAAGAACAAGGGTAATAAAGCGTGCCCTTTTTGATGTATGCTCTAGTGCTTTATGTTCATTATTGGTATAGGAGACACGAAGATAATTAAAATTCCCAATCATACCTAATGCATTTGATGGGTATGTTGAACCCTGATTTATTAGGTTATAATTATACTTGTTGAGTATATAGAACAGCTAATCCAATCAACATTATTTATTAAAGGTTTTATCAATTCAAAACGCTTCTTCAATCATTCCGTTATTTAATGCTGCACCTGCTATATTTCCTGCAGCTACAGCGTTAGAAACAGCACGAAAGGGGCTTGCATTATCTCCACAAGCAAAAATACCATCCACTGTTGTTTTTTGGAACATATCTACTTTAAGAAATCCTTCCTCTGTCAGTTCACAGCCCAGTGCTTCAGGAATTTTACAATGTTGTTCAAAGTCTGGCCGTGTATACATTGCTTTAAGCTGAAATGTTGAATTGTCGGAGAAAACAATTTCTTGGATACTACCATTATCGTGGTTCAAAGCATTAATTTCCTTTTCTATAATTGAAATATTATTCTTTTTGATTTTGTCTGCTTGGTCTTGATTTAATGTAGATTTTCCATTGGTGAATACTGTCAAATCTTTTGTCCAATTACTGATGAGTTGGGCGTAATGAAACGCAATATCACCGTTAGCTAAGATTCCTGTCCTTTCATTTCTTACTTCGTAACCATGACAATAAGGACAATGTATGACCGATATTCCCCAACATGCAGCGAGTCCTTCAATTTTCGGCATTATATCTTTTATTCCCGTTGCAAAAATGAGTTTTTTAGCTATAAATTTTTCAGCATTTCCAACTGTTATTTCAAAGCTATTTTTAGTTTTTATAGCACTTGTTGCTAGTCCATTATAAAACGAAACAGTATCGTATTTTTCTACTTGTTGTTTGGCAGTCAAAGATATTTCCTGTGGTGTTTTCCCATCCTGAGTAATGAAGTTATGAGAATGGGGAGTTTGTCTATTACAAGGTTTTCCACTGTCAATGATTAAAACATTTCTTAGCGACCTACCTAGAGCCATACCTGCCGAAAGGCCTGAATAACTCCCACCAATTATAATAACATCAAATATGTTTTTACCAGCCATAAATTTTAATTTTTTGGTAAAAATAGATATTTTAATTATTGTTGCAACAATGTTGCATTAAGAGATTGTCATGAAAAGAAGGAATACACAAACTAAAGAAGTTGTTCTAGAAATTCTTAAAACTGCAGGCAAAGCAATGAGTCAGGATGAAATTCAGAATATGATTATTCCTGAGGTTAATCGAACTACTGTTTATAGGGTCTTAAATCAGTTTTATGAAGATGGCATTGTACACAAAGTAGTGGCAGATAATGGCAAACAATATTTTGCAGTTTATTTAGATTGTGAAGGAAATGCCATGAAAGGACATCATTTTCATTTTCGCTGTACCAAATGTGATACAATTAAATGTTTGTCTATACCAGTCAGTTTTTCAATTCCTAAGGGCTATCAGATTGAAGATGTAAATTGTGTCTTAACAGGTGTCTGTAAAGATTGTACGAATTGATTCAAGCATAATATAATTGATGTATTGAGTTGTGCCCCTTTTTTGTCTTCATAGCAAAATCCGAAGTTTATAGCAGCAATTTTCGGCTTACTACAAATATTGAAAAAATTAGAAAAACTCAATTCTTTCCTGTTAACTCGGCTTTGAAGATTGATAGGTTAGTTTACGCCAAATAAACTCCAGTGGTCCTTGTTTGAATCTACTAAGCCAAAAACGGCTAAAAATCCATTGTACCGCTAAAATACCAATTGCAAAAATAGGAAGGTATGAAAATGGGACTTTACGCATTAAAGCAAAGCCATACCCAAAAAATAAGAAAATTGCTGTTACATTCTGAAAGATGTAATTAGTAAGTGCCATACGACCAAGTATAGCAAGATTATGGTATACTAGCATTGCTCGACCCGATGCCCAAAGATAAACCACTAGCATACATATTGCCAATGCGAAAGCCGTTGCACCTATATGGTAAACCACACCGAGAAGAAAACCAATCTCACTAAATCCACTTGGCCACCCATATGAAGTTTTAATGAATGCATATCCAAAATGAGTTACCAATCCAAGTATGCCGAGCCAAATTGTTGAATTGGGAACAGATATATCCTTGTTTCGAATTTTTGGCAACCAAATCCTTGCGAGTAATAGTCCTATCAGAAACAAGCCCATTACATGAAAATAGCGGCCAAACATTAGGTAACTCATTGCACGTGGAATCGCATAAAGCACATTCACAGAAAAAACTTCCAAAACTGAGTCAGAAGTTCGCATTTCGAGCAATGTTAAATCTGCATATCCCCATTGAGCTTTTAAGTTAGTTGAAATCCGAGAAAGCGAACCCCAGAAAGTTGATTCGGGTGTAAAATATAATATTGTATGCATTACTATAGGAAAAGCTAATAGAACCAAAATCCATCGAAATAACGCTTTATTCGAAAAGCCTAGAAAAAAAGGCAATAACATCCCAAGCAAGCTATATAGTGTTAGAATATCTCCATTCCACACACAATACATATGTAACAAGCCAAAACAACATAATACAACCATTCGTCTGAACCAAAAATTGGCAAAACTTATCTCTGAACTACTAAATCGTTCTGCTTGAAGCGCAAAGCCAACACCAAAAAGAATAGAAAAAATACTGTAAAATTTGCCTTCTATAAACCAGTCAATAAAAAATAATACACCACGGTCTGCAATTGGTAACTCAGGGATTTCTTCTGGATTATAAGTATTATAACCTATAAAGCTATAGAGATTTGCCATTAAGATTCCAAAAAGAGCAAATCCTCGTAATGCATCAAGAACCTGAATTCTCTCCGATGCTGTAGTTGGTTTTATAGTTGACATAGCGTTTTCTTTTCATTCATCGCGTAATTTGTCAAATTCATCATTATGAATCAAAAGGCTCAATACTTTATCAACTCCAATCCAGCTTTATCATAATTTTCAATAAGACAATCAGTAATAAACCTCATTATCCATTGAAATATCTCCATTTATACTAGCGGTTGTTCTTAAAAGATTTATTTGGATAGTCAGGTACAGCAGGTACATCCCTCGGATCCTCTTCAATCTTTTCTAGTAATAGCTTTATCGCAGCATCTAGCTGTGCATCTTTGCCATTAAAAGTTTCATGAGGTAGATTGTCTAATTCGATATCTGGTACAAATCCTTGGCCTTCAATTAGCCATTCACCCTCAGGACCGTAGACTCCAAACATTGGTGCTCTTGCAACACCATTATCTGTTAAGCGATTCGCACTATTTAACCAGATTTGGCCACCCCAAGTTCGAGTGCCGATAGTGGTGCCAAGGCCAAGTCTTTTAAATCCTTCGGCAAAAGCTTCTCCATCAGAATATGTATTTTCATTGACCAGCACAACTATGTGTCCTCTAAATGAATAAGGCATGTTCCAATAAGGCTCTCCAGATCTTCCTTTCCAATACATCCAAGCCTTTCTCATCAATTTCTCAAGAATAAAACTATCTATGTTTCCTCCCCAATTATAGCGCACATCTACAATCAATCCTTTCTTATTAAATACAGGGTAAAACTCACGATAAAACTCAGCGATGTTCCAAGAACTCATTGCTTTTAAGTGCAGATAGCCAATATTGTTTTCACTATCTTTTTCCACTTTGAGGCGGTTACAGTACTCCCAATCGTTATACCTCTCCCAAAAATCGCTACCTTTAGGTTTAACAATAATATCTCTACTAGTATCACCTCTTTTAAGACTTAACTTTACTTGCTTTCCTACCTGATTACGGATCAACTCACCTATATCTAGTGCAGATAAAGCTTCTCTCCCATTCACTTTTGTAATAATATCACCCTCTTTTACATCAAGGTAAGGATCATCAAGAGGCGTCTTAAGATCAGGATAATCGGGGTCAACTCTATATATATAGTCTATTCTAAATCCACCATTGGCCTCATCTCTGCTTGTTCTTGCACCCAAAGTGGCTACTTGAATGCTTTTGTTATCGTTTCTTGTATCACCGCCACCAACACTTGTGTGTAATGCGGAAAGTTCACCAATTAGTCGTGTAATCAAATCTGATAATTCGTTTCTTGTAGTTACACGTTCAACTAAAGGGGCATACTTCTCGTACATTGCATCCCAGTCTACTCCGTGCATATTCTTGTCATAAAAATAATCGCGCTCCATACGCCATGCATCTTTAAATATCTGCTTCCAATCCTCCCTAGGATTAATGGAAAATTTCCAACCACTCATATCTATCTTGCCATCATTCAGTTTTACACTTCCTGTACCTGCGTCGACTATATAATAAGACCTACCTTTTCTCACCAAAAGTTTCTTTCCATCCTGGGTCATTTCATAACCATTAACCTCAGCCGCCATATCAGTAATTTTTATATCTTCATTGGTTATTTTTACTACCTTCAGATGTGATTTAGCTTTAACACCTGTCTCTGAAGCCATCATATACAGGGCTTTGTCATTAACTTTCAAGCTGTAATAGTTACCAGCTGAGATAGGTACTTCAACAATTCTAGATTGTATTCCTAATTTATCGATACTGACAACTAATTTATCTTCCGATTCTTCAGACTTATCTTTTTTCTTTTTTTTATCCTTTGCTGGTTCTTCGACTTCGGCTTCTTTTTCATCTTCCATCAGTTCATCATTTTCTCTAAAAGGAGACCTTGTGCCTTTTTTCAAAGCTACATGATAGACTTTTTCACTTGCATCCCAATAAGGTTCAGGCTGTCTTGTTCCCCAAGGACTACCTACCAAAGTAGTGAAGCTACGGTCAGACAGAAAATACATGAATTTACCATCAGGGCTCCACTTAGGATTAAAGCTATTAGCCCTGTCGGTGGTAAGGTCGAACATAGATCCATCATTCACATTGTACACTTTGATTTGGGTCATGGAATTGAGCGCTGTCTGAACAAATGCCAGCCATTGACTATCTGGCGACCAGGAAAAGTCTCTAATGCCTTCTTGATTGGTAGATATCTTTTTGCTTATTCCAGTAGAAACATCGAGTATGTACATATTGGATTCAAGATCATCATAGGCAATCCACTTTCCATCATGCGAAGTAATCCCTTGATACCTTAATAAGTTTCCATCACTAGTTATAGACTTAAAATTTCCAGTACCGTCTGCTGCAAATTGAACGAATTCAAACTCTCCACTTTCATCCGATAAAGTGATAATGTTTTCCCCATCATGAGAGAAAACTGCATCTCGAAAGCGAACATCTTTTTTTTCTGTAAAATCGACTACCCTACCTGATTTTACTGGTACAACAAATACACGACCTCTAGCTGTAATGACAACTTTTTCTCCTTTAGGGTCAGGATGAACAGAGGTAATGTATCTGGAAGGATTTTCATCCCATTTCTCTCTCAATTGTGCTAAGTCTGAAGCTAATTTGATATCTATTTTATTGTATTCATCTGAAGTAATATCTAGTAGCCAAAGGTCTGCGGCATGTTGATATACAATCTTACCATTATCAACGTTTGCAGAACGTACGTCAAATATTTCATGTTTGGTGTGTTGCTGTAAATCATTGCCTTCTGCGTCCATGGACCATATATTCATTATACCATCTCTATCAGAAATAAAATACACCCTGCCATCATACCACATCGGATTAAAACTCTCGCCATCATAATCCTTTGTCAATTTAACTGCCTCATTACTCCCATCAAATTTCCAAATCTGTCGTGCAGTACCCCCAACATATCTTTTGGCAGCATCACCATGATCAGCAGGGCGTATAAAGAACCAAATTCCATCTTCATTTTGCACACCTTCACTGGCTTGATAAAGTGGTACAACTGACTTTGTTTTTAAATTTGGATTGATTGTCACCAATTGCTCATCGGGAAGTTTATTAAATGCGTAGGTTTGGTAAACAATTTTTCCATCAGGTGTCCAACTAGTTACTATGGAACCGTCTGATTCATAGGTCCAACGGGTGGTCATCCCTCCATCTATGGGAAGCGTGTATACTTCTGTAGGACCTTCATAACTGGCAGAATAAGCAAGCGTCTTCCCGTCAGGTGAAATTACAGGATATCGTTCTTCCTCTGCATGAGTGGTCAGTCTTTGGGCAAGTCCTCCTTCAATTGAAGCTTTCCAGATGTCTCCCTCTGCTGTAAAAACAATGGTATTTTGATGAATGTCGGGATATTGATAGTATCCTTCAAATCCCTGAGCATTGGCTTGGTTTAGTCCAAATGTTAAGCACAGTATGATTTTTAAAAGTGTTGAGACTTTTGACTGCATATTGTTATAGTTTGTATGGTAAAAAGATATCATGTTTAAGTCCAGACGAAATTGTAAAAGTATTTAGAGAATCAAGCCATTGATTATATGTTGTGTTATGTATTGCTCGCTGAAGTCGCGTAAATCTACATCGATTACAATAGAAGATGAACTTAATTTTTCACCATTTCCCCTGTAGAACTCTTGTTTATGGCAATTGGGATGAAATATTGCGGAAAAGAAATATAAATAAACTGCGAAAACAATTGACGCTATTTTTATCTTCCTTTCCATTTACTCAAAGTTATCAAATAAATTATTAGATGCAACAATGTTGCATTAATTGGAAAACTGCCAGATTTAGACTTAATATTCCATAGTAAGATTTATCGGTCTTGATGTGCTCTTTGTTGTTCCAATATACATAGATATTCAAGAAAAAAGGGCAGAATACCTGCCCTCGAAGTTATTTGCTTTTTGTCATCTTCATTTTATCGACCTTCTTCTATGATCAAAGAGCCAACCTGATTATCCTCCATCATTTTACGAAGTGAAGCAACTTTTTCCTTTTTGACTTGCTCCCATTCTTTTTGCACTTGTAACCATTCTGAATGTAACTTGTCATATACTTCTACATACTGATCGGCAGGCTTAAAGTCAGCAATAGCAATCGTAGAAGATAAGTAGCTCAACTTTTCCATGAGCATACCTGGTAATCGGATTCCATCCTGCCCCATTCCAGTATGTTTTAGCTGAACCATTTTATTTTCTACTTGTGTTGCTATGCTATCCATTTCCTTAATGTTGTCTAATATTTCTCCAGATACCATCGGCATCATATCTCGAAGTTGTCTTCGGAGCTTTTCCGCCTCGTTAACTGCTAAAGATATCTCTTCAAAATCAGTTCTGATTTTACCCAATAGCTCTTTCTGCTCAACAATGTCATTCAAGGTGCCCTCTGAATTCGGATCTTTCATCAATTTGAAGCTTTGACTTTGCTCTATACCTCCAGCTTTTAGGGTAACTGTATAAGTTCCTGGAGTAGCCATTATGGACATAGGGGCGACCAATGATTCTCGGGTTCGGTTATCGTCCATTTCGAACCATGGAGCATAAAGCGGTTTTGTGCGTAATACTACTGTAGTTGTTGAGTCCTCTTTAAAATCCCACCAAACCCTGTTTATACCGGGTTTTCCTTTATGTTTAATGGTACGGACAGTTTCTCCAGCTTCATTCGCAATCACTAAAGAAACAGCTTCATCCATCTCTTCCGACTGCCAATAATGCAGCGAAGTCCCTGCCGGCGGATCGTCCCCAAAAGAAGCTTCTTTAAAAAACTGCATAACCATAGAAACAGGTTGTAGTCTGTAAGCATCCTTTGGATCAAATAAGTGTAGTGAAGAATTGGAAACCGCATCATTAAATTGCTGAATAGGAGTTAAATCATCCAGGATCCAAATACCTCTTCCATAAGTGCCAACAACCAAGTCATTAAAATGCTCAGGGATATCCATCCAATACATAGGACTAGAGGGAAGGTTAGTCATGAGCGATTGCCATGTTGCGCCATTATTCAAAGAAAAATACAAGGCATTTTCTGTACCAAGGTACAATAGATTTGAGTTAATGGGATCTTCCTTGATCATCCTGCAATAGCTTAACGGGCTATCTTCAATACCAGTGGTAATTTTTTTCCATGACTCTCCATAGTCATTAGTCATGAACACATAGGGTTTGAAATCCCCCATTTCATGTGCATCTACCGTAATGTAAGCAGTTCCCTCAGCGTGTTTAGAAGCTTCAATGTTTCGGACAGCGCCATAAGTAGGCATTCCAGGAATTTTGGCGGTAACATTCTTCCAGTTTGAGCCATTGTCCTGACTTATATGTACAAGGCCATCATTGGTACCTGCCCATAACAAACCTTTTTTCATAGATGATTCTTCTAAAGCATAAATCACATTGGCATATTCCACGCCTATATTATCCCCTGTTAATCCACCTGAAAACTGTTGTTTAGAAGCATCATTAAGACTCAGATCGGGGCTTACTATTTCCCAGGTCTGGCCTCCATTTGTAGTGCGGTGTACATATTGACTAGCAACATATACAGTGTTATTGTCATGTGGTGAGACCAGCAATGGGAAAGTCCACTGGAAGCGATACTTTACATCAACAGCGGGAGTTCCAGCTGTTAATTCTGGCCATACTTCTACTTGGCGGAACTGCCCCGTTTTTTCATTGTACCTAACTACTACCCCACCCAAAGCTCCATATCCTGAAGCACTAGACCACACAATATCAGGATTGGTTGGATCTGCGGTGGCAAATCCACTTTCCCCTCCACCTACATCATGCCACATGCCAGAAGATATAAAACTTCCGAAGAAACTTTGCGCTCTACTTCTGCTTGGTCCTTTCATAGATGGACCATCCTGCCTATTAGTAAGGACATTGTAAGGAACTTCAGTATCTGTAGTCACATGATAAAGTTGGGCTATTGGTAGATGTACTCGATGCCAAGATTTACCACGATTCTGACTGATTGAAAGGCCACCATCACCGACTACTATTTGCCGATTACCGTTTGTTGGATCTACCCACATTTCGTGGTGGTCCCAATTTGGTGCTGAACCTCGTACTGCAACAGTAGCAGTTTTACCTCCATCTATACTTGTAGCATAAGCAGCAGAGAAAAAGTAAATCTCATTTGCATTATCTGGTGATGCTGTACAACGGGTATAGTAAGCACCTCTTCCCGTAAGATTTCGATCTGAATTAACGAGTTTAAATGATGTACCCAGATTTTCAGAACGCCAAAGCTCTCCAGTATTGGTTGGCTTTCCATCTAATGGAATTCCATCTCCTGTTTCTATCAAAGCATAAAGTCTTCCTTTTTGAGCTGCAGTCATAGATAGGGCAATTTTACCAACTTCTCCCTTTGGAAGTCCGTTCCCTTCCAACTTTTCCCAAGTTTTTCCTCCATCTAGTGATTTATAGATTCCTCCACCAGGTCCTCCACTCTTACGGGTCCAAGGTCTGATCTCTAATGACCACATACCTGCAAAAAGTATTCGGGGATTGTAAGGATCCATAACAAGGTCTGAAGCACCAGTGTTGGTATCTACATGGAGTACTTGCTCCCAAGTATCCCCTCCATCTGTTGTTTTAAAAATGCCCCGTTCTTTTTGAGGTGTATATCCATGTCCTAAGGCTGCTACATAAGCAATATCTGGATTTGTAGGATGTACGATAATACGGCTAATTCTTCCAGTGTTTTCAAGTCCTAAATGTTTCCAATTGTTTCCTCCATCAGTAGAACGCCAAACTCCATTGCCAATAGAAACATTAGAACGTATGAAAGACTCTCCAGTTCCTGCATAAACGATCTCTGGCTCACTCGGTGCCAAGGCAAGTGCTCCAATTGAATGAACGCGTTCTTTATCGAAAACAGGTTTCCATTGAATGCCTCCATCGGTAGATTTCCATATCCCACCAGAAGCAGCACCCACATAATAGGTCATAGGGTCTCCGGGTATACCAGTAACAGAAATGATCCGATTGCCGACAGGGCCAATATGACGAAATTCCAACTGCTCCATTTGTTCATTGCTAAGCGTCTGAGCAAAGGTGAGATAAGAAAGGAATAACAGTACGAATGTGAATAATCGTGGTATCAGTGGATTCATGGATGATGGGGGTTTCAGTTATAAAAAAGCAATCTATAAACATCTGCCCACACTTTCAAAATTAAACTGATGTTCTTGGATGTTATAATGAGAATTTGTGACATTATATAGTATACCTTGGACATTCCTGGCAAGGAGTTCTTTCAAAATCTATGTTGCATCTCTTGGTCTATCGAAGTAATTACCCAATACTATAGGAGTAGCACCCGTTTTTTTTGCTTCAACTGTTCTTTCTACTGCTTAATCTGTCATGGAAAATCTCTATTTACAAACTCATTTCTTACTCTCCAAGCGTATTCATAAAATATGTTTTAAAGCTCTTCCACAGTGGCATTTTTGATAACAAATACGAGTTTTTTGAAATCAGTATTATTCAGCTCTAAGGTTCCCTTGACCATTAATATTTGATCGGTTCTGTATGATTTTGAAGACGCCTTTTTCAACTCTACCATTGCTACGGATTCAACACCAGCACCACCACAAAAAAAACAATTTGCGTAAGGATAGCGAGAGATGATAATGACAGAATCTACTTGGGAGTATGGTAAGTAGTATCCGCTAAGCATAATTTCCTTTTCTTTAAGATCTAAAAGAACAGGTGTAAAAACAGGTATAGGATAATAGGCTTCTGCTTCCTCTACAAACTTTTGTTCCATCGAAATACCAGCAAACATCTCCCAATAATCTACAGATGGAGATAATGAAACAATTTCACCCTTTACTCCCTCTTTTTGCTGTAAAAAATGGAAAGTCAAGATGAAGGTCAATATTATAACCGAAACCATCTTTCCGTAATCCTTGATTAACTTTTTCATGGAAGTTTTGGCAAATGTTGTAAAACACCCAAAAGGGGTTGTAGACCTGTATGATACATAGACTGGATACCTTGACATCTGACATGCCGTTTTAATCCATCATTTTCTTCGATAGATTGTAAGTGACATCCACCTTGAATACATTTCAAAATACTATAGATCTTAGTCTTATTCATTTTTGGTTTCAGACTTCCTACTAATTCTATTTGCTCAAAAGCATCCAATAAATTTTGAACGATTAGATCTTTTTAATCATTCCCTTTTTATAAAAATATTGCAACCTAGTTGCATTTACAAGAAAATCATTATTATTGCAACCCTGTTGCATTAAGGCGCACATCGATACATTACAAAAGCAATCATTTTGGCAAATAGGGAAATTTAAACCAATGATAGTACTATATGAACAATAATGGCTACTCTGGAAATAAACATTATGATGTTATCGTGGTCGGGGCAGGGCCAGCTGGCCTTGGAGTGAGTATACTTTTACAAAAGCTCGGTATAGATTATATTATATTGGAAAAGAAATCAATTGGTGCTTCATTCAGAAAATGGCCTAAAGAAACCCGATTCATATCCCCTTCATTTACAGGGAATTTTTTTATGATGCCAGATTTAAATGCTATTAGCCCTGAAACATCTCCTGCATTTGAACTTTTAACAGAACACCCTACAGGAAATGAATATGCAGATCATCTTGAAAGTGTCTCAAAACATTTTCAATTAAAAGTAGAAACCAATGTAAGTGTAAAGAATATAGAAAATATTGGTGGATATTTTAACCTAGATACCAATAATGGGATGTATACAAGTACATCAGTTATATGGGCGGCGGGAGAATACCAATATCCTAAAACGGGCTCCTTTGAGGGAGAACATCTTTGCAACCATTATTCAGAGGTTGATTCTTTTTCAGATGTGCTAGGTAAGGAAAGTGTTGTAATTGGCGCCTATGAATCAGGATTCGATGCTGCTGTAAATTTGATGAACCTAGGAAAGAAGGTTACGCTATTTGATGATTTTCACTATTTAGAATGGGTGAAAAGCGATTCAAGTTATTCACTCTCGCCATATACACGTGACAGAATAAAAGATGTTATAGATGGTATTGATTACCACATGGAAACAAGAGTAGAGAAGGTTGAATTTATAAATGCTAAGTATAAAATAACCACTGATGACGGAAGGACATTTACATCAGATGATGAACCAATTAACTGTACAGGTTTCGATACAAGTCTGACCCTCGTAAAAGAATTATTTGATTTTGAGGAAGGTTATCCTTTATTGACCGGTTTTGATGAATCCCGTAAAACAGAAAACTTATATTTGGTAGGCCCTCAAGTAAAACATGGTAATGCCCTATTTTGCTTTATCTATAAATACAGACAAAGATTTGCCATCGTTGCTGAAAGAATCGCAAAAAGTAATAAAATATCTTACGACAAAATAAAAGAAGTACTTCATGACTATAAGAATAATAATTTTTATATGAAGGATTTATCTTGTTGTGATGGCGAGTGTGTTTGTTAAAATGGAACAATTAAGGGAGCCATTTTTTTTGATCATTGCGATAACTGTTGGATCATTAACAGGCCTATTTTCTACTTTTGAAGCCCCTTTTATGGACTTCTCTATCTTGGCACTGCTTTTCTTCTTGTTCTATAACTTAACATTTGATAAATATTTGCGAGGCGCTAAGAACAGGAAATACCTATCTATAGCCTGGGTCTCGAATTTTGTCATTATACCTTCTTTAGCATTCATAGTAGCGAGTATCTTTGTGGATAATTCCAATGTAGTATTTGTAGGTCTCATCATATATTTTGTAGCCCCATGTACTGATTGGTACTTAGGTTTCACTAAACTTGCGAAAGGAGATATTGAAGTAAATGCTGCATTACTCCCTATAAATTTACTGTCACAAATAGTGCTCCTCCCCGCATATTTATATGTATTTACCGATCGTACCATCAGGATTCCGTTCGATTCTTTTATTGATGTTTTAATCTATTGGGTGGCGCTTCCTTTTGTAATTGCACAATTATCACGTTTTGTGATAATGAGGTCAAGTGAGAACCTTCTTACTACGAGCAAATCTCTTGCGGATAAAGGCGCTTTATTCTCACTTGTCCTTTTAGTATTTTCGATATTTAATGCCAATATCAACTCGTTAATTGGCGAAATCCACTTAGTACCCATAATATTTATAGTGATTTTCGCCTTTTTTGTATTGACATTTTTTTTGATGAAAATGATTGCCGATAAACTGCTGTTATCAAAAGAAGAGAAAGTGAGTTTAACAATGACCACATCGGCAAGGAATGCACCTCTGATGCTGGTGATCAGTATAGGACTTTTCCCTCAGGAAACTGGCATTCAGCTGGTATTGATCATTGGTATGTTGATCGAACTTCCCCATTTGATTGCAATTACCTATTTGTTAAAAAAAAGATAATTTATATCCTACCTAGACCCTATACAATTAATTCAACTGTATTATTGAAATGAACAAATAGCTGATTATAAGTAATGAAACAAAAAATAAATATTATAAAAACCCTCCCTAGGGTTTTACCTAATAAGCTCAAAATGAATGTTTTTAATGAACCCTAGAGAGGGCCACCATGGAAGGGATAAAGTTTATTTAATTATGTTCAACTACTTAAGTCAAATTAATTGAATATAAACCAACCATGACTACCTGCTACAGCACCGAAAATGGTCACCAAGCTTATAGTAAGTAAAATCCAATGGGCACGTTGCATTACCAGCAAAGTCTTTTCTGGATTTTCTTCCATCTTTTCTTTAAAGAGTCTCTTTAAAACAAAAGGTTCCAATACGAAAAGTACCATACTAAATAGGAACCATACCAATGTCATGGCATGTAACCACCAGAAACGATAATCGAAATAACGTTCCCACCCATCGATATAATACAACATATAAAATCCTGTAATGGCCGTAATAATGGTCATCAAACGTGCCTGTAAGGCAAATTTTCCCTCAATCTTTTCAAACAGGTCTACTTTAGAATCAGTCGATGGGAGCCTCCTTACAGCTGGAAGTATCACCGAAGTAACCATTGCTACTCCTCCAATCCATATTACTATGGCGATTATATGTAATACCCTAGCTAGATTATATAAATCAACCATGTGTTAAAATTTATACCTGAGTGATAAATAAATATTCCGCCCAGGGCGTGGCAAACCTCCCCAATCTATGTGTTCTCGATAACGCAAGTCGGTTAAGTTCTCTACACCTGATTCTATGACCAATTTTTGCCCTTGCCAAATGGCTGTATTATAGGTCATACGAAAATGGAAAAGCCAAAAACTAGGAGTATTCTGTTCTCGATTTTTTTTACTTATTCTATTTTGTGCGGCAGAGAAAACCATTTCTGGTTGCAATGAAAGTGGCCCTGTCCTTATATACAAAGATTGAGACCATTTAAAGGGTGGAATAAAAGGTAAAGGGTCATGATTTATATCTTCTCCTTGAGAGTATTGAAAACTTGATATCGATTTTACCTGATCGTTCAACTGTAATTGGGCTTGAATCTCCCCTCCCCATAAGCGGGCAGAAGCTACATTAGTATACCATTTTACCCCACTGGCACCAATGGTCATGGCACTTAATGAGCTATCGTGAATACCTAAAATATAATTATTGAATCGATAGTAAAAAGGTCGGAAAAGGATCCAACTTTGTCCAGTCTTCCATTTTAAATTCATTTCTGTTTGCCAAGCAGTTTCTGGTAATAAAGTAGGATCACCCAAGTAATCGAAGTTATCTTGACGATTAAAAAGATAAAAACCATAAAGCTCAGAAGTGTTTGGAATGCGTTTGCCCATTGAAAGATGGGTGTTTATTTCAAAAGCTTCGTTAGGTAAGAAGGTATAGGCAAACTGTATACTTGGCAATATATCTGAGCGTAGCTCATTTTCAAACCCAAAGACGCTGATCTGTTGTTCTCCTAACCTCTCCTTCATTTGTGAGCGTACAAGCTCTAACCTGCCCCCTATTTGAACCTTATGTTCTGTACTTAAATTATGTTCATATGTAGAATTGATGGCAACCGATTGTCGGTTAATACCGGGCCAAGTAAGCATAAACATAGGTTTTTCACCTTCGGGATACATGGTCATTTCTGCATACTGGTCTGTATTATATATATCCAATCGGGCGTTCCAATAGCTCTTATCATTATCCGGAGCGATGAAAAGGTTTGTTTTGGCAACCAAACCTGTAGTAGTGGTCCAGCCAGGCATATCCATACGAATGGGCACATCCGGTCTGTTGGAATCATCCATCACATGTACCACTTTATTATAATAGCCTTTTATCTTTACATCAGTAAAAATCCCTTTGAACAAGGTAGCAGCATACCAATCAGCAGCAATGATATTTGCCTTAGCTGAAGAAACATCCATAGGCAATGCAGGATAACCTATGTTAAAAGCTTGGTCTCCAAGGTAAGTGAGCGTAAGCAATTGATCCTTCTTGTTTTTATGGGTCACTGCCAATGAGTAATTGATCTTTTCAAATCCAGAATAAGGGATTACTTCACCCCCACCTGTACGATAATCACCAGCTTTCCTGTGAGCAAAACTTGCCCGTACACCCCAGTTGTTTTTCCAATAGTTCACATCGGCCAATTCTTCAATTTGACCAGATTCAGAAGCATAACGAAAAGCAGTAGTTACGGTAAAAGTTTTGTCAGCTATAAACTGTGGTTTTTTTAATTTCATATTGATATTCCCTCCTGTCATTCCTCCCTGCATAATGCCAGCGTTCCCAAAAGAAAGGTCTATCCCTGAAAGATTATTAGTCTCTACATAAGAGGTGACCGGATCCATTTTATCGGTACAAGCCCCGAATATTAACATATCGTCTATCCTTACTTGTACCCTATCAGAGGTCAATCCTCGCATCATGGGTTCTGCAGCATAATTTCCTCTACGCATCATACTGACCCCTGGCATACGGTTCATCATTTTATCTACAGATACTAAATGATGCTTCCGCAAATGCCGATTATTGTCAAAAGGTTGTGAAAGATCAGATAAAATGACCAATTCATCCAGTTGAAAAGTACTAGCGATGTAGGTGTTGCTCTCGATAGAATCTATCCAAGCTTCATAAGATAAGTTGCTGGCTGTTTGTCCACATGCACTATCGAACAAGGAGGAAAAAAAATAAAGTATGAGTAATAAAATATTACCAAAAGTTTTCATGGGAATTAAGTGAAAATTGAAGAATTCAGTAGGACGATATATGTGTTGGGAACCTTTCGATATTTGGTCAAGCATAGCGCAGATATTTAATCTTGCGCTATGTTAAGACCGTTCTTCATGATAATGATAATCGTCAAAAAATATCGAATCAGGTTAAAATGAAATCCTTAAAACTCTATCTCAAAGTAACCCGAACCTTCCTCTATATTATTTTCATTAATGATCAAATTAAGTTGCCATAAACCATCCATGGTAAAGTTTACTTTTCCTTTATAGTGTCCATTACCTATAGAAACTGGATACTCATTATTTGGTGAGCCATGCCCCATGCTTGGCATTTCTGGTTCAAAGCTAATGGTGCAGTAATCTACTGGTGGCCATTCCATCATGCTTTTTTTCTCGAAAATAGCCAACTCAAAATCATTGATACCCACTTTAGGCTCTTGAGGATCTACTAAAGCGATAAACAATTTTTTACCAGAGGTTTCACTTACAAAACTGAACATTCGTTTTTTCGAAGAAGGTGCAACAGTTATCGGCATCTTCAATTCTTGGCCTTCAACATCTAGCCAAATTTCCCATCTCATCATCTCTCCTTCAGAAGGCATTGTGAAAACCATGGCATATTCATAAATACCCTCACCTAAGCTACTGGCACCTAACGATTCCATAGGAGCAGCATGTTCCATACTTGGCATATACATGTGTGGCATTAAAGTGTTAGGGGCTTGGTCAATGGTATTCCCATTTAAATCGGTAGTTCTAACATACAAACGATTGTACCCTACTGTTAAAGCGTCATCAGCGAATACAGAAATGATAAGCGAATTATCATTGGAAGAAATATCGCCAATATGTTCTTTTTCTGAGAGCAAGTCAATAGGTGAAATATCTTCGGAATCATTATCACAAGCAGCAAGAAATATAAAAAGGATAAAGAATAAGCATACAGATTTCATGACTTAAAAATTTTAGTTTAAAAGAATAAAGGTTGAAATACTGATCTTTTCTGCCTACTGTGTGGCCTAGAAGATAGTATTGTAGTATGATTGCTTTACTTTTTTTAAACAATGGGTGGTCTGAAAACCTGCTTTAGCCATTTATCATCCATCAAGAGAGAAATATAATCTGGGAAAGATTTCTTAGTATAAGGGCTAACATTTATGTCAAAATCGCCAATGCTTAGACAAATCCACCATTGTTGTTCCATAGAAGGGAGAACAAGTGGTGACTGGCTTTCTGTTGGGAGATGGTCTGCTAGTGTTTTTTTAAATTGACATGTTCCTTGGCAGCTAGGTATTTCTTTATTTTCGCATCTGGTGAGTACTATGTGTTTTTGGTTCATTTTAAAATGAACATAAATGCCAAACTGTACCGCATTTTTCATCAATACCAATGCACACATTAGTAAAATAAACCCTATGGAGATGCGAGATGACATTTAGAAGGACAATCTAGTTTTAAAGTTTATCTATTGGGGAAGGAAGCTGCCCGACACATGCCGGGCTAGCTGCCTTCTTAAATATTATTCAGGTAGCAAAACATTATCTACCACATGTATAATACCATTGGAAGTTTGTACTGTACCTATCACTTTGGCATTGCCATTCACAATGACCTCATCACCATTTTTACTGATAGTGATATATCCACCATTCACCTGCTCATATTTCTGTCCATCGTTCATATAGTCTACCTTTAAGTTTCCTACATAGGTATGGTACTCCAATATGTTTTTTAAATCTGGTTTCTTTTCGGGTTTCAATAAGCCTTCTACAGTGCCCTCGGGTAATTTTCCAAATGCTTCATCTGTAGGGGCAAAAACTGTAAACGGACCGGCATTGCTCAAGGCATCTACCAAATCTGCAGCTTGAACGGCCGCTACCAAGGTCTTATGGTCTGGACTGGCCACAGCTGTCTTTACTATATCTGGGTCAGACGTTTCATCAACCACTCCAGACTGACCCTTCAATTCAGGCTGTGTTGTACTTTGCCCGACAGTGGCACTATTATCTTGTTGTGGTCCGCCGCATGCTGCTATAAAAAATGTCAAGAGCAGGATGTAAATTGTTTTCTTTTTCATAATTGAAGGATGTTAAGTACTTAAAATCAAAAATCTTTGGTCAAAAAGAACCGATAGGCAAAAAATGATGGCATGCCTACCCAAAGAAGTAGGATCCCAATTGCAAACAAGACGCCTAAGCCACTTCCGAAAAAGTTTTGGTATAATGCGCCTGTAATACCCATCAGTGCAGAAATATCTAGTTGTAAAAGGATAAGGATACGTGCAAGGTCTACAGGGTTGAGAGAAGCAAAAACTATCATGAACTGTTCAATGGGATATTCACGTAAAGCAAACAAAAGTGCCAGGATAAGCCCATCATAAAGTAAACTGAAATAGAACCAGAGTAATAATGCAATACCAATTCCCTTTGCCTTATCAGGAGTAAATACGGCCCCTAACAACGCCAGTGATACCGATACCCAAGTAAGCAGGAGTCCTGATAACAACAAAGTGAGGCCTGCAGTGCTTGGCGCAAAACGCATTACAGGAATACCTATACCTATCAAAAAAGAAAGACTCAAAGCTGCAGATAATCCTATCGCTTCTGCCATATAAACTTTGCTCCGTTTTATAGGTTGGGAAAGCAAAAGTTGTATATACTCATTGGAGTTGTAATAGTGGATAGTAGTGAATACCATACTTACCAAAGGCACAGCAATGAGTACTACATTAAGTAAACTAATCAAACCTTTGTTCGATCCACCTTCCAGCTGGAACACAGCAAAGCCTACTAACCATAGAAAGATGGTATAAATAATCAGTGTCTTGTTCTTGACAATATCCAAAAAGATGTATTTAATCAGTTTCATATTTTTATACTTGAAATGGCTTATGTGTTCCCCTTTATAAATTATGAAAGTCGAGGATTAATAAGCAAGTTGAACTTTCCAGTGCTTTTACAGCGTGTATCTCTGAAGGTGATATATCGACCTGTTCATTTTTAAGGAGTATTTTCTTACCTTTCTCAGTTATATAGGCTACTTTACCTTTAAGGCAAGTAAGCGTAGCAGGTACTGGAGCACGATGATTTTTAAGGAATGCCCCTTCTTCAAAGGAAATTGAAAACACTTTATAATTTTCAGTTTTTTTAATGAGATGAAAAACTGGTTTTTTTGCTCCCTTTTCAGGATATGCTAAAGTTTGAAGTTTCATAATGATAGTATTTTTTGGTTTTCAACTGCTTGGTAAGTGCTGAACTTTAAGTGTTTTTTTTGTTGAATATTGGCAAGTACTTTCGAGAGTTGTACCTCACCGGTTTCTTGTTTCAGTTTTTCCATTGGTTTGTAGAACTGCAGATTACCTTCATCTAGGTAAACCAGGTCCGTGGCCATCTCATCAAGATCGCTCAATATATGAGAAGTAATAATGATGAGTTTACCATTATCTTTTTCCTTGTTTATCTTCTCTTTTAATTGCTCAGATGAAAGTGGGTCTAACCCTGCTGTTGGCTCATCGAGTATCAATATATCTGGGCAGAACAAGAACGCTAATGCAGCCCCTACCTTTTGCTTCATCCCACCAGAAATCGAACCCAAGGCTTTTTTAAAAAATGAGGAAATACCAAAAGTTTCTATCAACGCTGTATCCAATATTTCTTTGTTGTACCTCAGGTCTTTCATCATGTCAAATAATTGTTCTACAGTCATACTTTCGGGATATTGACCGATCTGGGGCATATAGCCCACTTTTTCCCTAAAAAATACACCTTTGCTAATATCCTCACCATTATATAATATTCGACCTTGATCAGGAATGACCATTCCCAATAGACATTTGAGCAAAGTAGTCTTACCTGAACCATTGGGACCTAACAGTGCGATGACCTGTTTCTGTTGAAAAGTGAGGTTCAACCGGTTCAGTACTTTTTGTTTCTTAAAACTTTTACTCAAATCCTCTATCTGTAATACCATTTTATGTTATTGTTATTTTTCAGAAAGTGAGATTGTTATTTGCTTATTTGATTGTTTACCTGCCAAAGGCATATTCATCAACGGCTCATTATCTACCAAATCTTGAGGTATCACTGCTGGCATGATCCTTTCCGATTGATTGAGCAGGTCTACCAGAAAACTGCGGTAAAGCATCATCGAGAAGGGCATTTTCTCCACTATCATGGAAAAAAGGCTTACAGGATGAAAGGGTATATCACCTAGGCCATTATGATCAAGGTCGTAACCTTTGTAACGGTCCCAATAGTTTTTAGAAAAATCATTCATGACTGTATTCCCATTGGTTGCCATATCGAATGAATTGCCGAGAAAAACATTCTCAAAAAAAACATTCTCATAAGAATTTGCCGATACCTTCATCGCCCAACCATTGTTCTCGAGTAGGTTGTTCTTTACGTCCATCCTATTGGATCCTTCAATCAAAATGGCAGTTGTATTATAACTGAAAGTATTATTGATGATAGTGCCATCGTTCAGTTCTTTAAGTAGTAATCCATAGTTGGCATCGCCCCAATTTTCTGTGAATAAGTTTTCACTCATTTCCACATGATTGGAGTACATGACTGCCACTCCAGCTGCATTTTGTCTGAATACGTTGTAATGGTATGCATCCCAATGACTGAACATAAAATGCAGGCCATATCGGATATTCGCCTCGCTAATATTATGGGCAATATAGGAGCTGTCTACGAACTCAAAATAAATTCCGTCCCTATGGTGAGTAATAGTATTATCCTTGATCTCTATTTTCTTGCATTGCCAAGCATGTATGCCATTGCCTGCTAAAAACTCCTTCCCTTTATTTTCTTTTCCCTCTAACACATTACCCACTATCTTACAATTTGATGAATTGGAAAGGTAGATACCGAAAAAAGTATTACTGAAACGGTTGTTCCTTGCAGAAAAATTTTTGGAGGCATCGACCCTTATTGCCGCTAAGTCTTCCATTTCTGAAAAGGCCGTATTGGCAAAATGGATGCCTTCAATAGTAACATAATGGGCACTAATTAAGAAGCCTTTAGATTCATTTTGAAAATCGAGAACTGGGTAGTCTTCCCCTATAAGTGTCAAGGGTTTATCAATTTTCAAAGGTGTTAAATAGTAAGTTCCATTTTCTACAAAAATGGTATCATAAGGTTTGGCCTCTCTCAAAGTTTCCAAGAACTGCGCTGTTGTAGTACCAGAAGGTATGGTCCATTTTCTTGATTGGGCAATAGTGGTATAGCCCAATCCGATTATAATAATGGTCAATATCAAAAATCTCGGTACTCTCATTTTAGTTGTTATTTATTAAAGTAGTCAGAAAACTTAGGCAATCGGTTAATCTGATAAGCATCCTTATTTTTAGAAAATAGATTTTACCTTTTCCCAGGCTACGACTTCTCCTTCTAGTTCTTGTTTTTTCTTTCCTGCCTCCTGTTGGTTAGCAAAGCCTACAACATTACCAGCCATTGGGCTTCTCAAAGAACCGCTCTCCAAGAAATACGCATCTTTAGCATTTATCAAAACATCAGGTTTTGAATAATCGGATATCAATACATGAGCACATTTTTCTTCATCAAGACCACTTTGCTCCATAAATCTCACCATGCATGATACATCATCGAATGTATATACCTTCCCTTTATCGGTTACCAACTCGGCAGCGAATTTCAAATCTGAGATACCCATTTTACAAAATGTGCAAGTATCTTTACCCCTTACCAATGGTCTCGGATCTTTGTTACAGCTTGTGAATAAGAAAACAGCAACAAATAACAATGCTACCACAGGATTGAATACCGCTGTTAAGTTCGCTCCAGAAGATACCTTTTCACTTATCCCTACTTTATCTTTTTTTTTCTTATTGAATATGACAAGGACACAAAATACAGATAATGCAACCACAGCCCCAAAAATCCATCCGCCAGTATCTGCCATTGAATAGGCACCAAAATTCAAAAGTTCTTTATAACCGATAAGTGGAGGTTGGTAACTCAAGCCAGGTACCTTAATAGCGGCTGTAGGATCTAAATTATGTCCATAATCATAGCCCCATCTGTACATGTCAACCAATAACAAGACAGAACCGAGCACCAAACTTGTGGCCCAAGTAAAAATCAAGCTTTTCTTATTGAAAATGACTACCAATAAGCCCAATAAGATATAACCTGCCATAATGTATTTAATGAACAGGAACTCTGGGAACATCTCATCGCTTATCGATTTCATTCCTATGTAGTGGTTCAACATATTGATAGTTTCTACTCCACCATCCAAATGGTCTATCCAAATAGTCATTTCCAACCCTTCTGGGTATTGCGGTGCCCATAATTGGATGCTCCACAAAGGGAGAAAATAGGTCGCAATCAAAGAAAGGGATGCAATTGCTACTATCGCTCGTAAAAGATTGCTTAAAGGTTTCATGGTTTGTTTATTCTTTGGTTTGCCCCCCACGAAAGGTGAGGGGCATTGAGGGAAATATCTAGGTTATTACAACTCTTGTTTATTCAAGCCCCATTTTAATTCTACATTGGAATTAGCTGGAGATACACGTATATATCCTTGCATTTCTTGATGAAGCGCAGAACAGAAATCACTACAATAGAAAGGCTCTACACCAACCCTTTCAGGTATCCACTTAAGTGTGGCTGTTTCTCCTGGCATGATCAATAACTCTGCATTATTCGCTCCTTTAATGGCAAAGCCATGTGGTACATCCCAGTCTTGTTCCAAGTTGGTCACATGGAAATATACTTCATCTCCCAGCTTTATACCTTCTATATTATCAGGAGCAAAATGAGAGCGGATAGATGTCATATAAATGTGCACCTCTTTACCATTTCTTTCTACACGGGCTTCTTTTTCCCCTTTGGCCGCATATGGATGCTCATTTTCCTCGATTCTATATACCCGAACTTGATTTTGGGTAACAATATCTGCAGCAGCCATTTGGGCGTAGTGTGGCTCACCAATGGTAGGAAAATCGAGCAACAGTTGCATTTTGTTTCCCGTTATATCGTACAATTGTGCAGATTGCGTTAATTCTGGTCCAGTAGGTAGATAGCGGTCTTTTGTAATCTTATTAAGTGCCACTACGTATTTTCCCCATGGTTTTTTACTATCACCACCAGGTACACAAAGGTGCCCTATGGAATAATAGGTAGGTACCCTATCCAAAACCTCTCGGGTTTCCACATTCCATTTCACAATCTCTGAGCTAACAAACATCGACGTGTAAGCATTTCCATTATTATCAAATTCTGTGTGTAATGGTCCTAGGCCAGGCTTTTGCACCTCTCCTGCCAACGCTGACTCATATTTTATTACAGGAATGCCTTCTTCATCACCTGCAAAATCTTTAGCAGCAATAGCACTCTGTATTTTCTCAAAACTATACACTGGTAAAACAGCTGCCAATTTTCCACTGGCTACTATAAAACGACCCGTTGGGTCTACATCTACACCATGTGGAGATTTTGGACATGGAATATAGTACAACAGACCTGGGTGTTCGCTTCCTTCCAAAGTTACTACATCAGTAAGGGTCTCACTACTGGCAGTATGGGTACGCTCATCATAAACATTATGTGAATGCGCTGCTTTGACTGTTTTTCCCTTACCCTCTGCAATCAGTTGTTCTGCTAGTTTCCAATTAACACATAAGATATAATCTTTGTCCTTTTGTGAGGCAGTCACTTCTAACAATGTATTTGCCTGTTCGGTATTATAGGAGGTAAAGAACTGCCAACCCATAGATGGGCCCTTGCCTGCATGGCTCAAGTCATAATTGAAACCAGGTACCATGATTTGGAAAGCGACTTTCATATTACCTGGATCATCTGCCCTTATATAAGTGATAGCTCCCCTAAAGTTATCTTTGTAGCTATTGATAGGCACATCGGTGTTTTCCCCAACTGGGATACTGAAACGGGTTCCGGCCACCACATATTCTGTGTTTGGGGTGATGAATGGAGAAGAGTGATTGCCACCTGTATTGGGCACTTCTATTATCTCTGTGGTTTTAAAAGTGGCCAAATCTATTCGCGCTATCCTTGGGGTATTGTTCCCATTAATGAAAAGGTACTTGCCATCGACCTCTGCATCGGTTTGTGAAAGTTCTGGGTGGTGAGAATCATCCCAAGGAACGAAACCATAACTTGTTTCGAGCATGGGTATGGTCTCTTCAGAATAACCATAACCATTTTCTGCATTTTGCGAGAAAACAGGGATCACTTTTAGCAGTCTACCTGATGGGATGCCATATACCCCTAACTGGCCACTGAAGCCACCTGAAGCAAACAAATAGAACTCGTCTTTTTGGCCTGGAGCCACATATACCTTAGAGGCTGCATCACCTGTGATAGCGGTCATGCCACCTTGAGGATTGGTAGGCTTGCAACCTATCCAAGCAAAGCCAATCAAGAGGCCTGCTATGATTGCATAAATCAAAGTTTTTGGTGAAAAAAAATTTTTCATAAGATAAAAAATTGTGTTTGTTTATAATTGGTACTAGTCTATTCTTCTCCATCGATTTGACGCATGAATTCGAGTACGTCTCTTGCATCTCCAATGGAGAGACCTTGATTCGGCATCCTGACCAAACACTCTTCGAGCATTTCTTGTGCAGCTTGGTCCTCTGCCAGCATGATATCCACATTTGTAATCATGTTCATGATCCATTCAGGGGTTCTACGGGAAGTGAGTCCTTTCCAACCTGGACCTACTATTCGATTCTCCTCCAATGAATGGCAAGTGGTGCATTTCATCTCGGAAATTTCCTTCCCTTTTGTGACCATTCCTTGGTCTAGTGGTAAGGAGAGCTTTACTTCTTTAATTTCCCCTATGCCCTTGTTGGTCTTTGGGTCATAAGCTTCTTTGGTTTCAGTTGGAGATTGGACAGAAGCTCCACCCTCCCTTGTTTCCTGCTTTCCGTTGCAACCAATAAGCAAGGCGGAAAGGAATACCATTAGTATGATTTTGTTCATTGTTCTTTCGTGTTTGTTATGGTTTCCACAAGGTTATGGAGGAAAGAGAACACTTAAAATGATATTCATCATATTTTAATATAAAAAGATATTAATATCCTTTTATTTGTTTTTATCATCCTTAATACTTAACTTTACCTACCTTGACAGACCACAAAACAAAATTAAAGATGATATTGTCAAAAACTGTGGGTTATGCACTGAGGGCACTAATTTATTTGGTTTCTTACCAGAAAGAGAAAAAGCCCATTGGTATTAAAGAGATAGCAGAAGGACTTGAAGTACCTAGACCCTATCTCAGTAAAATCATGCAAGAGCTTTCAAAGAGGGATGTGATTGGTTCGTTAAAAGGTCCAAATGGGGGCTTCCTTACCAATGAGAACACGCTACAGACTAATATCTTAAAAATTGTGGAAATACTTGATGGGCTGGGTAGTTTCCAAAGTTGTATTTTGGGGTTAAATAAATGTGATAATGCAAACCCTTGCCCAGTTCATGACGAGTTAATCGTTCATCGTGAGAGCCTCCTTGAAACATTGCGAAACAAGAAAATAATCGATCTAAGGCAGGAATTTGAAGAAAATGGAAAGGTCCTGATTAATTGAAAATGACAAATACCAAGTAAATCTAGACCGACTTTATTGGCTATTTGACCTAACGGTATCTTGGGAAAAGGTATCGTATTAATCTTTGGTGACCTATATTCTTTCCTATACACAGCTATAAATTTTAGGACTAATTTTTACGGCCACCAGATAACAAAGAGGGGGAATCTTAATGTACCCAAAATTAAACCCTGTTATCATGAAAAAATATTTCCTTTCGGTAGCTGGTACTTTTTTTTGGACTGCTTTATCCATTACAATAATGGGTTGCCGACCTTCGCCCGAAGAATCAAGGTTTGTGAAAAAAGAAGGGGTATATGGTACCATTTCAGATGCAATGTCCAATAAAAACGATTGTCATACCCTTATCATCCGAAATCTCCGACCAGATGGTTCAGTAAAAAGTCAGATACAAAAGTTATCCTCCGATATTGGTGAATTGAAGAATCTCAAAAAACTGTTCATCTATGGACTTCCTACTCAAAAAACCCCTGACTATTTCAACAAGTTAAAGTCACTAGAAGAACTGCATATCATCTATTCTGTTGATAGAGAAAAACCCTCGATAATTGAAGGGTTGGAAGAGCTCCCAAGACTAAAAGTCGTAAAACTAGAAGATGTTGTGCTCGATTATTTCCCAAGACTTCCTGCAAGTGTAAGGATATTAAGTCTTAAAAGTAACAGGCTTGAGGGCAAGGATTTAATTGCAATAAAACCAAACAGTATTGAAAACCTAAACCTGGCATTTAATCCTATAAGTTCTTTGCCCAAAGATTTTTCTGTTTCCTTCAAAAATTTGAGATCTTTAAACCTAGGATATTGCCACTTGAAAAATTTCCCAAAACCTGTTCTTGGTTTATCAGAATTGCATGAATTAGGCATGGCAAACAACGATATTTCAGTAGTCCCCAATGAATTGGATAGCCTTACTCAGCTAACAAAAATTGATTTTTTTAATTGCCCTGTGAAGAGGCTACCGTATACTTTATCTGAAATGACAAATCTAAAGACCCTTTGGCTACCTTCTACTGTAGACAGGATGTGGCTCGATAGTCTTACTAATAAAAATCCCGACATAGATATTATGATATCTACCTATAAAGGACTATAGTGGAAGCCTGTATTTCTTCTACTAGTTCAGGGTGAAGGAAATTAATCCTATAAAGAAATAAAATTGAAAAATTTACTTAAAGGTTTCTAAAGTTATAGCTAAGCATATCTACACACTTAAAATTTGAAAGAGAATATCACTCATACTTGAACAGTAACCAAGTAGCCAAATAACCTTTACCACCATCATGTGCTACTTCCCAACCATTTTTTTTCAGGTACTTAACAAGATACCTATTCAAAAAGCCATGGGAAACTAGAACAACTTTTCCTCTTTCCTCGGCCAAACCTTCAAGTTTTATAACTGCCCTCTTTGTCCTTTTCTTTGCTGCAGAAAAGCTTTCTATGCCTTTCTTGTTCATACCTAGTAACCAAAATATCCTGGAGTTGATCAGCCAAAACTTAAGGGGGAGTTTTATATTGGGCAACCCAATAATCTTTCTTTCAAACTCTCTGAAAATAGTATCTTGTACATATGTTTTGCCTTCTCCGAACAAAATTCTAGCAGTATGTTTTGACCTTTCTAAGCTACTGGTTTGAATTTCTTTTACTTCATTCTCATACAGCATTACAGGAATATGCTCAGGAGTATAAACACCGACCGTATCATAGGCTTTAATAAAATCCTGGGCTCCTTTCCTTTTTCTCCATCCTTTTTTATTGAGTGCTGGTTCACCATGTCTTATCAACATAATTTGTTGTAGCCCTTCGAAATTTTCTACCAACTTCATCTCCTCTTGCACAAATGATAATTTTAGAGGTTTACCATCTGTAAATTTTTGGGCATTTTCATAATACTCCTTTATTTCTTTAGATTGAGAAAAAACACTTGGGCTTATCACTAAGAACAAAACTGAAAATAATTTTACCAACACGCTATTCATACAAATTTTAGGAAAAATATTAAACGCAAAAAAATAAGTAATTATGATTACTTGATGAATAACAGCTATCTATACAATTTGTGTTCTGTGTAAGCAAAAAATTAATATTATCTCATAGTTAGGACTAAATTTAGCTTTTAAGACATTTATATATTAAAACTTTATTTGATGCATACCCGTCTCATTCAAACACTATTGGAAATTTCTATCTGTACCCTTTTTCTTGCATCATAGATGATGTTCTAAATGAACTGATCGACTTAGTTTAACTTTTAAAAACCATCTTGAAATACTATCAGTTCTCTGTTATTCACTTGTCATATATTTATCTGGTAACATCTGGTTGACACACTCACTATTTGGCTTTTGATATGGATTATTATAGAAATCGAGAACAATTTTATCGAAACACTCTGGATTGCTCAATCCTTCAAATGTATGTGACATGGCAGGGATGGAAATGATATGTCCATTCGATAATGTTTGGGAAATTTGTTTAGCCATAGAAGGTGGTGTAACAGGGTCAAAATAGCCAGAAAATATAAGCGTAGGGATATTTGATTGTAAAGGTTCAAAGAAGTTTTCTGGCACCGCTCCCGAAACCCAATTGCTACAAGCACTCTTTTGCTGTTGAATTCTATAATCTCCCATAAAAGTGCCCAAGGTTAGAGAATCCGTTTCTTGTTTTGTAATGTAGGGTACATCTTCTGTACAGGTTACGCACAAGTAGAGTCCATCTGCGATAAAGCCCTCAAAAGAACTACCCTTAGGAAACAGGGATATGAAAGGTTGCCAATTACCTAAAAACGATTGATGTACGATATACGGAATCTGTCTTAATCCGAAAGGGGTATACATCAACGAACGGATTTTTGTATGAAATGCATACCAAGGAATACTCACTTCTTTTATCTCACCGCTTTCCCCTTCATGTTTGCACTCAAAGGGTTGCTGCTTACCTCTTGTAGCCAAAACATTAAATTCTTCTTGAAAGTTTGGGAAAGTCTTGTTGCATAATGAGTCATTTTTACAATCTTCAAACAATTTATTTAGACTTTCTTCTGCATAGGAGGCATGGTAAAGGGGCATTCTAGAAGAGGTTGTAGTTGGAGACCACAGCACACAACTTTCTACCGCATTAGGAAACATTTTCATGTATGCTTGGGCCAAACGACCTCCATATGATAAGCCAAATATATTGATCTTGTTATAGCCTAGCCATTGACGTACCTCTTCGATATCGATTGCCATATTGGTGGTAGTATACTGGGTCAGATCTGCCAATTTAGACAAAGAGTCGTAGCAATATTTTACAGACTGAACTGGGTACATTTCTTTGAAATGATCCTCAAGGCTATTTTTAAGTTGTAATTGATTACAGTGTAGTGGGTTCGAACCACCAGTTCCTCTGGCATCGACCAAGACAATATCAAATTCTTTTCTATATTGATAGATGCTATCAGCATAAAATGAGGCATCTGTAGTGGCAGCAGCGCCAGGTCCCCCATCAAAGAAAAATATGGGAGCTTTTGAAAAGGCTCTGTTAATTGCCGGGATTACAATAATGTTCAAATCGATTTTTCGACCAGTATTGGTCTGACGGTTTTCATAAACGGAAAATTTCCCGCATAAAATTGTAGAATCCAGTTCATCAGTATTGCAAGCTTGTAGTCTTTCATAAATCAAACTTCCTTTGTTTTCTTCTGAGCAATTGTATAAAAACAATGAAGTTGCCAGGATAAGTGCTACACTGATTTCTCTTATCTTCCATTGACTTTGACTGATCAATATGGTTTTAGCATTTTGTATAGTTGTTAAACACTTGGCAAAAAGACGATTATATTTTTGCTTTAAGATTTTAAAAGGTTCTTTCATTGTGTTTATTTATGTTAGTTCAGAAAATTACTTGTACTACTCTATCTGCAAAAGATTGCCAAAAAGATGTTCTGGGGAAGATAGCTAAGAGTAGATTAGGAATTAAAACAACAATCCCTGCAAAAAAATAAACAATATGCTTATAACCTTTTCCCATGATATGTGATAGTAACTTTTTGAAATTACTTCCCTGCATGATGCTATTCAAGAATTTTTCATTATAAAAGTCTCAATCCCTCAACAACCTTTTGGTATAAGGTTCATGGAAATCACTGATTATTTCTAAGGTGAGCAATGCACTCCCTAACCTACCTAAATCCAAACTCCACTCGTTGGTACCTTCTATGGCATAGTGACTTTGGCTAATAAGTACCTGCCCCATTTGATCCATGATTTTAACTTGTACTTCTTCTGCCCTACTGGCTTGGTAAACTACATGCAGCCTATTCCTAACAGGATTGGGAAAGGCCTCGACCCTACTACCTGCAATTTCAAAAGTGGTCGGATTGGTCCATTCGGTATAAGACCTATTACTGAGTTTGCCCCGCATCTGGAACTGGTACTCACCCGCTTGTAGATCAGGGTAGAACTCAATGGCCAGGTCGGTATCGTTTTCCCAATACACTACATCTCTGTGGTTACCTGCCCCACCATAGGCCAGCCTACTGGTAGCTGCCTCTACTCCCAGTTCTGTTCGCCAGAACCTGTATTCTATATCGATGATATCCTCCCAAGGGTGACCCCAAATATCGCAAAAGCGGCAGGTCAGGATCCAATCGTCTATAGAGATGGGCGGTACAATATCAACCGCATCCTTCTTAAATTTAACGTTGAGTAACCAGAAGTCACTACCACCAAGATTTGGACTGGTCTTATCATAACCGATAGGAGAATCAGAATGAGCTATTATCAATAATGAATCGTCTCCGGTCAAAATGGCATTTCTAGGAGAATCCCAATTACTACCTCCCAATGTCATGTCCCCTAAGATATTGCCTTGCAAATCCGTTTTTACTATCCAGATATCAGGTTCATTATTCGCCCGACCTCCTTTAGTGTTCAAAGTTTTATCATGACCCATATCTGAGTAGGAACTACCTTTCATGTAAATAAAACCATGAGGGGAGACTACAATATCATTCATAAAATCCCCCTGTGTCCCTCCATAAGTCCTGTCCCAAATCTTTGTTCCATTTGAATCAATTTTTACTAACCAATAATCAGCGTTATTTGCACTAAGTGCTGGTGTATTGTTTTCACTTTTATCAGCTCCATATTCTGAATAAGAGAAACCACCTATCAAAAAACCTCCATCTGGAGTACTAATTATATCTTCAGAGACATCACCATCATAACCACCTATGGTATTGTCCCAAATTTTGTTGCCTTGTGGGTCTATTTTTAGTACCCAGTAATCTGTAGGCCAGTCTACATTACCAGTAGTCCCAGCCATATTGTTTTCACTTTTTTCATACCCCGCATCAGAAGATGAGTAGCCAGCGAAAAGGTAATTTCCATCCTTTGTCGGGATAAAGCCTACTAACCCATCATAATAATTACCTCCATATAATTTGTCCCAGAGTTTATTTCCATTCGGATCTATCCTTATCAACCAAAAATCAAAAACTCCCCTGCCCAATTCAGATTTATCGAATAATAGACTGTCGTTATCAAAATCAGAATCATGAGTCTCAGCCCTTGAACCTACTGCTAACATAAATCCACCATCTGAGGTTTCTATCATCCCAGCAATACCATCATGTGAACTTCCACCAAGTGTTTTGTCCCAAAGTTTATTGCCTTGGGTATCAATCTTGATAATCCAAACATCAGGGAAATCTTTAAAGAGTGCATCCTCACTTTTATGATTTCCCATTGAACTGTTTGAACGACCTCCTAGCAGATATCCTCCATCACTGGTAGGGATGATACAATTCAACCCATCGTCTCCATTTAGGCCACCATAACTTTTATCCCATAATCGATTGCCTTGGGTGTCTATCCGCACGATCCAAAAATCCTCTCCCCCATAATTCGGTGCAGATTTAAAGTAACCACTTCCAGATCTAGAAGTCCCTCCGATTAAAAAACCATCTCCATCCACAGCAGGGATAATTATATTTCCATAATCATTTAAAGTACCGCCGTAGGTTTTGTCCCAGATAACTTGGGCTTTTATGTTGGTACTAAACAAGCCGATGAAACATAGAAAAAACATGAAGTTTCTCGATAGAGAAAATACGTTTACACTTAATAGTGACATAAAAAATGAATTTAAAATTTAAAAAGACAGCTAGTATCATGTATAGTATGATTGAAAACTTAGGGGATGTCATTCCCCAATTCGGCATAGAAAGCCCCTTTATGTTTATCCTTTCTATTCCAAAGTCTGAGATGACCAGACTACCATGTAAGGGCTTTTGATTGACTCAATCCCTCAGCAACCTTTTGGTATAAGTTTCATGGAAATCACTGATTATTTCTAAGGTGAGCAATGCACTCCCTAACCTACCTAAATCCAAACTCCACTCATTGGTGCCTTCTATGGCATCATAACTTTGGCTTAAAAGTACCTGCCCCATTTGATCCATGACCTTAACCTGTACTTCTTCTGCCCTACTGGCTTGGTAAACTACATGTAGCCTATTCCTAACAGGATTGGGAAAGGCCTCGACCCTACTACCTGCAATTTCAAAAGTAGTTGGGGTAGTCCATTCGGTGTAAGACCTATTACTAAGTTTGCCACGCATCTGGAACTGGTACTCACCCGCTTGTAGATCAGGGTAGAACTCGATGGCCAGGTCGGTATCGTTTTCCCAATAAACTACATCTCTGTGGTTACCTGCCCCACCATAGGCCAGCCTACTGGTAGCTGCCTCTACTCCCAGTTCTGTTCGCCAGAACCTGTATTCTATATCGATGATATCTTCCCAAGGGTGGCCCCAAATATCGCAAAAACGGCAGGTCAGGATCCAATCGTCTATGGAGAAGGGTGGTACAATATAAACAGCATCCTTGTTAAATTTAACGTTGAGTAACCAATAATCATCTCCACCAAGATTTGGACTGGTCTTATCATAACCGATAGGAGATTCAGATTGACTCACAATCAATAATGAATCTTCTCCGATTAAAATGGCATTTTCAGCATAATCCTTTCTACTTCCACCTAAACTCATGTCCCCTAAAATATTACCTTGGAGATCCGTCTTTACAATCCAGATATCAAATTCATTATTTCCCCGACCTCCTTTAGTGTTTAAAGTTTTATCATGACCCATATCTGATACAGACCCACCTATCATATAAATAAAACCATTGGAGGAGACCACAATATCATGCATATAATCTTCCTTTGTCCCTCCATAAGTCCTGTCCCAAATCTTTGTTCCATTTGAATCAATTTTTACTAGCCAATAGTCTGCAGACCCCTTAGAATTTTCACTTTTATCAGCCCCATATTCTGAATAAGAGGTACCACCTATCAAGAACCCTCCATCCGGAGTACTGACCACATCACAAGGGAAATCGTATCTTGTACCACCAATAGTATTGTCCCAAATTTTGTTGCCTTGTGGGTCTATTTTTAGTACCCAGTAATCAGGAGTAAAAAGATCTGTACTATTTTCACTTTTTTCAAACCCTGCATTAGATTCTGAGCTGCCGACCAGGAGGTAATTGCCCTCATTTGTCGGGATAAAACTTACTAAACCGTCAATCAAGTAACCTCCATATAATTTGTCCCAGAGTTTATTTCCATACGGATCTGTTCTTATTACCCAAAAATCACTCCATCCCCTTCCCAATTCAGATTTATCGAATAATAGACTGTCGTTCTCAGAATATTGATCAAAAGACTCAGCCGTTGAACCTGCCCCTAACAAAAATCCACCATCTGACGTTTCTATCATTTCTATAATCCAATCATCTCCACCTCCACCAAGTGTTTTATCCCAGAGCTTATTGCCTTGGGCATCTATCTTGATGATCCAAACGTCAGAGAATTCTTTAAAGAGTGCATCCTCACTTTTATGGTTTCCCATTGAACTATTTGAACGACCTCCTAGCAGATATCCTCCATCACTTGTAGGAATCATACAAATCAACCAATCGTCATCTAAGCCACCATAACTTTTGTCCCATAACCGATTGCCTTGAGCATCTACCCGCACTATCCAATAATCCCATCCCCCATAATGCGGTGCAGATTTATAGTTACCACTTCCAGAATAAGAAGCTCCACCGATTAAAAAACCATCCCCATCTACAGCAGGAATAATTACAGGGCTAAAATCATTACCACTCCCTCCATAGATTTTGTCCCAGATAACTTGGGCATTCACATGAGAAAAAGGGATATATATGATACATAGAAAAAGCATGAAGTTTCTAGGTATAGAAAATGCGTTTATAATTGATAGTGACATAAAAAATGAATTTATAAATTTAAAAAGACAGCTAGTATCATGTATAGTATGATTAAAAACTTAGGGTATGTCATTCCCCAATTCGACATAGAAAGCCCCTTAATGTTTATCCTTTCTATTCCAAAGTCTGAGCTGACCAGACTACCATGTAAGCGCTTTTGATAGCATCAATCCCTCAGTAACCTTTTGGTATAAGGTTCATGGTAATCACTGTTTATTTCTAAGGTGAGTAATGCACTCCCTAACCTGCCTAAATCCAAACTCCATTCATTGGTACCCTCTATGGCATAGTGACTTTGGCTTAAAAGTACCTGCCCCATTTGATCCATGACCTTAACTTGTACTTCTTCTGCCCTACTGGCTTGGTAAATAACGTTTAACGTATTCCTGACAGGATTGGGAAAGGCCTCGACCCTACTACCTGCTATTTCGAAAGTAGTTGGGGTAGTCCATTCGGTGTAAGACCTATTACTAAGTTTGCCACGCATTTGGAACTGGTACTCACCAGCAGCTAAATCGGGATAGAACTCAATGGCCAAGTCGGTATCGTTTTCCCAATAAACTACATCCCTGTGTGTTCTTGCCCCATCATAAGCAAGCCTATTGGTAGCTGTCTCTACTCCCAGTTCTGTTCGCCAGAACCTGTATTCTATATCGATAATATCCTCCCAAGGGTGCCCCCAAATATCGCAGAAGCGGCAGGTCAGGATCCAATCGTCTATAGAGATGGGCGGTACAATATCAACAGCATCCTTCTTAAATTTAACGTTGAGTAACCAGAAATCATATCCACCAAGATTTGGGCTGGTTTTATCATAACCGATAGGAGAATCAGAATGAGCTATTATCAATAATGAATCGTTTCCAGTTAAAATGGCATTTCTATGAGTATCCCAATTACTACCTCCCAATGTCATGTCCTCTAAGATATTGCCTTGCAAATCCGTTTTTACTATCCAGATATCAGGTTCATTATTTGCCCGACCTCCTTTAGTATTCAAAGTTTTATCATGACCCATATCTGATACAGACCAACCCAACATATAAATAAAACCATGAGGGGAGACTACAATATCATTTATAAAATCCCCCTGTGTCCCTCCATAAGTCCTGTCCCAAATTTTTGTGCCGTTTGAATCAATTTTTACTAACCAATAGTCATCATGACCCTTAGAATTTTCACTTTTATCAGCTCCATATTCTGAAAAAGAGTAACCACCTATCAAAAAACCTCCATCTAGAGTACTGACCATATCATGAGGGGCATCTTCACCATAACCACCAATGGTATTGTCCCAAATTTTGTTGCCTTGTGGGTCTATTTTTAGTACCCAGTAATCATAAGAAAGCAATAAATTACCAGTAGTTCCAGCTATATTATTTTCACTTTTTTCAAACCCTGCATCAGAAGATGAGTGACCGACCAAGAGGTAATTACCATCATTTGTTGGAATAAAGCTTGATACCCATTCAGAGCGGTTACTTCCATATATTTTGTCCCAGAGTTTATTTCCATTCGAATCTATCCTTATCACCCAAAAATCAGAAGATCCCCTGCCCAATTCAGATTTATCGAATAATAGACTGTCATTCTCAAAATCAGAATCATACATCTCATCCATTGAACCTGCTGCTAAAATAAATCCACCATCAGTAGTTTCTATCATTCCAACAATACTATCATCTGAACTTCCCCCAAATGTTTTATCCCAAAGTTTATTGCCTTGGGCATCTATCTTGATAATCCAAATGTCAGTGAAATCTTTAAAGAGTGCATCCTCACTTTTATGGTTTCCCATTGAACTATTTGAACGACCTCCTAGCAGATATCCGCCATCACTGGTAGGAATCATACAAATCAACAAATCGTCATCTAAGCCACCATAACTTTTGTCCCATAATCGATTGCCTTGGGCATCTATCCGTACAATCCAATAATCGTCTTCCCCATAATGTGGTGCAGATTTATGGTTGCCACTTCCAGATTTAGAAATCCCTCCGATTAAAAAACCATCTCCATCTACAGCAGGGATAATTATTCTTCCATAATCCATATTACTCCCTCCAAAGGTTTTGTCCCAAATAACTTGGGCTTTTAGGTTGGTACTAAACAAGCCGATGAAACATAGAAAAAACATGAAGTTTCTCGATAGAGAAAATACGTTTACATTTAATAGTGACATAAAAAATGAATTTAAAAAGACAGCTTGTATCATGTAAAGTATAGTATGATTGAAAACCTATTAGGTTGATAGATTTCCATAAGAAAAAAATTATAACCAGTTTAAGAAGATTGAAAAAAGAGGTAGCACCTTTTCGGCCAACCCTTTTCGGCCAAACCTTGGGGGCCAAACCTTGGCGGCCAAACTTTGCGTTCCAAACAAAGTGATGCCTTTAAAATGTTGCGCTACAGCTTACGGTATAAATGGTTTCAATGCCCTTCAGAAGCAATACTTCTGGCATCGGATACAAGATGAGCAGTAATTTTCCATCCATCAATTTTCTGAAAAACGCGATAATGCGTAGTATTTCGAGTGCCTAAACTTTTATCATCATACGTTTTTTGTCCTGTTCTCTCAACAGTTGAAATGGCAAGAATGGCTTTGTCCGATATGCTTTTGAGTTTCAGCGATGTTTGCTTTGTGTTTCCTGCCATTACAAAATCTAACCCAAACACCTCAGTTAGGTAGGTATGAATTTCCGATTGCCCCGTTTTATTGAAACCAAAAGCATTGGTAAAGTCAGCATCTTCTGAATACCATTTGCAGGCTAAGTCTACATCTTTGATTTTCCAGGCTTTGTTCCAATCATCAATCTTATTGCTTATTTCTAACCTATCGGATGCTGAGATTTCTTGTGCGATTGAGAATGATATACTTGAAAATACTATTAAAATGATTAGGATCAATTTCATTATTTTAAATGATTTAAAGTTTATAATAAAGTAGCTATACAAATGTGACTTGATGGTAAATTACTGCACCAATGGGCATTAAAAGCCCATTGATGTCAATTAGCATTTACATTACCAGCACTATTGTTCTCGTAAGTGATATTACTGGCATCTAAATTATTTGAGGAGGTTTGTTCAAAATCAACTCCCCAACCACCACTATCTTTTATGGTAGAGTTTTGGATTTTTAGTTTACCTGAGCAATGGATTACTATATTGCCTTGCCCACCTGCATTATATAATTGTTTAGAACCTCCTCCAGAAATTTCGCAATAATCAAATTCATTGGCAGCCGTACTAGAATTAATGCCGATTCCAACCCAAGACCCTTGACCTGCTGTAGCCCCTTTAAATATGATGGGTTCATTAGCAGTACCTATCGCTTTTAATGAGCCTGTTGTTGGGATGCAATCTACGCCAGGGCTTCCCAGAATAATCCCAGAGCCGGTTTCAAATTCAAAGGTTACCCCAGGGTTAATGGTAATCTGTTTTTCAACGTAAACAGGTCTTCCTAACTCACTCACATTGATCTTATAGGGCACATTCAATGCTTGTACAGTTAAATCGTTATCTATAAGCGATTCTCCAGAAACATGAACAAAATCGTCACTTTCATTACCGTAATTGCTATTCCCATCTAGTTCTCCAATGTGTGGAAAATGGATATAAATAGGAGAAGTTTCATTGTCTGTAAAGCTATTGCTTTCAAAATCTTGTAAAATGGCATCGTCGTCAAGTACATAAATACCATAATCATTACTCTCAGTAATAGTGGTATTTTGGACAATTACTTTGCTATCGCACTGTAGGGTAATATTGGCACCAAATTGTCCAGCGTTAAATATTTTGGCTGAACCAGCCCCAGCTATTTGACAATAAATCAACTTATTGTTAGGGCTAGAGGAATTAATTCCAATACCCACCCAACTGCCTTTACCACTTACGGTTCCTCTAAATATGATTGGATCATTGGCCGTACCAGTTGCATTAATAGAAGCGGTAGTTAAAGAGCAGTCTGTGGCTGGTCCACCCATTCTCAATCCTGCGCCTGCTACAAATTCAAAAATAGTTCCTGGGGCTATATTCAATGCTTTTTCAACATAATATTTATTGCCTTCTGTAAAACGGAAGGGAACATCTAAAGCGGCTACATCTGCATCTACGGTAAGTTCATCCCTAATTACTTCTACAAAAGCTTGGCCATTTCCAGAACCATAGGTTGTAGATGCATCGAGTTTACCAATCTGATTAAAATTGATACCAACAGACGAAAGGCTGTTATCATTAATAGTATTGTTGTTGAAATTTTCAAGATTACTATCCTCTGTTATATAGATGCCATAACCTTCGTTATTTTCAATGATAGCGTTGGTAATGCTTGCCCTTGAGTCATCTTTTTTAGATAACTGCACTCCTGCCTTTACTCCTGATTGTGAAGATGCTTTTCTGCCTGCATTTCTGACCTCAACATGGTCTAACTTATTTTGTGGGTTGGTCGAGGCAAAGTAGATACCCTGCCAAACACCTTGAAGATTACTGGTCCCTTCAAATATAATGGGTTCACTCGCTGTACCTATTGCTGATAAACCACCACCATCACTGGTAAAAATTCCTGCTTCTTCTCCTTCAAATTGAATAATTACCCCTGGTTCTATGGTTAACAAGGCATTATTTTTTACCGAGATAGCACATCTTACAATATAATCTACGGCACTGCCACTTTCAACATCAGACCATGTTGTGGAGCTTGTTATTTCATTGGCACTGCAGTCGATTTCTATAGCAGTTATGGGCTCTTCTACCGTAAAAGTGGGGCCAGTAGCAGTTTGCCCTTGTACAGTAACACTTATGACTCCTGAAGTTGCTCCAGTTGGAACATCAACTACTAATGTAGAAGTACTTGCTGATTTGACAGTAGCCGTCGTACCGTTAAATTTTACAGAATTTTGTGATGGGGAATCGCTAAAGTTTGAACCACTGATTGTAACCTCTGTGCCTACAGGACCACTATTCGGATTAATGGAGCTGATTGCTGGAGTTGGTGTAGGGGTTTCGCTTTCTTCATTACCACAATTCGTAGTAAAAAATACAATAAATAAAAATAACGATATACGATTGAACCAATGAAAGGAACAGATTAATTTATACATAACTAAAAGATTTTTGTTGAAGTAAAAAAGAATCTCGGGGTATCCTCAGGGACCTTCGGGGATTCCTATAGATTATGTAGTGCACAGTATGATTGAAATCTTATGGGATATTATTCGCCTAGTTGAGCATAGAATGAGCCTTTGATATTTATATCTCCAGACCCTGTACTTGTGGCCCTAAGTCCGCCGTCTAAAGTACCTTTTATAAAATTACTGCCTGACTCAGTGATGATGATATTACCTCCACCTGCAGCTGCTGATGTATGGCTTAATCCGCCATTTTGCCCAAATAATACACTGCTATCAAACTCCTCTAAAGTTCTACTTAAGAGATTATTGATTGCATAAGTACCATTACTAGGTATTACTGCTCCATTTAATAAAATAGTAGTAGTTACAGTATACCCATCTCCATCTGTTAAATAAATGGCCAATTGATGCGAGGTAGAAAAACCACTAGGCATCTGTAGAAACTTGTAGGTAGCATTTGTCCCTTGCATTTTTCTAGAAACGCTTCCAGATACATTAATGTCAAATCCTACTGAATCGAGATTAGGCGTTACTGGGTCGTCGTCTGAATCGCAAGAAAATAAAAATAAAAAACATACGATTAAAAGCGTAACAATAGAAGCCTGATTATGAGTGTTTTTCTTCATGTCCGAAAATTTACTTTGTACAAAAAAAGATACACTCCAAAGCTAAAAGACAGCATTATTTGAGGCTGACACTACAGTCCCAAATTGTAACATGGTAGTTCCAAATAATGCACTAGTACAGCTATAAGGGCTAATAAGAAGAGGGAGCAACGCCGTATTGCTCCTTAAAACATTTAGCAAAATATGAAAGGTTGTTGAACCCCACTTGGTAGGCTATCTGCGTTACGGTGTCTGTCTTCTGGGACAATAATTGGGCAGCCCGCTTCAACCGAAAGTTACGGAGCAGTTCTCCGGGGGATTCATTGGTCAGGGCCTTCAATTTCCTATGCAACTGTGTCTTGCTCATGGCCAAATCTTGTTGCATCTGGGGAACACCATAATTGGCATCCGTGTGGTGCTTTTCCAACAGGGCCAAAACCTGTTCCAGGAACTTTTTGTCCAATGAGGTGACCGTAACTTTTTCAGGGTCCAACTTCTGTTGGCCTGCACTATAATGTTCCCGCAATCGCTGCCTTTGCAGGATCAGGTTCTTTACCCTGGCATACAACTCTTTGGCATCGAAGGGCTTGGTCAGGTAATCATCCGCCCCGGTCTCCAATCCTTCTATCTTGTTCTCTATCCCTGCCCTGGCAGTTAGCATGATGACAGGGATATGGCTGGTCTCGACACTTGTCTTTAATCTATTGCAAAGTTGTATCCCGTCCATCTTGGGCATCATCAGGTCACTCACTATCAAATCTGGTATCGTCGTACTTGCTATCTTTAGGCCCTGCTCCCCGTTCTTTGCCTCTATCACTTGATAATCCTCGATTAGTTGTGCCTTGATGAACTGTCGCATATCCTCATTGTCCTCGACCAATAAAATTTTGGGCACTTTCCGGTTATCGGCCTTGCCCCATTCAAAGGTCTTGGCCTTTTCTGTATCTATCATGGGGACACTCCTTCCATTTTCGACTACCTCAGAATTTTCTTGCCGGTGAGTCTCGATTTTTTCTATGGGCAACTGTACGGTGAAAAAAGTACCTTTCCCTTCTTCACTTGAAACAGTGATGGTCCCGTCCATTAATTCTATCAGATCCTTTGTCAATGATAGTCCTATGCCCGAGCCTTCCTTGTCCTTGGTGATACTCCCATCTACTTGATAGAAACGATCGAAGATAAATGGGAGCTTTTCCGATGGTATCCCTATCCCTGTATCAGATACTTGTATCTTCAGTTCTCCTGCTTCATGGGAGGCTTCAAAAACTACCGATTCATCCTGTTCACTGAACTTGAAGGCATTGCTCAGTAGATTGTAGATGATCTGTTCTAACTTATCGCGGTCAAAGGCTGCCCAAAGTGTCCCATCTGGTATCTCGACCCGATAGTCCATATTATTTTGTGCCGCATGTGAGTTGAAGGATGAAGTGGCTATCCTGAGACATTTGAACATGTCACTTTCTGTTGGGTTCAATCGGAGCTTGCCCTGACTGATCCGTGAAAGGTCCAGCAATTGGTTCACTAGGTTCAATACCTTATTGGTATTCCGACGAATCATCTTGATATCCCCTCGTGCAAGCACTTCTTCCGGGTTCTGCTCCAGATGTTCGATAGGGCCCTTTATCAGGGTAAGGGGTGTCCTGAACTCATGGGAGATATTGGCAAAGAAGTTCGATTTCAATTGGTCCAGCGCTTGAAGTTCTTTGTTGGACCTTTGCTTGATGCGGTACTGGTTGTAGAAGAGCCCTGCCAGTATAAGGGTTAAAACAGCAAAAGCGATGATGGCATTTCTTTCGTTCTCCCTTTTGCTCAACTGAAGTTTTTGTAGTTCTTTTTCTGAGGCCAGTAGTTCGATCTCCTTGGTCTTTTGCTCATTTTGGTATTTGGCATCTATCTCTTCTGCCAAATCACGTTTTTCTATGTTGTACAAGCTATCCCTTAGTACTTGGTATTTGGTCAAAAATTCATAAGCAGTTTTATGACTCGAATTCAATTGGTAGATTTTTGATAATACTTCATACCCATCCATTAATGTAGGGGCTGCGCCTACAGCTTTTGCCACCTTCGTTGCGATTTTAGTGTATATCTCCGCACTATCTAATTTTTTGAGATAAAGGAATTCTTCTCCTAAAGACATACTAGCTGTTGCAATGTTTATTGAATCTGATGCCTCTTTTGCTATTAATAAAGCTTGGTGAAAATTTAATAAAGCTTCTTTAGATTGGTCTTTATCGGAAAATATATTTCCCATGTTCTGGTACAATTGGCTGAGCTCGAGCTTTCTCTCCATTTTTTTATAATTCTTGAGCGCAAACCTGTATTGGGCAAGGGCCTCGTCAAGTTTACCTTGATTCCTGTAAATAATTCCTATGCCTTTCGCTATATATGCCCTACCGGGTAGAAAATCAAACTTCTTGAAAATGCTGTCACTTTCTGTGTAGTACTCTATGGCCTTATCATAATTGTTCAGTTTTTGATGGATCATAGCAATATTGATCATACAGATTCCTGTGTTTTGCTCGTCACCATTTCTACCATACATTTCTGCTGCAGAAGTATAAGACTCCATGGCCTTTTTATAATCCCCTCTTTCATTATATATATTTCCCAAATTATTATGCGAACTAGCGACCCCTTCCTGGTCATTAATTTCTTTACAAAATGCAAGGTTCAGTTTGTGGTACTCTTCAGATTTTTTAAGATTTCCTTTGTTAAAATAGGTGTTTCCTAATCCGATAAGTGCAGTAGCCTTACCATCATCGTATTTTATCTTTTCAGAGATCACCAAGCTTTTTTGATAATTTGAAATAGTGGAGTCGTAAACAGCCGTAATTCTAAATAAATCCGCTAATGCATTCAGGGACATTACTAGATATTTTTTATCTTCAATTTCATTAGAAATTTCTATTGCTAGCCGGGCGCTCTCCTCTGCCTTGCTAGGGTTTTCGTAAATGTAAGCATCAAATAAATCTAATAGGATATAGACCTTTAGGGAGTCAATCTCTTCAGTACTGAAATGTTGTTCCAGACTATCTATCCTAGATTGTGAATAGCCAATAAACGAAATAAAAAGAATAATTAATGATAATAAAAGCCTGACCATAATTAAATATAAGTATACTCTGGCAGGTTACATAATACCTAAGATAAATCTGGGTTTTTGATGATACATTTTCTAAATTCTAGACGGGGCAACGCCATATTGCTCTTTAAAACATTTAGCAAAATATGAAAGGTTGTTGAACCCCACTTGGTAGGCTATCTGCGTTACGGTGTCTGTCTTCTGGGACAATAATTGGGCAGCCCGCTTCAACCGAAAGTTACGGAGCAGTTCTCCGGGGGATTCATTGGTCAGGGCCTTCAATTTCCTATGCAACTGTGTCTTGCTCATGGCCAAATCTTGTTGCATCTGGGGAACACCATAATTGGCATCCGTGTGGTGCTTTTCCAACAGGGCCAAAACCTGTTCCAGGAACTTTTTGTCCAATGAGGTGACCGTAACTTTTTCAGGGTCCAACTTCTGTTGGCCTGCACTATAATGTTCCCGCAATCGCTGCCTTTGCAGGATCAGGTTCTTTACCCTGGCATACAACTCTTTGGCATCGAAGGGCTTGGTCAGGTAATCATCCGCCCCGGTCTCCAATCCTTCAATCTTGTTCTCTATCCCTGCCCTGGCCGTAAGCATGATGACAGGGATATGACTGGTCTCGACACTTGTCTTCAACTTGTTGCAAAGTTGTATCCCGTCCATCTTGGGCATCATCAGGTCACTCACTATCAGGTCTGGTATCGTCGTACTTGCTATCTTTAACCCTTGCTCCCCGTTCTTTGCCTCTATCACTTGATAATCCTCGATTAGTTGGGCCTTGATGAATTGTCGCATATCCTCATTGTCCTCGACCAATAAAATTTTGGGCACATTCCGGTTATCGGCCTTGCCCCATTCAAAGGTCTTGGCCTTTTCTGTATCTATCATGGGGACACTCCTTCCATTTTCGACTACCTCAGGACTTGCATGTCGGTGTGTCTCGATTTTTTCTATGGGTAACTGTACGGTAAAAAAAGTACCTTTCCCTTCTTCACTTGACACAGTGATGGTGCCGTCCATCAATTCAACCAGGTCCTTCGTTAATGATAGTCCTATGCCCGAGCCTTCCTTGTCCTTGGTGATACTCCCATCTACTTGGTAGAAACGATCGAAGATAAATGGGAGCTTTTCCGATGGTATCCCTATCCCTGTATCAGATACTTGTATCCTCAGTTCTCCTGCTGCATGGGAGGCTTCAAAGGCCACCGATTCATCCTGTTCACTGAACTTGAAGGCATTGCTCAGTAGATTGTAGATGATCTGTTCCAACTTATCTCGGTCAAAGGCTGCCCAAAGTGTCCCATCTGGTATCTCGACCCGATAGTCCATATTATTTTGTGCCGCATGTGAGTTGAAGGATGAAGTGGCTATCCTGAGACATTTGAACATGTCACTTTCTGTCGGGTTCAATTGGAGCTTGCCCTGACTGATCCGTGAAAGGTCCAGCAATTGGTTCACTAGGTTCAATACCTTATTGGTATTCCGACGAATCATTTTGATATCCCCTCGTGCAAGTACTTCTTCGGGGTTCTGTTCCAGATGTTCGATAGGGCCCTTTATCAGGGTAAGGGGTGTCCTGAATTCATGGGAGATATTGGCAAAGAAGTTCGATTTCAATTGGTCCAACGCTTGAAGTTCTTTGTTGGACCTTTGCTTGATGCGGTACTGGTTGTAGAATAGTCCTGCCAGTATAAGGGTTAGAACAGCAAAAGCGATGATGGCATTTCTTTCGTTTTCCCTTTTGCTCAACTGAAGTGTTTGTAGTTCTTTCTCTGAGGCCAATAGTTCGATTTCCTTGGTCTTTTGCTCATTTTGGTATTTGGCTTCAATTTCACTTCCAAGCTCCCTCTTTTCTTTTGTATAAAGGCTATCTTTTAGAACAATAAACTTATGTAAATTATCATAGGCATTTTTCAAATCACCCGATTTGGCTTGGCGTTCTGCCAATCTTTCATGGATATCCATCGCCAAAATATCAAGTTGCATTCTTTGCGCCACATTTGCAGCATTATCCAAATAAGATATAGATTGTCTACTGTTCCCTAATTCATCATACATATCTGCCACAGCCATACTGGAATAACCAATTTGTACTGAATCATCAACAGCAATTGAAATTTCCAAAGATTGTTGATAAGCATCTAAGGCTTTCTTAAAGTCTTCCTTTTTTTTATGAATTTCTCCAAGAGTGAAGTAACAGTATGACACTCGTTTCTTGATTCCTATCTGCTCATATAGCTCTAATCCTCTTTGATTATATACAAGAGCAGAGTCTAATTGCCCCATATTTTTAAAAACTACAGAAAGATTATATCTGGAAAAAGCCTTACCAGCGATATCATCTTGAATTACGCTGATACTATCACTTCTCTTAAAATATTCAATAGCACTACCATAATTGCCAAGGCTTCGTTGAATATATCCAATATTGCCGATGGCAACACGGTATCCTGAGAATTCTTCAGATTCCAAAAATCTTTTTGATGCTAAAGTATAGTACTCCATAGCCTGGGTATATGCGCCTTTTTGCGAGAAAATACTTCCTAACCCCAAATAGGAATTTGCTACTCTCATACTATCCCCAATACTCCTTGCAACTTCTAAATTTGCTTGCTGATATTCAGCAGCTTTTTCAAAATCACCTTTTTGCCAATAGGCATAGCCTATATTGACCAACATATCTGATTGCTGCTTAAAGTAATTATTACTTTTAGCAATATTCAGGCTTTTGTTCAATACAACTAGTGCTGAATCTTCCTTAGATTGTGTAATTAAAAAACTAGAATATAGGATAAAACTTTTTAGCAGTAATTCAATATGATTGATTTCATCTGAAATTGTAATAGCCTCCAAAATAGTTTCCTCCGCCAAAGGCGGTGAATCCTTTCTGTATTCATTGTGCAAGTCAATCAATACTTTCACTTTTGTAGAATCAACCTCGGTCTGACTCAGAATGGTTTTTAAACTATCTACCCTTGATTGTGAATAGCCTAAAACTGAAAAAAGCACGAAAAAGAAGAAGGAAAATAGCCTGACCATTAATAAATATAAGGATATTTAAATACGTAGTCAAGACTTAGAATAGCTACTATATTTATCTAGTTTATACTTCAATTCTAAAAAGTTAACCGTTTTTCTTTCTTTTCATTTTCATGGTAGAATTCAAATTGTTTCAGAATTACTTGGCTCAATAATTACAAAAAGTGTAATTTACTTGGCAAAGGTTTAAGGGGTTTTTCAATAAGCACTTTTGATAAATTTCATCAACTTTTCCCTAAACTTGGCTTTTCTCCTTTGTGATACTGGAATCTCTTTTCCGCTTTCTAACAAAAGGTTATTTTCCCTATTTTTATACTCTTTTACTAGTTTTATATTCACCAAATACGATTGGTGAACACGCAAAAAAGTATTGATAGCTAAGTTATTTTCTAAAACTTTTAGGGTTTTGCTAACAATGTACTTTTCACCGTTTACCGTAAAAATATAGGTATAGTTTCCACTTGCTTGGCAATACTGAATATCATACACATCTATGACTGAAAAACCTACTCCTGTTTTTATAGCTAACTTACTAGGGTTCTTCTGTTGCAGGTTAGTATTTAAAGCTTCTAATTGCTCGCGCCTTTGGTTTTCTTTATAAATGGTAGTAGTATACTTTTCTAATGCTTGTGCTATATCAAGATAATCTATCGGTTTTAATAAATAGTCTAGCGCTGCGTATTTTATGGCTTTCAGCGCGTAATGGCTATAAGCAGTTGTAAAAATGATATAACTTAAACTGTCTTTCACCGCATTTAAAATATCGAAACCAAGCCCATCTTTTAATTGAATATCTAGAAAGACAATATGAGGTTTTAATGTTTTAAGCATTTTTATTCCCGTAGGAATATCTTGTGCAGTACCCACAACTTTTATTGATTTAAAATGTAGGGAAAGTTCCTCTTTTAACGCTGAAATAGCTTGTGCTTCATCGTCTATAATGATGGTAGTAACAGTTTGCTTCATAATTCTAAATATGGAAAAATAATAGTTACCCTCGTTCCTTTATTATGCTCATTACAATGAATATTCTTGATATCTAAAGAAGTCTTACCTAAACCCTCTTCTTCAAATAGTTGGAGTCGCTCTCTACATAACTTAATAGATACAGAACGGCGTTTATCAAAAGATTTATTCTGTAAATTATGAGGGCTTATTCCTATGCCATTATCTTCAACAATAATGTGCAATTGGGCTTTTATCTTTTTGAATTTGACATTGATTATATTTTTCGTAAAACCTGTAAATGCATGGATAAATGCATTTTCTAAGAATGGCTGTATGAGCATGGGTGGAATGGCTACAAAATCTGGGTTTACCGTTCGGTCTAAATCTACATTGTAGTGTAAATTGCCCTGAAACCTAATTTTATTCAAATAAAGAAATGCTCTTATAAATTCAATTTCTTTTTCTAGGCTGATAAACTTACTGTCACTATCTAAAATATTTCTGAGTAGTTTGGAGAATTTTACAATATAGTCGTTGGCTTTTAACTTATTATTTTCGGCATAAAAACCCTTGATTGTATTAATGGTATTAAAAATAAAATGAGGATTCATTTGCATTCTCAATGCCTGATGCTCCATTTCAATGGCCTTTTTCTCCAGGGCAAGTTTTTTATTAATTGTTTCAGATAATTCTGCCTTTATATCATAATGTTGCTTTATTTTCTTTATCCTGTTCCTCACTAAAAAAACAGTGATAGCACTTATCAAAAGAAATATAGCAAACTGAAAACTTAGGGTTCGCCAAAATGGAGGAACAACAGAAAGTTGTACTTGCCTTGTATCACTTATTATGTTATTTACTTTTGCCCTTACCTCTAAGGTGTAAGCTCCTTCAGCCAATGATTCTAAGTGCAATGTATTACTATTAGAAGTTTTCCATGCTTTTGCTTTGGGCATTAATCGATATTGATAAACAATATCTTCTGGATTTTTATAGTGAAGAGAAGTAAGGTATACACTTAATGACTGATCGGGATATTTGAGTAAATATTTACCATTACCTTGTTGCTGGGTAAAACCTGCAACACTATCTAAGTATAAAACTAGTTTATCTTTGGTTTTAGTAGCATCTAATTTAGTTCTGATAATGCCATTATCGGTACCCAAATACAAATAGCTGTCTTTTTCAACAATACTCCTAATTTTTTCATTTCTGATGCCTGAATAAGCATTTAAATCGGAAAGATTGGTTGCTTCTTCATCTATTTCCAATTTGTATAGCCCAGCATTTGTTCCTATATAAACCACTTCATCTTTACAGAAAAGCGAAAGTATACTATTGGTTTTTAATAAAGAGTTGTGTTGGTTGTAGTTAACCGAAACACTATCCCCTTCAATTAGGAATACACCATTGCTTTTGGTGCCAAAAATTAATTTATTTTGCCAAATAGCTAGGTTAGTGACTTCATCTCTTAATTCTAAATTCTTGATTACATTAGAATTGATTTTCTCATTTGCAATATTTTTAAGTCCATAAGTAGTCCCCACCCATTTTATGCCTTCATGGTTAATAATATTATTGGCATTTCCAGTATAAAATTCATCAAAACCGTATTGGTTAGACATATAATAAGTGTTGCCTTCTACATATTTTACCCTTTTCTTATCTAGTTCTTTTTTAGATACGCGCAAGGTAAATTGCCCAACAAGCCACATCTCGTTATTTTCGGCATCGAAACAAATATCATCTGCTCTTACAGGTATTAAATCTGGCCCAATAATTTTATCATTAAAAATGGCAATACCTGTTTTTGAGGCAACCCAGATTTCATTATCAATTTCTTTAATGGCAGTAATTCTATCGTCTCTATGCAATTGTATTTTAAAGGTATCTTCCAGTAAAAACTCGGGAGAAAATTTGTAGATAATATTATCATTGGCTCCTGCCCAAATTTCACCCTCCTTGCTCATAAATAAAGTATAAATAGTGGGGTGAATTAAGCCATTGCGTTCATTGTAACTTATTAAATCAGGATCTTTAGCGAAATAAATTCCATTATTCAAAGTCGTACACCACAAAATACCTTCTTTATCCTTCAGTATACTTGTAATTGCTTTTCCTTTTAAGAACTGCTTACTCAGCGTATAATCTTGCAAATTCAGTGTATAATAGCCATTCCTAGTGCCAATAAAAAGTTGATTTTCCGATTGTGAAATATGGATAATTTCATGTGCTTGAGGTAGTTCAATCGTTTTTAAGATTTCTTTGTAGTTATCTATTCGTCTAATAAACAACGTGGTGTTGAGTCCGATAAAAATATACTCCTCATTGTGGTAGAACCTTGGTATATAGTTTTTTAATGGCAATAAAAAAGCTTGCTCAATTTGTCTGGTTTTGGCATGGTAAATCGATACACCTTCATAGCCAAAAATCAATAACTTTTCCCTGCCAATTTTAATAATTTCTAAAGAAGATAATGGATTTTGAGTTTCGAATACTAGGTTTAATGATTTATCGAATTGATATAAATAGCCATAATAGTTAGTGACTATGAAATAGTTTTCAGTCTCACAAAAACTTGTCAAATACCCTCTTTCATCAACACTTTCTTTGATAAGTAATAAAGTATCACCCTGCGTTTTCAACACATCTCCTTTATAAGTCATGAGCCATTTATCCTGCTTACTATCTTCGTGAATGTTGAAGATTTCATAATTTGTATTGCTTACATTATGGTAAGGCTGGTGAAAATCTTTGCCATCGTAGCGAAAGATTCCAATATCGGTAGAGAACCAGATAAAGCCATTGCTATCCTGAAATACGCTATACACTGTTTTAAAAAATTCACCCTGAATAGGAAGTTTTTCGAAAAGTGGTTCTTGCGCTTTTGCAGATAAAGGAAATAAAAGAATTAATAATGAAAATTTTAAATAATCATAATATTGTCGCCCAATGTATTGCCTTATAGAATTAATCCAATCCATTTCTAAAAGAATCGCTACTTAATGATCTCTTTCAAATTTATAACCTTGAGCTCCTAATGTGGCTACCGAATATTAATTTTTTGCTATCACTTATCATTTTAATTACCTGTGCAAGAGACTAGCCCATACTTTTGGGTAGAAGCCTTAGTTCAGAAATAAAAAAAATAAGGCATTTTTAGATTACTGTCCATCATGTTTCTACATGAATAATAAACATAATCTGGGATACATCACATTGATACAATTTAACTGATTAACTGTAAGGAAGATAGGCCATTCCGATTCATTTATCGCACATTACCTACAGACCTTTGAAAAAATATAAAAGGACCTGAATAACATAACTAGTGCCTTTTTCTAGCAACTAATCATTTTTTAATTCGAAAATTATTTCAAAATGAAGTATTCGTTTTACATTTTTCTAACCCTTGTCATGTGTTGGGGTAAACAAACCGCACAACCAAGAATTATTTTTTCCGACGATTATTTTAGTACGGTAGGAAATTGGATCATTGGAAGTCCTAATTTCAATGAACCAACACGGTTTCCAATTACTAATGCTGGGATAAATCCTACAAATTTAATTGAACATAAAGGGTTTTTCTATGGTATCACAACATCAGGTGGAAATGATTTTAATGGTACACTTTTCCGTTATGATCAAACATCAAATGCTACTGAAACACTTCATCATTTTTTTAGTCCAGGTTTTAACGACGAAGCACGAAACATAGTAATAACCCAAGGCGACAAAATATTTGGCGTATTGAGAGATGGCGAAATATTCAAGTACGACCTAAATACCAATGAGTATGATACTGTTGGCTTTACATCCAATACTACAGTATTTAGTGGACTCACCTTGGCTAATAATGGTAAAATATATGGGGCAACTTTTTCAGGTGGGGCAGATAACTTTGGAACTATTTTCGAAGTAGATACAGCTGCCCTTACCATTACTACCATTCATGAATTTAATAATACCAATGGCGCTTATCCACGCAATACGCTTACTCAAGCCTCTGATGGTAATTTGTACGGAACTACAGGAAATGGTGGTAGCAATGACCAAGGTACCCTATTTAAAATTGACATTAGCAACAATACCTTCAATACAGTTTTTGAATTCAATTCTTCCAATAATGGTGAATACCCTTATATAACTTTAACAGAAGGGCCTGATGGTTTACTTTACGGTGTTTTGGAGGATGATGTACTTTTTGGTTTCGATACTAACTCAGGGCAGCTGGCAAAACTAATTGCCCTTAATAACAGTACTGTAGGTAATTTTGTATTTTCGCTCACAACCATAAACAATGAGCTAATCGGTTTAACTGCTGATGGTGGAATTAACGATGAAGGCAGTTTATTCAAGTTCAACCCTACCGATAATACTTTTGAAGTTTACTTCAACTTTAGTGACACACTTAGCAGTAATAGAAGTGAAATATTGCCTTTGAACGACAATGAATGGTTAATACCAGGGTCCGGAGAAAATATTTTTAATGGAGGTATCTTATATAAATTCAATAAGGATACGAAGCAAACTGAAAAGTTGATAGATTTCAATCAATCGTTACAGGGTTTCCGTCCTGCTGGTCCAATACTTTATACTTCCACCAACCAGTTTTTTGGAGCGACTTCTCAAGGTGGAATTTATAATAAAGGTACTATTTATGAATACTTACCTGCTCATGATTCTATTGTAGCCAGAGTCCATTTTGGAGATGGGGAAATCAGTTTTTCACAAAGTGGCACACCCTATTTTGTAGAAGGTCCCAATCAGTTACTTTATGGTTACATTACTGTAGAGGTAGAGGGAAACAGCAGTATGCACTTAGTTTCTTTTAATCCTAAAACATACGAACTAGACTATCTTTTAGACTTTGCCACAGTGGAAGGAGATGGGCCAAACTTTAGTCTAGCTTTTGATGGAGATGATGCTTATGGCACACTGAATACTGGTGGAGCTGGTAGCAGAGGAGGTATTTTTAAATTCAATATATCTGACAAAGATTATCAGTTAGTTTATTCGTTCGACAATCCCAATAATACAGAAAGCACGGGTAGCTCACCAGCAAAACATATTTTTAAAGATGGGTACTTGTACGGAATTACAAATTTTGGTGGTACAGGTGGTAGAGGTACAGTCTATAAATTCAATACTGCCAACAACCAAATGACCATTCTAAAAAGCTTGGGTAATAATGATCCAAACCGAGCAAGATATGGATTAATAGAACATTCTAATGGAAAGTTTTATGTAGAAACTACTGAAGATTTTGGTGGATTGCTGGAATTGGACCCTACCACTGATCAGGTCAATACCGTAGTTAAGTTTAGAAGTATCGGTAGACGAATTTTAAGTCAAGGTGGGGTAGGATATTTATCTGAAGGGCCAAATGGGCAATTGTGGGGCGTTCATTATGTAAATAGTCCTTCGGGAACTCGTGGTATTTATAATTATGATTTAACCAACAATGTATTTACAGATCTATCGGCACCCGATAGGTATTTACAAGCAAATGCTTTAAACATAGTGAATGCTTGCGTTAAACCAACCCCCGCTAATATTCCCCAAGATGTTACGCTATGTGAAGGAGAAACCTTAAATATTCAATTGAATGCGGCTAATGCTGACACTTATATTTGGACGAAAACCAATTCTTCGCAGATAAATAGTCGTGTACCTCCCCCCCCTCCAATTAGTACTCAAGACCAACTTACTATAAGCAATTTAACAATAGCTGATGCAGGGATTTACATAATTGAAATGACAAATGCATGTGGAACCAGCATTTATAGTTTTGAATTAAAGGTGCCAGACCCAAATGTTGTAACGGCTTCCTTAAAAAACATCTCTTGCCAAGGAGGTAGCGACGGAACGATTACGGTTGATGTACCCACTTGCGGCAAAGCACCCTTTTCATTTAGTATTAATGGAAATGCTGCACAGACTAGTAATATCTTTCCCGATTTATCTGCTGGCACCTATACCATAGCAGTAATCGATGCAGATAACAATAGCATTGATGAAGAATTTCAACTAGTGGAACCTAATGCTATTAACATTATAGAAAGTGATGTAACCGATGCTTCTTGTTCAACCAGTAACGATGGCCAGATAAGTTTGTTGGTAACCGGTGGTACTTTGCCTTACCAGTTTAGCGTTGATGGTGAAAATTATCAAACTAGTGCTATTTTCGAAAACCTAAGGGCAGGTAATTTTACTGTTATTGTTCGAGATAGTTTACTATGTTCTACAACCGTAAACCTTACTGTGAATGCGCCAGATGAGTTATTACTAAATGCTCAAATTGTAAATACACCATGTTTTGGTGGGAACGATGGAAGCATTACGTTAAGTGCTCTAGGAGGCACAGCTCCTTATTTATTCAGTTTAAATAAGGCACCCTTAGATGTAAAAAATGAATTTACCAACTTAAGTATAGGTGAGTATACCCTTACAGTTCAAGATGCTAATTTATGTGAAACATCGACAGTAGTTAGTGTTGCAGTTGATTCTATAAGCATAGATTATCAAAAGCAAGATATTTCTTGTTCCAACGCTAATGATGGAAAGATCATAGTTAGTTCTTCTGGAGGAACAGCCCCTTACACCTTCAGTTTAGATGGGACGAATTATGGTAATAATAACACATTTACCGATTTAAAAGCAGGTACTTATTCCTTGTTTGTAAAGGATGATAATGACTGTATAAATAGTTTGGAAGTGACTATTATTGAACCCATTCAACTTAGCCTTAATGCTGTAAGTAAAGATGAAAGCTGTACTGACAAAAAAGATGGTGTGATTTGGATAACTGCACTTGGTGGTACAGGACCATTCGAATACAGCATAGATAACAGTACCTTTCAAAGTTTTGAAGAGTTTGCAAATCTTGAAAGTGGAGAATATAACCTCACTGTAAAAGATGCCAATAATTGTACTTATTCAGAAATGTTTGTACTGGGTGAAGTAGCTCCTTTGACCATACAAGGTGAAACAACCGCTTCTACCGCTTACCCTGAAAATGGAGAAATTGCTATAACTGTTTCTGGTGGAAATGTCCCTTATAGTTATTTGTGGAATAACAACGACACCACAGCCACCCTAACAGATTTAATACCCGGCCAGTTTGAAGTAACTGTTACTGACTCAGCAGGTTGTACTGCTAACGCATCTTTTATAGTAGGTGGTGTTACTTCAACAGGTGAAAATCCTATTGATGATGCGATAACCATTTATCCGAACCCTGCTAAAGAAATATTATACCTCGAACTATCGAGTAAATTAATTGGTAGCGAACTCAGGGTATATGACAATAATGCCAAGTTACTTTTAACAAAAGAAATAAAAAGTAAAAATGAAAAACTAAATCTGAAAGCACTAGATGCAGGGCTGTATCTATTGCGCATCAACAATGGCCAAATCTACCGTTTCACATTGCATTGATTTAACAAAGACCAAACAAAGGAGGGGCTTAGCCCTCTCCTCTTTCTTTAATTATTTCCCATTATTTAAATAATAATACCATGAAGAAATTGATTTTCTTTCTACCAATAATCGTATGCTTCTTATTTAGTTGCGATAATGATGACAACACCAATCCCCAGCCAATTAATTTAAAGTTTAACCTAGAAACAGCTACTTATAATGGCAACACTATGGAACCAAAACCCAATTACCAACTTACGCTGAGTTTTACAGCCGAGGGTACTCCTGATACTTATAGTGTTGAAGGAGATGCCACCATTACACCCAGTATTGGCAATACAGGCACATGGACAATAAGTGGGAACATACTTACATTTAACAATTTAAATGAAAGCAGAGAGGTAAGCATTTCTTCAGGTGCTGTAAACAATGAGAGCACTAACTTTTCACTTTCTTGGGAATTTGATAAAACTCAAATTTCATTGAATAAGGTAGGTGAATACACCTATAATTTTACATTGCTTGAATAATTTTTTATTACTACTTAAAGCATAATTATTTAGAAGTTGTCTCTAAAGTAAGCTTTTTTACAGCTCCCATAGATTGTGCGTCACAATCCATCTTGGATGCAATAATGGACTGTGAGTCATAGTAACCCCACCACAGCCCACTGATATATGAGTTATCTCGAAAGTGATTGGTATTAAAAATTTGTCATGCATTTAGAATTGTATGATAGATTAATATAAACTATCAGGACTTTTGAGCTAACTCCTCTTTTTAAATCTATGAATACTTTCTAATTACCGATTATAGTAAAAATTACCCTTACAGATATATTTAGAAGTAATTGATTGAAAACTTAGCTATTTTAAGTTTCAAACTTAAGTAGAGACCATGATATTAAATTACTTCAAGATTATTCGTAGAAATATATGGAGGCATCCTATGCATGCCGCCCTCAATTTAGCATGTTTAACCATTGGCGTTGCTGGTACTTTACTTATTTTATTATACCTGAATTTTGAACTTACCTACGATACTTATCACGAAAATGCAGACCGCATTTTTCATATCGATACCAAAGCCATAAAAACCCATGATAAAACGCTTGATGTAAATTGGGGTGGAACACCTGCCAATTTAGCCCCCTATATCCAACAAGACTATCCAGGAGTTGAAGCCTATACTAGATTTTATCAATTTTGGCCTGCAGCAGATTTAAAACTTCAATTCAATGAAAATTTTATTGAAGAAACAAATATTTATGCAACAGACCCTGCTGTGTTTGACATGTTTACCTTTAAGCTTATGGAAGGTGATAAAACTGATGCATTAAAAGGCCCTAATAAAATTGTACTTTCAGAAACATTGGCCAAAAGGATCTTTGGAAATAAGCCTGCTATTGGTCAACTTCTTAGTTCAAATTTAAATCATGTTATTCCCGATTATCCTTCAGCATATACTTTATTGGTTACAGGTATCTATCAAGACTTACCAGAAAACCTGCACTTACGCCCAAAAGCCCTAATTTCTGCAGAAACTGATTTGGCATTGGAAGCATATTATTTCAATCGATTCAATGTAGATACCTACCTTTTATTATCAGCTGAGACCGACCCTTCAACCTTGGGGAACAAACTTTCAGATATCTATATAAACTATTTAGATGCAGCCCGAGAACCAGTAATGGTTTTCGCCAAACACGCGCTTACCCCAATTAAACAGATTCATTTAGAAGAATCTGGGGGGCTTACTTATATTTTTATTTTTGGAGCCATTGGGTTAATGTTATTACTGATTGCGGGCATTAGTTATGTGAATCTTACCACAGCACAAGCCAGTCGTAGGGCACTAGAAATTGGAATACGAAAAGTAATGGGTTCTCAAAATAGCCAGCTTATTTTTCAATTTTTGAGTGAATCCCTGTTTTTTACAATTACAGCATTACTGCTGGCTATCCTTTTGCTTGCCGAAGGTATCCCATTCCTTAATGACATGCTAAATTTACGTTTACATCTACATCAATTATGGCAGCCAACATTACTAGCAGGCATCGTAGGCATTATTGTGTTATTGGGTATTTTAGGAGGTAGCTATCCTGCTTTTTTTCTTTCAAGACTGGCACCAGTTAAAGTAATTAAAGGAAAAACAACTAAAAAAGTCCCACTTAGAAAAGTATTGGTAAGTATTCAGCTTAGTGCTGTTATTTTCATTCTTACGAGTACTGGAATGATTTACCAGCAATTGCAATTTCTAAGAAACAAAGACCTTGGCTTCGATAAGGAACACGTTATCAATTTTACTATCCCAAATGAGGATAACCTTGCATCGAAATATGCTAGCCTCAAAAATTCATTATTACAAAACCCAGATATTTTAGGAGTAGGTACTTCAAGTTTTACCCCTGGTAATAGTGGCATGTTTAGAAGACCTATTGCCATAGATGGTTCACCCAATCAAGAGCAACAGTTCGTTTATTCCGGTTATATAGATGAGGACTTTTTTGAGATAATGGATATTGATATGAGTTTGGGAAGAAGTTTTTCTTCTAATTCCCCCGGTGATTCCAGCAATATTCTAGTAAATGAAGCATTGGTACGAGCTTTTGAATTAAAAGAACCCATTGGAGATAAACTTCGCCTTGGAGGAAAAGGGAATCCTAATTTCTACACGATTATAGGAGTGGTGAAAGACTTTCATCAAAGTTCACTTTATACGCCTATTGAATCGCAAATATTTATATTACAGCAGCCAGAACAAGTTTATGCAAAAATAGGAAAGGATATACCCAAAAGTTTGCAATATATAGAACAAAGTTGGGCAAAGGTATTTCCAAATGAGTCTTTTACTTTCAGCTTTATTGAAGATGAAATACAAGATGGCTACATGAGCGACCAGATTAGAGGAAAAGTGTTTTTCCTATTGGCTGTATTTACCATTTTCATCGCTTTTCTCGGTCTATTTGGGCTTGCTTCATACTTGGCTACACAAAGGATTAAAGAAATTGGCATCAGAAAAGTATTGGGTGCTTCAGTTAATAACCTGGTATTTCTAATTACTAGAGATTTTATAATACTAACATTATTGGCTGCTTTACCTGCTTTTGCATTGGCATGGTATACTATTGATCAATGGTTGGTCAATTTCGCATTTCGCATAGATATTAATTATACCCTTTTTGGGCTTTCGCTAGTATTTACTTTGTTGCTCACCTTTGCGACCACAGGTTTGCATGCTTGGAGAGCAGCTAGGGTAAATCCACTTAAAAATCTGCGGTATGAATAATGGATACCTTTAAATTTGACGGTTCTACATGATTTTATTCGATGCGAAGCATTCGGTGCGAAGCATTCGGTGCGAAGCATTCGGTGCGAAGCACTTGATACTTTAGAAAGTTAAGTTTGCTAATTACAGGTTAAGAGAAGTTAGAGGCCAGAGTTTGAAAAAGTTTTTAATATAGGTTTGTTATCGTACACAAAAAAAATATTGAATTGCTTGTAATTTATCTTACGAGTGTAGGCCTGAAAATCCGGCGGGGAGGCGGGTTGATTGTGGGCGGAAGCTTAGGATTTTCTTGATTTTTTCTTTGGTTCGTTTCTTTTGTATCAAGTCAAAAGAAATGAACAGCCAGATATGAGCGATAATCCGATATTTTAACCAATTGATAAAGAGCAATTTAACTTATTTGCAGAAAATTATGAAAAATGTACGGAAGAGAAATTAAAGGGGCTGTGTTTTTTTAAATGCTAGTTTTAGATTTCGATTAATCAAGTAACTTCATAAAGAGCCAATTAGACTTTATTAATGTAAATTTGGTTTTATCATTATTTAGCAAATCTGGTATTTCTCTTTAGCATCACATAAATGCCAATCAAAATTAAAGGTATACTTAGTAATTGACCCATATTCAGTATCATTTGCTCCTCAAACGCCACTTGGTTTTCTTTAAAAAATTCTATTAAAAACCTTTGGATAAAAATGAAAGAAATACCCAAGCCAAATAAAAAACCACGTTCATTATTGAATTTCTTCGACTTCCAAATCAGAAATAATAACAGAAATATAATGAAGTAAAATGAAGCCTCATAAAGTTGAGTGGGATGTCTCGGGATTTGGTCTACTCTTGTAAATATAAATGCCCAAGGAAGTTGTGTTGCCTTTCCTATAATTTCAGAATTCAATAGGTTGCCCAACCGAATAAATCCTCCTACTAATGCACCTACAATAATGAGTCTATCTAACATAAAAAGATAGCCCAGCTTAAATTTTTTATTGTAGAAATAAAGCGCAATCAAAGCCCCAGCAATACCCCCATGACTTGCTAAACCTGCTATGCCTGTAAACTGAAAAGTTGGATTGAGCCTAAAAGGCAAAAGTTCGATAGGATACTGCCAATAGTAAAGTGGATCATAAAAGAGTATATGTCCTATACGAGCACCTATGATAATCCCAACTATTAAATAAGTAGCAAGTGTATCTAAACTTGCTTGATTTAACCTTTCTGCTTTGTAAATTTTTTGTAACATTTGATAGCCCAACATCATCCCAATAGCCCAACAGAGTCCGTACCACCTTAAAAAATCGACTCCCTCAATAATTCTAGGATCTACATCCCAAATAATATAAGACATCATCCTGCTTGGCAGCAAATGGTAATTAAAACAAAAAGGGTAGCACTGGTAAGTACTTTGTGTAGTTTTGTCCTTGTCGTATGTTCAGCCTTTTCAATAATGCTTAGAATTTCTTCTTGTTCTATGGGCTGCATGGCATTCAAAAATCTAATTCGTCTCCAAGTTGGTTTAAAGTCTTCTAGTTGCATGGGTTGGATTTTTTTAATTTTGTTCTAAGTTGCGATTTCACTCTATTCAATCGAGTACTTACATTGGTAGCTGTTAATGTTAAAATTTGTGCTATCTCTTTATTCTTGTATCCTTCTAAATAAAGAATGACAATAGCTTTATCTACATCTTGTAATGATTGGATGATGATTGAAAGTAGTTCAACATCATCATCGGCATTGCTTGTTGAAAGGGAAAAGACAGATTGATCTAAAGGTGTTGTAGCAATGGCTTTTTTCTCCTTTCTAACTTTTGCAAGTAATGTATTAAGACTTACCTTGTAAATCCACGTACTTATTTCAGACTCACCTCGAAATGAAGCAAACGATTTCCAGAGCTGAAGTACAATATCTTGAAAAGCATCTTTTTGGTCTTCAGCACTTATGTAATAGGCTTTGCAAAGGCTCTTTATGATTCCTTGATTAGTGTTTATAATCTGAATAAAGTTTTGCTTTTGCAATTCCATTTTACTGCTTTGTTTATACTATTAGTAGCATAATTTTAAGAATTGTCACAAATGGATGGAAGTTTTTTGTTTTTTTCTTAAATCCCACTCATCTATACTCTGCCCGTCATTCCCCGCGTAGACACATGTAATGCGAGGGAATCTCCTGCCTATTAGTAAAACTTGTAATAATTTCAATCTACTAGCTATGTCTCACTCCGTTTAATACTGTAAGTATAGGTGCCGCCAACTTTACTTCAGTACATGGAAGAGGTTAAAGCAAATGTTAAATTTAGAATTACTGCTATTATGAAGAGACTCTTTCACCCTTTTCCCCAGTTCAATACCCACCTTAAAAAGGGTTCTGAGTGACGGGGAGTAGGAAAAGGAAAAAAGATATAAAAAAGATAAAACTAAAGCTCAAAATAAATACTCAAAAAGACACCGCTCAAGTAAATCCACAAACAGGTGAAAAGTAAATGCATACTTGTTTCAAAAAATTTTCCTTTCCACAATTTAGGAGAATACCAAAAGAATTGAATGAAAAGCCTTAACAACCAAAAAATACCCAAACCGAGGGCTATCTTTTTTCCTAAAGGTGTTGAAATAATTTCTTCTGCTGAAGTCAAGCAAAAAATACCCATCATCAATACAGTTAGTGCGATAAAAAAAGTATGCACTTGCATCATCTGTCTATTCACCAGACTAAGGGATTGTAGCTCATTATCCCAATTAAAATACTTCGGGAAAATAGCATGAACCAAGGCCAAAACTATGAGCAAACTACCAATGATCTTAAGATGGATTTCCATGAGTTAGGGTAAAAATACTGATAAAAGGCGTATGCTTTGTTTCTGATTTTATTGTCAGCCCTGCTTCTTTGAATGTTCTAATCCATACTTGTCTAGCATGAAAATGTAGAAATCCTATGTTGTACACTAAAAAGTTCGCCGTATCACGCAAGTGTTCCACAACAATTATTTCACCTTTGGGTGCCAATATCCGTTTCAACTCTTTAAAAAACAAAATCCGTTCTTTTTCATCTCTAATTTCATGAGCTGCTAGCATGTTTAAAATAAGGTCTGTAGATGCAGCAGGCAGAGGTAATTCGGTAGTGTTTACTTGCTTTGTATTAGGATAAGGTGGATAAGCCTTTCGGGCTCGCTTAATGGAAACTTCTGTATGCTTTTCAGGGTGGTAAAAATCCAGTACTTGTAAAGTGCCTTGAGGAAATCTTTCATTTAATAGCACACTGGTCTCATCAAAGCCAGCATTGATATTGACCACATTTAACGCTGTGGCGTATTTTGCCAAAAAATTGAGTTTATACAGACCTGAAACATCATACACATAATAAGAAGCCCACAGCGACAGTACTGTACTTAATGTAGCCAATGCGATTATAAGTAATACAGCAAATTGCCAGATTCCAGAAAGTAAGAGAGAAATGACGAACAACACCAACGTCGCAATAGCATAAATTACATAAAAATGCCAATTGAACCTGATAATGTTCCAAACACCCTGAAATGGTTTTCTTAAGACTGCCATATTTCTTTTCTTCCCTTTTTCCAATGATAAGGTATTTGAGTAACCATAAAAGCATTGGCTAATTGCCTCCGTTCAAAAATAGGTTTATCTAAAAATGAAAAATGATGGTTTACTACTTGTATGGGTTGAGGTTTCCAAAATTGCCTCACTCCTTCTATGATTAAAACTTCCTTGGTTTCTGGTGTATAGGTAAAAGTAAAAGGTAAAGGTCCTGCAAATCGCCTGGCTTCTTTCCAAGTGCTAAAAGGAGAACCATCAGGTAAAGTTACTTCCTCCTTCTGTTCTACAGTAAAATCAAATCCTGATTTATGAGAGCTTACCTGTATTTGTTCTGTGTTGATGCTTTGAGTAATATCAGTAGTCGTATAATTGTAATGGGTAAAGATATTTCCAAAAAACTCCATCTTTTTCTTGTTGGTCTCCGACTTCAAAATGTACAATCCACGCAATCTTTTTCCTTCTGGCGTATGGTATTTTACAAAAACCCTGTAACCAATCAAGAAAAAATCATTGCCTATCCATTTGGGCATGCCTTTAGGTCTTAGGTGCTTGGTCTGAACCAAAGCAATCGCGATAAACCCCCATTTATCTTGAAAAGTATCTAACGTCAAACATTCAGGTAACAAGGACTGTAGTTGCTCTTTTGGAATAGCAAAAGTGAGCACAATGGAATGTTCAAAAAATGCTTCTACTGCAAAAGGATGGTTTTTTAGAAATGCTAGCATGAGGCAGCTTTACTTTTATAAAATGAGGTTGTCTAAAATAAAACCTTTCGTCTGCAAATGATAGATTTTGCCCTAATCTTCTCCAATTTCTCCTTAAATAATCAACATTATTCTCGTCGAAATTGTATTGCCTAGAACGAAATCTCTTCATTTTCGACTTGAAATCATTACATTAGACGACCTCAATACAAATCCGTAATAATACACCACTAATATAAAAATACCTGCAAAAACGATATTCAATCTACCCCATAATAATAAATGAGGGACTAGCAAAAACTCGAGTATATTCATTAACCCTACTACTACTATTTGCAAACTTGTACAAATTTTTACTTTGTACTCACTGAGTACCCAAACTGCCATCACTAGTTCAGAAATGCCAATCAATATAATCAATTCTTTGGCATATTGTTCTCCCAAAATCTCACCTACAATGGCTTTGTGTCTGGGTACATAACCTAGTACTTTACAATACAAGCCATTTACCAACCATACTAGGGCAATGAGGAATTTTAATAGATTAAAAAATAGCTTTTGCTTCATATTGATAGTAACCCAAAAAGTTAAGGGTTAGTACTGTGCTTTCAGTATTATATATTATCTACCAACTGACGTTAGTCTCTGACTACTGCCAGTTGAGAAAGATTATTTGGTTTAAGTCTTCAATCATTTTTTTTTAGGATTTTTTTCACCTCTCAACAGAACTCCGATTTGATGGAATTTGATTACACGTTCCATTGTTTCATTCCACAGCTCAAAATTATTATTTCCTAATACGCCATTGATTATAGGCATAATTTCCCTTTTTTTAATAGTTCTAGAATTCAATCGGCCAAGTACAAGATTTATTAAGTCGGTTTGTAAAAAGTTTTTAATTAATTCTTCTACTAAGGTCACATTTACTTCATCACCGGTCCCAAAGTGAATCCAATCTTTCTCCCAAGTTAAGATTGTTCTAAGATGTTCTGCAGCTTTATATAATTGTCGAGAATCCATCATTATTTTTGAATCAATTTTCTTTAAAATTCTTCCCACCCTTTGTCATGATACTTTGGGTTTGCAGAGAATTCACCTGCCCCTATATCCAAATTATCAGAAAATGGAATTCGATATTCTCCCCAGTTACATATCTTTGAGCTTGATTTCCCATACTCCTTCCAAGTTCCTATGTACTGATTGTTTTTATAGCGGTCTGAATGACTATTTAAATCATAGAATTGAATTTCTCCATTTTTATCCAAATACCACCACAAAGTCATAATACCTTGGAAAGACCCAACATGTTTTTGATTAGGATTTTCACTGAATTTATAGGTTCCAATAGCAATTCCTTGAGCTTTAATACCAGTCTCTAAAAATATACTGTCTACACCATAGTACATGTTTTTGAATTCACGGAACTGTTCAATTGTTATCGTTCCTTCAAAATCACAAGTATTATTTGACACTGTTGTTTCACCAGTTGTATAATATAAATTAGGCGTATTTTTACTTTTAGTAACTGACTTGAAGCTAACGTAAATTCTTTGATAGTCTAATCCGATAAATCCAAGAAACTCTGAATTAGGTTTCAATAAATCGGATAAATCATATTGAGCATATTTAGCAAGTTCATTTTCAGCTTTTAACTCATTGAACTTTGGGTAATCAGGATTCTCCAATGAATTTATCCATTCTACTGACTGTTGAGCAAACAGATTAGTTGAAAGTAAAATTGATATTAATATGAGGATTTTCATTATTAATTAATTCCGAATGCTTGAATATTTGATTAGTGACAATCTTTGCTAAATGAAGATCTGTAAGGAGTCTCTTGACTCTATTTTGTTACCTTAATCGCTCATTGACCAAAGTTGAGAGACTTCTACTAATTTTAAGTCAAAAGATAGTTTTTCAAGCAAGTTCTTCCGACACAATATCAAAAGTCTCCCCTTTTTCATTTATTGCCCAAATTTGCAATGTGTCATAGCCATTTCGTTTAGCTTTTTCAAATTCAATCTTAGTTCCATTAACAAGTTCAATCAAACCATTGTCGTCAACTTCTTCTATAAATTCATCTTCATAATCTATACCATTATATGTGGAAATGATGATTTCAAAATCCTCGTTACCATTTCTATCCTTATAATAATTTGTTACAGGCCTATTATTAACTTGTTCATTTGTGAATCTGTCGCAAAACATAGCATTGTACCCATGAATACAACCATCAAATAATAATATCTCATTTCCTATATTCGTGTCAACCGCAAAAACCACAGAAGGTGCAAAGGCTGTCCCCACAATTAAATTTTTATATTCATTATGAAGTTGTCCATAAAATTTGATTTTGAATTTAGATGTTCCTGTAGACGATTTAAGCTTTCTACGCCATTCATGCGAATGTAAGTCTATTGGATTTTGAATATGTTCTGTTACTCCATCAAGAAATGTTGGGCCTAAAATTCCATTTTCAGTTGTGTAATCTTTAATGCCCTTATGCTTCTTAAATAAATCAAAAATTCCCATTAGTCATTAATTTGTAATGCAATACAGAAATTAAGCGATACTTTTTACAAAATCATCCTCACCCATTACCAGCTAACAGTTTATCCCTATCTAATTGATGATTTTTAATAGGTAATTGCCTAATGCGCTGCCCAGTAGCATCAAATATAGCATTGGCTACTGCTGGAGCAATACCCGGTGTGCTAGGTTCACCAGCTCCTCCCGGAAAATGCCCACTATTAATAATAAAGGTTTCAATCTTAGGCATTTCATCCATGCGCAACATTTGGTAATCGTGGAAATTACTTTGTGTTACTGCTCCATCTTTAATAGTAATTTCTCCATATAAAGCTGCAGTTAGACCATATACAATTCCACTTTCCATTTGTGCTATAAAACCATCTTCATGCACTGCTTGACCTGGATCAGCAACGCAGACTACTTTATGAACTTTTATCTTTTTGTCTTCAGTAATTTCAACTTCGGCTACTTGGGCTACGATAGTACCAAAAGATTCATGGATAGACCCACCCTTTCCAAAATTTTTGGGGAGCTTTTTATTCCAATCAGCTTTACTTTCTGCCATTTCCAAGACTTTTAAAAATCTAGGTTGGTCTGCCAATAATGCTTTTCGATAAGCCATTGGGTCTTTTCCTGCAGCATGAGCCACCTCATCTATAAATGACTCAGTAAAAAAGCCATGCATAGAATGGTCCACACTTCGCCAATTACCCCAAGGGACATGTGTAGGGCTCTTTGTATACTTTATTGCTTGGTTGGCTATACCGTAAGGAATGTAAGGCGCTTCTTTTGGGTGGTGTTTAAACAAGAAAGCATTCTCCCATGCTGTAGGATTTCCTTCTGTATCCAAAGCTGCCTTAAATCTACTGATGTTTGCTTCGCGATATACATCATGTTGCATATCTTCTTCTCTAGACCAAATTAGCTTTACTGGAACTCCCGCTTCTTTGGCTATCTGTACTGCTTGCTTTGCCACATCTGTTTCTGACCTTCGACCAAAACCACCACCAAGCAACTGATTGTGAACAGTTACATTCTCAATATCTATTTCTAATAACTCCGCCACATCATTGGCAAAACCCAAAGGATTCTGGCTACCCGTCCAAATCTCGCATTTACCATCGTGTAACCAAGCAGTACAATTCATAGGTTCCATGGTGGCATGTGCCAAATAAGGAATCTTGTATTCTGCCTCCACAATTTTTGAAGCGCTATTTAATGCTTCTTGTGTATCACCAATATGCTTATCATCCTCTTCTTCTCCATTGGCTTTAGCGGTATCTAAGTCTTTTGTATATTGCACAAAAATAGCTTCTTGATCTATAGATGCATGTTCCGTTTGCTCCCAGTCAATCTTCAACATCTCTATCGCTTTTTTTGCTAGCCAATATCCATCTGCTACCACAGCCACCGCTTTATCCAATTTAACTACTTGATGCACACCATCCATATTTTTCACAGCAGTATCATCAACAGCTTTTACCTTGCTCCCAAATACCGGAGCTGCTTTTACAGTAGCGTATTTCATACCCGGAAGGTCCGCATCAATTCCGAACTTCGCCGTAGCATTTACTTTTGGGGGAATATCAAGGCGAGCTGGTGAAGTACCAATTAATTTAAAATCCTTTGATGCCTTTAGTTTCGGTTTTACAGGGGCAGAAAACGCTGTTGCCTGTTCCGCAAAATCCGCATAAGGAGCTGATTTACCGCTTGCTTTGTGGTGAACGATACTTTTTTCTACGGTTAGTTCATTTACTGGTACATTCCAAGTTTTAGCAGCAGCCTTCAATAAAACAGTTCTGGCTGAAGCTCCTGCTACCCGCATGGCATGCATACCAGTAAACCTCACGGAACCGCTACCACCAGTAACTTGTATATTCATTTGCTTGCCCGCTGTTAAAAACAAGCCATTTGCAGAGTCTGTTAAAAATGCTGGAAAGTCTGCCTCACCCGCCAAAAATCCTTTTATCAATGCGTAATTGGCATATTCTTTATCTCCCGGAGCTTCCTCAAAGCGCATTTTATCCCAATCAGCATCTAGCTCTTCTGCCAACATCATGGTAAGAGCAGTATGTACACCCTGCCCCATTTCTGCATGAGGGATAATGGCTGTTATCGTATTATCCTTGGCAATTTTTAACCAGATGTTCATCATGGTCTCATTAGGGCCTGACATTTTACCAGCTACTTTTGAAGCACGATTACCAGGTCTTATTGCTATACCAAATACTACAGCACCACCAGCTAATACACCTGCGGTAATAAATCCGCGTCTAGTCCATTTATTCATTGTTTGCTAAGGTTTCGGGTGAAGAACTATTTATTTGAGCTGAAGCATCTTGAATGGCTTTTTTAATGCGTGCATAGGTGCCACATCGGCAAATGTTACCGCGCATTGCCTGATCAATTTCTTCTTCAGAAGGAGTGGGATTGGCTTCTAGTAAAGCCACAGCAGACATCATTTGCCCTGATTGGCAATAGCCACATTGGGGTACTTGGTTGGCAATCCATGCTTCTTGAACCGGATGTAGTGTATTTGCATCTGGCATAATTCCCTCAATGGTAGTAATAGCTTTATTCTCTACAGATTGAACAGGCGTTACACAAGATCGAATTGCTTTTCCCTCTAGATGCACGGTACAAGCACCACATTGTGCCATACCACAACCAAATTTAGTCCCTATCAACTTCAGTTCTTCACGAAGTACCCATAGCAAAGGGGTATCGGGAGAAGCCTTTACTTCCACTTCTTTTCCATTTACCTTCAATAAAATCATAAAAGTATATTTTTGAAATAGTTTTTCTGTATTGTAACAGTATATGAAAATAAAATATAGCACGAAATCAATATGCTTGTATTCCTACATTTTACTAGTCTAAATTTATAAAACTACTTCATCTTTATACCTTCATCTCCTATTTTTTATTAAATGGAAAGAAGTTTTAAAGCATTAATTTTAGTGGGTAAATATTTCTGGTTCTACATAATTTTAATCGGTGCGAAGCATTCGGTGCGAAGCATTCGGTGCGAAGCATTCGGTGCGAAGCATTCGGTGCGAAGCATTCGGTGCGAAGCACTTGATATTTTGAAAGTTAAGTATGTTGGTTATAGTTTAAAGGGTCAAAATAAAGTTAGAGGCTGGAGGCTAGAAGTTAGAAAAGTTTTTATTACAGGCCTTTGCTTCTTTCTAAATTCTAGTTTCTAACCTCTTGGTTTTCAATAGTAAACTGTTTTAAATCTCGATTTATCAAGTAATTTCATAAAGAGCCTCATCTCTTCTATCTAAGGACAAGGTTCAATTACAGAAAGCGCAAAATCTACTAAAAACTGGTATCTATCGTTGTTATCAGTTTCACCAATACTATGGATGAGCGTACTTCTATCTTCAATACCTAAATCTTCATATTTATCCATAATGACAATTCCATTTTCTGGGTCGTGCCCATCAGGATTTAATACATCTTCAGATGAACCCGGTTCTCTATTATATACAAAGTAAATAGGCGGAGATGAAACATTTACTTCATTGGGAGGGTACCACCAATTTGAGTCAATCCAAATCCTATCTGGTAGTGCATTATACATGTAAAGTCCTTTTATATTCGGATTAACCCTATGACCGTATTTCCAACTCAAAATACTTCCTCTTGAGGAGCCTCCAACAATAAAGTTAGTTGTATCGAAATTATATCTTGCAGCATTGTCTATTACCCATTGAAACATCAACTCAGCATCTGCCCAACCTGTTTCTACTTCGGCAGGTAAATTTACTGATGTGAGTGACTCCCATGAAACAACAGAAATTCCTTCTGCATTTAGTGCATCAATAATATCACTAGGCATACTCGTATTTCCCCCATTTCCATGTGCATCAAAATAAACGGGAGTTGGACAGTCTGACGCAGCCTTATAAATATCAAGAAACTGCCTTGTCTCGGATCCATATTTTACTCCTAATGAAACTGAGGCTTCATTTAATTGGTTGGTTGGTTCTTCACTTTCTGAAGATTCACAAGACAACAAAAGAAGGCTTATACATAGCACTTTAAATAATACTTTCATTTTTTTATACATTTAGAAAACAGCACTTTGGACAACTCATAATACAAAAGGTTTAACCTTACTACTTCCCGCATATAAATTTTAGATTACTAATTTTATATGAATCTAATGTCTTGGAAGTGTTGTTAGGGTAAATATCTTATGCTAAATATCAATGTTAAACACTACGTTGAGGGCTGAATTCTATTGTAATACTGCTTTATTGTTAACATGTGAGGAAGGGTAATCACAGAAATAAAAACAAAAAATAGCATTACAGGATTGAGTGGAAGTTCGTAATTAATGAATAGATAGAAAATAATGCTTAATGCCAACAGACTTATAATTGTAAAGGGAGCTGCGTAGAAATAAAATTGCTTGAAGTTAAAATTGGGCTTTACCTTTCTAAAACCTTTTACTTGCAACAATATGGCATCGTAAGAATGCCAACAAGCAAAAAATATAGCAAAGCCAAAAAGTAAATCTGTAAACCAAAGTAGGCTACATAATATAAGTGTATCTGATAGTAAATATATTATTTGTTTTATATTGATTTTTCTATTTCTGTAAAGGAGAATACTACTGATAAAAAAACCTAAGAAAAATACTATACACAAAACCGCAGCACCTGATTCAATTATCTGAGCGTTGTTAAAGCCTATGATTTCATTCAGATATAATTGTGTTTCCTCCGGGTTAAGGAAAAATAAAATAGATAATAAAAATCCTCCCCAGCTTGCATAAAGCCAGGTAAACTTGGAATTGGATTTAAGACTAGCCATAATTTGCGTTTCACCAAAATGATAAGCAGAAATAGCTAAAAAAAATACCAAAGATAACTGAGGGGCTAAGAGCCAAACCAAAGTATATAGTATTATTGGAGATAAATAACCTATGAGAAACTGCCCTGAAACTGCTGTTGAAAATTTACCTGATTTAGTATAATTATTAGCTAAATGATCAGTAGCCCCATGCGGAATGCCGAAAGCGATGATTAAAATAATAGGTAGGCCCAGCCTGTACCATTCAGCCTCAAGGAAATTGTATGATACTACGCCCAGTAGCATCACTATTAACTTTAGTGGAAGTGTCATACAAAGGAGTTTTCTTAGAAAGAAGGGACTGAATAAAAGGTTTCCAAGGTAGTCGACTAAAAATCTTCATTTCTTGGAACAAAGAACTTTCTTCATCTAAAAATCTAAATATATCATCGAAGCGATTATTTTTAAATAATGACAGCATGATAGATTCTGTAAGCGCTGGCTTTTGTGCAATAATATTTAGTAATAACTTATCATAAAAAGCAAATCGTTTCTGTTTTTTTGGTTGCGCTTTTTTATAGATTATTTCATTCAATATATCCTTACAACTTTTTTGTATTTGCTTAAATGTATAACCAGTTGTAGGCTTCGTATCTCCACCTATGGTACCTAATTGAAAAACTCTTTTCGATAATTTAGACTTATAAGGATAATCAGTCATGGGAATTACCCCAAACTCCGTTTCCATTATTTCATAGTCTTCAATACCAAGTTTATCTTTAAGATAAGCCTTAAGATTTAATTCATAATGGGCAATATCCGTAACTTTTTCAGAAAAACGAGTGAATTCTACCAATGCATAATACCTGCTATAGGGGAGTACATAAAAAAAAGAAGCAGGATCACTACCTCCTCTAAAATCCATTAAAGTAGCAGTGTCTTCATCAAAAATCGGGGCGTTCACAGCTACTTTCCATCCTAGAAAATTTTGAGTTAACTTATAATTTGTTTTTTCCTCTCTATTAAGCCCAGGAATTGAGTTTACAACATAGCGGCCATTGTAAGTTGTACTTTCAGTAATTACTTCAATTTTATCACCTATCTCCCTGAATTTTTTTACATTTTCTGCAACAAATGTAATATTATTCTTATCAGATATTTGAAGTGAAATTTCTTGATACAGGTCTTCACTTTTTATGTGGTAATACGTATTTCTTTTCAGGGATTGGGTAACGTTGTCACGCTCTCCTAGTACTCTTAGTTTTTTCCAGTAGAATTTTTTTGCACATTGGTAGGGAACATGCTTATCTTCCCAAAAGCACCAAGTTTTCTTAATTTTTTCTGTAAGAGAAGTATCGATTATGAGAATTGATTTATTTTCCCAGGTAGTCTGCAACAAGTGATGAAGCATACTTAATCCGGCTGCGCCGTAACCTGTTAAAATAATATCATAAATCATATTGGTAGGATTGAAAAAGGGAGGAGTACCAACCCCTCCCCACACTTTAATTACTATTAAAAATTATAGTCTTAAGAATAACTTATGCTGCTTTTGCCACTCCTGATTCAGTACTCTTAGTAATGGCCAAAGAATATATTACTAATCCAAATCCAATTTTATTAATAGCGTCACCTATGTTGTAGATTAAATCCATAGACTCTATACTTAAAACACCGCTTAATAATCCACCTGGTATAGCCATGTAACCAATTGGGTAAATTGCCCAACCAGCAAATATGAACCAAGCTAAAGAATTGAATGCTTTTTGTAAGATAGGGTCGTTTGAGTTTTGAGATAACTTTTTAGCAGAACCAAACCATACTTCATAGAAAATTCCTGCATAACCGATAGTTGAGATTGCGCCCCAAAGTGCAGAACTCTCTCTGTAAACTGTTTCGCCTAAGTAGCCTGTAACCAACATGAATACTGAGTAGAAAATCATTTTCCACATGAGACCGATTTTGGCACCAAAAGCTTTTAGGATTAAGTAAAATTCAACACACATCAAAGGTACAGTTAGTGTCCAATCAATGTATCTTAAAGCTGTCGGAGAAGTACCAGTTTCAATCCAGTAATCTCTCATGTAGTAGTAGTGCACAGCGGCAATAAAAGTAATTAAGCCTGACACCAACATTGAGGTTTTCCACTTACCTTCAACTCTTCCTCTTTCAATGAAGAAAAAAACTGTGGCTGCTGCCATTGCCATGGCTCCAATGAAGAAAGTAAAACCTACGTAATCATCTGGTTTTAAGGATGCTGCGAGAACAAAATTTAAAGTTTCCATTTTTTATAAAATATTTAGGTTGCTGTATTTACTAATGGCCTTACTACTAAATGTGATAATAATTTGTTTATGTTTATATAAACATTTTAATAATTATTTTTAAAAATTTGATAAAAACAATAGCTATTTAAAATATTAACAATTATTTAAAATACTGATATTCAATTAATTAAATAATTTTTAATTAAAAATCATTATGATTAAAAAAAATTGAAAAATATTTTGTTTAACAGTACAATTTAATAATTAAACAAAAAAATATAGTGAAAAAATGGCGTACAGCACCTGAATTATCAGAACTGATAAAACAGTTAGAAAAACACTAAAAATGGTGATTTTAACAAGATAAAGACAAGCTATTTTTTACTTAGTACAGTTACTACTCTACCGTATTTTTTGTGGCTGGATAGTATCCCCTTTTTGGCCTTCTGGAAGAAATGTTGGATTATAATTACCTCTATTATGGAATCCCGAAAAATTACGCATTGAGGCAAAACGAGGATAACTTTCAAACACATCTCCATTACCCGTAACTCTTGGGTCTTTTTGTGCTAGCAAAGTTTCATTGAGCTGTTTAGATAGCCTTTCTTTTATTTCTTGCATTGCTGGGTCAGAGGCCAAATTATTGATACAATAGGGATCAGATTTTATATCAAATAGTTCTTCTGCAGGTCTTTTACCAAAAGCAAGTTGATATTGCTCAGGGAATTTTCCCTCATTTTCAAATACAAATGATTTAGAAGGTGAGCCATCTATGTCTGCATACCCTAAACCAAAAGATCGAAAGCCTTCAGTATCTTCTCTTCCAGCAGGTTTTGGATTACCAGCAGGCCAACGATCTGGTTTAAAATTTCTGATATATAAGTAGTTTTCACTTCGAATCGCTCTAGCTGGATACCCTAAATTATCTGGCCGAGCATGTGTATGTCTTTCGCGACCAGTATAAACATAATTTCTATATGCTTTATCTTCTGTGAGCAAAGGCAACATGCTTTTACCACTCATTTCGGGTAAATTAATTCCAACCACCTCTAGTAATGTGGGAGCAATATCTATCATACTAGCTAAGGCAGTAGTTTCACGACCTGCCTTCCAAGCTTTAGGCCAAGCTATGGTTAATGGGACATGTGTACCATATTCTTGTAAGTTAGCCTTGGCATAAGGAAAAGGCATACCGTTATCAGCAGTTACAATTATAATGGTATTTTCTAACTCTCCGTTCGCTTCTAACAAGTCAAGCATTTTACCCAAATGGCTATCAAACCATTCTATCTCAAATGTATAATCGGCTACATCTTTAAGGGTTACTGAATCTTTCGGAAGAAAATCTGGTAACCGTACATTTGCCTCTTTCTTACCTGCCTCATAACCTGAATTAAACTGGTAAGGTCGATGTGGTTCGAATCCGCCAAACCAGAAGAAAAAAGGCTCCTCTGTTTGGCGCTCCTCCATAAAGGTTTGAAAATTTGCAAAGTAGTTGTTTGCTGAAATTCCTGAATTTGGTTTTTCTTCAAAACTATTACTATTGTATGATGGACCCACTGGGTTGCTCTCCCAACCTGCATCTTTCCAATTTCCAGGCCCCCATGGTTTACCTGTATATCCTGTCTTATAGCCACTCTTTTTAAGTAATTCGGTAAAGACAGTGAATTTTTTTGGAAAATAACTGCTGTGCGTTCCTGCTTCTTCTAATTGCCAAATGTTTTTACCCGTTAAAATAGCGGCCCTTGAGGGGCTACATTGTGGAGCTGCCACAAATGCATTATGGAACAATATGCCGCTTTTGGCAACCCTATCAAAAGCTGGCGTTGAAATTCCAGATGCACCATATACTGATGTATAGGGATAAGATTGATCATCTGATATGGCAAAAAGTATATTAGGTTTTTTTTCTACCGATTTTTTTTCGTTTACTTCTGAACAAGCAAATACCCCAAAAAACAAGACAAAACCATAAAACAAAATAGCAGGAAGACGCATCATTTCAGTAAGTAGATTTTATTGCCTTGCTGACCAAATTTCGTACATAGGATCTCCCTTAGAGCTTTTACCTTTGTGATGCCAGTCTTCCCCTTTTACTTCGAAATTAAACTTTAAAGAAGCACCCACCCTGTTTTTATCTCTTGAGAAAAACTCTATGTTTTCAGTATACACGCCATCTTTGGCTGAATACGTTCCCCCACCTGTACCAAAAAACTTTCCTGTTTCTGTATTATAAGCAATCCATTGAAAATGTGTATCGGTCAGTATTTTCATGGTTTTTCTTGGTCTATCTCCTGATCTCCGACTCATCTCGCCATTTCTTTCTCTACCTGAAAATAACCACGGATTTTGCAGTGGTGAAGCAGTTTCACTTTTTACTGGTTTAAATGTATTTTTTCCTAAAAAATCGCTTTTAAGTTGCAATCCCTTACCTGAGAGTTTCATTTTAAACTTTTCACTTTTCATTACCAAGGAAGAATCAAGTGTATTGAATTCAAGTAGGATATCTATACTTCCATTATCTACTGTAAGCTTTCCTCCTTTAGTACTCACAAAATCTCCATCGGCTGTGGCATATTCGGTTAGTGAAAAATAGTTACCACTTACCATTAAGAGTTGTGTTGTAGATTTACCTTCTTTATCAGTTTCAGCTTTCCAAGATCCTTGTAGCTTTTTAACTAAGTCTTGTGCAGAAACATCGATGGCTATATTGGACAATACAACTAAAAAAGCAATTAGTAGAGTTTTCATATGTGTTTCAGTTAAATTTAATTTAAATATAATAGCAATATGAGTTAATTATAAAATAGATACCAATCAATACATTGAAATGGGAAAAACATTAACCGACTTCATTATTTCATTAAGGATTTTCCTTGGCGATACTCATGTGTATATCGTTTACTGCCATTAAAGCTGCCGAACCATACCATTCTTTAAGTTCCATGGCCAAACTGCCAGCCTGAATTGCTGGGTCCGAGTTGGTCAATTTCTCAGCTTCTTCAATTGATCGTACATCAAATATGTAAATCCCTCTTAATTCCCCATCGCCAAAAAAAGGGCCGGCCAAAACTAGCTTACCTGCCTCTGCCATGGCACCAATGTTTTGCATATGTGCTGCTTGCAACTCTGCCGCTTTTAATGAATCCAATTCTCTATTGGGGCCCTTTTTCAAAAAAGCCATCACGTATTTTTTCATCCCATATTCATCAGCACCAAAAGCTTTTGCCTTGCTTTCATCATACTGAGCAACAACTGATTCTGCCATAGAATCTTCTGAAACAGGGAGTTTTGTATCTGTTTTACAAGCAAAAAACAAAGTTATTACAAGTAAACAGGCACTTGGTAGAATAAACTTCATTGTATTAAAATTAAATTATACTTTACATTCACGCTCAATTTCTAATTCTTTTTTTTATTTAGCAATCAACTTCCAACAAAATATGTATGAGTGAAAATTCTAAAGAACAACTAAGTAAATTTCAAACCATCGGAACCGCTTTAGCCTTATTCATTAGTATAATGGCATTAGGCGTATCTGCGTATGAAGCTAATTTGATGCGTTCCCAACAAAGTGCTATGGTGTGGCCATACCTCAAAATATCTGGCAGTTATAGTGAAGGGGGATTTAGCTTCGTAGCTAATAACAATGGTACCGGTCCTGCTATTATCAAATCTTTAGAGGTGAGGTATAAAAATGAAGCCATGCATAACTATAACGAATTACTTGACACTATTAAGCCTGATAGGAAGATTGGATATGAAAGTATAAGAATGAGTAAATTGAACAATACAGTTGTAAAAGCTGGCGAAGAAAGAGAATTGTTCAATATGGATTGGAACGAAGAGTCAAGAATTATTTCCAAAAGTATGCGGTACGTAACAGTAAAGATTTGTTATTGCTCAGTATTGGGCGATTGTTGGGTATATAATTCTGATGAAGACGAATTAACCGAAGGAACATTTAAATCTGAGATAGAATTTGAGAATTAATGAGGTATTGCTTTATTCTATTATTTTTCAGTACTTTCAACTCAGAAAAAATCTTAACAAATTCCATATATGACAGCAGACGAAAAATTAAATCATTTAGATGTGACCTTACCTCCAGCGCCTAAACCCTTGGGTGTCTATAAACCCTTTATCATTGTAGATAATTTTATTTACGTTTCTGGTCATGGAACAGTGCAAGAAGATGGGAGCTTGATCATAGGGAAAGTAGGAGAAGATATGGATGAAAATGAAGCCAAAATAGCCGCCAAACAAGTTGGTTTAGCCATCTTATCAACCTTAAAAACAAATCTAGGAAGCTTAGATAAAATCAAAAGAGTGGTAAAAGTGTTAGGCATGGTTAACGCAATTCCACATTTTGAAAAACATCCTTTTGTAATTAATGGATGCAGCGAACTCTTTGCAGCAGTTTTTGGGGAAGAAAATGGTATAGGCGTAAGAAGTGCTGTAGGAATGGGTTCTTTACCAGATAATATTCCTGTAGAAATTGAGGCTGTTTTTGAGCTGAAAAAGTAAAAAATATGCAACCTGAATGGTTTCAATTTAAGGGAGCTGAAGAAGTACCTTCACCTGCTTTATTGGTATATCCTGAACGCATCAAACAAAACATCGATAAGATGATTCAGATTGCAGGTGATGCGAACAAGCTCATGCCCCATATAAAAACCCATAAAATGAAAGCTGTAGTAAAATTGCAGCTTGAAAAAGGTATCAACAAATTCAAATGTGCCACCATAGCTGAGGCAGAAATGCTTGCTCAAGTGGGTGCTCAACAAATATTGCTATCCTATCCTTTAGTTGGCAACAATGCTGAAAGGTATCTTCAACTCAATCTAAAATATCCTAATTCCTCTTTCTTTACATTGATTGATAGTTTTGAAGGCGCTGAATATTTAGCTGAATTATTTAGAACAAAAGGTAAAACTGCTTCTATTTTTATTGATGTGAATGTGGGAATGAATCGGACAGGGATTGGACTTTCCCAATTACCAAGTTTTTTGAATGAAGTAAAAAGCTTAGAGGGTATTTCCATTAAGGGCTTTCATGCTTATGATGGACACATTCATGATAAAAACCGAAATGAACGCTTCAAAAAAGCTAAAGAAGCTGTGGCTCCTTTAGTCGCTTTTCGAGAGCAAATTGAGTTAGAATTGAACCAGAAATTTTTATTAGTAGCAGGTGGAACCGGTACTTTTCCTTACTATGCTGCACAAAAGGAAATACTGTGTAGTCCAGGAACTAGCTTACTTTGGGATGAAGGTTATCGAAATAATTTCCCAGATTTAGATTTTGAAATAGCTGCTCTTTTACTCACCCGAGTTATCTCTCATCCTGAAAAAAATACCTACTGTTTGGATTTGGGTTATAAAGCTGTAGCTTCCGAAAATCCATTGCCTAGGGTTGTCTTTCCTCAGTTTCCAAATGCACAAGTACTGTTTCAAAGCGAAGAACACCTTGTAATCAAAAATGAAGAGCAGCATTCAATTGGTGAAATTGTATTTGCAATTCCCATTCATATTTGTCCAACCGTGGCTTTGTATGATGAAGTTTATGTGATTGAAGCTGGTAAAATAACGACAAAATGGCCTATCACAGCCCGCACTAGAAAAATAAGAATATAAATTAGCTCCAAGTTCTGCGTAAAAAATCAATCCAATTATGGTGCATAATATGTTTGATATCTTCTTCAGTATAGCCTCTTTTTTGCAAAATAACAGGAATCGTTTGTAAATCGGCTATGGTATCTAAATCTGCAGGACTTTGCTCAGTCCCAAAAGCTCCATCTAAATCGGACCCAATGGCCGCATGCTTTGAATTGCCTGCCAATTGACAAATATGGTCGATATGATCCACCACTGATTCTAAAGTAACACCCATTCCCTCTGGAGTTGATTTACCCCTCACCCAATTAGGTGCTAACATCCAAGCATCAAAAGCTGCTCCAATAACTGCTCCTCTCTCAATCAAAACTTTTAATTGCTCATCTGAAAATTGCCGATGATGTTCTACCAATGCACGGCAATTATTATGACTTGCCCAAACAGCCCCATTAAAATGATCTAAGGCTTCCCAAAAACTTTCATCACACAGGTGGGTAGCATCTAGTATAATATTGAGACGTTCCATTTCTTTTAGCAATGCTTTGCCTTTATGTCCAACTCCACCAGTAGCATCTGTTCCTTGTGCATAAGTGCCAGGACCATAATGTGCGGGACCAATAGCCCTTAAGCCTTGTCGATAGGCTTTTTCAACATAACTTAAATCTACTATAGAATCGGCTCCTTCTAGGCTCAAAATATAGCCAATTGGGTTTTTGCTATTATTTTTTTCCCAGCTTGTTAAATGATCATCTAGTTGTTCCTTATTAGTAATTTGAGTCATTTCTCCAGCGGCTTCCATGGATTTGTACCAAGCTAATTGTGCTTGGGTCATGGCATAGGCTTGTTCAGGAGAATGCCAACCTGGTAGACTACTACCTTTCTTTACATAACGAGCAATTTGCGTTGCCACAACTAAACCTATGTTTCCTTTTCTCAGTGCTGGTAAGCTAACTGTCCCTTTGCCCCTATCTGGTTTATCGTTCATGCCTTGCTCACTTTGTCTTATTTCATCTACTTCCCATCTTAAATCTCTGTTCCATTCTACAGCATTCATAGATAAATCGAGGTGGGCATCAAATATTAGCATGTTTTCCATTGGACATTAAACAAGGATTAGTAAAAAAAATGACTTAAAAACAGTGGCAGTAAAATCAAATATTAAGAAGAAATAAGCAAAAATTCATTCATGTAAAGGCTCTTTCAACATAATTACTTCAGCGTATTCGTCTTTTCCTCAAGCGAAAATTGTACAGGCAATACTAATAACTGTTTTACCTTTTTACCTTCTATTCTAGCTGGCTTCCATTTGGGAGACTTCTTAAATAGACGAATGGCTTCTTCATCACAACCAAAACCAAGACCTTTTACCACCTTTACATCACTTAGTGCCCCATTTTTATTTACTATAAATTCTACATACACCTTCCCTTCAATTTCTAAAACTTTCGCTTTTTCAGGATATATTAAATTATCTTCAATATGATTTAAAAATGCTACATATCCTTCCGATGGTTGGGCAGGTTCATCCACAATCTCAAATACATCATTGGGTGGTTCTTCAGTTGGTTCTTCAATCACTATTTCTTCGATGATTGGTTCTCCAATTTTTGCTGTTTGCATTAAAGGCTCTAAAATCAATTGTAAAGAGTCCACTTTTTTATTAAAAGCACCAATACTATTCAGATATTTTTCTTTATCAAGTTTACCTTCTAAAAAAGGAGCCTCTATTGCTTTGAGAATTTTTATAAAACTTTTCCAATTATGCCTTATAGCATTTCCTATATCTTTTGTAGCCAAGCCATTATTAAAAGCTATGTAACTCTCGTAAAGAGGAATCAATTCTGTGTATAAATCGATTCCAGTGGTTAATTTTTCTTCAAAACATTTTTCAATAGTTGAACAATCAGTAAAATGAATCGAGGCATTAGTAGGATTCAAATATTCTATTGGTGTGGGCTCAACTAATTTCGATACAATAGCCTTCACATGTTTTATCTGATAATTTATACCTTTTTCTGCACCAATAATTTTAAAATCCATTTCATAACAACAACCTTGTGAGTAGCATAAACAGGTGATTATATTTTCAGTCATACCTTGTAGACCTTCTCCTGTTGGTAAATTTTCTTCCATACCATGTATCAATACAATGACATCTTCCTCGATTTTATAATCCAAGTAATCATAACCACAGCAGTCGGTAATCATATTAACTTTTAGGTGGAGTGTATCACCTGACCAGTAAGATTCCAAAATTTCATTCTCAAGCAGGTATTGCGTCATACCTGATTGTTCAAAACCAAATCCTAAAATTTTACGCTTGCAAGTGTTTTCTAGAGATGGAGGTATTTCAGGAATTTCTATTTCAAGCGATTTATTTTCTTGCGCGAATGCTGGCAATAGGGCAAGAGATAAAATTATATTAATGTATAATGTATATTTTTTGATAGTAAACATGAAGTTGTTGTATAGTTTCTCCTATAAAATTACCAAGCTCCAGCAACACTTAAAAACCAATTTTGTAGATAACCGTTAATGCAAGAAAAATTTTTAAGCTATGAAGAGAAGTATTTTTATCGTTCTAATTTTTCTTTTCTCTTGTGATAAAGATGGAAGTCTTAACTTTTTTAGTTTAGAGCAAGACCGCCAATTCGGCGAACAAGTGAAGCAAGAAATTGCTGCAAGTGGGGAATATAACATCATGTCTCGATCGGCTTATCCTGAAGCTTATCGAAACATAGATAGAATTACAAATAGTATTCTCAATAGTGGCAATGTACAACACCGCGATGATTTTAATTGGGAAGTATTTTTGATAGATGACGATGTTTTGAATGCTTTTGCTACTCCTGGCGGTAAACTGTATGTCTACACCGGGCTTATTAAATATTTAGACAGTGAGGATCATTTGGCAGGTGTAATGGGGCATGAAATCGCCCACTCAGACCGGAGACATTCTACTGATGCCCTCACAAGACAATTCGGGGTACAATTACTGCTAGAAGTATTGCTAGGTGAAAACCAACAACTATTGAAGGACATTGCGGGTAGTTTAGCTTCTTTGCAATACAGCAGGAGAAATGAAAGTGAAGCTGATGCTACTTCTGTTGAGTATCTTGGTAATAGCATTTACAGTTGTGCTGGTGCTGCTGGCTTTTTTGAAAAACTTATTAACGAAGGAAATAACCCTGGTATTCCTGAATTTTTGAGCACACATCCAAGTCCCGATAATCGAGTTGAAGATATTTTTGATAAGGCCTCGGAAGAGGGTTGTAATACAGAAGAAAGTAATACCGATGCGCAATATCAAGCTTTCAAGAATAGTTTGCCTTAAACATCATGGATTCTTCGTAGTACGACTTATTGGCAAACGGACTGAAATTAGTACTAATGGGGTAAAGTCGTACTCCAAATACTAGAATAGTTTGCCTTGATCATTTAAAAACCATTGGTAAAACCGTGGGTTTATTCATCCAACTTCTTTATGTTCTTTTCAGGTTTAAGGCTTTCTGGTAGTTTTCCTGTATTTTCTTGCAATAAATCTCTCACATCTTGATGATTTCGCTTATGATCCTCCCCTACTTCGTCTAAGGATTCAAAATTCTCAAAATTTAAATTGGTCATTTCAGTCGCGAAATCCCTTGCCTTGATCAAGGCAATATGTAACTCTTCATCTTCTAGTGGCTTCCCGTTAAAAAATACTTTTCTGGCTTCAAAATCAATTTGTATAAAATCTTGCTCATCGCCACCTTTGTTTTCAATGTTCTTGAGCAGCTTATCTTTAGATGCTTCTAATTTCAAAAAGCTTTGCAATCTTTTATTCTGCTTTAAGCGAATAAGCGTTTGTTCTGCCTCAATAAAATACCTTCTTGCTTCTCTGCCTTTATCGTTATTTTCAACCATGGCCAACTCTTTGGCCATATTCAATGTGAGGGCAAAATCATGCCTTTTACTTCCTCCCGTTTCTCGTTCCACAATTTTATGGAATGAGGTATAATCCTCCCCTTCTTTAAATTTAAACCGCTTAATACGGTTTCTCATCCAAGTTGAAAAGTCTTGTCTGCTTTCTAAAAAAGTGTGTAATTCTCGGGCATCTACTAAATTCCCTTGGTATATCTTAATCAGTTCCATCTTAGCATTACAGTTTAAATAATCATAAATTCTTATTAGCCCAACTGAAAAGATGTAGTAAATCTGATATAAATGCACAAGACAACAAAATACATGTACAAAAAATTTAAAGGTAACTTGATATATTTAGAGGTCGTCTAAACTAAAACCTTTCGTCTGCAAATGATAGATTTCACCCTAATCTTCTCCAATTTCTCCTTGAATAATCACCATCATTCTCATCGAAATTGTATTGCGTAGAACAAAACCTATTCATTTTCGACTTGAAAATCTTAATTTAGACAACCTCTTAAAGAAAAAGTAAAAAAAGAAAATGGAAACTATTATAAACTACTTCTCTAACATGCCTACACCACACAGAACTTTACTCTTGGTAGGTGGACTTACATTTTTTTGGTTATTAGAAAGTGCTGTGCCTTTGTTTCATTTGAAATACAATAAGTGGAAGCATGCACTCATCAATATTTTTTTTACATTAACTACAGTCATTATCAATTTTGCATTGGCTTTTATTTTGGTAAAATCTAGCCAATGGGTTGTCGAAAATAATTTTGGCATTATCCAATGGATTGAAATGCCCATTTGGTTATACGCCTTGGTGGGGTTACTTCTTTTAGACTTGATAGGTGCTTGGTTGGTACATTATGTAGAACACAGGGTTAAGTGGATGTGGAAATTTCACCTGATACACCATACAGATCAAAATGTTGATACAACCACCGCTAATAGACACCATCCTGGTGAAAGTATTTTCCGTTTTGTATTCACTACTGCTGCCGTATTTATAGTAGGTGCACCCATGTGGATGGTATTTATTTATCAGACCTTATCGCTCGTATTTACGCAATTCAATCACTCTAATGTAAAAATGCCAGATTGGCTAGACAATACCCTTGCTTTGGTCATTTGTTCACCCAATATGCATCGCGTGCACCATCACTATCGTATGCCTTATACCGATAGCAACTTTGGCAATATCTTTTCAATTTGGGACCGCATATTCGGCACTTATGTAAAAGCAGATAATACCAAACTTATATATGGGGTAGATACTTATATGGAACACAAAGAGGCCAACGATTTGGGGACACTCTTAAAAATCCCTTTTAAAAAGTACAGACCAACTCCAAAGTATGAGCATGATGAAAAGCTTTGAAAAGGGAAAAAGTATATATCATATAATATTGCATTAAACATCTCTTAGATTGGAGGACATTGAAGAGTTAGATAGATACATATCAACATATGTGCAAAATTCAGAAAAGATAAAATACAAAGGCTATGAATCAAGTCCTGGGATTGTTTATGAAGTTCAATCAAATTTAATTGAAGCAGTAAGACAGCGCCTTAGAGAAATAAACTATGAAGCACCTATTGAATTACTGAAAGATTTATTCATATATCATTGTGAAGAGTCGGCTAAGGTTTGGGGATGCTACAAACATTTAGGAGAAATAGGTCAAGCATTAATAGAAAAAAGTAAGACCATTCATGTAATTGACTATCTTATTCATTCACAAGATTATTTCGACTGTATGATAGCAAGTGGACAAGTACAATGGGAAGAGGCTTTGGTTGTTGAGATTCGTGATTACTTAGAAGAATTACAGATAACTGAAACTGATGAAAAAATAATAGCTGCTATCAACTTTGGACTTAATCGAAGGTTTGGTTTACATCATATAAATAATCCAAAAATTAAGAAGTATCTTAACAAGCCAATAAAAAGGAGATTAAGAAAGAAATAAAAAAAATTTTATAATAAGGGCTAAATGTCCATTCCTTATGATTACTCTTCTAGTGGCATTATCAGAACGGATAGTAACCCTATCGAAAAAAAACTGAAATAAAATGAAAATAAAATCACTTCTACCTATCCTCACTTTTTTAATAAATCTATCTATCAACGCTTTTGCACAACAAAAGACACTGACAGCAAAAGAAGTTATCACACTGATAAAAGATAATGTTAATTGCAATTGGAGCAGTAAAACCGTAGATACTATTAAAGAGGGTAATCCCGAAGCAAAAGTAACTGGTATAGCTACTACTTTTTTAGCTACACTAGATGTTTTGAAACAAGCCAAAGCTGAAGGTTGTAATTTGATCATCACCCACGAACCCACTTTTTACAACCATTTCGATGAAAAAGAAACCCTTGAAAATAATCCGGTTCAAAAAGCCAAAATCAAATTTATAAAAGAAAACGATATGGTCGTTTTCCGTTTTCATGACCACTGGCATAGGAATAATCCAGATGGAATTTACAAAGGAATGGTAAAAGTATTCGGATGGGAAGAATATAAAGAAAACTTCAATACTTTTAAAATACCTAAAACTACCTTGAAAGAACTTGCCTCGTTTATAGCCGATACTTTTAATTCTAGTACTGTAAGGTTTGTAGGAAATCCTGATATGGAATTCACCAACGTAGGCATGGTATTAGGAGCCGCTGGCAGACAAAGCCACTTTAAAATGCTAGAACAAAATGATATGGAAGCCATTATCATTGGTGAAGTAGCTGAATGGGAAACAGTAGAATATATTCGCGATGCCAATTCTGCAGGCATACCAAAAGGCTTAATTATCATGGGCCATGCAGATTCAGAAGAAGCTGGTATGGAATATTGTGCAGAATGGTTAAAAGGTTTTGTCAGTGATGTACCTATAAAATTTATTGAAGCTGGAAATCCTTTACAATCTACACATGATTTTAATTAATGATATAACCATGAATAATAGATGTACATTATATCATCATTTTCGCTTTTAAGACATGGTTTATATGCTTTTTATTTTTAATTACTTCAATTATTTTAAGGGCTATTTCATCAAGATCATAACTGAAAGAAGAACATTTTGTGGATAATAGATTTGTATAGGATGAATCGTACAATAAGAGAATCCCAATTTCTTTGTCTAATTCATAACCGAGTTCAGAAATACTTTTAATTATCTTCACTAAATATTGATCAGACATTACCACATAGATGCTTCCTTTTCTTACAACAATATCTGGCTCATCTGTCAATTTATAATTGATGCTATTTTGTTGGCAAAAATTTTTGAATATGTTGATACCTTCAGCTGGAAAGTATTCATTGGGTAATATAAGTTGTGCTTCCCAAAATTTTTCAAATTGCTTTCTACAAGATGCATAGAATTTACCCAAATCCTCTTCATAATTTTTATGAATTACCGAACAAGTATTCAAAGAAAAGGGAAATGCTTTATCAAGTATAATGAGTTTTTCAGATGGAATCATCTTTAATACATCCATCAATTCATTATCACTTGCTTGTAAATGTGGGAAAAGCACAAAGTATTCAAAATATCCATTTTTAACATTGTTTGATAAAATCTTAGCTAACTTCTTTATGCTATAATGATGTAGGTGAAGTTGTGGACTAAGGATTTTTTTATTTGCTATTAGTAATTTATAAATATGTAAGACTTGCTCATTCAATTGTCCTGCAATCATGCATACATTTGCTGGAACATCTTGATGATTTTCTGACACAAAATACCCTCTTCGATTTTCTGAATATATATATCCTTTTTGAAGTAAAAATTGATATGCTTTACTCACAGTATCTCTAGAAACTAAAAAGTCGATACTCATTTGGTTGACAGAGGGGAGTTTAACACATTTTTTCAAGACTCCTTTCCTGATATTTGTGATTATAATACTTGCAAGTTGCTTGTACTTTGGAATACTCAGACCTTCGTCTATTTGTTGCTCGTCATCAGGAATCTGCACACAAACCATAGTTGTTAATTCATTTAATGTCCTAGTTATTGTAATATGAAAATAAGTTTATATGATATTTTCCCTTCATTACAAAAAGTACATGGCAAGGTTAAATGACCCCAAAATCAGTATATAATTTTTTGATTTCCCTTTTGATCCTTATCCTGATCTTCCTCATTTATATAGATTATTCAATATTAAGTTTTGATCCAAAAGAGCTTTTCTTTTGCGAAGCTTTTCAAGAGTATAATTCAAGAATAAAAAAGGTAGTAGCACTTAGATAATAAATACAGAAAATTTGTAATATTATATTATTAAGTAATATTTGTAATATTATGAATATAATACTCTTTTTAAAGAAGAATGAAACTCTAGATACTCAAAAGTCACTAAATTATATTTTTCACATAATTAAATATCTTAAAGTGGCTTATATTAATAATTTTCAGCTACTGTATATCCCATTAGTATTGGTGAAACATACATTAATAGTCAGATAGAATTCATAAATATTTGTAATATTATATTACTGAATATTTTTATGTAATATTTTGAATATTATATTTATATTGTAATATTGTATTAATAAATAATTTGAATGCTAAAAACACGACTATTTTTATGATTATTTGTATTACCAACCAGAAAGGAGGAGTAGGAAAAACTACAAGTGTGAGTGCATTGAGTGGAGCATTTGGCAAAAGAGGCAAAAAGGTAATTGCGATAGACTTAGATCCACAAGGAAATCTCTCTAGCAGTCTTGGTTATGAAAATGCTGAAAAAACAATTGAAGGTGTTTTATTCAACCAGTATGAAGTAGAAGAATGTCTTCATAAAATAAACGACCAATTATTGATATGTCCGTGTACCAAAGCACTGGGTAGTTTTGAAATAGAGATGCTCAATAAAATTGGTCGCGAAAAAATACTGGCTAAAAAGATAGCACATCTTGAACATCACTGCGATATCATGATACTTGATACTCCTCCAAGTATTAACCTACTTACCGTCAATGCACTTTCGTTGGCCAAAGATGTTATTGTGCCAATCAACGCAGAAAAATTTAGTATTGAAGGGCTAAAAGAAGTATTAGTAACTATAGATATGATTCGGGATGAAATAAATCCAAAACTAAATTTTGTAGGAACATTTTTCACCATGTTTAACAAGCAGAAATTATTGTCAAAAGCTATGGAGCAAGAGGTAATTACGATGATGGGAGAGGAAATGGTTTTTAAAACCCGAGTCAGAATAAATGTTGCTTTGCAAGAGGCTTATACACTGGGGCAAGGTGTATATGATTATGCCCCCGAGAGCCCAGGTGCTAGAGATTATCTAAAAATAGCCGATGAATACCTCCATAAAACTAACTTATCTTAATCCTTTCAATGAAATCTCCTCTATAAGATGAAAAAAAAATCTGCAGACTTATTCAAAGTTATAACAAAGACTGGCGGACCTGAACATCCACTAAAATCGCTGGCAAGAAATACCGAAGAAAATACATCGGAAAATGATTTAATAGAAGAAACTTCTGATAAGCCTGTTTCTGTTCCAATTAGTAATCGTAGTACAATACAAGTTCAACGAGAGCCTGAACTGCATGAAACTGTTAGGCAAACATTTTTGATTACTAAAGAAAAGTTGGAAGCGCTTAAAAACATTGTATATTTCAAAAAGGTAAATGGTAGCATTTACACCACACAACAAGATGTTTTAGAAGAAGCCATTGATACATTGCTAGAAAAACTTGGCAATATACCTGAACGACCCGAAGAAGAAAAACAGCGAGAAAAATTAAAGAAAAGAGGAAGAAAAAGGAAAAGCTGAACACACCCATTCATTCAATTTAAATTTTAGTGTTTTTTTATTTTTAGTTGTTTTAAATGTTTTAGCTAATATTAAGAGTCTGATAATCAACATAATATGAGTATTAAAAACCACCTTATGAGGAATAAAGGCAACTAATTGAGGTAAAAAGAAAACCAATTGAGGACTAATCACAACCTTTTGAGGTTTAAAAGCCAACTATTGAGGAGTGATAAGCAACCAAATGAGGAATTTGGTTTTTACACACAAAAATTCCGATGAAATCATTCCTAAGAGATAATAACCATTGCTTTTATTACACTTCTAAATCATTAAAGCAACCTTTTGAGGAATTAAAGTATCCCTTGAAGCACCAATTACTTAGCGAAGAGGGGGGATAATATCCTAAAAGCAACTAATTGAGGAAATATAATTGAATGTTCTTTAGCAAAATTCCCTAAAAGCAACCATTTGTACGACATCTCAATAGATGTATGTAGAATAAAAATGCAAAAGGTTGCTTTTAATTTGAAATAATATGTATTGAATATCTATTATAAATGACTGATTAACAGCTACTTATTATGAAATAAATTCATTTTGAGTATAATTTTCTGCTTAAGAAGCATCCAATTGATTAAAAGTTTTTTAGCTCAAATTACCTTAAAAACCACCTTTTGAGGAAAACAATCAATTAAAAGCAACCAAATGAGGAATGAGCGATTTAGCTATCCTAAAGCTTTACTTTAAAGACTATGGAAAGGTTGCTTTTAACTATAAAAACCACCTTTTGAGGAATTGATTTGGCTTAAAGCAACCTTTTGAGGGGCAAAAACACAACCAATTAAATATAACTGGTTGCTTTTAAAAAAGCATATTAATAGTTTGCTTAAAAAAAGCAATTTCATGGACAATCCTGAAAAAATTGGTACTGGCTCATTAATAGTTAAAAGTAACTACTTGGTGAATGCGGAGTATAGATTGACACCTATTGAGATGAAAATTATTTATCTCATGGCCATGCAAGTGAGAAAAGGGGATGAGGATTTTAAAACTTACCAGCTTCGTATTAAAGATTTTCAGGAAGATCTTGGCTTAAAAGACAATCATGCATTGTACGAGCGTATGATAGAGATAGTAAAACGGTTGATGACCCGAGTGGTTCAAATCAGGTATGAGAATGGGAATGTAGAGCAATTTCCATTTGTAACTTGGTCTATGCATAAACACAAAGAAGGCACTATAGGGATTATTTTTGTTCCCAAGTTAAAGCCCCACATGATTGACCTCAAAGAAAGATTTACAAGTTTTTATGATTACAATGTGCTTTCTCTAAGAAGTCAATATTCTATGCGTATTTATGAATTGATCAAACAATATGAGAAAATAGGGAAACGAACTATATCAGTTTCAGATTTACGCCGCATGCTGCGATTGCAAGACAAATATCGCAGTTATAATATGTTTAAAAAGAAGGTGATTGAGCAAGCGAAAAAAGACCTTGACAACCATTGTGATGTAAGTTTTGATTTTACAGAACGCAAGCAAGGTCGTAAAATCGCTGAAATTGATTTTTTGATCAAGAAAAAACGATTGCCAAAACAAATAAGAACAAGTGCAGAAAGGAAAGAAGGTATTTACGAAATTGAAAAAGCATTTGAAGAGATTGGCTTGAGTAAACAACAAGCAGAGAGATATTTAAAAGCAGAAGGAAGAGATCCTGCATATCTTTTAGAACTTATTGAAGAAACCAAGAAAGGGTATAAAGTAGGTAGGGTAAAAAATCCTTCAGCTTATCTTATAAGTCTGATTGAGCGTAATGCAAATACCAAGACCGAAATAGAGCTGTTACGTGAAAAAGAAACCCAAAAAGAAGATGCACTTAGAAGTGAAGTACTTGCTAGGCGTGAAAAAGAGGCGGCACTTATTGAAACTTGGCGAGAAGAGTATGAGACAGAAAGAGATGAAAGAGGAGATAGATTATTCGAAAATGCTACGGGCAAAGATATTGACATGTTCAGAGGTTATGTAAAGAACAATCCTTACCTCCGCAAAAAGTTGCTTTTAGATAACCAACTTAACACAGCACATAAAGAATTTAGCTTTTGGTTCAAAAGCTTCTTATTACCAGAATACGAACCAGATTTCATAAACTGGATTCAAGATAAAAAAGGCTATAACACTGCGACTCATAATGGGGAATTACATATAACAGGTAAACAAGAAAAGTTATTTATGTAAACTTTCTAAGCCAAATCACTTAATATATTTATAAAAATTTGGAGAGAGGCTTCTTCGATTTTTGCCATAAATAAGACTGTCGCAAATTGTGTTATAAGAAGTAAAGAAATCAATTACTCAAAATTAGTTTTATTTAAATTTTTCTAAGTAATTGATTTTAAAGAAAGTAATCCGTATCTTCTATAAGATTTCAAATATATTTTTCACTTCAGTATTGTCAAGCTAATCTAAAATTGATTAAATACTTCAAATAATCTATATATAAAGCCAAATACCATTTAACTAGTATTTAATACTTACTATTGGTATTTTTGATTCAATTATATTTTTCATTCGAATTATTAACAATCTACTTTCACTTTGCCATAATGGTTGATTTAAAGCAAGCGTTACATTTCACGGCAATTAATTTATTAGTACAATGGGGAAATACAATGAAAGAGATCGACTTGATGATTTGTATAGTTATCAAATAATTGATACTCCTCCTGAAGAAGAATTAGATGAGTTTGCAGAAATGGCTTCTCTTTTCTGCGAGGCACCTGTTTCTTTAATAACGCTAATAGATGATAAGACGCAGTGGTTTAAAGCAAAAAAAGGGATTGGTATGGATTGCATACCAAGAAAAGATTCCTTTTGTCAATACGCGCTAGACAAACCAAATAAAATATTAGTAGTAAATGATTTAAGTAAGGACGAAAGATTTAAAGACAATCCTTTTGTGGCAGGAGAACCCAAGGCAAGGTTTTATGCTGGTATGCCTTTGGTAACACCCAAAGGCAATGTTCTTGGTACACTGTGTGTAATCGATTTTAAAACCAGATCATTTCCGATAGGTCAGCAAAGAGCATTACAAGTTCTTGCCCATAAGGCTATGGAGATTATAGAAACACGCAAAAGAATATTAGAACAAGGTCGATTAATAGGCCTTGGGAAGAAAAGACTGAAAAATCTGACAGAAAATTTACCCGTTGGTATCTTTCAATTAAATACAGATGCGAATGGGGTTAGTTCTTTTGAGTTTGTGAATGAAGCATTTTTAGAAATGCATCAAATAACTGAAGCACCTACACCCGAAATTGTATTCCATAAAATCCATCCTGATGATTTAAAGATGTACAAAAACAGTTTCGAAAATTCTCGTTTGTCCCTTTCGCAATGGTCAATTGAATATCGTACAGTAATAAATAAAAAGATATGCTGGTTTCTATTGAAGGCTAATCCGGAAAAAACTGAAGACGGAAATGTGTTATGGTATGGAAATGTTCAGGATATTACAAATCAGATTGAATACTTGAATGGCATGGGTCAAATCGCATTTGATTTATCACATGTTTTGAGAGGCCCTGTAGCGCGATTACTGGGTTTATCAAAATTAATTGAAGAAGATTCACTAGAATCAAAACACTTGCATAAGTATGTACAATACATTAAAGATCAAGTAAAGCAATTAGAAGCTTTAACCAGAGAGTTAAATGAAAATTATCAAGTTAAGCTCAATAATATTTCAGAAAAAGCTGGGCGCACAATTGATACAGACTTCTATTATTCTGAGCAAAAGAATCGCAACTAGTACAAATGATAATACTTGTGCATTTATCAAATACTGAATTGTAAACCTCATTGAAAATGCAGTTGGTTACCGCTTCTCAAAAACTACATTTCTTGCCCTTCCATTAGTTGCCTTAAATCCACTCACTTTTCCGCGTTTATTTCTTAAAATTTCTATGGTACCTAAGGGGTAGTCAGCATCGAAAACATCAGTTTTTATCAACTCCAACTCAATATCACCATGGCGGTTGTGATAAGCTTGAAGTTTACCTGCATTATCCGTTAAAAAGTAGCTGGTCATAAGTTCTGAGCTATAAAATTCACCTACATAATCTACAGGTTTTAAATCAGCGTCACTTACTTCTTGGTACGATTCATACTTTTGTGGGACATTGCCATTATTACTTACCAGCATTCTAATTGTTTTTCCAGTTCTATCTTTTTCAAAATTTACGTAAGTAGCTGAATTAGCCACATAAAACCCTTCTTTATTATCTGGTAAAAGTGGAGAGGGATTATTGGAATTGGTGGCAAAAAATAGAGAATCATCTTTCAGTATTATTTGACGTGTATTTTTTTGTTGGCTGTTCCAATAATGTCCAACAATTCCCTCAAGAATTTTGGTTTCAGGATAAGGGAAAGCTTGACGGGCTTCAACCTTTTCTTCTTTTTGTGGTAAAAGTATATCTGATATTTTTAGTGTATTCCCACCTGGATTCCCCCTTGAAAAATTTGTGAGCACTACAATTGTAAGTTTCTGTTCAGGATAGGTGACAAACATGGCCCTAAATCCTCCTATTGATCCAGAGTGAGAAATTCTTTTATGCCCTTTATAGGCATCTACCCTTACACCAAACGCATAATTATTTGGGTTGCCGTTATTAAAATTATCTAAAGTCTGTAAACGCTCAAATGCTTTTTCCCAATCTTTCGTAGGATTATAAAAATTCTCGCCCCACTTTAACAAGTCCAAAGTAGTCGCGTGTATATTTCCTGAACCTACATAGCCCCAATAATCAATCTCTCTTTTAAATCCTGTTTTTGTAGTAGCATAAGAAGTAGCATTTTGAGCAATCACTCTGCTTGGAAATTCCTCTACATAGGTATCGTACATTCCTAATGGCTCAAATATTTCTTTTTTTGTCCAAGCTGTAAATTCCTCTCCTGTTACTTTTTCAATGATATCGGCAGCCAACATAAAACCGGTATTGCAATACAGATATTCCTCTCCTGGCTCAAAATTGAGCTCTTTTTGGTTCTTTACAAAACGGTACAAGTCGTCATTGGTGCGCATATCATTACCACGCCAACCAGCCATTCCCAACAAAGCATGTAGACTCCTAAAACCACTGGTATGGTGTAGCATATGTCTAATGGTAACCTTATCGGCTATCTCTGGCAGATCAGTTAAATGTTTGCTTACTGGGTCGTCTACAGAGAGTTTTCCTTGTAACTCTAGCAGTACAATGCCCATGGCTGTAAACTGCTTAGAGACTGAAGCTACATTGAATAAAGTGCCTGTAGTATTTGGTACGAGGTACTCTAAACTTGCCAGGCCAAAAGCCTTAGAATAGACTACTTTGCCATCTTGCATTACACCTATCGCACCACCAGGATGGTTCGGTGCATTCCAATTAGTAAATAGGGCATCTATTTTTTGAGTATGTTCTTGAGTAATTTGCCCAAATAGGGTAGGGTTGTAAAGAAGAATGATGGAAACAAAAGCAAAGTAACGTAGCATTGGAAATAAGTTGATATTATTAATTTCAGTTGAATTATTCATTAGCTTTAAAGTTAAATAATTCTTTAAAAGTCTAAAGCTCATTGTACAGTAGTTCAGAATTTAAAAATCTTATTTAAGTAATTAATTTGTACAGAAACATGAATTTTCAAGGAATATAAATGCTAGGTATCACTCCATATAATGCTGAGATAGCAAAACAGGTGTATACATGGGTGAAAAGGCTTTTGATTGGAATATTGATATTGTTTGGAGTTACCTTTTTATTGATTTTGCTTGTCTTAGAAGTTCCTGCTGTACAACAATATGCTGCGCAACAAGCGGTTGATTATGCCCAAAAGGAATTATCTATTCCGATTAAGCTTCAAAAAATAAATGTAGATTTTCCTGATGCGATTTCGCTAGAAGGACTTTACTTGGCTGATCAACAAGCTGATACCTTGCTATATTGTCAAAAATTACACGCCAATATTGCCCTATTTAAATTACTAGGAAATACTGTAGAAGTAGAAGAATTAATAGCTGATAAATTAGTGCTCAATATAAATCGAAAAGAAGCAAAGTCTGATTTTAACTATCAGTTTTTAATAGATGAATTTGTAAATGATACAACTAACCAAACCCAAGATACTACTTCATCTCCTTGGGAATTTAGTGCTGAGTTATTACAATTAAAAGAGATTGCAATTACTTACGAAGATGATAGCACTGGCTTCAATCAATATTTAACTTGGGCAAATTTTTCGGCCAATCTTCAGACTTTTGATTTGGAAAGTAATAAAATAAGGATAGATGAAATCAATTTACAGGACGCCATAAGTAAGACTGAGTTATCACTTGATAATAACGAATCGACAGAAGAAAAAACTGTAAGTAGTTCAGAGGAAGTTTCTTTACAAACAGGTTGGGATATCGCTGTAGAAAAGCTTCAACTTAATAATAATCGAATTATTTATACTAATAAAGCTTATCCTGATACAGTTAATGGGTTTGATGCCAATCACCTAGATTTTAGTGATTTCAATCTTGAGATAAATGATATTGTTTTTAACGACAGCCTGCTAAAAGTAGCAATGAAGCAATTTACTTTCCGAGAAAAAAGTGGATTGACTATAAATAATATTGCAACAAATATTTCTCTAAAAGAACAAGAAAGGGCTTCGATAGAAAATTTTAAGTTAAATACCCCGTATAGCCAAATTGCTTTAGATTTATCTTTTAGGTATCCGAATTTAAACGATTTAATTAACCTAGATAATCAATCTAGCCTAGCATTAAATTTACATGAGTTAAAACCCGGATTTAAGGACTTGTCCTTATTTATGGAGTCGCAATCATTGGCTGATTACTCAAATATGTTAGACTCTTTAAATGTAAAAGGTGTTTTACATGGTTCACCTAAAGGTGATTTATTTTTAGAAAATTTAAATGTGTATGTCAATAAAGAAACTCAATTGGCATTTCAAGGGCGATTCCATGATTTAATAAATACTGAGAAGTTAAGCTTTTCCATTCAGTTAGACACACTGCTAACCACAAATAATAGTATCAATAATTTTGTTCCAGATTTAGTATCACCACAGCTGATTTTGCCAAATAGAATTTCTGCAAATGGTTCATTTAAAGGTAGTATAGATAATGTAGATGCAGCGGTAAAACTGGTTAGCGATTATGGCAATGTGGAATTAAGGGCACTTTGGCAAAATGATAGTTTACAAACAGGAAACCTTAGTGGCGATTTGGCTTTGGCTCCATTCTCTTTAGGTAAACTTTTACCGGGCTTTCATTTAGGTAATGCAAGCGCAATACTCGATTATGCTGTCTCTATTCCTGCTAATGAAGAAATTGGCATTCAATCCAAATTATCGATAGATACAATTGAATATAATGGAAACAATTTCACAGATTTAAATTTCGATGCTAATTATCAAAATGATGTTTTGGCATTACAAGGAACGGCTAACAATGAAATACTGGGTTTTAATATTAACCTAAAAGCTGAACTTAAAGAGCAACAAAAACACGAGCTCCAATTACAACTACATAGAGCAAATTTGGTACAACTAGGCTTATCGGATTCGATAACTGGAGTTAGTACAGAAATTCATTCAATTGCTACATTATCAGATATTGATGACCTAAATGCTACCCTGAATATAAATGCCCTAGAATTTATAAGGGCAAACAAACCGTCAAAGTTAGATAAGCTATATTTTGAGCTTTATCAAGAAAAAGACAGCTTATTGTTTAAATCTAAAAGTGAAATATTAGATGCACTTTTATTGAGCAATTTGAATTTAAGTGAAGTTAGCTCAGAGGTATTGGGCTTTTTTGATAAATATGTAGAATTGGGTGAATTAGCGAGTGATTCAGTCAGTAATGATTATTTATCACTTAAGCTGCAGACCTATGATTCACCCATATGGCAAGAGTTAATAGTTCCAGGACTTAGTTACACTTCTCCTATATCACTTTCATTATTATATGGTCAAAGTTTAAATCAAATGGAAATTGACTTACAAGCCGATAGTATTAATTATAATGGCTTCATTGTCGATGAAATCGATTTTGCATTACAGGCAGATAGAGATGAATTCAACATGAAGTTTACTACCGATAAAATTATGAGTGGCCCTGTAGCTATTTATGAATCTTTAGTAGGTATATCGATTGAAAGTGATACCGTTTACTCAAGCATATTATTGAAAGATAGTGTTGGGCAATCTGATTTTTTAATAAATACACAATTAAGTAAACAAGATAGTAGTTTCTACCTGCACATTAATGGAGATTCATTATTGCTTTCTGGTGAAAGTTGGTCAGTTTCTCCAGATAATTATGTTGCTATCACAGAAAATAATGTAACGGTAAACGATTTTATCATCAGTAATCAAGAGCAGCAGCTAAGTATTAATTCTATAGAAGATAAGCAGGATTCTTTGTTGATTGGTTTTGAGGAATTTAATCTGAATAATTTTTTAAGAACAATTGGGATTACCGAAAAAGATATAGCTGGCACACTAGAAGGCAATATTATTTTATCTCAACTATTTACAGACTTCCAATTTGATACTGACCTTCAAATTGATTCCATTGATTTATATGAAGTTCCAATAGGGAACTTATCCATTCAAGCAAATAACGAAACCTTCGAAAAATATAGCTTTAATGTATCATTAAAAGGAATGCATAACGACATGGAGATGAATGGAAACATTTTAGTAGAGGAAGATACAAAACTTGATGTATCGGCAGCAATTAATGCTATTGACTTAAAAATGTTTGAAGGACTTAGCAGTGGTGCTATAAGTGAAGTAGAAGGATATCTTGAAGGAGATTTAGCAATAAAAGGTAGAATAGATGACCCTATTGTAACCGGCAATCTTGGCTTTGTCAATTCAGCATTTTTGGTCTCTTATCTCAATACTACATTCAGTTTGGATTCACAAAGAATTGTTTTTGAACCAGCCTCCATCAATTTTGATAACTTACAGATAAAGGATATTAATGAAAATGAAGCAACGATAAATGGTAAAATAATCAAGAATAGCTTAACTGATTATTCACTCGACTTAAAACTGAAAGCAAGTAATTTTAAACCTTTAGAGACAAAACGAGGAGATAATGAGCTATTTTATGGCAAAGTTCGAGTTAATAGTGAAATTGATGTAACAGGCAATATACTTTCTCCAACCATTGACATGCAGGTAGAATTACTAGAGGGAAGTGACATAACTTATATAGTACCTGAAGATGAATTGCTTATTGAAGAACAAAAGGGAATTATAGAATTTATCCAAATTACTGCGAATGATACCTTAGTAATGAGTAATGATACATTGTCAGATAATTCTCTTACTGGTTTTGACTTAAACATGAATTTAGATATCAATAAGGATACAAAATTTACAGTATTAATAGATGAAGCAGCTGGGGATAAGTTGGAAATAGAAGGGGATGGGGAACTTGTTTTCGATTTGCAACGAAATGGCATAATGACTTTAACAGGCAGGTACAATGTTATTGATGGATTTTATGTGCTTACTTTTTATGGGTTGGTTAAGAAAAGATTTACATTGGCCGAAGGTAGCAATGTAGTTTGGCGTGGTGACCCTTATAATGCTGCACTTTCTATTCAAGCCATTTATGAAACCCGAACATCACCACAAACATTAATGGTTAATTCTGGTAATGATGGAAGCCAATTTACTAGGCCAGAAGTATTTCAAGTATTAATGAATATAAGAGGCGATTTAACCAAACCACAAATCGGTTTTGAGCTCGACATACCGGAAGACATAAGGAGTGATGCAAGTGTATACAATACTGTAAAATTATTAAATCAGAACGAAGCAGAGCTTAATAAACAAGTTTTTTCTTTATTAGTACTGAATAGTTTTATAGCTACTAATAGCAGTAATCAGGATATTGGGGATAACTTTATCAGTTCTACGGCTCGAACCAGTGTGAGTCAATTACTCACGCAACAATTGAACAACCTTTCTGAAAAGTTAATAAAAGGAGTACAACTAGATTTGAACTTAGAATCTTATGGGAGTGGCTCTCAAGCAGGTACCGATTTACAAGTTGGTATTAGTAAGTCTTTGTTAAATGATCGTGTCTCTTTAGAAGTAGGAGGGAGCTATCAATTAGAAGGAGAATTACAAACAGGCGAAAGTAACTTGGTAGGCAATGTAGCTATAGAATATAAAATTACTGAAGACGGAAGATACAGATTGCGTTTCTATCAAATGAATGATAACAATATTTTAGACGGGCAGGTAATCTCTACGGGTTTATCTGTAATTTTCACGAGGGATTATGATAAACTAAAGCATTTATTTAAGAAAAAAGAAGTTGAAGAAAAGTAAGGTACAGACCATAGTAGTTAGGCTGATGCCTTACATAAACAGTGTATGTAATTTACTGTTTATGACCTTCTCTATTCTTTTATTAAGTAATTGTACAGGCTTAATGTCTTTGCAAAAAGGAGAAAAAATGTTAACTGAATATAAAGTTAATATTGAGAGCGAAGCCGAAGTTGATCAGAGCGAAATTAAGGAACAAGCCAATCAAGTAATCGAACCTCAGCCCAATCAGGTATTTTTGGGAATTTTCCGACCAGGTCCAGCCATCTATCATTTTGCTGGAAAACCGAAAAAGGAGAAAGGATTTAAGCATTGGTTAAAAAATACTATTGGTACTGCTCCTGTTACCCTTGGCAAAATAGACATAGAAAAAACTGAGCTTTTAATAAAAAACAGGTTACAAAACATTGGTTTCTTTGATGTAACAGTAAATAGCGAGGTAGTTGAAAAGAAAAAAAAGGCGAGTATCACTTATCTGGTAAAGGTAAAGAAACGCTATAAGTTACGAGATATTAATTACCCCAAAAGCAATCACCTGCTAGATAGCCAAATAGTATCGGCAAAAAATGCTAGCCTTTTAGACTCGGCACAATTTTACAGTTTAGAAGATTTAAGAAATGAAAGAAACCGAATTAGTGACTATCTTAAAAACAGAGGCTATTTCTTTTTCGATAAAAATTTCATGCTTTTTCAAGCGGATACATCTGTTGGAAATCATCAATTCGATTTATACCTAAAGTTAAAAGAAAATACACCTGATAAAGCAAAAGTACCTTATACGCTTAATAAAGTCAGGGTTTTATTTAATGAAGCAGAATTGTTGGGAAAGGCCGGGGATACTATTTCTTTTAATAAAAAGCTATTTATTGCTGAAGAACATCTATTTAGACCATCGGCTTTAGATAGATATATTTTTTTGAAAGACGGAAATGAGTTTAGTTATAGTGACTATCTGGAAACCCTGAATAAACTAATTGATTTAAATGTATTCCGATTTGTAAATGTTCGATTCGACTTAGAGGATTCTTTAAGCGATCAACTTCGTACGGAGATATCGCTTGTCAGTTTACCTAAGAAAAATCTAAGAGCATCATTCGGCCCTGTTTCCCGATCCAATAATTTTGTAGGTTCAGAATTACAAGGCAGCTTTAGGAACAGGAACGTCTTTAGAGGTGCAGAAGAACTATCTATTGATTTAAATGCAGGTTTTGAAACCCAATTTGGTAATGCACAGAGTCAGAACATCAATTCGATTGCTCTCGGTGCGAAAGTTTCACTCAATTTTCCCCATTTTATCACCCCATTTAAAATAAATAGATACTCTCGCAAATATATACCTCGCACAAGCATAGAGATAGGTTATGATTTCCAAAAAAGAACCTCTTTTTATGAATTTAATAGTTTTCGTCTTTCATATGCCTATCGTTGGAAAGAGACCAGCACACGTTGGCATGACTTAGAATTAGCATCGATAGAGTACACTACTTTTGGGAATACTTCCCCATCGTTCGATGAGTTAATAGCAAACAATAATTTATTAGCGCAAAGTTTTCAGAATCAATTTATATTAAGCACTGAGTATAATTTTTTCTATGACAATCAGATAAAAAATAATAGAAATAGAATCTATTGGAATCCGAGCATAGATATAGCAGGTAATTTGGTAAGTGTACTACAAAATGTATTTGGAAACTCAAACGAAAACACTTCAGATACTCAAGAAATTTTAGGTATTCCTTATGCCCAGTATTTTAAATTAAACTCAGATTTACGTTACTATCACAGTTTCTCAAAACGCATGGTATTGGCAACAAGATTATTAACTGGAGCAGGTTTCCCTTATGGAAACTCAGATGCATTACCCTACAAAAAGCAATTCTTTACAGGAGGTACTAATAGTCTTAGGGCTTTTCCTGCTCGTTCTGTTGGACCAGGTAATTATAGACCAGCCGAAGACAATGCCAATCTATTATTCTTTGATCAAACTGGTGATATTCGTTTAGAAGCCAATGCAGAATTTCGATTCGATATTTACGGTTACCTAAAAGGTGCTCTTTTTATTGATGCAGGCAATGTTTGGACAGTGAATGAAGATATAGACCGACCGGGAGCTAAGTTTGAAGTGGATGAATTTTATCAACAACTCGCAATTGGTACAGGATTCGGTATTAGAATGGATGCCTCTTTTTTTGTGCTGCGAGCAGATTGGGGGATTCCACTTAGAAACCCAGCCTTTATTGCCGACCCTTGGGTTATTAATAATTTCGGAAGTAGCGAGTGGAGGAGAGATAACATTATTTTAAACATCGGGATAGGTTATCCTTTTTAATCAATCTGGGTAGATTAATATCTAAGAGGTTGTAAAGCCTGTATAAAGCTGATAGTTGTACTAGTACAGGATAGATTACTTAGGGCTGATTAGTAAAATTGATGAAAACATAAGAATATGAAATCGATTTTACTCATTCTACTATTATTCCTTTGTCTGCCATTGGTAGCGCAATACCCAAACCATAACCTACCCCAATATCCAGAAGAATGGAATAGCAACTGGATTACCCATCCATCTATTGATAAAACTGCCCATGGGTTAATCCATTTTAGAAATACAATTACGCTTGATCAAAAACCCGAAGAGTTCATTATTCATGTGAGTGGTGATAACCGTTATCGGTTGTATGTAAACGGGGAAGAAGTTTGTTATGGACCCCAACTTGGAGATATGAGGCATTGGCGCTATGAAACTATAGATATAGCTTCTTTCCTTCGTGCTGGAGAAAATATAGTTGCTGCCGCTGTAATGAATTGGGGAGTAGAAAGAAGCTACGGTATCATTTCTTTTAAAACTGCTTTACTAGTGCAAGGACATACAAAAGCAGAACAATCATTAAATACAGGATATGATAGTAATTGGAAAGTTTATGACAATGAAAGTGTATTTGAAAAAACTGTTTTTTGGCGTGGTGGAGGTGAAATAGTCGGAGGTTTTTATGCAGCTAATCCAACAGATTCTGTTCGGGCCGAGGCATTTCCTTGGGGTTGGAAAACAGCAACATTTAATGATAATGGCTGGGTTGAACCAGAAGTAGTATTTAGTAAACCAAAAACTAATGCTGGGGCAGGTCACGGGTGGATCCTTCAACCAAGAACAACGGCAATACAAAAAAACAAGAAAGAAGTATTCACCAGCGTTGCCCGTACTACAATTAATGACTTGGCAGATAACTTCCAGTTTGGCACCAAAGCGCTTACCATTCCTGCCAACACTAGCCATACTATCCTTATTGATCAAGGCTATGTAACCTTAGGCTATCCTAAATTGAATTTGTCGAAAGGAAATGGTTCCTACATCAAAGTGAAATATTCTGAAGCATTGTATAATGCCAGCAATCAAAAAGGGAATCGGAATGAGATTGAAGGAAAAGTAATAAAAGGTATTAGTGATGTGTATATGATGGATGGAGGTGAAAATCGAACTTTCCAACCTATGTGGTTTCGAGCTTTCAGGTTTGTCCAGTTAGAAATTAATACAAGAGATGAACCACTGGTCATCAATGATTTTTATAATGTTTATTCAGCGGCTGATTTTCCAGTAATGGCTAATTTCAAAACAGATAATCCATTGTATAAAAATATATGGGATTTATGCTGGCATTCAATGAAAATTTGTGCACAAGATAATTTAATGAGCGATGCTTACTATGAGCAAATGCAATATGTAGGCGATTTACGCCCTCATTTAAAAGGTTGGACAGCACTTACAGGAGACCTTACTTATTTCAAATCGGCAATGGAACAATTTAATAATTCCCGTTTGCCCGATGGTAACATAACCAGTTGCTATCCGCTAAAAGCCACATTTGTTCATCCAACTTATTCATTAATGTGGATAGACATGTTACACGACCTTATGATGCTTGATGGAGATGAGCGCCTGATTTCTAGTTATTTAGGTGAGATTGAAGAAGTATTTGAGTATTATGAAAGCCTCATCAATGAAAACGGGTTGGTTGGTAAATCACAATACCACATGTTCATAGATTGGTATTTACCAAAAGGTGGAAATTCACCCGTAAACAAAGAAGGAAATTCAGCAATACTGACATTGAACTACGCTTATACATTAAGCAATGCTGCCGAAATTTTTTCTTGGCTTGGTTATAAAGAAAAGGCAACTTTTTATAGAAACCAGAGTCGTAAATATGCTGAAATTACGAGAAAACTATGTTTCGATAAAGAGAGAGGGCTATATGCGGATAATCCTGCCAAAACATTTTATGATCAAAGAGCAAGTATTTTAGCTGTACTATGTGGAGCACATACTGAAAAGGAAAATCAGGCATTGATGGAGAATTTGTTGGATAAAGAAACCCAATTTGAAAGTAAAGCCAACTTGTTTTATTATTTCTATCTGTTTGAAGCTATGAGGAAAACAGGAACTGGAAATTTCTCTGAACAACTACAACCTTGGCAAGCTATAATAGATATGGGAATGTCTGGCACACCAGAAAAAAGAATTGAACAACACCCAAGATCAGAAATCCATCCTTGGACTGCCCATCCAGTTCATTACTACTTTTCAGTGGCTGCGGGCATTAAACCACTAACTCCTGGTTTTCAAAAAATAGAAATTAAACCCAACCCAGGAGATTTGAAGAATATTAATGCAAGTTACCCTACTAAACATGGTATCATCAATGTCCAACTAAATTTTGATTCAGGTACTGGCAAGGGAAGTATTACTTTACCAAAAGGTATTACCGGTGATTTTTTATATGACACTCAAAAAATTACTTTAGAAGAAGGGAAAAATTTGATTGACTGACCTAAGGCATTTGCCTTAGGCCAGAGCATTTTATCCTTCATGTAATTGACTGAGTGCTGTTACAATTTTATCAATATCCGCTTTGGTATTGTATATATTTGGAGATAAACGAATACCTCCAGTAGGCGCACAAACAATTCCGTGTTCTTGGTAAAGTTTGGTAAATACTTCTTTTGCATTCCTGCCTTGCATACTCAAAATAGTAACACCCCCACTAAAATTATCCGCAATTGGTGTTACAAACTCAATATTATTGACCTGCTTAGCCAATTGGTCTTTTAGGTAGCTATTTAATTCTCTTACACGAGTTTCAACCTTTTCCTTTCCAATAGATTTATGAAAATCCAGAATATCACTGATTGCCGAAGCCGTGGTTTGATTCCGCTGCCCAAGGGCACAAAACTTACCATCTACTGTATTGCTTTCAGGTTTCCAACCTGCGGTTACAATACTAGGCCAAATCTGATCAATCAGTTCGGCTTTCATGTAGATAATACCATTCTCTAAAGGACCCATGAGCCATTTGTGGGTACTACCTGTATAAAAATCACAGTCTAATTCTTTTAAATCAATAGCTAACATCCCAAAAGATTGAGCGCCATCAACCATGCTCAATAATCCTTTATCTTTTGCAAGTGCACAAAGCTCTTTGGCTGGTAGTGCTATACCCGATATATTGGAAATATGAGAAAAAGCGATTAAACGAGTGTTTTTATTGATCACTGCTGCAAAAGGAGCAATCAGGTCTTCTTTTGTTTTAGGGTTTTTAGGTAATTTTACGGTAACTACCTTAAAACCGAATCTCTTCGCTTGTTCTTGCCAAGAGATGTTGTTTGACTGGTGATTTTGTTCCCATATAACAACTTCATCTCCTTTCTTTAGATCAAGGCCATGTGTTATAATATTGTTACTTTCCGAAGTGTTTCTTGTAATACCAATTTCAGCTAAATTGCAATTGAGGTATTTAGCCAACTTATTTAAAGCAACTTCCCTTTCTTCACTAAAAACAGCTCTATTCTGAAACGAGACATCTTTTTGAAGTTGTTGTAGTAATGAATTTGCTTTTTCACTTATAAAATAGGGGCTCGGGCATAGATTAGCTGCGTTTACAATTGTCAGCTTTTCCTTAGTGGTGAATTGCTTTTTTACCATTTCCCAATAATTCTCTTCAGTAGGGTCAAAATGAGACAATACAGAATTGAATTCAGATAAGCTGCTAACTTTAGATGTTTGCGTTTCGGTGGCAAATGCAGGAAAAGCAACTGAGCCAGTGATGCCTATCATTGCTTTTTTAAGGAAGTGCCTTCGCTTAGGTATTAAAAATGGTTTTTCCATTCATTTATTCATTTAGGGGTAAAATTTATCTTTTATACACAACTAAAAATAGTAAAAGTACGCTGCCAATCCTATTGTATTTACTTTAAGACAGCTTCTAAATATTTCTCAACACCTTTATTTTAGTACTTTATGCAGGATTTCTATGTAGTTTTACTTCATACTTTACTAAGTTTTAATTCAATGAAAATAACTTTTAGCGAAGCTAAATGAGATTTCAGACACCTTAAAAATGGTCTTGGGAAATTACCTTTGCGAGAAGTTGAAAATTGTATAGATTTAAAAAATAAGTATCATCTATTTCACGTGAATTATCTCTATATGCGCAAACTCATTTACTTAAGTTCAATTTTTTTACTAATCAAATGTACACCAGCAAATAAATCTACCGAGCAAACCAATACTCCTAAGCTACCAAATATTGTATTCATCATGGCAGACGACCACGCACAAAAAGCCATATCTGCCTACACAAACGAGTTGCTTAATACCCCAAATCTTGATAGGATTGCCAATGAAGGGATGTTATTTGAGAATAGTTTTGTGACCAATAGCATCTGTGCACCAAGTAGGGCTGCTATACTTACGGGCAAATACAGTCACATTAATGGTAAGTTAGATAACCTCGATACTTTTAATGGAGACCAATGGACCTTTATTAAGGCCTTGCAACAATCTGGATATTACACAAGTGTAATAGGGAAATGGCATTTGAAAAGTGCTCCACAAGGTTTTGATAACTGGAATGTACTAATTGACCAAGGTGACTATTACAGTCCACGTATGGTACATAATGGCGATACCTTAGAACGCCCAGAGGGATATACTACCACCATAATTACGGATTTAGCTTTAGAAGAAATAAAAGCACAGGCAAAAAAAGACAAACCCTTTTGCATGCTTTACTGGCATAAAGCCCCACATAGAAATTGGATGCCAGATACAGTAGACTTACCAGGATTGCTTGCCAAAGAATATCCTGAGCCTTCTAACCTAAGAGATGCTTATGAGGGTAGGCCAGCAGCTGAAGCAGCTGATATGCGAATTGCGAATATGTTTACAAGTTTCGATTTAAAATTAACAGAAGACTATTTAGCTGAGGATAATAATTCTGGTGGGCAAGAATCATTTAATCCTTTGCCATCTTACAATCGTTCATTAGAACTGTTGAATGAAGCCCAGAAAAAAGCATGGGAGCCTTTTTTAAAAGAAGTTGGTGAGAGTTATAAAAAAGCAGTAGCCGAAGGAAAAGAGTTGGAATGGCGCTACCAGCGGTATATGCAGGATTATCTTGCCTCTATTATTTCTGTAGACCGTAATGTTGGTCGCGTATTAGACTATCTAGATGAAAGTGGACTGGCCGAAAATACGATTGTAATCTACACTTCTGACCAAGGTTTTTATTTAGGAGAGCACGGTTGGTATGATAAGCGTTTTATGTATGAAGAAAGCCATCGTACACCTTTAATGATTCGTTTCCCTGCTGCTGTGAAACCAAACTCAAGTACTTCTGAATTGGTATTAAACATCGATTTAGGGGCTACTTTGCTAGATTATGCCAATGTGCAAGTTCCTTTAGAAGTACAGGGTAAAAGTTTGAGACCACTTTTAGAAGGCAAAGACCCTGAAGCTTGGCGAGACCATGTTTATTATCGCTATTATGAATACCCGCACGGTTGGCATAATGTTGCCAAACACGAAGGGGTAAGAGGGGCTCGGTATAAATTGATACATTTTACAGAGCCTACTGACTATTACGAACTGTTCGATTTACAAGAGGATCCTTCCGAGATGAACAATAGATTTGATGACCCAGCTTTACGCGAAATTCAAACGCAACTTTTGAAAGAGTTAAAAGCAAAAAGGGAACAATTAAAAGTGACGGATTAAAAAATTCACTGATTGATGAAAAAGCTAATCTTTCTGATAATAGGCTTGGTATATCAAGTCTGTGTGGTAGAAGCCCAACAAGAAGAACGACCCAATATCGTGTTAATAGTAGCCGATGATTTAGGTTGGAAAGACGTAGGATTTATGGGTTCAAACTATTATAAAACTCCTAATCTTGATTTGCTGGCCTCTCGATCTATGGTGTTTAACTATGCCTATGCTGGAGCAGCCAATTGTGCCCCTAGCCGTGCAATTTTAATGTCTGGGCAACATCCTATGAGTCACGGTATCTATACAGTTGCTACATCGGAAAGGGGGAAATCTGAAGACAGGAGAATTATTCCAGTAAAAAACAAAGAAGTATTACCCGATTCAATTGTAACATTTGCAGAAACGCTGCAAGATGCAGGTTACAAAACAGGAATTTTTGGAAAATGGCACTTAGGAGAGAACCCAGCCACTCAAGGTTTTGATGAAGTAAAGGCAGGCACTCGTGGTAGAAAGAAACACTTTGCTCCATTTAATTTACCCCGTTTTCCCGAAGGGGAAGAAGGAGAATATTTAACTGATAGAATTGCCATTGAGGCAGCAGACTTTATAAGTCGAGAAAAAGACAATCCATTCTTCCTGTATCTACCTTTCTTTTCTATTCATACTAAATTAGTGGGTAAGCCAGAAACGGTTGCCAAATACAAAGCCATGTCACCTACTGATGGACAAGGAAATAATGCGGATTATGCTGCCATGGTAGAACATGTTGATGATGCAGTGGGTAAAGTGATGGCAACTTTATCGTCCAATGGGCTTACTGAAAACACGATTGTGATATTCACTTCAGATAATGGTGGTATTGCTTATCTTTCTAGGCAATGGCCTTTAAGAGCTGGTAAAGGCAGTTACTATGAAGGGGGAATTAGGGTGCCAATGCTTTTTCATTGGCCTGATAAAATTCCAGCAAGTAGAAATAATATAATACCTATCAGTTTTATTGATCTTTATCCCACATTACTTAATCTATTAAATGTTCCTAAAACTTCACTCTCTTTACAAGGTACAGATCTTTCTGATGTGGTATTAGGTGAAAAGCCAACCAAAGAACAAGCTACAAGACCTATGTTTTGGCATTTTCCCATATATTTAGAGGCTTATAATGGTGTGGGAGATGATAGCCGAGATACTTTGTTTAGGACTAGACCAGGAACAGTAATGCGAAAAGGGAGATGGAAGTTACATGAATATTATGAAGATGGTGAAATAGAATTGTATGATTTATACCAAGACCCTGGTGAAAGAATTAACTTGGTTACAATTATGCCAGAGAAAACAAAGGAGCTTCACGAAGTAATGGATAATTGGAGGAAATTGAATAATGCTCCTGTACCTAAGGAAAGAAACCCTGATTTTAAAAGCGAATAATAACTTACAACTAGTTATGAAATGTAAAAACTGTGGTCATGAAGGAGAAGGGAATTTCTGTTCTAATTGTGGGCAAAAATTTGAAACTAATCCTATTTCTTTCAAATATGTCATTTATGACTTAATTCAAGCACTCAATCTAGAAAGGGGTTTTCTACATACAATTATTGATTTAAGTAAGCGGCCCGGCAAAGCTATTAATGATTATGTAGCTGGTAAACGGATTATCTACATGAGCCCTTTGCGCTACTTATTTTTTATGGTGGCAATGGGTGCCTTGGCTTCTTATTTTTTTTCATTTGATATTATGTTTGATAACGAAATTAATGACAAACAAACTATTAATGCATTCAAGAAGGCTGAATATATTATAAAAGAATATTTCAGTTTGATTTCTATCGTCTCTGTGCCGGTTTATGCATTTTTTTCTTGGTTATTTTTTTTAAAACATAAACAAAATTTCGCAAAACACTTAGTACTTAATGCTTATATAACAGCACATAATAACCTCATATTCCTAATTCTTTTGCCATTTTATATTACTACCGATAAAACAATTTATATGATTGGTAACTATGGTTATCTATTGTTGAGTAGTATTTATATAATTTGGGCTTACATTCAATACTTCAACCCAAAGCACAAAGTATTGGCAGGATTCAAGGCTATATTGTCGTACCTATCAACCTCAGTTATTACCCAATTTGGAATTGGAGTAGTAGTTGGTATTCTAAGTAAAATCTAAGTTGAGATTATGGTAAAAAAGTAAGCTTTTATCAATTTTCGGATAATTCCTCTTCAATCTTTTTATTCATATTCTTAATCATTGAATCCATTTCTTTGGCTTTTAAATGGAGCAATGGAAGCGCTTCCAAAAGATCAGAATCTTCTTTCCTTTTGGCTAACATATTGATAAACCCAAGGATGGATGCAAGCGGACCTCTAATTTTATGTGATGTTATAGAAGCTAAATCGGCAATTCTATTTTTTGAATCTAATATCGATTTCGTTTTTTCTTCAACCCGAGCCTCAAGCGATAGATTGATTTGCTTTAGTAGCCGTTGCTGATATTCAATTTTTTGTTGATACTTAAGTAATATCGTTTTGATAAAATATACCATGATACTCAATATTATAAGTATCATAAAGTGAAATGTTTTATAAGCAAAATAATACCTAACTAAAAAAGGTATTTGAGGAGGGGGATTTGAATAATAGATGAAAACTGAATCAAAAAAAGCAGAATATAAAAATATGATGGAAAATGAAATCCAAAATGCAAATTTCTCTGTGAGTAGTATCCAAGCCAAAAACAAGGAAATGGCAGTTAGTGGGATTATGCCTAAATATTGATGATCGGGGATATTACCGTTAATTAAAAAATGTATAATAGGAATTAATAAAGCAGCATATACTAAAATGAATTTTGCATAAATAATTTTCCCTGTTTTAACAAAGAGAAAATTTGATGAAAATAGCAATCCGCATCCTAAGTAAAGTATTCCATTAAAATAAGTGTTTAGCATGAAATTTACTGTGGCTGCACAAATACACATAAATACAAGACATAAAGAAATTGAATTGATGGTTTTTATGATAATTTCCTCATATTCATGCTTTGCTAGTTGTATACCTGTAAACAGGATATTGCTGAGTTTAACATAGCCCTTAGCCATTTGGTCGTAATTGTTAAAGTTGAGTAGTACCAAAAATATAAATTTTATAGTTAAAAGTACTATTCAGCTCAATAATAGCCTTTTATGTCTTGCGTAATATTCTATTTAAACACATAGTATGTATATTCAAAAACTAAAGCACGCACATTACCTATGTTTTTTAAAAAGAACCTATGGTTAACAATAAGTTTGATTTGCTTTTTGGGGAAGTTACTTGCTCAGAAAGAGCAAATAAATTCCTATAACTTCTATAGTTTTGATCTTATTAAGTCTGAAGGCCTATTTAAAGGGATAATTAAAGATGATAAAGGATATGTTTGGATTGCTTCAGATGAAGGCATCACCTTGTTTGATGGTCGACAAACTAGAATTATCAAAGATGACCTCACCTCTGAGTATATCAAGGATTTTTTGATAAGAAAGAATGGAGATTTTTTGGTATTGCACGATACTGGCCTTGTTAAATTAATTTATTTAAATGATTCTATTCAGATTTCTGATTATTTAGGCATAGACCTCAACTTTCCTAAATCAATGTATGAAGATGCAGCTGGAAAGTTATTTATTGGCGAATATGACAGGATAACAGAATTCTATAAAGGGAAGATCATAAAACATGATTTACCCGATGTAAACAATATACCTAGCCTATTGCGGACTTTTATTTTTGATGAAGATGGTTATGGCAATGTATGGGCAGCTTCATATACAGGAAGGTTATACACTTACAACAGATATCAATCAGAATTTTCTGAATTAATTCTGCCGGAAAATGTGGGTGGTATCAACAGCCTGATATGTACAGGACAAAATAATATACTGATTGGGAGCTCCAATGGCTTCTACAGGCTACAAGTAAATAAAGATCAGGAATTGACTAAAATGGAAGAAATGCCTTATCCATTGGATGATATTTCAGTGATGCACCTTTTAGATAATGATTTACTAATAGGTACTTGGAACAATGGTCTTTATCAGATGAAGCTAGATGCTCCAAATTTTGAGATGCATAAAATCGATGTATTGCCCCATCCAGATATTGTTGACATTTATGTTGATCAAGATGGTATTTGGATTGCTGGCAATGAAAATATTGGGTATATAGAAAAAGCACCTTTTGATGTAGTTCCTTTAAGAGGACAGAAAAACCTGATTTCGTCACTAGCTTTAACACCTGGAAATGATTTAGTGGTCTCAGAAGGAGTTCAGGTATTTATACTTGAACCACAAGCTGATACTAGCATACGCCTAAGTTATAATTGGGAAACTGAGGATATTTATGTAAAAAGAGTGGTTTATGACAAAGATGCTATTTGGTTAGGAGATTTTAACGGAGATATTTATACACATGATATAAATACTGGTAAAACTACTATGGTTGATGATATGCCAGTTGGTGGACTAGGCATAGAAGACATGATGAAAGATAGCGAGGGCGCAATTTGGGCTTGTGGTAACCCGAATGTAGGAGTGATTCGCTATACCCAATCGGAAGCTAAATATTTTAATGATCACCCAGCCATTACCGGTAGTACTAGTTTATTTGAAAATGAGTCAGGACAGGTCATCGCAACAGGAAGCACGAATGGCATCATCTTTAATTTTAATGAAGAAATCGACAATTTTGATAGTCTATTACTTACTGACCAACAAGGGAATCGCTTAAATTCTTTAATTGTAAATGATATTACTGATTATAAAGGAAATGTTTATTTGGCAACTAATGAGGGTGTCTACTACTATAAAGATAATCAAGCAGAGGTAGAGTTAACTGTAGAGCAACTTAAGTTAGATAATTTTACAAAAATTGAATCTAAAGCAATTTGTGTTGATGCTGATGGAAATTTCTGGATTGCCAATAATTTTGGGCTACTTTATCTAAATAATAAAGGAGAAACCACATTTTACGACAGAACACAAGGCTTACCCTCTAAAGTTATCAAAGAAAGAGGGCTTCTTTTAGATTTAAATCAAAGACTTTGGATAGCCACGGAAAAAGGACTTAGTTATATTTCCAGACCATCACAATTAATAAAAAAAACTAAAAAGCCATTATTAAAAGCTGTAAGGATAGATAATAAGCGTATTGACTATAATTCAGTATTGAATAATAATAGGTACGATGCTCCGAATTCTTTTTCGGATAAAACCATGGAATTACAATTTCAGTCAGATCTTTACCCTAAAGAATCGCTAGAATTCCATTATATATTAGCTGGGGAAGACACTTCCTTAAATTACATAAGTAATTCCTCTTTATTTACGAGTTATAATTTACCTCCCGGAGATTACGAGTTATCGGTTAAAGTGAGAAAAGATACTGGTTATTATTGGTCAGACACCATAAAGGTAAACTTTGTTGTTAAACCTTATTTTTACCAGCAATGGTGGGCAATTGCATTAGGTATTTTGGCATCGTGGTCAATTCTTTTTTACATTGGTAGGTGGTATAAAAAAAGAGTAAAGAGACAACAGTTGCATCTTGAAGAAGTGGTTGCTGAAAGAACAGAAGAATTAAATAAACAAAAAAGCGAATTAATAGAACAGCAGCAGCAGATCATTCTTCAAAAAGACGAATTGATAGCCAAGAATAATTCATTGTTTGAAACCAAGAGTGCATTAACACAAGCCGAGCTGAAATTCAGGGAATCTAAAGAGCGGCAACTAGAAGACGAATTAGAATACAGGAACAAACAATTAACATCGCACACATTAAATATTTTACAGAAAAGTGAATTGATGGAAGAGTTGGCGAGTAAACTCGATAAATTAATAGCTGAACATGGTGAAAATCCGTACAATGAATTAAAAAAGATTAAAAAGTTTATTGATAATAGTTTGCAATTAGAGAAAGATTGGGATGATTTTAAACTTTACTTTGAACAAGTGCATACTAGTTTTTATTCTAAACTTTCAATCAGTCATCCTAATTTAACCGCGAATGAACTAAGACATTGCGCACTTATTAGACTCAATCTATCTTTAACCGAATGCGCTGCTATTCTTGGAATATCTGCCGAAAGTGTTAAAATTTCTCGTTTTAGATTAAGAAAAAAGTTAGAATTGCAAAACAATCAGAGTTTAACGGAGTTTATAATGGGTATCTAATTTCATGACAGATAATACACATTTTTTGAATAATATTTAATTATCCCATTTACATACTATCTTGCCAAAATTTTTTTGTTAACCATTTGTAACTGCTGATTATCAGCACTTTACACAAAGTATACATCCCTCTTATTTAGCTTCTGCAACCGAGTGAAACATCCCTAACTACCGTATTGTAGCGATTTTACCTATGTAAGGTATTCAAATATTAATAATGCTTAAAGCTAACTAAATGTAACCTTTTGTAATTGGAGATGTTGTCCTTCTCTTTTTATAATCACACAACAAACAAAATTTATCACTAAAACCTGTAAATATGAAAAGAGGTATAATTACTTGCCTTGGCAGCTTCTTGGTTGCCATAATCTTTTCCTCCAACCTTATCGCACAATCAACTATTACGGTAAACGGAAAAGTAACAGACGCTTCAGATAATTTAGGACTCCCAGGTGTATCTATTCAAGAGAAAGGTACAAGCAAAGGGGGAATCACAGATTTCGATGGAAATTACTCGCTAACAGTTTCGGAGGGCGCAATACTAGTTTTTTCCTACATTGGTTATACACCACAAGAAATAACTGTCGGAAACCAAACAACCATTGACATAGCACTAGAAGTTGACGCTACAGAGCTAAGTGAAGTATTGGTTATTGGTTACGGCCAACAAGAAAAGGGTGATGTAACTGGTGTAGTTCAAGCGGTTGACGCCAAGGATTTCAACAGAGGTGCTATTGTTTCTCCAGACCAATTAATTACTGGTAAAGTAGCAGGTGTTCAAATCACTAGCAATAGTGGTGAACCAGGAGGCCAAACCTCAATAAGAATTAGAGGAGGTACTTCTATCAACGCTAGTAACGAACCATTATATGTAATTGATGGAGTACCCATAGATAACTCACCACACAATCCCGGTGGTTTTTCAGATGGTAGAAACCCACTTAACTTCTTGAATCCTTCAGACATTGAGACTTTCACCGTATTAAAAGACGCTTCAGCTACAGCCATTTATGGTTCTAGGGGTGCTAACGGTGTAATCATAATTACTACTAAAAGAGGGAATGCTGGAAGCAAAACGAGCGTAACTTATGATGGTTATACTTCAATTGCCACTTTGGCCACAGATATTGATGTATTAAATGCGGAACAATTCAGAAATGTAGTTACTGCAAAATCACCAGCGAAATTAGATCAATTAGGCAATGCCAATACCAATTGGTTCGATGAGTCATTGCAAACCGCCATAGGACAAAGCCATAATTTAAGTATTACTGGTGGTGGTGAAAACATGGGTTATAGGGTATCAGTTGGTCATATGGATTTAGATGGTATCTTAAAATCATCAAACACGCAAAGGACTAGTTTCTCTTTAAACTACAACCACTCTTTATTAAATGATGCCTTAACTATTAATACTAATTTAAAGACATCTTTAACTAAAGACCGCTTTGCACCAAATATAGTAGGCGCGGCTTATGTATTTGATCCTACCCAACCAGTAAGAGATGAAAACTCGCCTTGGGGTGGTTTTTTCGAATTTGAAAATGACTTAGCGCCTGACAATCCAGTTTCTAGCTTAGACCAAACCCAAGATTTTGGAGAATCTTTCAGAAGTATTGGTAATATGGAATTTGAGTACAAATTACCATTTGTAGATGGATTAAGCGCTAAACTGAATCTTGGATATGATATCACCAATGGTGATCGTGCACGTTTTCAACCTTCTACACTAAGAGGGCAATCGGTAGACAATGGTGAAGTAAGAACAGAAAACTACAAGAGACAAAACTTATTGATGGATGCCTATGTGAACTATAAAAGAGAGATAGGTAGTATCAACAGTAATTTCGATGTAACCTTAGGTTACTCTTATCAAGACTTTACGAATGAATTTCCAAGCTTTAGAGCATGGGATTTAGATACAGATATTTTTGGTCTAAATAGCACAAGCCCAGCAAGTGAATTTATTGCTTCTACAAGCATTCAAGAGAACAGGTTAATTTCATTCTTCGGTCGTGTAAACTATTCTTTCAAAGACCGCTACTTATTAACGGTAACAATGAGAAGAGATGGTTCTTCAAGATTCGGTGAAGAAAATCGTTGGGGTATGTTCCCGTCTGCAGCCTTAGCATGGAGAATATTAGATGAAGATTTTGCTACTTCTTTAAATGGCATTTTTTCAGATCTTAAATTGAGGTTAGGTTACGGTATTACTGGTAACCAAGAGATAGGAAACTATCGTTTCTTAGCTACTTATAGCCAAGGTGATGCTATGGCTTCTTATCAATTTGGAAATAGATTTATTTCTACTCTTAGGCCAAATGGTTATGATGCAGGGTTAAAATGGGAAGAAACTTCTTCTTTTAATGCAGGTCTAGACTTTGGTTTTTGGGATGGCAGGATAACAGGTTCTATGGAATACTACATCAAAAACACCAATGACTTGTTATTTGAGGTGGCAGTTCCTTCAGGTGCTAACTTGACCAACATTCTTTTAACCAATATCGGAGAAGTAAGAAACAATGGTTTTGAGTTGAGCCTTGATGGTATCTTGATTGATAAGAAGGATTTCGATTGGAACTTAGGAATGAATTTCGCCATCAATAGGAATGAAATCTTAGGGCTAGATCAAATCAATGATCCTAATTTCGAAGGTTATGCCACTGGTGGAATTAGTGGAGGTGTAGGTAATAATATTCAAATCTTAAGAGTAGGGCAGCCAGTTAATTCATTCTATGTTTACGAACATTTATTAGATGAAAATGGCAATCCGTTGGTAGATGGTGTGGATCACAATGGTGATGGAACGATTGATTTGGCTGACATGTATAGAAACATTAATGGCGATGAGATTGTGAACGATAACGATAAACGTCCTTACAAAGACCCAGCACCTGGTTTACTTTTCGGACTTACCTCTCAGATGTATTATAAGAATTTTGATTTGAGCATGACAATGCGTGGTAGTTTAGGAAATGAAGTATACAATAACATTGCTTCAAATAATGGATATTTTAACAGGGTTGCCACTGAAATAGTACCTAACAATATTCATACTTCTGCTTTGCAAACAGGCTTTAATGCTCCTCAGTATTTCTCAGATTACTATATAGAAGATGCTTCTTTCTTAAGAATGGATAACATCACTTTGGGTTATACAGCAAGGCAAATCAAAAATCTAAACCTTAGAGTATACAGTACGGTACAAAACTTATTTGTATTAACAGATTACTCTGGCCTCGATCCTGAGACTAATAACGGTATAGATAACAACTTATACCCACGTTCCCGCACATTTATTTTAGGTGTTAATGTTAGCTTTTAATTAGAAAGAAAATGAAAAAAATAATATATCCAATATTCGCATTAATATTTTCTCTGGTTGCTTGTACAGATTTAGATGTAGAACCGAGAAGTAGTGCTACAGGTGCAGTGGTATTTAACGATGAATCATCTTATACTGCTTTTATTGCCAAAGTGTATGCTGGTTTAGCAGTTACAGGCCAGCAAGGTCCTGCAGGAGATGCAGATATTAAAGGAATCGATGAAGGTTTCTCTAACTACCTACGTCAGTATTGGCAAATACAAGAATTAACTACCGAAGAGGCAGTAATTACTTGGGGCGATGAAGGTCTTTCAGATTTAAATGCACATACATGGACCTCAGCCAACCAATTTATAACAGCTACTTATTATCGTATTTTCTTCCAAGTTTCAATGGCTAATGAGTTCTTGAGAGAAACTACAGAAGGTAAACTGAACGAAAGAGGAGTAGGTGATGACACAAGGGCGCTTATCCAAGCTTATAGAGCTGAAGCAAGATTTTTAAGAGCTTTAAGCTACTGGCATGGAGTAGATTTATTCGGTAGTATTCCATTTTTTACCGAAGAGGCTTCAGTTGGAGCGGATGCTCCTGATCAAGCAGATAGAAACGCAGTGTTTAATTATATTTCAGAAGAATTAACTGCCATTGAAAATGAAATGGTAGCCCCTGGTTTGAACGAGTATGGTAGAGCAGATCGTGCTGCATTATGGATGTTACAGGCCAAGTTATACCTGAACGCTGAAGTATATACAGGCTCTGCAATGTACACTGAAGCTTTGACAGCCATTAATAAAGTCATCAATTCTGGTGTTTACACACTAGCTGAGGAATATGACTTTAATTTCTTAATGGATAATCATACTTCCAATGAGATTATTTTTGCGATTCCTTTTGACGGATTGCGAACTACTACTTGGGGTGGTATGACTTATTTGGTACACGCGCCAGTAGGAGGTGATATGGATCCTGCATTATATGGAATCAATAGCGGATGGGGTGGTTTAAGAACCACAGAAACATTTGTAAGAAATTTCACTGATGCTACAGGCTTAACTGATCAGAGGGCCATGTTCTTCACAGACGGTCAGAATCTTGAGATTAATGACCAATTCAGCTTCAATGATGGTTATGCCATTCCTAAATATAAAAATGTAGATGCTGAAGGTAATCCAGGTGCTGATTTAACTCACCCAGATACAGACTATCCTATGTTCCGTTTAGCAGATGCTTACCTTATGTATGCAGAAGCTGTTTTACGTGGCGGTAGTGGTGGTGACCAAGCACAGGCATTGAACTTCATCAATGAAATTCGTGAAAGAGCTTATGGTAATGCAAGTGGTAATATTTCAGCTGCCGACCTTACACTCGATTTTATCTTAGATGAAAGAGCACGTGAACTATATTGGGAAGGACATAGAAGAACAGACTTAATAAGATTTGGTGAATATGCTTCACTTACATGGCCATGGAAAAAGAACGATAAAGCAGGGTTGAATAGTGAAGACTTCAGAACATTGTTGCCGATTCCATCAGCAGAATTACTGGCCAATCCTAAACTAGGTCAAAATAACGGTTATTAATTTTTAAACTGATGAACACCAAAAATATGAAAATCAATTATAGAATATTATTATCTTTTGTGCTTGCATTGAGTGTATTCTCTTGCTCAGAAGATGACTTAGATATAAATGCACTCACAGATTTTGCTCCGGGTATTCTTGAAATTACTCCAGGAGATGGAAACAAAGTAGTAAAGGGCGATTTTGATATAGTAGCAAAATTTGTAGATGGTACTGTTTCTCCATTGGCCGAAGGTACTTTGAAGTTAATGGATATTGACGGAAATGAAATTGCCTCTGTTTCTCAAGCATTAAATGGAACAGCCGATTCAGTAATGTTGGCAGCTTCAGATTTTAATGCAGCCGAATTAGAATTAGGCTTGTATCAATTAGAAGCAACAGCAACCGATGTAAAAGGACAAATCACAACTTACGCAGGTACATTTGAAATAAGTAGCTTGCCATTTGCAGCAAATTATGAAGAAATGTATTTGGCAGGTCCTTATAATAGTTGGGGAGCCGATGCTTTTGAATTGACTGGACCTAATACTTGGACGTTAAAAGAAGTAATGCTTGATGGTGGCGAATGGAAATTGAAAAACTGTGCTGACTGGTGTGATCAAGATTGGGCGGACCCTGATGGTGATGGACTTGTTGAGAACACAACAGGTGGAGGACCAAACTCAGCGAGTAGCCCTGCTGGTTTATATAATGTTATTTTTAATGATCAAGCCTTAACGATTGTATTTGAGCCTGCGATTACTTTTGAGCAAAATGTAGGAAGTTTATTCTTAGTAGGTAGCTTTAATGATTTCCAAGGTACACCTGAGTATGAGTTTTCTCAAGTTGAAGACAATATCTGGAAAATTGCTGAGGTAGAGTTAAATGCAGGTGATCTATTTAAATTTTCTGAAGGAGCTAACTTCAGTGGTATTAACTATGGCGATAATGAGCCTGATGGTATAGCAGATGAGTTCGGTTCTCCGATTACATTTGCAGAAGCAAACAATGGTTTTTATGAAGTTACTTTCAATGACAAATCATTGGAATATCAGTTCGTATTCTTACGTTTCCCTTCAATTGGTATAATAGGTTCTGCTACGCCAGGTGGATGGGACAGCGATACTGACTTAATAGATAATGGAGATGGTACTTTCTCAGTAACATTAGATTTAGTAGATGGAGAAGCGAAATTCAGGGCAAATGACGATTGGGGTGTAAACTGGGGTGCTGCTGATTTCCCTTCAGGTGTGGCAACACAAGATGGTGCTAATATCCCTGTAACAGCAGGCACTTATAAAGTTACTTTCAACCCATCAACAGGCGATTATAGTTTTGAACCTGCTACAGTAAATATCGGTATAATAGGCTCAGCTACTCCAGGTGGTTGGGATGCAGATACTGATATGACCAAGAATGAAGACGGTTCTTTCTCAGTATTGATTGCATTAACCGATGGCGAAGCTAAATTTAGAGAAAATGATGACTGGGCAGTAAACTGGGGTGGTGGTGCTTCTTTCCCAACAGGTACAGCTACATTAAACGGAGATAACATTCCTGTAACTGCAGGTATTTATATAGTTACCTTTAACCCTACTACAGGTGAATATTCTTTTGATGCTGCAAGTATAGGAATTATTGGTTCTGCTACACCTGGTGGTTGGGATGCAGATACTGACCTAGAAATCGCAGATGTTGCGAACCCTGCAGTTGTTTCTGCTACAATCACATTAACCGATGGCGAAGCCAAGTTCCGTGTGAATGATGATTGGGCAATCAATTGGGGAGCTGCTGATTTCCCTTCTGGAACGGGCGTACGTAATGGTGATAATATTCCAGTTACAGCTGGTACTTATGTTGTCACACTCAACGTGAATACCGCAGAATACTCTTTTGATCTTCAATAAATTTAATTGTACAGATAGGTAGCTACCTATCTGTACATTCCTTTCCTCTAACATCATGAAAACTAAGCTAACAAAACTAGGCTATCAACTTACATTGTTTTGCCTACTATTTTCAGGAATATCTGTAGCGCAAACCATCAAAGATATTGAAAAAGTTGAACCTGCTTTCTGGTGGACAGGCATGCAAGATGAAACCTTGCAATTACTGGTTTACGGCAATAATATCGCCCAAACCAAGCCCGAATTAGCAGAAGAAATAGATGGTATTCAACTTGTGAATTTTCATTCAGTAGAAAACCCCAATTACCTTTTTATAGATTTGACTATCGGCAAAAAGGAAGGGAATGCTTCTTTTGATATTGAATTTAAAGAAGGTAATAACATACAGGCAACTTATACTTATAATTTATTGGCTAGAGAAGAAAATGCTGCTCAAAAACAAGGGTTTAATAGCAGTGATGTAATTTACTTGATTACGCCCGATCGTTATGCCAATGGTAATGTTGATAATGATGAAGTAGATGGTTATTTAGAGGGTTTAAATCGCACAGATAAAGGTGGACGCCACGGAGGTGATTTACAAGGCGTAATCGATAACCTTGACTACATTGCTGAAATGGGTTATACGGCAATTTGGTTGAACCCTGTTTTAGAGAATAACATGGAAAGTTATTCTTACCATGGTTACGCCATTACAGATTTTTATAAAGTAGATGGCCGATATGGAGATAATGAACAATATAGATTATTAAGTGAGTTGGCTGCTCAAAAAGGCATTAAACTAGTAGCCGACATGGTGATGAACCATTGTGGTTCTTTGCATTGGTGGATGAAAGACCTACCTTCTAAAGATTGGTTTAATTACCAAGCAGAAGCACTTTCAGGGAATCACCAAATTACTACACATCGTAGAACAAACGTTCAAGATCCTTACAGCGCCAAAGTAGATTACAAAGAATTTGCAGATGGCTGGTTTGTACCGACCATGCCTGATATGAATCAAAACAACCCTTTCCTTGCCAAGTATTTAATTCAAAATAGTATTTGGTGGATAGAGTATGCCAATTTAGGTGGTGTTAGAATGGATACTTATTCTTATCCTGATAAAGATTTTATGAGTAAATGGACTTGTGCTTTAATGGATGAATATCCTAACATGAATATTGTAGGGGAGGAGTGGAGTTTGAACCCTGCCATTGTAGCACATTGGCAAAAAGGGAAAGAAAATCCAAATGGTTATGCATCTTGCTTACCTAGCCTAATGGACTTCCCATTACAAAATGCCCTTGTTACTGGCCTCAATAATGAAGAATCTAACTTTGATGGCATGGTGCATATCTACGAGTCTTTGGCTAATGACTTTTTATTTGCCGACCCATCAAATTTGGTGGTATTTCCAGATAACCATGATATGGATCGTTTTTACACGCAAGTAAATGAAGATTTTGGCTTGTACAAATTGGGAATAGCGCAGTTGCTTACTACAAGAGGAATTCCACAACTTTACTATGGCACTGAAATATTAATGACCAATGATGTGCCTCATGATCATGGCATTATCAGAACGGATTTTCCAGGTGGTTGGGAGGCAGATCCCGTAAATGCCTTTACAGGCGATGGATTGACGGCGGAACAAAAAGAAGCACAGCAATTTATGAAGCAATTACTCAATTGGAGAAAAAACAATGAGGCAGTTCAAATAGGAGACTTAAAGCATTTTGTACCAAGAGAAGGGGTTTATGTGTATTTCAGATATACAAATGATCAAAAGGTGATGATTGCCCTTAATAAGAATAAAGAAGAGGTAACATTAGATCTTTCACGATTCAATGAAATACTACCTGATAAAACTACTGGCACTAATATTTTCACAAATGAGAAATTACAGTTGGGTAAAAAATTGAATTTACCCGCATATTCTCCAACTATTCTAGAGATAGTGGAAGAAGATATTTAGTAGTAAGTTGATTGGAAAGGAGCTACTAAGGTGGAAACATTTACAGGAAGTTTCAAAAGCTCCATTTTCATCCGAAATTAAAAGGGTTGCTTTTTAAGTAACCCTTTTTTTGATTGATTACTTGTAACTGTACAGTAATAAGAAGTCATTTATAATTTGGCAATTCAACATTAAAATAATGAATCATTGTCTATTGCTTCAAGGTTTGTATATTTCGTTAAATCTTTAAGCAAGCAAGAAATACAATGGTCACAAACGCTAATCTTCATTACACAATCATTCAAAAAATAATAGAAAACGGATATGCCCCAAGTGTAGATGTATTGTCTGAAACATTAAGTGTAAGTAAAGATGAGATTATAAAGGGATTGAATGCTCTGCAAGAATACCATGGAGTTGTTCTTCATCCCAATGAACCAAAAATCTGGGTTATCCATCCTTTTTCACTTGCCCCTACAAATTTTTATATTAGATCAAAGAGAGGTGAATGGTGGGGCAATTGTGCCTGGTGTTCTCTAGGTGTAGCTGCCTTATTAAAAGAAGATGTAAAAATTACTACAACAATAGGTGCTGAAACAGGTCAAGTTGAAATCAATATTATAGATGGAGAAATAAAAGAGAAAAGATTCTATATACATTTTCCAACACCCATGAAAAATGCCTGGGATAATGTGATATATACTTGTAGTAATATGTTGATTTTTGAGAATGAAGCGCAGATTGACGCTTGGACAAAAAAGCATAATATTGCAAAAGGCGATATACAGCCCATTGAGAATATCTGGAACTTTTCAAAAAAATGGTATGGGAATCATTTAAATCCTGAATGGACAAAGTGGAGTATGGATGAAGCAAAACAATTGTTTAGAGAATTTGGTCTAAGTGGAAAAATTTGGGAGTTAGGTGACTCAAAAGAAAGATTTTAAAATGATAGATGATATAAATTGAGAAGATGAGTAAAATCATAAGCTGTAAAAAAAATTCTATTTATCTTTTTTGCGCGAATTATTTAAAATGCTATAGTATATTGTATACGTTTATAATGATATTTTAGAAATTTTTGAAATCAGGTTGTAAATCTTTAAAATGGCAAAAAAGAAAGCAATCATATTTGATATGGATGGTGTTTTGATTGATTCAGAAGCACTATGGAAACAGGCAGAAAACGAAGTCTTTACATCTTTGGGAGTGGAGGTAACAGAGAAATATACTGAAATGACCAAATCTATGACTACTTCTGAAGCTACTAAATTTTGGTTCGATAAATTCCCTTGGAAGAACTTCGACTTAGAAACCGTAGAGCAAATGGTGATTTCAAAAGTGATAGATTTGATTAAATCTGAGAATTGTGAGATCGAGGGAGTAAAGCATTTTATTGAAAAATTGAAAGACAATAACTTTAAAATTGGACTGGTAACAAATTCTCCCAATAGAATTATACCGACAGTTTTACAAAAATTGGCCATCTCACATCTGTTCGATAGTATATCTTCGGCTGAATTTGAGCAAAAAGGAAAACCGCATCCAGCCATTTATTTTACTTCATCTAAAAAGCTGAATACTGAACCGGCAAACTGTTTAGCAATTGAAGATTCGCATTCGGGTATGTTGGCTGCCAAAAATGCAGGAATGAAAGTTATAGCTTTTACTAATGGGAATAAGGAAAAGGATTTTCATCTTGCAGATTATAAAATTGTTAGCTTCAAAAATAGAGAAATAGCATTTCTTGAATAATGACTTCAAGAATTGAAATATATGCTTCTAATACTTTCAATTCCGATGAAATCTATATTTAAACCACGTTAGAAGTTTTAAAAAAATTCTCAATTCTTCTTTAAGATTATTTTCTTCTCTATTCCCAATTTTTTCATTTTTGCAAACAGTGTTTTATCATTAATATCTAAAATTCTTGCAGCTCCTTTATTCCCACTTATTCGCCAATTTGTATATTCTAAAACTTGTACGATGTATTCTTTTTGTAGCTCCTCAAAAGATTTCCATTGATCTCTATTGGTTATTTTTTTAATTTGGGGTATCCATTCTCCTGGTTGCAGTACCCTTCCATTCTCAAGGATAATTGCCCGCTCTATCATATTTTCGAGTTCCCTTACATTACCTGGAAAGTCATAAGTCATTAAAAGCTCTATAGATTTTTTAGATAACCTTTTAAACCCTTTACCAATTTTAGTAGCAAATCTCTCTAAAAATAATTGTGCCAGTATAGGAATATCTTCTTTCCTTTCCCTTAATGGAATGTTATGAATGGGGAAGACATTTAAACGATAAAAAAGATCTTCCCTAAAAGTACCTTTTTCAACCATAGCCCTAAGATCTCTATTCGTAGCAGCAATGATACGTACATCAACTTTTTCTGTTTTGATACCACCCAACATTTCAAATTCTCCTTCTTGTAAGACCCGTAATAGTTTGGCTTGTAATTCAATCGGCAGTTCTCCTATTTCATCTAAAAAAATAGTACCATTATCGGCTAATTTAAATTTCCCCATTTTATCTGCCAAGGCACCTGTAAACGCTCCTTTTTTATGTCCAAAAAGTTCACTTTCTATTAACTCTTTAGGGAGGGTTGCACAATTGATTTTTATTAATGTTCGGTCATTTCTTCTACTGTTCTGGTGAATGGCAGTCGCCAATAATTCCTTTCCAGTACCAGACTCTCCAGTAATCAATACTGTCGATTCAGTAGGTGCTACCAAAGCAACTTTTTTTAAGACATCCTTATAATTTTCACTATTGCTAAGAATATTATTATAGTTGATCTTTCTTTTCATCTCGTCTTGCAAATATTCATTTTCAAGCTCGAGCTGTTTTTTAAGCACTCTTATTTCTTCAAATGCTTGGGATAACTTTAAATTATTGCGCTTCTTCTCGGTAATATCCCTAACAATGGCGCAATTATAATCTTCTCCATTATGCACCAAATGGTTGGCAGTGATGTCTGCGGGAAATTTAGTGCCATCCTTTCGAGTCACCATCCATTCGAACTGTAATGCCTTATTAGTTATAATATCATTAAAATGATTGTCCCACCAAGGTTCTTTAATGTGGCTATCAAGATCAAAGATCGAAAAGTTGTCAAGCTCGTTTCTACTATATCCTAATTTTTCAGGAACAGAATTACTGTATTGCACTAATTTCCCTTCTTTATTGTATACATATATTAAGTCAATGGCATTGTCGATAATATTCTTATATAACTTTAACTGTCTGTTTTTATCAATATCTGTAGTTATGTCCCTAAACACTCCAACTACATTTATGACTTTTCCATTCTGAATCTCAGGGTTAGCCATAAGGACTAAATACCTTGAAGGGGATTCTTTGGTTTCAAGAATGGTGTTAATGGGCATTCCTTCATACCGAACTTTATTAAAAAGTTCTTGAAATATATTTTCTTTTTTAAAAAGACGATGTATCCTGTCAGGATGAAGATTGGTCTTGGTTACATTGGGGAATATGTTATATAGCTCATGACTGACTGTGAAATTATCTTCAATAAAATCGAGTTTCCAACCACCTGCTTTCATTATTTTTTCAGTATGAGCAGAAATGCCATCATATTTCATACTGAAATGCTCAGTAGTTACTATGGAATAAATCACACTTTTTCCATTATTTGAGAAAAATTGATCAATAACATTAACATGAAAATATTTTCCAGCCTCATTTTTGAAGACTGCCTTGTATTCATGTATCTTTTTCTTCTCTAATTTTAGCCAATGCTTCTTCCATGCATTCACTGAAAAATAGGGATTGATGGTAGCAATTGGTAAGTCAGCATGTTCATTATTTTTGAACCCCAATTGATTGTAAAACAGATTGTTAACACAATAAATTACTCCCTCTTCATTGGTTAGCATTACGATGGAAGGCAAGTTTTTTATCACCTGTTCCATCAGTGTAGCATCTGGGATAATCGTTTCCATTTTTTCAGATTAAATCATGTAAAATTTCTGTTATATCAGAATTATTTGATATTTCAGAAAAAGTATTTTTTAATTCTATCATGTAACTAGCTGATGTACAGATGGTTATTGAATTGGCATGATTTTAACCTATTTCTTCGAAAAATTCAATTACACATTGAAAAATGTCAAAATAGAAGAACGCATAAATCACTTTTATTTTGGTAAATCATCATTAATCTAAACTCAAAAAAACTAATACCTGATTATTACAACTTAATGTCAGATTATTATATGTACTTATTAATGTATATACATCAAATTTGTATTATAAATCAATTTTTAAACCGAAACAATTAAAATAAAAACAGTTATGAAAAAAGCGATCTTATCTTTCTCATTGGTATTATTCAGTATAATGAGTTACGGACAATGGACACAATATCAACCTAATCCTAATAATGATCCAGCATTAGCATCAAAGGAATTATTAGATCCTACAAATCACGTATTAATGCTAATAGATCATGAAGGTCAAATGGCTTTTGCGGTTGAGTCACAACCAATTGATGAGTTGAGAAACAATACAGGTTTAGTAGCAGCGACTTCTAAATTATTTGAGATTCCTACAATAATTACTACCGTGGCTGAGAAATCTTTTTCAGGTCCTGTTTTTCCAGAACTCAAAGTATACTATCCTGATGATAAAGAATATATAGACCGTACTACGATGAATTCTTGGGAAGATGTAAGAGTGGTAAAAGCTGTGGAAGAAAAAGCTAAAAGTCTTAAAGGAGAATATGAGAAGCCTAAATTAGTATTGGCAGGTCTATGGACGGAAGTATGTATTAACACATGTGGTTTATCAGCATTAGAAGATGGATATGATGTGTATGTGATTACAGATGCTTCAGGTGGTATTTCTAAAGAAGCCCACGAGATGTCAATAGCTCGAATGATTCAAGCAGGTATCAAACCCATTACTTCTTTACAATATTTATTAGAAGTATATAGAGATTGGGCTCGTTCAGATCAATATGTTGAAGTAAATAATCTAGCTAAAAAGTACGGTGGAGCTTATGGTCTAGGTGTTGATTATATCAAAACCATGCAAAAATGGATGGCAGAAGGTGAAAGCAAACATTAATAAAATGATTTGGCGGTTAATTTAACCGCTTTTTTTGGACTATTTACAAAAAGGAAAAGAAATGAATTACTTTGATCCAAAGCGCCGAGAATTTTTGAAAAAGTCTGTTGCAGCTGGTGCATCCTCTATCTTCATGATGTCATCAGTTGGTAGAGCACTTGCACAACCAGGAGGCCCAGCAGACCTAGTGGTTCAAAATGCTAAAGTAACCACCATTGACCCCAAAATGCCGTCGGCCGAAGCCTTCGCTATAAAAGATGGCCTGTTCTATCAAGTCGGTTCAAACAACTCTATGCAAAACTATATCGGATCTAAAACACAAGTAATAGATGCAAAAGGGCATAGGGTAATCCCAGGATTGAACGATTCACATACACATGGTATAAGGGAAGGTCTCCATTATGGCCTAGAGCTCCGTTGGGACTGGGTAGATTCTGTAGAAGAGGCACTGGCCATGTTGGCTGAAGAGGTGAAACATACTCCCAAAGGTCAATGGATCAGGGTGGTAGGAGGGTTTTCATGGGAGCAGTTCCGTGAGAAACGTATGCCAACAATGGAGGAAATCAATAAGATCGCTCCTAACCATCCAGTCTTTATCTTCTACCTCTATGCCTACGGTATGTTGAACAAAAAAGCCGTAGAGACATTGAACTATGACAATGAACCTATCGACCTTTACTACAAAGGCAGGATTGAAAAAGATAAGCGGGGAAGGGCCACTGGTATCATCACAGCGGCACCTTCTGGTCTGATCCTCTATAAAACATTGACCAAACTACCTACAAAGTCGAGGGACCAAATGGTATTGGGTACAAGGCATTACATGAATGAGTTGAATGCCCTTGGGATAACCTCGCTTTCAGATGCCGGTGGCGGAGGGATGCACTATCCTGATGCTTATGATGTGATCTATGATGTACACAAACAAGGCCTTACTACGGTAAGGGCAGGAATCCATACATTCCCACAGGTAGGTGGTCAAGAGTACAATGACTACAAGAGGTGGATGCAGACCATGAAACCCGGTGATGGGGACGATATGCTAAAGTTTATAGGCGGGGGTGAAAATATAAGCTGGGCAGCTTATGATTACGAGATTTTCGCTCAGCAACGCCCTGAATTGGATGCAAATGTAAGGGAGGTAGCACTGCCCATATACAAACTACTGGCAGAAAACAACTGGCCATGGAGACAGCATATCACCTATAATGAATCTGCTGAAATCTTACTGGACATGTATGAGGAAGTGGCAGCAGCAGGAGATGGGAAACTACCAAAAGGTACTTATATAGATCATGGGGAGACTTTTTCTGAAAAAACTCTGGAACGGATTGCCAAATTGGATATGGGCATAGCCATTCAAAATAGGATTACTTATCAGGCAGAGGATTTCGTGAAACGCTATGGTGCAGCTAAATTGGCACAAACGCCCCCAATACGGAAAATGCTAAAAATGGGGATTCCTGTAGGAGGTGGGACAGATGCTACACGAGTAACATCGTACAATCCGTGGTATTCTATCCATTGGCTGGCAACCGGTCAATCTCGAGGAGGTAGACAAATGTATGGCGATGATAATATCTTAAGTCGTGAAGAAGCATTGAGACTGTGGACAACAGGTTCGGCATGGTTTACAGGAGATGAAGGCAAGAAAGGAGCGATTTCAAAGAGTCAATTAGCAGACTTTACTATTTTGAACCAGGATTTTATGGAAATCCCTGATGCATTGATACCCCGTACTCATGCTAAATTGACCGCAGTAGGTGGGAAAGTGGTCCATGCTTATGGCACATTTGAAAAGTTTGCTCCTAAAGCTTTACCTGAAGTGGCACCCGATTGGTCACCTCTGTACCGTACTGGTGATTTTAGAAAATTGTATTTGAGTTAAGGATTCAGACATAACTTAAATCTATTAGGTTTTTTTGTAGAACCTCCGATAGGTATTCAGTAAAATACTTTTGAGGATCTCAGAAATACAATTATAAAATCTAGCACTTTTTTTAAAATCCATTGCTAGGGCTATTGAATCCTAGTCCTAGCATCTTTTTGAATAATTTTAAAATCATTTAGATAAAATCATGGAAACAGCAGTTAAAACACTTTGGAAAATAGACCCGACCCATTCTGAAGTAAGTTTCAAAGTAAAACACATGATGATATCTACGGTAACAGGTCAATTTGAAGATTTTGATGCTACTGTAGAAGCAGAAGATGATACTTTTGAAAATGCAAAAATTAGCTTTTCTGCCAAGGTCGATTCGATAAGTACCAAAAATTCCGATAGGGATGCCCACTTAAAATCAAACGATTTTTTTAATGCAGAAGAGTTTCCAGCATTGAGTTTCAAAAGTACTTTTTTCGATGGCAGTACACTTATAGGAGAATTGACTATTAGGGATGTGACCAAAGAAGTTGTTCTTTCGGTGGATTTCAATGGAGTAGCAGTAGATCCTTATGGCCAGACCAAAGCAGGTTTTGAGTTGGAAGGAAAAATCAATAGAAAAGACTTTGGACTTTCTTGGAGTGCAGTAACGGAAGCAGGTAGCATTGTGGTTGCAGACCAAGTGAAATTGGTAGTTGCTGTTCAATTCATCAAACAGTAATGATATTTAAGGGTCTGAATCTGTCACTTTAAGTGTAGCGAAAGAGTCTGTATGCTATAGTGAACAGATTACTTCGCTGTATTCGCAAAGACGACAACAATAAGAGTTCTTATACAGACCCCATCTTTTAGCCATTAAATTGTTGAGTAAAGATGTCTAAGATAACTAACTATTTATACCAGACTAATATCTCTGATAAAGAACTTGGGATAAGTCTACTCATTTTCAGGATATTGCTTTCTTTATCATTGATCAATACCCATGGGCTGAAAAAGATTGTCCACTTTGAAAATACTGTTGTGCATATACCAGATCCATTTGGCCTTGGGGGTGAGATGAGTACTTACTTCGCGATTTTTGCCAATGTATTCTGTCCTGTTTTCATCATATTGGGGTTTATGACTCGGCTTGCTTTATTGCCAATTATGATGACCACAGCCATTGGTTTTTTTGTGGTTCATGTTGCTGATCCTTGGGCAGTAAAAGATGTACCTCTCATGTACTTGATGACCTCTACACTTTTGTTTGTTCTAGGGCCAGGTAGCATTTCTTTAGACGGGAAACATTCAATAAACCAGTAATGAAAAAATATCAGATTATGCTTATACTGTTGGCTATTATTGCAGGAGCTGTACTTCCTTTGCAGGCAGGTTTAAATGTACAATTAGGAAAATCGGTTCACCAACCTGTTTTTGCTGCTTTTGCTTCATTTCTCATAGGATCAATCGGCCTGTTTGCCTACCTCTTTGTACTTAAATTTGATTTCTCTACCATGGTACAAGCTAAAGAGGTCTCACCTGTAGTTTGGAGTGCTGGAATCTTAGGGGCTTTTTACGTGACTGCTGTAATATTTCTAGCTCCCAAATTGGGGACGGCGCTCACTTTTTCTTTGGTAGTAGCTGGGCAAATGATTATTTCCTTGATACTGGACCATTATGGATTATTGGGCCTGCCCATAAAACAGGTCAATTGGCAAAAGGCATTAGGCATTGTGTCATTAATCATTGGCGTATTGTTAATAAGGAGGTACTGATGAAATACCTATTCCAAATCCTATTTATCTTATTGGTTTGCGAAGTTAAAGCTCAAGAAAAAGAAAAATTTAGCTTTAGCTTACTCCGACAAGGAGATAATCTTCAAGCATTTGCAGAGGATAGAAATACTTCTTCTAGCATTTACCAAAAGTTAAAGTGGTTACACTTAGGAAAAGATGTAACGTTGAGCTTTGGTGGAAGTACCCGTTTTCAAGCGGAAACATTCATCAATGAACAATTTAATGCAGAGAATGATGAAAATGATGTTTGGTTCTTGAATAGAACCATGTTACACGCCCACTTAAAAGTAAAGGATAAGTTAGAAATTTTTGGGGAATTGAATTCATCTTTGATTACAAGTAAAGAGTTATTGACACCAGTAGATAAGGATGAACTCGCTGTTAATCAATTATTTGTGAGGTATAACCTTACAGACAATTGGAATATATTAGTAGGTAGACAAAATCTGCGCTTAGGTAGTGGTAGATTATTAGATATTAGGGAAGGACCAAATATTAGACTTTCCTTTGACATGGCGCAACTTACTTACATTGGTGAACGAGATAAGCTGAAAGCATTTTTTGCTGTGCCTGTACTACCACAACAAGGTATTTTTGATAATGAATCATTGAATTATGATGAGACCCTAACGGCTATTTATTATACAAGAAATTGGAGTGCAGTTTGTAATACCGACATTTACTTATTGTATAAAACAGAAGTAGATAAAACTTGGAACAAAGGAACTGAAGATGATGAACGAATCTCAATAGGTTTAAGACATTTTGGCAAATGGGGGAGGTTGAATTATAATAATGAATTTGTATATCAATTTGGTGAATTTGGGCCAAATAACATCAGTGCTTGGACTGCATCTTTCAAGGTGGGTATGCCTTTTGAATGGTTGGGACACTCTTTTGAGTTCAGTTTCAATACAGAGGCCATAAGTGGTGATGCCGATGAAGAAGATAATAGATTGAATACCTTTGATGGATTGTACCCTAGAGGAGCCTATTTTGGTAGAGTAGCACGTTTTGGTCCTTCTAATTTATTCGATTTACATCCTTCATTGGAAGCAAGCTTTGGCAAGTTTACGGTGGATATAGACTATGTGGCGTTCTGGAGATTTTCTAGGAATGATGGAATCTACGGCCCACCATTAATCTTAGATTACCCTGCGGTAAACAATAGGAGATTTATTGGGCACCAGATAGGTACCATATCTGCTCTTGAAATCAACCAACACATTGCCTTAGAATTTGAGACCAATATAATCTTTCCTGGAGCTTTCTTAGTAGAAAGTGGACTGGATGATAATCTTTTCCATGCAGTTTTTACTGCAGAATTCAAATTCTAAAAAAATATGTAAAACAATAATATAAGCTAAACCATAAGCAAATAGATAAATTCAACTTAATACTTTTAAAGAATAAATTTCATAACCATTTACTATAGAGAACCACAAAGTATCTTATCAGAAATTGCCATACCAGTATTTAGCATAGCGAGAAAAAAAGAAACAATTTTCATCTGAATTATTCTAACAGATAAAAACATGAATGAAAAAGAAATAGAAGTAATCAATAATACAGAAAGACTCCGATTCGAAGTACATCAAGATGGTCATATAGCCGAATTAGTCTATAGATTAAGAGAAGGAAAGATTTATTTGATGCATACCGGTGTGCCAGATGCTTTGAGCAACAAAGGAATTGCCACTGCTTTGGCAAAAACGGCCTTGAAGCATTCTATGAATAGTGGATTAGAATTGGTAGTCTATTGTCCATTTGTAAAAGCTTACATGGAAAGACATCCAAATTGGAAGGAAGAATTATCTTAAATGTCCAATATGAATTTTAATATCAGATACTATTGGATAGAGCAACACAAACATAAAATCTATGCTTTATGAAGTATGAAATATTGAATTATCTAATCTTATGAAAAACAATTTAATTATAATCATATTATTTAGATAAAAATAACCACTATGAAACAACTAATCTTAGATATTTTCAGTCAATTTGGCAATTTGTCGGACCAAGAAATTCTCTTGATAGAAAATGCATACAGTAGGGCCGAGTTTAAAAATAAACAGATGCTTTTGTATGAAGGAGACGTTTGCCAACATATCTATTTCATAGTATCCGGTTTGGTCAGAAAGGGCATTATTGATAAAGACGGTAATGATATAACCACTAATTTTAGAAGAGAAGGAGAGTTCATAACTAACTATGAAAGCTTCCTTCGTGGAACTACTTCTAAGTATTTTATTGAAGCACTTGAAGATACTGTTACCCTAAGAGTAGATAGATTTAGTTTGAATGAACTTTACGAGAAAACACAGATAGGAAATATAGTGGGAAGAAAAATCAGTGAAAATCTGTTCATAGAAACTTACAGTAGACTTACTGCATTTTATCAATCTTCAGCCGAAGAAAGGTATGTTGAATTTATTGAGACAAATGGTTCATTACTTAATAGGGTTGCACAAGGGCATTTGGCTACATATCTTGGTATTAAACCACAATCTTTAAGTCGAATTAAAAATAAATATGCCCAAAGTGTTATTTAAGTAAATTTATCAAAATTTTCTATTTACAAAATATCTAAAGTTTATTTAAAAAAGAGGTATAATACTAAATAGGATTCCACAAAGTTACCTGACTACTTTTTTAGGAATTAAGCCTCAATCTTTGTTCGTATTAAGAGAAGATACATTCAAAACTTCAGAAATAGATTTTTGAAACAGTAATTTAACCTATGTGAAGTTTTTCAATATTCTTATTTAACATAGGTGATTCCGCCCCAAGCTTCGCCTCTTTTTCTTTGCATCATTATTCAACCAAAAAGCTATGATGCAAATCTTATTTAAAAAATTATCCAGCACACTTTTGCTCGTAGGCCTCATGTATGGCCTTATGGCACAAAGCACAGAAAAGGCTACAATTAGTGGCTACATTAAAGATAACTCCAATGGTGAGACCCTTATTGGTGCCGCAGTACTGATCAAGGAACTTGGTATTGGAAGTGTTAGTAACCTAGAAGGTTTCTACTCGGTAACCGTTCCAAAAGGAGACTATACCGTAATCTATAAATATGTGGGCTATGCCAGCATTGAAAGACAGGTCTCGATTGATAGTAATGAACGGATTGATATCGAACTCTTAACCGATGATATCACCTTAGAAGAAATTGTCATTACATCAGAAGGGGAGAACGCTAACGTAAGCAATGTTGAGATGTCTGTGGCAAAACTCGATATCAAGACCATGGAAAAGATGCCAGCGCTCTTGGGAGAAGTGGACGTAATCAAAAGTATCCAACTCTTGCCGGGAGTTAGCACTGTTGGAGAAGGAGCCTCTGGTTTCAACGTGAGGGGAGGTAGCGTAGGACAGAACCTGATTTTGTTAGATGATGCCCCTGTTTATAATTCCTCGCACCTGTTCGGTCTGTTCTCAGTTTTCAACCCAGATGCCGTAAAAGATGTAAAACTCTATAAAGGAGGTATTCCTGCAAAATATGGTGGTAGGTTATCTTCTATCTTAGACGTAAGAATGAAAGAAGGGAATGCTAAAAAGTTGGAAGTGAACGGAGGGGCAGGACTGATATTTAGCCGATTGGCCATAGAAGCACCCATTGTAAAAGACAAGGCCTCGTTTATCGTGGCCGGGAGGAGGTCCTATGGCGATGCATTGGCCGCCCCTTTTATAGATGATGCTTCCTTATATTTCTATGACCTTACCGGAAAGGTAAATTACAATATCAATGAAAACAACCAGATATTCATTTCGGGTTATACTGGAAGGGACGTATTTGCTGCTGATGAAAACACACGGATTGAGTGGGGTAATCAAACAGCCACGATACGTTGGAACCACATCTTCAATGACAAGCTGTTCTTCCATAGTTCTCTTGTTTATTCCAATTATGATTATGGGCTAGGGGACGGTCAAAATTCAGGAAACAATGTATGGTGGGAATCCAATATACGTACCTATGATTTTAAACCTGAGTTCACTTATTATTTAAATCCTAAGAACGAGATATCCTTTGGTGGCAATGCTTTGTTATATCGCTTCGAACCAGCTACAGTGAGGGACGTGAGCAATGGAGAAGTGAACGAAATCGCTCTAGATGAAAGGAAAGGTTTTGAATCCGCAGTTTATGTTTCCAATAAGCAAGAGTTAAGCCCCAAGGTTTCTTTAGAATACGGACTCCGTTTTTCTTCATTTCAATACCTAGGTGATGGCGATGTTTATGAATTTGAAGAAGTTACCCCTGGTGAGCGCCCAGATGTTATAAGCATTCAAGAGACCGACCGATGGGAGAACATAGAGACTTTCAACAATCTTGAGCCTCGTTTCTCTATGCGTTATAAGTTGGATGCGAAAAGCTCTGTTAAGCTTAGTTACAACCGGATGGCGCAGTATATTCACTTGGTATCGAATACATTGGCTTCTATTCCACTTGATGTCTATCTTCCAAGTACCAACAATATCGACCCCCAGATAGGAGACCAGTTTGCACTTGGTTATTTCAGAAATTTTGGTGAAAACGAAGATTATGAAATCTCGGCAGAGGCATACTATAAGACCACACAAAATCAATTGGACTATATAGATGGAGCAGACCTTTTGATTAACTCATTTGTAGAGGGGGAAGTATTGAGTGGGGATGGCAGGGCCTATGGGCTGGAATTGTTCGCCAAAAAGAATACAGGTAAGCTAACTGGTTGGCTAAGTTATACTTTGAGCCGGACAGAACTGCAAGTAGATGGTATTAATAATGGCAATTGGTACCCAGCCATGTTTGACCAGCGACATAACCTGAAGGCCGTAGGATTCTATGAATTGAGCAAACGTGTGACACTTTCAGGAAACTTTACCTTTGTTTCGGGAGCGCCCATCACATTCCCTACTTCAAGGTATGAGATACAGGGAATTACGGTGCCTCATACAGATAATGGGGAGAGGAATGGGTTCCGTCTAACCGATTTCCACAGGTTGGATCTTTCTCTCACACTCAATGGAAAGGAGTACAAGAAAGGCAAAAAGAGGAAGAACGAAGATTATTGGACATTCTCAGTCTTTAACGTGTATGCCAGACAAAATGCTTTTTCCATTTATTTCAATGAATCAGATGCTCAACCTGCTCCTGGTTCTAGGGCTATTACCGAGGCTAATCGCTTCTCAGTGTTTGGTTCAGCGATACCTTCTGTTTCTTACAACTTTAAATTTTAAAACTATGAAAACATACAAAATATTAAATCCTTTATTTTTATTAGTGGGCGTTATCGGCCTTTTGAGTTCTTGTGATACGGTAGTAGATGTAGAGTTGCCAGAAGGTACGCCTACTTTTACTGTGGATGCTTTTATCAATGATATGCCAGTTACACAACGTATCAATATCAACTTTTCGCAGTCATATTTCGATAATTCGGCATTTGATCCAGCTAGCAGTGCTACCGTCGTAGTTAGGAATACAACCAATGGGGATAGTTTCACCTTTGAAGAAGCAGAAGACCAACAAGGTGTATATGAATGGACTCCCTCCGATGGACAAAGCATTGGAAATATAGGTGATGGGTTCACCTTAGCGATAGATTATGCAGGGGAACAGTTTGAAGCTGTTTCTAAAATGGGACGCGTACCTGAAATAGACAGCATCAACTTCGACCTAAGGGAAGGTCTCTTTGGAGAGGATGATTATTATTCGGCTACTTTCTTTGCAGAAGATTTTGAAGGTGTGGGTGACACTTATTGGATAAAAGCTTTCAAAAATGGAGAATGGCTCAACGATCCTGAACTATTGACCATCACCTATGATGCTGGGGAATCGAGAGGAGCCGAAAATGATGGTGGATTTTTTGAGTTCGACCTTAGAAACAACATCAACCCAGTAGAAGAAGAGGACAGGTATGTGTTCGGGGATAGGGTACGTGTTGAGATTCACTCTATTACAGAAGAAACATTTTTCTTTTTAACGGAAATGATAACCGCTGTTAGTCGTACTGGTGGTTTTGCAGAGTTATTTGCCGAACCTTTGTCAAACTTAGATACGAATATAAGACCTACAGGAAATAGTAACACGACAGTTCTAGGCTTTTTCTCGGTCTCTGCAGTAAGTCAGAAGGAAGTAGTGTTCGGCCCAGAAATGATTACAAAATCAAATCAATAAAAAGGCATAGTATCATGATGACAACAATAGAAAAGGACCCAATAAAAGAAGTTTCTGATGAGGTAGGAAGGATGTTAAGGGAAGATCTTCCCCTACTTTATAGTTTCCATGATTATGGACATACTTTATCGGTAGTGAAGGCAGCGAACATCTTATCTTTTTATCAAGACCTTACTGAACAGGAGAAAGAAATATTGATATTGAGTGCATGGTTACATGATATAGGCTATCTATTTGATAATCGAGAGCATGAGGAGGCAGGGGCGCATTACGCCCTGCACTTCTTGCTAGAGAAAGGATTCTCTCAAAGCACTTCTTTACAAGTAAGGGATGCCATCAGGAAGACTAAGCTTTATGCAGTTCCTGAAACCAAAGTCCAGATGATTTTAAAGGATGCCGATTTATACCATCTTTCCCAACCAGATTTTTTTGTAGAGACTGAAAAGTTAAGATTGGAGTTGTACGATTTGAATGTATGTACTTGTTCGAAAGAAGAGTGGATTCAAAAGAATCTCGATTTTATGGAACAGCATCGATATTATTCAGAATTTGCCAGTAATTATTTGACTGAAGGAAAGCTGATAAATATGGAGGTTCTCAAAAAGAAAATATATGCTGGTTAAGTTTCTTAATAAGAAGTTGTTTAAAGTTTTAGATTATAAGCGAAAATGTAAATATTTTGTCTCAAATGAGGCACTTTTTGAAGAGAATAGTAGAACTATTTAATGAAAAAAGTAACGAAATGTGAGACATAATAGACCATTTGCAGCATAAAAAAATAACTATAGACAACTTCTAAGCATAATATGTTATTGTACCAACTAAACTGCTAAAAAATGATAACACCTAAAAATAGTAACTTCATTTTGCTAATGGGCTCTTTAGGAGAAAAACAAGTCATATTCAACACAAAACTTAAAGAGGCTGAGTATGAGATAACTTGTGTAGATGTATTATCTCTAATAAAGGAAACGACTTCATTCTTTTCATTGATAGAAGCACTTGAGCAACATGTTATTGGCCAAGATAAAATCTACGTTTTTATTGAAGGGTATGAATTAGATAAACACATTCTTATTTGGATGAGACATATCATCCTTACCATAGCCAAAGTAATCAAACAGGAACATACCAAAACAGAACTGACTATCTTCTTAGATACTAAAAAAGTTATTGAAGATTCTGATATTGAAAAGACTTTGAACAAATTCAAAAATCAACTGGAAGAAATGCTAGGCGAATTAAAGATAGATTTCACAATTGCTTCCAACCTCAAGGATTTATATTATCAAGTGAATCATATCAGGTATACAAAAAGCATAAATGATGAACTACTTAATTTCATAGATCAATAAAAATGTATCTGATTCGGGTTAATATCTTTGATAGGGAAAATTCAATTATCACTTAAATAAGACTTGCTTAATTTTAAGATAAATATTTGATCCTCCTCAGTTTGTGGCTCACAAACCGAATGTCAATCATTCTGTGAGTTACAGAACGAGGATAATTGATGTTTTGAGAAAGCCCTGTTAAAATAAGATCAAGATTTTAGTAATTAAAAAATCTTGATCTTATTAGTTTAATTTTAAACTTCTACAGCATGGGTGTTATAAGTTTCTGCCTTTTCTTTTAATCCCTCCAGCCATATTTGATGTTGCTTCTTTAGCCCTTTTTTTATGAACCATTTTGCTATAGTAGGAAGCCAACCCTGCTGGGTTTCTTCAGTTATCACCTTGTATCCATCTACTGTAGGGATTATTAGCCAAGCATGATATGCCAAAAGTCCATAACCTTTAGCTACCCAAGCTAATCGATGGCAAGGTTTAAACTCTACAACTTTAGACTCAATATTTGTATTAAAGGTGCGCCATTTAAATTGGCTTCCATCCGATAAATAATTATCCTTTTGATCTAAAATTTTTACATTAGAGGCATTAGGATACCATTCAGGCCAAGTAGTAGCATTTGTTAGCCAAAACCAAATATCTTCCTTTCTGGCATTAATACTAATTTCATTTCTTACAAAAACAGCACTTTTCGATGGTTTGTACTTTTCTGGAAAGCTGATTGATTCAATATTCATGGTATATTGATTTTTGGTGAAAGAAAATGTTTATTGAATATTGATACAAAATAAAAGGGGGATGATAATAGGTAAAATCACCTTTGTTAAATAAGAAGACAGGAAATATTCACCTATGTTAAACTTCCTAATCCTAGAATCAGATTACCCTAGCTATTTAAGGACTTTAGTATTGAAGCTTTTTTTAAGTCAGTATTATTTTTAAAAAGAAAGGGGCTTAATGCCCCAATCAAAAGAACTGATAGTATATCGTTTCCAAGGAATATATGTGCAACCAGTTTATTTAAAAAACACCCTGTTTATTACTATATATTTTAGTGAGGCTAAAACTGTGATCCTTCATCTCCGCCCCCTTGTTTGAGGTCTGTATTTCGGATTTTACTGCTGCGTCTTCTTTGTTTAAAATCAAGCTTTCCAAATTTGTAGCTGAAGTTAATGCCAAAGGAACGAAAAGGGATATTGAATTCACTGGTTTGAAAATAGTTTTCGCCTCGTAATTCACTTGCAAATTCTTTGAACTCAAAGAAAGGTTCTACAATTCTAATTCCCAAGGCTCCTCTATCCTTCCATATTTTTTTCTGGATACCCATGCTAAATATGGTGAAAGAAGGATTAAAACCTTGTAAGGTCTGTCTAGGCGCACGGTAGAAACCAAACATATCTATTGTCCAACTATCACTTAATTTAATACTTGAATTGATGTTGCCATTAAATAAGAGTGCCTCTCTAGTAACTTCCACTTCATTGATTGTACCAGTAGCATCGTAAGTGAAAATATTAAATCCACCTCTTAAAGTCCAAATTTTAAATAAAGTGGCTGAACTAAAGAAATTGAAGCCTATCGAATTACCTGTTCCTACATTTTGAAAGGTGGTAACTGATACGCCTTCATCATTCACATTCAAAATACTTTCTATAATGCCGGTAGTTTGACGGAAATATACAGAAGCATTGATGGAAATTCGTTTTACAAAGGTATTGAAGGATAACTCATACTGATCAGTTAATTCAGGATCTAGTTCCGGATTACCTTGACTAATATCTCGGTTGTTGTCTATCTGTACAAAAGGATTGATAAATCTTAAACTTGGACGCTGAATTCTACGCGTATAACTTGCCTTTGTAGTGCTGGCTTTGCCTAATTTATAACTGAGGATAACAGATGGAAGTAAATTTCCATAATCGTTTTCAAAAGTAGTTTCTTGGTTGGCAAATCGTCCCGCAATTCTAGTAGTCTCATAACGTGCACCAGCAACCAATCCCCATTTTTTTCCGAATTTTACATTACTTGAAAGATACCCTGCAATTACATCTTGGTCATAATCAAAATTGTCGGTTCGAGAATTATCTGTTTCGTATTGGTTAGTATTGGTATTGAATTCATCATACGAAAATTGACTATTCACTGCTCTTAAAACAGATTTAGCACCTGTCTCAATTTTAAACTTCTTGCTTATTGGGTGAGTGTAGTCAATTTGTATGGTATTCTCTTGGTTATTTCCATCATTAAAATTACGCTCATCCCTGAAAAGAGAAAGGTCATTGGCTAGCAAGTCTTCTTGTCCAATCTGAAATTCTTGATCACTTACATCTCCATCTATTTTATAGGCTAGCGCTAGTTCACGTCCTTCCTGTTCTGGAAACTTCATTGTATAGTCTAAAGACCATTCATATCCACTTACTAATCTGCTATTATCACTAGTACGTAAATAATTTTGAAAAACATCTTGAATAGGGTCGTTAAACTCTGCGAAGAAACTGCCATCTCTGTCTGAAGAAAACCCTCTCAATCTAAATGATGTGTTTAAACTATGGAAAGCATTAAAATCGTAATAGGCGCCTGCATTCGCGAAAAAGCCGATTCTTTGTGTTTCTTGGTCTCCATTTTCAGTAAGTGTTCGTAATTGTCCTTGTATCAAATCTTCTCTATAAAATGACCTGGGGCCTACTAATGGCCAAGAAAAATAGGTGCTTCCTGTGGCATTGAAACCAAACCTACCTCTACCACCATTTAAATTTAAAGAACCACGATTAGAGCGATTGCCCAATGAGGCATTTAAGCTGCCTGCAATACCTTCTACACTTTTCTTTTTTGTGATTATATTGATAATACCTGCTGAGCCTTCACCGTCATACTTCGCCGATGGGGTGGTAATTACCTCTACACTTTTTATTTGATCAGCAGGAATAGCGCGTAATGCATCAGCTGGATTACTGGCAAAAATTGAAGAGGGTTTTCCGTTGACTAAAATTTGAATATTAGAACTGCCTCTCAAAGAAACATTCCCTTCTAAGTCTACACTAAGTAAAGGTGCCCGCCTCAATACATCTGCCCCATCACCGCCAATGTTCGCAACATCTTGATCGGCATTGTAAACGATTTTATCAATTCTATTTTCAATTACTTCACGCTCGCCTTCAATGGTTACTTCGTCTAATTGTAGATTATCGCTTTCAAGTGAGAAAGAACCAATACTTGCGTCTGGCTTTTTTGGTGTTGTTGTTACTTGAATTTTTTTCTTTTTATAGCCTACAAATGCAACTATTAATTCATAAGAGCCAACAGGTACATCTTGTAATTTAAATGCTCCATCTTCTCCTGTCATTGTACCAGTGATTATTTTGTCTGCCTTTGGGTTACGCAGTGCCACTGAAACAAATGCTATGGGTTCATTTGTAGTTGAGTCAACTAAAGAGCCAGTTATTTTACCTTTAATGCTAGGTGCTTTTTGATAACCACCTCCTCTTCCTTGTGGGCGTTGTGCCAATAAGTTAAAACATATGATAAATAGGAATAGTAGGGTAAAAGTAGCTGATTTTCTCATTGTGTTAAATTCTATTCAATTTTGCTTAATCCAATCAGCTAACCCCCTTTGTTCTATTATGTTAGTATGTTTATACATGTAATTAGACTAACTGCACAAAAACCCATTTAAACGACAAAATAAGATGGTCAAGTGTATTTTATATCTCTGATTTAAGAGTCTAAAGAAATTTTAGGTAATGATATATTACTGAATTCCTTTTTGAAGTATGACTACACGTATTCTTTATTAAAAAAGCATCTTTGATTTATTACCTTAGATTTGCGGTGAGGTTGAATTTATTAAGTCACAAATAATCAATAAAAAATAAGTGCTAACTAAAGAATTAGATGAAAGCTGAGAAACCTAAAAAAATCAGGATATGGATGGTATTAGTATCAATTTTCCTTTTTATATTTTTGATAACCGCCATTGATTTTTATAGAATTTCGAACTATGAGACTTATCCCAAATCGCCTAATTTAAAAATCCAACTCAATGAATCACAGGTTTATCATGATCTTGTAAATGGAAAAAGTATTACTGACTGGAATCGATTAGATGGGACTTTATCATATATCAAGGCTGAATATGACTGTTCCGATTTTAGATTGGTAAACCTCATACGTATACTCTATGAATTTAATGACAGTATACCTACTACTTATAAAAGTAAAATTGAAGATGTTTTAATGAATTTTCGCTATTGGATGGATGAGCCGGGTGAAAACTCAATGTGTTATTGGAGTGAAAATCATCAAATTCTTTTTGCATCAGCTGAATATTTAATCGGCCAGAAATATCCGAATGAAATTTTCCATAACAGTGGCTTAACTGGCGAACAGCATTATGAAAAGGCCCGTCAAAGAATACTCGATTGGTTACAGATGCGATGGGATTATGGATTTACTGAATTTTATTCCAATGTATATTATAAAGAAGACATAGGCGCAATTATAAATTTAATTGATTACGCAGAAGATGAAGAAATAGTGAAAAAGAGTAAAATCATAATGGACCTGCTATTTTATGATGTGGCTGCCCAAAACTGTGATAAATTATTTGTGTCTACCAGTGGTCGTGCCTATGAAAGTCATCGTAAAAAGGGAAGTATGAGTAGCATCACAAACTATTACTGGGGTGATGGAAGAAGATTAGGACCAGGAATGGTTTATGGGCTTGAAGCAACTAAAAATTATCAATTACCACCTGTGTTAAAAGAGATAGCATTAGACAGTAATAATGTGGTAATTAAACAAAGAAATGGGTTAAATCTTGAGGAACTAGGCCCTGAAGGTTTTTCACTTGGAGATACAAAAGGTATGATGATGCAGTGGGGCATGGAAGCATTTACAAATCCAGAGGTAATCCGTAACTCCTTGGCTTACATTCGTAATAATAGCATGTTTTCTAATGTGTTTGTCACCGATTTTAAGATGCTGGATTTTAGTCTGTTAAAATGGCTACATCTTGAGCCTGAAATTGTAGAACTCATCAATCCCCAATATAACGGTATAGCCATACAGAAAGGAAATACCTACACCTATAAGACCAAGGATTATTCTATTTACACCGCTCAGAGACACCAAGTAGGGGATTTTGCAGACCAACAACATATTTTTGGTGTGAATGTAAAAGGTCATTTTGCGGTGTTCCACTGTCACCCTGCCATTGATAAGGGAAAGAATCAATCTCCAAATTATTGGGTCGGCTATGGACATTTTCCCCATGCTGTACAAGACAAAAATGTAAATTTATCTATCTACAGCCTACCTGCTGAAAAGGGAATAATAGAAATGGATTTATTGGATTACACTCATGCATATTTTCCAAAGAACCAGTTCGATACTTTAGTAATGGATAAGAATTATGTATTCGGTAAAAAAGGGGAAACATATGTTGCCTTTGTAGGCGCCAATGAATTCTATTATAAAAATGATTCTGATGATGATATTATTCAAGAAGGGAAAAAAGCATTTTGGATAACTGAAGCTAGTTCACAGAGGGAAGATGGTTCTTTTCAAGATTTCATTCGTAGAATAAAAGACAATAAGGTAAGCTTTAACAAAGAAAATATGCATCTATCATATCTGTCAAAAGGAAGGCAATATGCATTGAGTTTTGATGGGGATTTTAAAATTGATGATAAGATAATTGACACCAATTATAAGCGGTTTGATTCTCCCTACATTCAAGCTGAGAAAAAAGCAGATAAACTCAAATTTGAATTAAATGGAAAGACACTTTTGCTTGACTTTAAAAATCAGATAAGGGAATTTTAAGAGAGAATCTTCAACTACATTTAGTTATATTTTTCGAGATAAAAAAGTGCAATAAGTTTCCCAAACTGCGGAATTTGATATTTCAATGGGATAAGAAATAGAATTTTACATAACTTACAAACAGAAATCATTTAACAACCATATTCTTCAAAATGAGAAATTTATTTTTACTAATCATTGTTTTTTGTACGCTGCCACTTTTAGCACAGCGAAAGAAACAAGCAAACACAACAAAAGAAAAATCAGCCCTTGAAGAAGCTAATCTATCAGGGCTAAAGTTTAGGAGTTTAGGCCCAGCACTTACTTCAGGTCGTATCTCAGACCTAGCGGTCAATCCTAACAACTTTAATGAGTATTATGTGGCCACTTCTGCTGGTGGTGTTTGGAAAACTATCAATTCGGGTAATACCTTCGACCCGCTCTTTGATTCGCAAGGATCTTATTCTATTGGTTGCATTACCTTAGATCCTAATAATGCCAACATAGTTTGGGTAGGTACTGGTGAGAACAACAACCAACGTTCTGTTTCTTATGGCGATGGTGTTTATAAGTCGCTCGATGGAGGGAAGAGCTGGGAGCATGTGGGCCTGAAAACATCTGAGCATATCGGCAAAATCATTGTGCACCCAGATAACTCTAACGTGGTATACGTAGCTGCCATAGGCCCACTTTGGAGTGCAGGTGGAGAACGTGGTCTTTATAAAACAGAAGACGGTGGAGAATCCTGGAATGCTATACTTACAGGGGACGTACATACGGGTGTGAACGATGTGGTGATGGATCCTCGCAATCCAGATGTATTGTATGCTTCAACTTTTCAACGAAGAAGACATGTGTTTACTTACATCGGAGGTGGGCCAGGTTCAGGTTTACATAAATCTGAAGATGGGGGCAAAACATGGAAAGAAATCAACAAAGGATTGCCTACTACCATGTTAGGTCGTATAGGCCTTTCCATTTCTCCTGCCAACCCAGAATATATTTATGCCATTGTAGAAGCATCTGAAGGCAAAGGTGGTTTTTTCATCTCGACCAATCGTGGGGCATCTTGGGAAAAACGCAACAGTTACGCCACCAGTGGTAATTATTACCAAGAAATTATTGCAGACCCTGTTGATCCTGATCGGGTGTATGCCATGAACAACTGGATGCGTGTAACGAGCGATGGCGGCAAGACCTTCGATTATGTAGGAGAAGATTACAAGCACATAGACAACCACGTTATTTGGATAAACCCGAACAATAATCAACATTTACTTTCAGGTAACGATGGAGGGATATATGAGTCATGGGATGCAGGAAAAAATTGGTCGTTCAAACCTAACTTACCTGTAACTCAATTTTATAAAGTAGCAGTAGACAATGCCAAACCATTTTATAATATTTATGGTGGCACACAAGATAACTTTAGTTTAGGCGGGCCTTCCAGGACGGTGAGTGATAACGGCCCTAACAACTTCGATTGGTTCATAACACATGGGGGCGATGGTTTTGAGTCGCAAGTGGACCCAGAAAACCCTAATATTGTTTACGCCCAATCACAATATGGTAACTTGGTACGCTACGATAAAATGAGTGGTGAAGAAAAAGGTATACAACCCAAAGAGCGGAAAGGAGAGGATAGCTACCGCTGGAATTGGGATGCACCATTGGCAGTGAGCCGCCATCAATCGGGCAGGGTGTATTTTGCTGCCAATAAGTTATTCAAGAGTGATGACCGTGGAAATAGTTGGGAGGTAATTAGCGAAGACCTCACTCGCAATCTAGATCGCAACAAAATTCCAGTAATGGGAAGGATTTGGGGCATTGATGCCGTCATGAAAAATCAGTCTACTTCACCGTATGGCACTATTGTCGCCTTTTCTGAGTCACCCAAAAATGAAAATCTATTATATGTTGGTACTGATGACGGCTTGATACAAATAACCGAAGATGGCGGAAAAAACTGGAGAAAGGTAGGCAACTTCCCTGGTGTGCCAGAAAGAACCTACGTAAATGCAGTATTTGGTTCTAAGCATGATGAAAACGTAGTTTATGCCTGTTTCAACAATCATAAAAATGGAGATTTTAAACCTTATGTTTTTGTAAGTGAAGACAAAGGGAATTCTTGGAAGGATATCAGTAATAACTTGCCCGAAAGAGGTTCCACCTATGCTATTGAAGAGGACCATGTAGATTCGAATTTACTTTTTGTGGGCACTGAGTTTGGTGTGTTCTTTTCTGACAACCAAGGTACTGAATGGAAGCAGTTGAAAGCAGGCTTACCTACTATTGCGGTGCGTGATATTGCCATTCAAGAAGAACACAACGATTTGGTTTTGGGTACTTTTGGTAGAGGCTTTTATGTCTTGGATGATTATTCAAGCTTGCGAGGTATAAGTCAACAACTAGCTAATGAAGCCGCCCTGTTCAGTGTGCGCGATGCCTTACAGTTTGAGATGGCATATCCATTGGGATTACCTAACAAAGCATTTATGGGCGATAATTTTTTCATTGGTGATAACTTGGGTTCAGAAGCTATCTTTACTTGGTATTTAAAAGAATCCATTGATAGTAAAGAAGACCAAAGAAAAGAAGCTGCCAAAAAATTAACCAAAGATGCCAAAGACAACCCCTACCCAAGCTATGAAACGCTACAAGCTGAAGCTGAAGAAATGGCACCTCAATTAGTATTGACTGTAACCAATGACAATGGGGAAATTGTGCGCAAACTTTTCAGCTCCTCTAAGAAAGGTCTAAAAAGGATGCATTGGGATTTGCGCTATGCTTCCCAAGAACCAATTAGTTTCAGTAAACCAGCTTTCTATAATCCATTTGGGGGCAGTAACAAAGGGGCAATGGTGGCACCTGGCAGTTATGAAGTATCACTATCTAAAATTGTGGATGAGGTAGAGACCCCTCTTGCAGGACCTGTTTCATTTGAGGTAGTTCCTTTGAAGAATACTGTAATGCCAGCTGAAGACCGTGAAGCTTTAACACAGTTCCAACAAGAGGTCAACGATTTATCTGGTAAGGTGGCCAGTGTACAAAATTCACTTTCAGAGTTATCTAATGAGTTGAAATACATGAAAGAAGCGATTAAATACACGCCAAGCAAGCATGTAGATTTGATTAAAGAATGGAAAACACTCGATAAGGAGATGAAAGTCATTCGGGTAAAACTCAATGGGGATCGGATTGCCGGTCGATTAGATCAGGGTACGCCACCTTCCATTTCGAACAGGATTGGATATCTGGTATATGAACAATCAAGTTCTACGGGGGCACCTACGGAAACTCACAAAAACACCTTTGCCATTGCCAAGGAGGAGTTTGCACCCGTATATGCACAGGCCAAAGAATTGATCAATGTTAAATTTGATGCGTTTAGGAAAAAACTAAAGGATGTGGGAGCGCCTTACACCCCTGGAAATATTCACTTTTTAGAATAACTTAAATATAGGTCAAGTGAGCAGCTGTTCTCTTGACCTTTTTTTTTTGACCTTACTACTTTTCATGGTAGGAACTTTGGTGAAATAAGGTATCACTTTTATGTGATTCAGATTCCGTAGGAATCCTATTATTATAGTTAATCTAAGAGAAAGCATGAATGACCAACCCCTTTAGGGGTGTAAAATCTGCTTGTAAAAATGAATATAAATATCACCTCTACGAGGTTTTACTATATAAGATCAAGGTTATTTATAACAGTTTCATTCCTATGGAATGATGACCTTGCAAAATGGTGGAAAAAAAATAATCTTATGGACAAGGAGGATTACTGTACAAGTCTATGATGGTACGAATTGAGGAATATTTGTATATGCCAAAATGATATTTTATTCACTTAGGGAAAGCCGCTTGGGAAGCCGCTTGGAAATTATGTGTCCTACAAATTTTTGAAGGACACAAGACTAGAATATCTTAGGATGGACCAATACTTGTTTTTAGAATAAGTACTTTTAAGTACTCAAGAAAAATCAAGTAACTAAATAGAGGACCATGAACGACCTAACTGAAACTTATACCTACCGCTGTGGCGAAAAAATCATATTAAGGAAAAAGCTGGACCAATTTGTTGTAAGGGCCTTACCCAATACTTTGAAAAGTTTAGGCCTTTCAGAGATGGAACAAGTCTCTTCAGCTTCCACGCGGATCACTATTTCCCCTGGTGACCTAGAATCTAAAATGGGTATCTGCAGGGGTCTTGCTCCCACGCACCACGCTTATGGGCAAAAAGATACAGAAGATGCTTTTTTGATCACGGACAGGATATTCGTAAAATTTAAAACAGCTCCATCCAATGATGCCCTAAATACATTCATTACAAAATATGCACTCATCTTAAGTGCAAAGTATGCTCCTAATTCCTTTCTTTTCAAGCTGACGGATTATACTGGGATGAACCCTGTGAAATTAGTGGTACTCCTCACTGAAGAGGAGGAGACGATAGAATCAGCAGGGCATGATCTCAACCAAACCGTTGAAAGGTATTCCTCCTTTGTCCCTACTGATACAAATTATCTGCAACAGTGGCACCTGCACCAAAGGCTCAATGACGATGAAGTGGACCCTAGATCTTCTTCGAACTGCGAAGGCGCCTGGGACCTGTTGAAAAATTATGGAAGTTCAGATGTGGTGGTAGGGGTCACCGATGATGGTTGCCTACTGACACATGTAGATTTTGATTCCCCTGATAAATTCAAAGATTGGGGTTATTTCGAAGGTTCTGTACTTAATTCTGAGAACAGTATAGGGGCAGATGAAAGGGCCATGTACGAAGGTGGTTCCAATCATGGGACCTCTTGCGCTGGAGTAGTAGCGGGAGAAGTGGATGCCATGACAACGGTAGGTGCAATCCCGGCTGCTCGATTGTTGCCCATCAAATGGGAGTCAAGTGGACCGAGCCTTTTTATCAGTGATTCAAAACTGATAACTGCCTTGAATTTAATGGCCGATAAAGTAGATGTGGTCTCTAACTCATGGGGCGCCTCACCAAGCATAGTCTGGGAAGAGGCGGTAATTGATCTAGTAAGAGAATTATCCAGTAATGGAGGTAGAAGGGGAAAAGGGATTGTTTTTTTATGGGCTGCTGGCAATGAGAACTGTCCGATAGAACATACTTCTACCATCGATATCCCTTATACATCAGGTGCCCAATCAAGACCCGATGGTTCCTTGGTGTGGGTAGGGGTCAGGACTTCAAGAGTATTCAGACATAATTTGACAGATTTACCCGGTGTCATGCATATTGCTGCTCTAGCAAGTACGGCTAAACGGAGTCATTACTCCAACTATGGTCCGGGAATCAGTCTATGTGCCCCTAGCAGCAATGTACATACCTATTACCGCTTGGTAGTCGAAGGGCTTGGGGTGACTACCACGACAGGGCAGAACAATGGACAGATAACAGGGGTAACCGACTTTTTTGGGGGCACTTCCAGTGCGACACCCTTGGTGGCAGGTATTGCTGCGTTGGTCATAGCGGCAAATCCCTCCCTTACGGCCAGTGAAGTGATCAGTATCCTAAAACAAACTGCTTCAAAAGATCTGAACCTGGAGGGATATCCTAAGACACCCCCGAGCTCTTTTGATAGAGATACCTCTTGGGATGTTTCCCCGGTGCAACCATTTGAGAATGGTGCCTTTATAGATACAGGCGCCGAAGAAGGTACTTGGAGCCCTTGGTTCGGACATGGTAAAGTAGATGCTTTGGAGGCAGTAAAAGAAGCATTGTCAAGGTTAAGTACGGATTCCCCCAATGTATTTGTAGGAAATGCTATCCCTGACGTTGCCATTCCTGATAATGATGAAAAAGGCATTATAGAAAACATTGAGTGCACAATTGATGGGAAGTTGGCCGACATCAAAGTAACTGTAGATATTACCCATACTTACATTGGTGATTTGGTTATAACTTTGATTGCTCCCTCTGGCAAGAATGCATTTTTGCACTTTAGGCAGGGAGGGACCACCGATAACCTAAAAAAGACCTTCGATTTTTCCAATACTACAAGTTTGTTATCGCTTTTAGAAGAGGATGTGAAAGGGGATTGGGGCTTAAAGGTCCAGGATATGGCCATGATAGATACAGGTATACTAAAAAGCTGGGAATTGGAGATAGGTGTTAATCTTGGTGGGGAAATAATTGTAGAAAAAGATGAGGGGCTTAATATCCCGGATAATTCCAAAGTGGGTGTTGAAGGAACCTTAAATGTCACCGAAGCTGGAATGATCAATAATATCGAAATATCGGTAGATATTACACATAATTATGTAGGGGACCTTACCGTAGAGCTTATCAGCCCGCAGGATGAAAGATATCTATTACACAATAGGGTAGGAGGTAGTAATGATAATATCATTAGGACCTATTCGGTGATGGATACGGCCATTTTATCTGGGTTAAGGGGGAAAGGTATAAATGGAGAATGGAAACTGAAAGTGGTTGATCATGCCATAGCCGACCGTGGAAAATTGAACCATTGGAAATTAAAGTTTATGCTTTAAGTTATAGATGAAAATCTAAATACTATACATTTTCCAACGTTTACTTTGGATTGTGACCCCCACAATCCTTTTATAAATTATCATAAGGTCTGTGAGTCACAGCCCTTGGGAAAGATAAATGTAATGTTTAGAGAAAAGCCAAGAGTGGTACAAATGATTTAAGATTATAAGACATTATGAGCCTCTTTTGAGATTTCCATCCCTATTTACCATTTTTCTTTTTTAAGTAGTTTTCTAGATTATCAAATTTCTTGTTCCAAAATTTCTCGTAGCGCCTAAGCCAATTATTTATTTCGTCTAAATTGTCGAGAGTAAGATAGCAATACTTCTCACGTCCATTTTTTTTAATGTACAACAGTCCACTTTCTTCCAAATATCGGATCTGTTTGGTTACTGCTTGTCTCGATACATTATTGAAATGCTCAGAAACCTGATTGATATTAAGTTCTCCAGTGGATAGTAAGTCAATGATTTCTCTTCTAGTTGGGTCAGCAATGGCTGCAAATGGGTCTCTGTTCATTTGTCCAAGTACAATTTAATTTTTTTGAATAATAAGCTTTTCCAACCATTTCCTAAAATGAATCGAACAATATATTGGTTTATGAATCCTTCAAAACCGCTATGTTTAAATAAAAGAGTAGTACCACCCTGAGTAGATTTTAGTACAAAGCTCACATTAGTAGGTTTCTTTAGAGGCCCGCCTTGCCAAGTATAAGTGAGCCTTTTGGGCTCTTCAAAATCAATTACTTTGCATTTGACTATACCATCAAAGCCTGGTTGTGGTTTTGTCTGAAAAGAAAACTCATATCCTATTTCAAGTTTAAAATCATTTGGCATAAGCCATTCACTTAATGCTTCAGAAGTAGCAATAGCTTTCCAAACTTTCTCGATGGGATAAGGGTAGAAACGTTCAATATTAATTTCTCGAGCCATTAGTTATTTTGAAATGCTTCTTGAACATATGGTAAAACATCCTGTATATTATCCTTTTGAACGACCAACATTTTGTTGATCCGATCCGACCCTCCCAACTTTTTTACGTCAGTGAGTTCAGGAAATGCTTCGTTGCTAAGGTTCAGACCTAAAATAAGTTCTCCTTTTTTCTCAGTAGCAATTGCAAACTGTTTATTTCTATAAAATGGAATATATGTTTTACAAGGCTTCACTTTAACATCATTACTTAGACTGGTAATCTGTTTTTTCAGTTCTTCGTACAATTGAAAGGTATTTTTAAAAATAGCCTCTTCATATCCATCTGTTTGAACGTAAGGTATTTTGCCATCCATTCTCCGAACAATTGTTTGTGCTTGAACATGGCCCAAACCGTAATCAGCCTTTAATTTTTTCGTAATCTCAGAATTTTTTGTAAGCTTAAAATCCCTTGCTATCTCTATCCATTCTTCTAGTGATTTACCTGTTTTTTTAGGAAGGTTTTTTATTATTGCTTCCTGCATCTCTGCCGGTGAAAGTGCCATATTTATTTGATTTTATAGATGAAACGATTTTGAATAAATGCGATTAGTACCCAACCCAAGACAGTTTTAGAAATAACACCAAGCGTGTAGGAAAGGGAAAAACCCCACCAATTAAAGTAGGGAATGTGTATTGCAAAGCTTGCAACGATTGTAAAGGCAAATGCTAACAACAACCTTTCTCTTAAATTATAGAATCTAATTTTTCCAAAGACCAATGCAAAGACTAAAGCAATAATAGAAGCCGAAATAAACTCAACAACAAAAAAGCGGGACAATTTGTAATAATCTGCATGCTTTACAGCAACAAAACTAACAGTCTTATCGGATGCAATATAAGTCATTTTATTAGTTAGTTCGTTGAATCTTGATGTTGTCAACTCATTGGATTCTACGCGTTCTACTGCTCTGACTCCAAAGTTTGGGATTGCTTGGAAAGCACCATCGAATAGGAAAAGGGATATTGTTCCTACGATTGCTGCTATTATGATTTTCTTTATTTTCATATTTATAATGTAACCTTTTGGTTGCAAATATAAATAAGTAACCAAAAGGTTGCAAATAAAACCCTAGTTTTTATAAATTAATAACTACAATTGGCTTTATTTGTACACATGGTATTGTGCGGGCAGACCTTAAGTCGCCTCCCAAGATGCAGGATTTGACTAAACTTTTATCATTTGTTATTTGGCTGTTCAAGAGGAAAAAGGATGTATTTTGAAAAGTGATAGTGTGACTCAATATTTTGCCTTACCTAACACTATTGTGTATAATTTTGAAACACCTTTAATCGAAGATGTTTTTTTACTTCCCACCTCTAAGAGTAGTGTAAGTCTACTCATCTAGTTTCTTTTTCCCTTTTATCGTTTTTATGTTTTTTTCTCTCGGTAAGTTTTCAGGCATTTTTCCTGTACTTTCGATGATATATTGCCTAACTCCGAGATGGTTGGTTTTATTTAATTCATGTACTTCGTCAACGGTATGTTCCCCATCTTTCAAATTAAGGTTTGTCATTTCAGAAGCTAGGTCGCGACTTAGCATCAAAACTCTGGGTAATTCTTCATCAGGTAGGGGAGAGCCATTAAAGAGCACCCTGCGACCATTAGTATCTATTTGAATAAAATCGTTTTTAGAACCTCCTAAATTTATGATGTTACTCAATAATTTTTCTTTAGTGACTTCTAATTTCGCAAAAGCAGAAAGACGTTTATTATCTGATAATTCTCTTAGGGTTTCTTCTGCTTTTATAAAATATCGTCTTGCTTCTCTTCCTTTTTCGTTGTTCTCTACCATAGCAAGTTCTTTTGCCATGTTAAGCGTAAGGGCATAGTCTATTTTGTTGTGTCCGCCTCCTTTATGTACCGCTCCCCCAAATCGGTGAGCGGTTGTATAATCATTGCCTTCTTCAAAATCGTACCTTTTGATGCGACCCTTAATCCAAGTAGAAAAATCACGCTTTACTTCTAAAAATTGATGTAGTTCCCTTGCATCTACAAGACTACCTTTATAAATCTTTATTAATTCCATGTAAAATTTTTATTCGATACTAAAATAAGGTAAAAGGTTTGTTGAAAAAAAAGGTCTGCCTTTTTTTGTACAAGTAATCTCAATAATCATACTATAAAGATACAAATAAATTGTATTATTCTAAAGTTATATTATAGCAATTATCTGATATACAAATATTTATAATATAAATAAATTGTACTTTATAACTATTTTTATCATTGTTGGTGCCCAAATTGCCGAAAAAGAGGTGTGACCGTTTGTTATTTATTTTTGATGAAACGGTCACAGAATATTTAACAGTTGGCACAGTCCGCATCCTTTGAATACCATACACACTGCCCGCCACGAAGTTGATACGCCGGTTGGACTGGCTCAGCCATCATAGATAATAAAATGATCTTTAGAAATCAGTGAAGTTTTTTATTGCTATTTGAAAAAGGTTACTGATTTCCGTTTAGGAAAAATGTAGGCAAGACGTATTCGGGCAACCCCCGAATATAGGTTTTCATAAATATCATAATAATGAATACTAGCTATATATTTTATTGTTAAAAATCAAGGCATCCTGACCAATGTTTTCTCAAATATGGTTTTGTATATATAGTAAAAATTCCTTATTAACCTATGCAGTTATATCCATGCTATTTAATTTCCTACTGATAAATTTGTATTGTTTAGGATAATCAGAAAATTATTTATTCTTTCAAATCTGTAAAATTGATAGTATGTAATGGCTCTATTACCAACACTGTTAAATCTTTCTATTTCAATAAGTAGTCTGAAAAAAAAATGTATTAGGAAATCTGTTAGGAAGAGATACGGTAGGAATAAGAAATATGATTCTAAGGCTCATTTTTAAACTTAAATCAATTACAAAAATGAACGGGCCAACATAAAATTGGCACTTAAAATCCCATTAATTTATACCTAGTTACATTTTAACAATAAAATGATTAGGATAATGGCAATATTCCAACTATTATTAATCAAAAGCCACCTATTAATCTAGCATTTATAATCATTTTCCGATATGCTACATAAATTTAATGAAAATAGGACCAACTTTTTCCCATATGGTGTGACATGTCAACTTTGGCAAAAATCAAAGATGCTAAAACCAGATAGACATAATGAAATTGAGATAAATTACCTGACCGAAGGTTCAATTACATATTTGATATCTAATAGAAAAGTCACACTGACCCAAGGGAAGCTTGCTATATTTTGGGCTTTATCACCACATCAAATCATAGATTTTTCTGGGGATGGTCCTTACTATGTTTGTACAGTTCCATTTAATTTGTTTTTAAGTTGGAATTTTTCCAATGAATTTATGAACAACATTAGTAAAGGAAATATAGTATCTGCAAAAAATGTTATTCAACATTACGATGATCTTAAGTTATTTGAAAGATGGAGAAATGATATTGAGGGAAAATCAGATGCTTTAAAAGAGGTAGTGTTGCTAGAATTAAATGCAAGAATAAAACGATTGGCACATGATGGATATACTGTTACGGGCATAAACCTGAATTCTGAGATGGATTTAAACAATATCCAAGTCATCGAAAAATTGGCAGCCTTTATCACAACTAACTATATGGCCGATATAAAAGTAAATGATGTAGCTGAAAAGGCTAATTTACATCCAGACTATGCCAACAGACTATTTAAAAATGCATTTGGAGTTACTATAAAAGAATATATTACAGAGCAAAGAATATCTCACGCCAAAAGATTGTTGGCCACTGATAACAGAAAGATTTCTGCAATAGCTTTCGAATCCGGATTTAATTCTTTGAGTCGGTTCAATGCAACATTTCTAAAGATTAGTGGCGTTACGCCTAAACAATATAGATATTTACATAAGCTACAAGATTAGTTTATCAATCACAATGGCATAATAATGAACACCAATAGTTAATGCCTCAAGAAAAGATGTGCCGTTTCGAATTCAAAAGGGTTATTGATACTTTCTGAAATTTATTCTCATGGATTTTCTACCTGAAAAATCCTTAACATTGTAAAAGGAGAAGTAGTGACATACTCAAACTTTTCAGGTTTTATCATTTTCTTTTCAATTACTTTTTGATTCCAAGTATCAATAACTTCTAGTTGCAAGTCGCTTTCTCCTTCTAGTTCTAAATGAATATTTTGGGCAGAATCAGCTACATAAGTTAAATAGTGTCCTTTTTTGCTCAATGTATAAACATTATTATTTAACTCTGAAGAATCGCCGTTTACTATTAAGCTAGGAGACATATCATGTACAGGAGTTTGTTCCATTATTTCTTTAAAATAACGGATGGGCTCAATGCTTTTACCGATCAATAACCCACCTTTTGCCCACCAGCGCACTTCTGTAGAATCATCAGAATTATTTTGGATAGTTTCTCCATGGGTAGGGTATGCACCACTTAAACCAGTCATCCAGAAATAGCTTGTCATTTCTTCACCAGTTAAATTTCCCCAACCACTAGGCACATCTCCCTCATAGCGCATCTCGTCAAAAAGTATTGGTTTTTGATACATCTCTCTCCATCGGGGAATATTATAAAACTGAGATGTTTGTACACTTGCATGAGTTAACCAAGGGCGGGTATGGTCGTAGTAATGATCTTCGGAATTGTACCAATTATGTATTCCTATTAATCGATGGTGAGGATCTTCATTTTGAAGCAATGTACCAATACCTTCCCAATCAATGGCTTCTTTTATCTCAGGAATATCCCATTCATTGGCCAAAGACCACCATACATTTCTGTAAGCAGAAATTCGAGCAATCATATAGCGTACATAGCGGTCATTCATTTCATGGCCCATCTTAAAATAGTTCCATTCTTTATCATAGGGGTGAAATAAAATAACGTCTGCTTGTATGCCTAATTCTAATAGTTGTTGTATGCGTTTATCAAAATTCTGAAAAAAATCGTAATTGGGTTGTTTGAAATCATTTTCTCCATTTTCCCTTTTAAATGGATACTGCCAAGGTTCTGTATCATTACCATACTTATATTTTTTTGGGAATACACACATCCTGATTTTATTGAAAGGGGAAGTAGCAAGGGTTTGAACGGTTTTTTCCTGTATACTTTGCTTAACACTTGTCCATTGATAAGCGGTTGTACCTACTGAGTAAAATGGTGTACTATCTGCATATTGTAAATAAAAAGTATTGACTTTTTGTAGCGGGCCATGATTTTTACCAGTAGGAGGGATGCATTCAAAACTTCCAGTATTATCGGCTAATATGTCTGTATTACTTCTGGTTTCAAATTTCCACTTACCTGTTTTATTGGGTGAAAACCTAATCTTATAGATACCATTTCCATCGTAAAAGCCAAGCACGTTTATGCGCTCATCTTCACATGTAAATGTAGCGCTTAATTCTACATCAAAGAATGGACTTCCTTCTTCAGGGCCATTTAGTTCTATTTCAAAAACAGCCCATTTCTCTACTTTTTCTAGACTTGCTTGCTCAGTGTTACATGAATAAAATATCGATATTAAAACAATTAAAAAAGTATTTCCAAATGATGAGGATGGGTGATAAGTATTTGATTTCATTTTAAATAAATCTTTTCCAGCATTTAATGATATATCTGAATATGATAAATTACTACCCAATAATCTAAATTCATTTATCGTTTTCCGATATCGTGACTTTTGAAGGAAGATAAACGATTAAGTAGCGCTCAATTTCTATCCTTTCCTTTTAATATAATCCGCTTATAAGATACCAGGTTTGGTATGCCTTTGTCTTTGACTCTTAATATAATATGAATTTCATTTCCAACTGAAATATCATTTGGTGCTGTAAATTTTGTAATAGGAGAGGTGTTATTATTAATATTTATTTTTCTTTTGTATGAACCTGCTTCAGGATATGTAAACCATTCATAAGTTAATCCGTCTTTATCAGGGTCGTATGAACTGCTGGCATCTAGTTGTAAAATCTTACTATCACTATGTATTTTATAATAAAATTCTTATATATTAATATTAATCAAAATATTATTTATATAATTTAAATAAATAAAGAATAATTAACTTTAAATACTATTTTCAAAAGTATATTATATCTTTGAGAGGTATGGTAATAATTTCTCATATCTTTACTGTCTTGCAGCATATTTGAACAAAATCAATATGATAGGTAGTAAAAGTTAATAATTAAGTAAACAGTTGTTCACCTGAAAATCATTTGCTCGCAATACCTTTAAAATCCAAATATTACTATAGCTAACAAACCATGAAAATAAAAGAAATAACATTCCTTTTTACATTATTATTAAACCTATTATTAATCTCTTTTGCCATAGGGCAACAAATTGTTGTTGAACCTTATCTACAAGATGCTAGTCCTAATAGTATCAATATCATGTGGGAAACAAGTGAAGGTGGAGAAAGTAAAGTACTCTGGGGTATTTCTGAGAAATTGTCTAATCAAGAAGAAAGGGTGTTTTCGATAGTAAATAAACGTCCTTCGCAAATACATAGGGTAGAACTTATAGACCTATCACCTTCTACTACTTATTATTATAAGGTCATGACGGGTAATACTGTATCGGATACCTATCATTTTACTACACCGCCGTTACCAGAGGAGGAAAAGACTTTCCAGCTGATTGCTCTGAGCGATATGCAACGCGACGATGCTTTTCCAAACAGATTCAAAGAGGTAGTTGAGGAAGGTGTGCTCGCATACCTAGAAAAAGAAAATGGAGGAGGAGATGTTTTCAAGGACATAGGAGTGGTCATTATTCCAGGAGACTTGACAAAAGATGGCTCGGAATATACCGACTGGACCAATGATTTTTTTCGTCAATCAAAAAAACTGTTGCCTTATGTACCAGTCTATCCAGTTTTAGGTAATCATGAAAAGAACAGTGATTTTTACTTCAATTATTTCCATCTACCAGACAATGGTACTCCAGGTTATATGGAACATTGGTATTATAAGGATTACGGAAACGTTCGGATAATAGGCTTAAATTCTAACGATAACTACAGGATTCAGGAGCAATTAGATTGGCTAGGCGATGTATTAGAAGATGCAGGTCAAAACGATGATATCGATTTTGTGTTCGCTCAATTACATCACCCATATAAATCCGAATTATGGATTGACGGGGAAACTGATTACACAGGTGAAATAATCTTTGAAATGGAAAAGTTCTCTACTAGGACAGGTAAACCTTCTATCCATTTCTACGGGCATACTCATGGATATTCGAGGGGTCAATCAAAAGATCATATGCACTTATGGGTCAATGTTGCCACGGCTGGTGGAAAGATAGATGGATGGGGTGAGTATGCACAAACAAATTACGACGAATTTTCGGTAAGTAATAGCGATTATGGATTTGTTTTGATGGAGGTTACTGCTGGTGAAGATCCAAAGTTCAGGTTGGTTCGTTTGAGTAGGGGAGATGTTGCCAATCCTAAAGACAATGAGATAAGTGATATTGTAGAGGTTAAAAGGTACAATACTAGGCCTGAGACACCAAAATGTATTTCACCTATAGAAGAAGAAAAAGTTGACAGCGATGATATTGTATTGAAAGCATCTGGGTTTCAAATATCGAATGAAAGTGAACATGGAAGCACTCAATGGCAAGTGTCGCGGACTTATAATTTTGCAAATCCTGATTTAGACATTTGGGATCAATATGAAGATTGGTATGGAGCTAAGGACTTGAATAAGGGAATAAATCTAACACAACAAAGTATTACATCTTTAAAAGAAAATACCACCTATTATTGGAGGGTCCGTTACCGCACCAAAGGCTTGGTGTGGAGTGAGTGGTCAAAGGTGCAAAAATTCATGGTTAAATAACCTGTTTTTAAAGCATATAACTTTCTTAAAAATTATACAATACCCTTATAATATTTTAAAGTAAGCTCCTAAGTATTTTTAATTGAGCAAGCAGTACATAACGACCTTATATAAATTAAAATAATCCCTATTTTCTACTTTCCTTATAATCTGATTGATAAAAAATGTGTATCAAGGGTGATTTCTTCCTTTAATTCTGTACATATTTCTATACTATCCTTTTTGACCGTTATTGTAAAGCTATTTAACTATATTTATTATTGCAACTATAAAATTTATAGTTTAAATAAAAATCTATATACAACTCAAATCTGATACACTTAAAAATCATTCTTCTATGAAAATTTCTTTATAGAAATACATAATGTAAATACAATTAGAAAGTGAAAGAAAAGTCAGAAAAGTAGTTTTTTACAGTTGATAAACGCGGTTAAAAATGAAAAAGACAATCCTAATTACAGGGAGTACAGATGGAATAGGAAAACTTGCAGCTAAGCAGTTTGCCAATGACGGGCATGAAGTAATTGTTCATGGAAGAAACCGTGAAAAACTTAATAAGGTTGTAGATGAAATTATTAATACTTCAGGAAACAACAACATTCATCAATTTGCCGCAGACTTTTCAGATCTAAATCAGATCAATAATTTTGTGGATGAAATAATAAAATCAATCCCAAAAATTGATGTATTGATCAATAATGCTGGAATTTTTAATAGCCCTGTATCGACAACAAACACAGGTCATGATATTCGTTTTGCGGTTAATTACCTCGCTCCAGTATTGCTCACAAATAGATTAATTCCATTACTAGAAAAAGTAAATAAGCCAAGAATTATCAATCTAAGTTCTGCTGCTCAATCGCCAGTTTCAATTGATGCTTTAAAAGGTAAACAACAACTTTCTGTTCAAGCTGCTTATGCCCAAAGTAAATTAGCATTAACCATGTGGAGTTTTTATTTGGCAGAACAATTAAAATCGATTTCTGTAATTCCTGTAAATCCAGGATCATTATTGAATACGAAAATGGTACAAGAAGCTTATGGTCAATATTGGTCTCCAGCCAACAAAGGTTCTGAACTGTTATGTCAAATTGCACTAGAGGAAAAGCATTTTGCTAACTCAGGTAAATATTTTGATAACGATAAAGGTATGCTTTCAAATGCGCATCCTGATGCCTACGACCAAGAGAAAATAAATAGACTTATATACACGACCAATGAAATTTTAAGCAGCTATGAATCAGCTTAACAATATAGCAAAGAAAGAGAAATTGAGTCTTGGCTTGGTCTTCCCAATTGAATCTTATAGTGGTTCTGTTGCAAAAATGGAAAACCAAGAAAAACTGGCAAAACGTGCAGAAGAGCTCGGGTTTAAAGCACTTTGGTTTCGAGATGTTCCATTTAATGACCCAAGCTTTGGTGACGCAGGTCAACTCTATGATCCTTGGATATACATGACCCACATTATGAATCATACAAAGGAAATTGCACTTGCATCGGGAAGTATCATTTTGCCCTTAAGGCATCCAGTGCATACTGCAAAGTCTATATCCAGTTTACAATCACTATCTGGTGGGCGTATGATAATGGGCATTGCTTCAGGGGATAGGCCCATAGAATATCCAGCTTTCAATCAAGACATTAACCAAAAGACAGAATTGTTTCAGGATAGTTTCTTTTACCTAAAAGCTTTAATGGGAGATTATCCCCATCACAAATCTCGGTTTTACGGTGAAGTGTATGGAAACATCGACCTTTTACCGAAGCATGAACATCAAAATTCGTATTTAGTAACAGGGCACTCTGGTCAGTCTTTGGAATGGATTGCGAAACATTCAGACGGATGGTTGTATTACCCAAGAGATTTTAAGACACTACAAATGGTCATGAAAAGGTGGAAAGATGCACTAAAAGAAACTGCACAAAATTGGAAGCCATTTGCTCAGTCATTGTACATCGATCTTGTTAAAGAAAAAGGGGCAAAACCTAGCCCTATTCACCTGGGATTTAAAACAGGAATAGATTACCTGAATGCCCACCTAAAATTATTGGAATCATACGGGGTAAATCATGTAATCCTGAATCTCAAGTATGGGTCAAGGCCAGTTGAAGTAGTTATAGAAGAATTGGGTGAACACATTATTCCTAACTTAGAACAATGAAAAAAATTTATTGGGTATTTGTAATGATGGGCATAAACACTGCCTGTTCAAAATCCTCAAAAGAAGTGGATTTAGAAAATTCTATTTCAATCAAACCAGTATCTGAAATTGTTTGGAGGCCGTTAAACCCAGCAAGAGGTAATAAAAGTCCATTGGCAGGAAATATCTGGGGTAATCGTAATGGAACCGAACCAACAGGTTTTTTAGTAAAATTTGTTGATGGTTTTTCATCGCCTCCACATATTCATAATGTCTCTTACAGGGCCATTGTAATTAAAGGGCTTGTACACAATGATGATCAAGATGCAGAAGAAATGTGGATGTCTACAGGATCATTTTGGACGCAACCAGCTGGGCAATCTCATATCACTTCTGCAAAAGGAGAAGAAAACATAGCAATGGTAGAAATTGATAAGGGACCATATCTTGTTAAGCCAACTTATGACTCCTTTGTTAACGGGGAAAAACCCGTGAATATCGATTATTCTAACTTAGTTTGGCAAAACTCTTCAGCTTCGGAATTAATATCTATTTCTAGTGAGACAGCTACTGAACTTGCATTACTTTGGCAACGTGGTAGTTCAGGTGGTCAACTGCTCAAGCTCCCTAGTGACTTTCATGGAGAACTGCTGAGTAATTCAGTTGGGTTTCAGGCGGTGGTCATCGCAGGAAAACCTACCTATATTTCTGGTTCAGGGACTGATATACAACTGAAGCCAGGAAGCTCGTTTAGTGCTACTGGTGTTTCAAAGCTGAAGTTATCATCTTCTGGGCAGGAAGAAAGCCTAATTTACATACGTTCGCGGATTGAATAAAAGAAATGTATTAATACCATAAGATATGGTGCTGTATCTAGTTTGGGGCATATATTTTCCATCATTAGTTATCAGTTAATTTACCCAAACCAAAAATATCAATTCAAGCTTTTCGATTTCGATGAAATTACATACTTCTTTCAATATGTTGAGTTCATACAAATTATAAAAACTGCATATTTTTATGCGGTTATATCTTTCTTATAAGCCTAAGACCCATAATCAAGTCCTTTCAGTTATATATCAATTAGTTTTAGGAAAATACCCTAAGAATCTCTAAGGACAAAAAAGAAGATAAAATGAAAAGAGATGGATAAAAGTTCTTTTTCCTATCAATCTTTGTATTGCCAATTTGGAAGTAAAATTTGAATATGGAGTGTAAATGCCTGAAAATGAAACCATTTTATTGTCTTCTTCATGAAAGTTTATTCACGTCTAGAACAAAGATGATTCAAGTATTATTTGTTGTTTTTTGCATGATTCAAATATCGTGTGAAAGAACAGCTACACAAGAAAGTGAATCTTTTGACCTTATCGTTTATGGTGCTACACCCGGAGGGATAATTACTGCAGTAACGGCTGCCGACCATGGAGCAAAGGTATTGCTTATCGAGCCAATGCCAATTGTGGGAGGGATGAGTACAAGTGGTCTCAATACAGCTGAGTCTGAACACATGATTGATAAAGCGATTACAGGAAGAGCCCGAGATTTCTATAAGAAATTGGCTGATTTGTATTACGATTCGGCCTATTTCAAAAGTTTTCAAGGTGCTGAAACTGCCAACATGTTAAGTGATGTAGCATTTTTTTTTGAATCCAAACATGCTCAAGAATTGTATGAGCAAATGATTAAAAAAGCGGGGGTAGACCTTATTACCGAAGCAAGATTAGTAGAAACCTTTACTGATGATCTGAAAATCCAAAGCATTAAATTGAGTAATGGGCAAGAGTTTTCTGCTAAATATTTTGCTGATTGTAGCTATGAAGGAGATTTGATGGCACAAGCCGGTGTTTCCTACACTTTTGGGCGTGAGCCTATCAGTCAATATGATGAATCTTTGGCGGGCATCCGTTTAATCGATGATACGCTCTCGGCAAGCACTGTCGATGAAAATGGAAAGCTTTTGCCTTATTTCAATAAATATGACCAACTCAATCCTGGTAATGGAGATAAAAGGGTAATGAATTATAATTTCCGACCAACACTCACCAAACTGGAAAGTAATATGGTGCCAATTACTCGTCCAGAAAATTATGATGCTACCCAATATGATTTTTTGGCTGATTTTCTAGCAGTAAATCCAGATACTAAATTAGGAAATTTGATAGGATATTATCGGCGGGGATCAGGGAAAATCGAATTCAACAACCAACAAAAAGCCTTGGTTTCTCTTGGTATGTTCGGCGCCAACGAAGGTTATACCGACGGAGATTGGGAAAAAAGGCAGCAGATTTACCAGAAGCATAAAGATTGGACTTTGGGATTTCTGTATTTTTTAGCTACCGGCCCTCGTGTTCCTGAATCGTTACAGAAAGAAATCAATTTACATGGTTATGCTAAAGATGAATTTGTTGAAAATGGCAATTTCCCTTATTACCTATATGTGCGAGAAGGACGCAGGATGATTGGAGAAGAAGTACATACCCAGCATGATGTTTTCCGTGATAGACAAAAAGACGAAGCCATGTTGGTGGGATCACATTGGGTTGACAGCCACCATGTGCAGCGCATCGCCATTTCTGATAGCACATTTACCAATGAGGGCAGGATTTGGGAAATCGTGTTGTTACCATTTGAAATTTCATACAAGGTCATCACTCCTAAAAAAGAGGAATGTGAGAATTTACTGGTACCTGTTTGCGCTTCTTTTAGCCATGTTGCTTTTTGTACTTATCGCCTTGAGTCCACTTGGATGCAAGCCGGACATGCCGCTGGTCTGGCGATTACACAGGCTCTGAAAAATAGCTTAGCCGTTCAAGATATTTCAGTAAGAGATTTGCAATCTAAATTAAAAGAAGAAGGAATGATTATAGAGGCCGATAGTATAAGTGATTATAATGATTATGACTGGTTAAAAGGACATAAACGCTACGGAGACCGCTATAAAAGAATGTATGAAATGTATGATGTGGATGTGACAAATTTCTGATCGTATTTCTTCGCCAGGGTCAAAGAATATCAAACATTTTGTCTATCATCATGACATAAAATAAAAATACTCGAAATTTAAAGCATTATAAAAACCAATGAGAATACAATCATTACATATTAAAAAATTAAGAATTTGTACCTTTTTATGTTACTTATTCAGCATAACATTCAGCTTAGCACAACAGCTACCCAATGGACTAACCATGAAAACATGGCAGGATGAGACAGCGTATAGAAAAATCTATTATGTAGCACAAAATCATCCATCTGCTTCAGATAATAATGAAGGGACCTTTGACCAGCCATTTAAGACCATTGGCAAAGCAGCCGAAGTATTGAAAGCAGGTGAAAAAGTAATTGTTCACTCTGGGGAATACCGGGAATTTATACAGCCTAAAAATGGCGGTAAGGATGCTAAAAACATGATAAGCTATGAAGCTGCAAAAGGTGAAAAAGTAATCATTAGTGGGGCAAAAGAAGTAAAAGGAAACTGGACACAATCTCTCAATAAAGATGGACATAAATTCTCTTGGCAAGTATGGCAGATAGGACTAGATTCTCTGCTCGATATGTCCCGACCCAACCCTTTCAATCAACCCAATGCCACTGATAAGCAAATGGAGATCATGAATTGGGCGACACATTTAACAGGTACAGTACCTTACACTTTGGTTAGAGGGATGGTTTTTCAAGATAATCAAAGATTAATACAGATAAGTTCACTAGCAGATTTGTATAGAATAGATGGAGCTTATTGGGTAGACACGGAAACTAACACGCTGCATATCAATCCTTTTGGTTTTGTTGACCCTAATGAAGCGCAGATAGAAATTACGCAATTTGAGCAACTATTTAAGCCTGTTCAATTGGCTACTTCTTATATTAGAATATCGGATTTTACTTTTGAGAAAGCGGGTAATGGCTTTATGCGTGTGGGGGTTGGAGCAATTTTCACATATGGAGGAAACCATTGGATTATTGAAAACAACACAGTAAAAAGTGTAAATTCGGTAGGTATTGAAATTGGGACAAAATTTACCGAAGACCGAAAGATTACCCCCCAAGAAAGGGAAATTATCACAAAAAATAGAGGAGGGATGATTGTGACATTTATGTAAAGCTTTACATAAATCGCATTATGCAAAGTATGTGATTATGTAAAGTGGTACATTTCAACCCTTTGATCATCAACGGAAAAAGATACCTGAAAGCGGTACCACTTTACATAATATCGTTCAAAAACTCTTGAGCCATCCT